>VFSW01000429.1_pt1 | contig 61635 bp, 52 predicted proteins | sample 5358111 | NCBI WGS metagenome assembly VFSW01 (sample SAMN11554181, study PRJNA540505) | mine drainage metagenome | isolation source: sediment from site ElyBrook_90M | place: USA: Ely Copper Mine, Vershire, VT | collected 2017
CTGGAGCCGATGACCAGGATTGAACTGGTGACCTCGTCCTTACCAAGGACGCGCTTTCAGGCTGTTGAAAATAAACATGTTACGTGGATGGCGCTAGAGCGCAGACCGCCAGCAGCACTGTAATTCCCAAGTCTAGCATGGCAAGGCGCAGCACACAACTGACCGGCCGCTTCCTAAGGTATCAGGCAGTGGTAGCATCACGACAGCGTTTCAGACTGTGGAACGTTGGCCCGTAGTTCGATTTCCACGATGGCTGCGTTTACGGCATCCTCCGCGAACATGATTCTGTCGTTGATGCGGTGCGGAATGGCCTTGAGTCTGACTCGCTCCTTGAGCTTTCGGATGATGAGTCGTTCTATAATCATTTGTGATGTCGAAGCCCGGCCCAGATACGAAAGCGCGGGACGATTCCGCCGAAATGCAGACCACGGCCATCCACATTCGGAAGGAGGATTGGAACCTGTTGCGCTCCGTGGCGTTCCATCGGGCGCAAGCCACAGGGGGAAGGGCCAGCGTGTCTGAAGTCGTCCGGGCGCTTATCGAGGCTCGTCGGAGTGAGTTGGAGAAGGAAGTCAAAAGCCGCTCTTGATGACTTGATTAACAGGTGACTTGACAATTGATGGAAGAATGAGCTACGATAGAGGCACGGTCGTGATTGCTCTAATGTGCGAGATCAATATGGCCGATTTCATTGTTCGTGACACCGGCGCTTCCAATGACCGCCACTAAGAAGCCATCGAAAGTGGTTGAGGGCGACTGCGAGATCATCGTGGGGGATTCCCGGAAGGTGCTGGCGGACCTTCCTGAGCGGAGCTTTCAATGCGCCATCACGAGCCCTCCGTATTGGGGTCTGCGGGATTATGGCATCGAGGGACAGATTGGAGCCGAGATGGAGATGGAGCAGTACATCTCGGACCTCGTGACGGTCTTCCGGGAAGTGAAGCGGGTCCTTCGAAATGATGGGTCCTTGTGGCTGAACATTGGCGACTCGTACACGAGTGGCAATCGAGGATGGCGTCAGGCCGACAGCAAGAATGCGGCACGAGGCATGAGCTACCGACCTCCGAATCCAAAAGGGCTGAAAGATAAGGAACTGATCGGAATTCCGTGGCGGGCGGCGATGGCGCTCCAAACGGACGGGTGGTATCTCCGTTCGGACATCATCTGGTACAAGCCCAACTGCCAACCAGAAAGTGTCAAGGATCGCCCGACCCGCTCACACGAGCACGTCTTCTTGTTGACAAAGAACGAAGATTACTACTACGACCACGAAGCGGTCAAAGAGCAGACCACGATTCCGGGACAATTTCGTAGCCGTCGTGATGTGTGGCCGATCAACACCGAAAGTTCCAAAGAAGCCCACTTCGCCATGTTCCCGCCGTCGCTGGTGAAGGTGTGTATGGAGGCGGGGAGTCCGAAGGGAACAGCGATTTTGGACCCGTTTTTCGGGGCTGGCACAGTGGGCCTGGTTGCCTTAAAACTACAACGAAGCTGCGTCGGTATCGAATTGAAGGCTGAGTACGCCGAGATCGCACGGAAGCGCATCGCCGTCGTCGCTGCACAACCTATGCTCGCGATGTGCTCAGAGGAATCCGCTTAATCGCCCACGTCGCCTGTACGACGCACATGCGCTTGGCGAGATGCCGAATTTGTAGTTTCCTCTCCGTGCCGCCGTCAAAATAAAGCTCGAACAAAACCCGCCCAGCGTTTTCTCGCACCGTGCATGTACCCGGTTTCGGCGTCTGCTTACTGCTGTGCATCATTGCCATCGTGCCCTTCGCCGCCTGAAGCAAGAGTGCCTTCGGAATTTCAACGAGTTCATATTCCTGCAAGGTTTCGGTGTTCGTCAAACGCCGAAGCTGCAAGATGCGCTCGTATGCCTTCATGTGCGTGAAGTATCGGTTACGAAGGCCGATCAGGTCGTCTTCGGTTTCCCACTTACCCTTTCCCAATTCCATAAACTTCGAGATGTGGAGGAAGTCCCGTTCGATGCCTTTGTCCGCCTGGGTCTTCAAGCTGAAAGGGACGCCGCCGATAGTGATATCGTGGCCGGGGTTGCACTTGTCGGCCAACGTCGATGGGACGCCGCATCGGTTGAGCACACGATCAAGGGCGTACTCAAAACGGTCCTTCGACAGCGCCTCGGTGGAAAGGCAGTGGTGGATCTGCAGGGCATCCCCGAACATTTCCAGCACGCATTCGTTCACGAGATCCGATTTTGGATTCCGAAAAAGAACTGGCTTCTGGCGGAACTGGTGGATGACGTCTTCGGTCCACTGAAGCTGGCTCTCGCTGAGAAGGTTCAGGGATTTCGAAAGAACCTTGATCCGTTGCTGCCGATTGGTCGTGGCGGCGGTGTTTTCGGGCATTGGGACCGGATTACTGCATGGAATACTGGATGTGCGACTTCGCACAATTCTAGCAAACGGCACGGAGGACTTGGAGCGCAAGTCCTCCGATCCAGCGCAAGAAAACTTGAAATGCGGGGGTTACGGCGCAGTTCTCGCTTCGAGTTGTGGCTGTGGCGCTTATCATGGTGTTTTATGCGCCGAAAAGGGCGGCTCGTGAGGGTCCCTGTGTCCAATTTGGGCAACGGGGTGATAAGAAAACCAGACTGGGTACTTTGGCTTTGCCTGCTTTTTAACTTTTCTTAGTATCTTATTGGTTCCATAAGGATGGAGCCGATGACCAGGATTGAACTGGTGACCTCGTCCTTACCAAGGACGCGCTCTACCAACTGAGCTACATCGGCCTTACGCTGGCGGCCTCGCTCCGGCGGCGGGCCGCAAAACTGGTGGACAGGGGAGGATTCGAACCTCCGTAGCTCGCAAGGAGCGGCAGATTTACAGTCTGCTGCCATTAACCACTCGGCCACCTGTCCGCAACCTTCACCAACCGTTGCCGCGATCCAATCCCCGACAACGCCAATCGCAGCCTCATTCGCGATTCGCGTCTGTTTCGGAGCGTAAGCTTTCGCGGGGTCCGTCGCCGGGCAGGACACGCCTGAGGTTGGTTTTCGTCCAATACTTCCGAACCCTACCAGTTTACGCAATTCGGCCCAGGCCGCGCAACGGCTCGATTGCGGCTCGATTGCGTCTTGCGCCGGCGAGCATCGGGGCCGGAGCGGAAATGAACGCGAGTAGACGCGGGCCGCCCCGATGAGGATTCGCGCGGGGCTACTGGATCGCGATACGGACGGTGTTGGCGGTCTGGCCGGCGGTGACGACGACGGGGATGTTGCCCGAGCCCTTAAGCGCATAGGGGAGTTCGACGTTGACCTGATCGAGGCCGGTGAAGGCGGGCTGGGCGCCGGCGAAGGTGGGCTTCAAGGTCATGCCTCCGATCTGGACGGAGACCTGGGACTGCGGTGCGCCACGGATGCCGGTTCCGTAGAGTTCGAGGTAGACGGCATCGGAGGACGGGTCGAGGTCGATCGGGATGGGCACGATCTGGTGGGTTGAGGGGTCGAGTTGCTCCATGCTGGCGACCAATTGCGAGCCGTCCGCGTGGACGCGAAGCAGCGTGGCGGCGGCAAGGCCCTGCGAGTTGGCGGTGAAGATGCCTGGAGCGACGTTTGCGATGCTGAGCGCGCCGCCCGATAGGGTTCGGTCGCCAGCCTGGACGGTGAAGGTGGCGGGGCCAGGGGCGGCGCCCGAGGGGATTAGATAGTTCACCTGAGACGGAGAGACGAAGAACAGATCGGCAGGGCGCGTCGCGCCGGCGGAATCGGTGACGGAGACGGTGACGCCTGCGACGCTGGTTCCAAGCGGCGGCGGAGGAAGTTCGGTGGTCGTGGCGAGGTGGGAGCCGAAGGCCGAGACGATGGACGATGGGGCGACAGGCTGGCCGGCGGCGAAGCTGGCGGCGTTGACGGTGAAGGCCGGGGCGGGGGAGAGGTCGAGCATGGCCGTTATGCCGGGTCGCAGTTGCGCGACGATCACGTCCGGTTTCCCGTCGCCGTTCAAGTCCGCGGTTGCCAGCGCCCAGGGTGCGGGTCCTCCGGGGAGGGAAATGGGGGGCTGGAAGGTTCCGTCGCCGTTGCCCTCGAGCGAGATCAGGCCGTTGGCCCCGCAGCAGTCGGCTGCGAGGAGATCCGCCTTGCCGTCGCCGTTGAAATCGCGAATGACAATCGACGTCGGCTCCGACTCGACGGGGATGAGCGTCGCGGGCTGGAACCCGCCGCTGCCGTTGTTGAGCAGAACGGCAAGATAGGCATGCGAACCCGGCCCGAGGGCGCCGGCGACGATGTCGGGTTTCCCGTCGCCGTTCAAGTCGCCTACGGCGAGGGCGCCGGGTTGTAAGCCGGCGGAGTAACTGACGGGCTTCAAGAAGACGCCAGCTCCCGCGTTGAGGTAAACCAGGATCGAGCCGGGCGTCGAGGCGGCCGCGTAGCTGCCCGCGTCGGTGACGACGAGGTCCGGCTTGCCGTCGCCATTGAGGTCGGCGGCCGCGAGGGAGCTTGGCGCCAGGCCGGCCGGATACGTATTGAGGAGGTTGAAGGCGCCATTGCCGCCGCCGGCGAAGATGGCAAGCGTGCCCGCGCCCGCATTGCCGGTCGAAGAGTTGGCGCTCGGATCGTTGATTACGGCGAGGTCGGCGTCGCCGTCGCCGTTGAAGTCGGCGGAGGCGATTCCGACCGGAGAGACGCCTCCGGACGAGAAGGTCGACGGCGTATCGAAAGTGCCGTTCCCGGCGTTCAGCAGAATAGCCACGGTGTTCGACGCGGTGTCGGTGACGGCGAGGTCGAGCTTGCCATCGTCATCGAAGTCGGCGCCGGCGACCACGGTGGCCGAGGGGTTAGCCGGGTTGCCGGACGTGTTCAGGTTCGCGATGACCGCCGGGGCCGCAAAATTCGTTCCGCCGAGGCCGGCGAACAGATACAGCTTGCCGCCGGTCTGGTCGTTGATGACGGCGTCCGGCTTACCGTCGCCGGTGAAGTCGGCCGCCAGAACGAAGCTTGTACTGCCCTCGGGTGAAGCGAACATCAGGCTTGAGCCCGAGAACGCGCCGTCGCCGTTGCCGAGCAGAACGGTAACGGTGCTGGAGTTTTGGTCGCCGGCGATTACAAACGGCGTTCCGCTGCCGGCAACGATGTCCTGCTTGCCGTCGTTGTTGAGGTCGGTGACGATCAAAGACGATGGTTGGAGGCCGGCGACGTAGCTGGCGCCCAGTGTAAGTGTGCCGTCGCCCTGTCCCAACAAGACGGAGACCGCGTTCGAGTCCGAACTGGCGACGGCCGCGTCGATATAGCCATCGCCATTGAAGTCGCCGGTAGCGACATAGGTGGTGGCGCCGAGGCCGGTCGCGACGGGCGCCGGCGGCGTCTCAAATGTGCCGTCGCCATTCCCCTTGAGAATGACCACCGCGCCGGAGTTGTCGGCGACGACAAGGTCGAGCTTCCCGTCGTTGTTAAAATCGGCGGCAGCCACGGAGGCGGGATTCGTCGTGGCGGGAAGGTTACGCGCGGGCTGGAACGCGCCATCGCCTTGGTTGAGAAATATGGAAATGTCGCCCGAGTCGTTGTTGGCGACCGCGAGATCGAGCTTGCCGTCGCCATTAAAATCGCCCGCCGCAATGCTGATCGGGGCCGTATGAGCCGGGTAAGTGGCCGCGAGCTTGAATGTGCCGCCGGCAGCGCCAAGGAAAACCAGAACTTGGCCAGGGCTATTGCTTCCGATGTCGGCGACGATCATGTCCGGAATCGAGTCGCCATTCACGTCCGCGAGCAACGCGGAGACGGGCAGCGCGCCGGCGGGGTATGTGGCCGTGGAGACCACTGTCTGGGAGGCGTCGAGAAGGTAAGTGGCCACGCCAACGCCGGTGACCGGGATGCGGACTACGATCCACTGACCGCCCGGCAAAAGGCCAAACGCGAAGGCTTGCGAGGCGGCGCCGGTTTGTCCGAGCGCCTTGACGAGAGCCGGCGTTGAGCCGAACGGAGCGCCGGGGGATGCCTTGACGCCGCAGGGAAGGATCGTGTCGAGGGCGTTGTCTTGCTGCGCCAGAATGTCAAAGGGCGGCTGGAGCGGTATCTGGAACCGCGTGAACGTTCCATCGATCTGACGTAACAGCGCATAGGCCGGGCTGCCGCCGGATGCAGCCATGTCCGTCACGGTGGCGCCAGAGAACAGAATGGGGCCGCAATGGTTTTGGGCCTCGAGCCGAGCGAAGGATCCAGCGAGCAAGAGAAGCGCTAGGATGCGAACGATTACGCTCATCTCCGAGGCGGTGGCGTGGACGCGAAGGGTCAATATGCCGCCCGGCGAGCTCGTCACGTGTTTTGTGCAAACGGCCACGGATTCTGATCTTGCATCCCTCATCGACCGATCGGACCTGGGGAATAGGGTTTCTCCGAGACGCAAGGGCGCCGACTCAGCGGCCCGCTTCCCGGCGCGGGAATTCTGGCGCGAAAGACCCAACATTTCACGCCGCCTTCCGCCGGACGACGAATTCAGCCTTCAGCGCAGCGAGCCGCCGTTGCTTCGAGCAGCAGGTAGCGGAGATTCCTGTGCCCGCGACCGCGCCGGAGAGGGCCTCGATATTCCCATTTACCGCCTCGACGACCCCAAATCGCATCGGAACCGAGCGGTAATTCAAAATCCCTCCCAGGCGGCGCAGCAGCATCTCAGCCGGCCTTTTGAACGGCTCCAACCGTTGCCAGCGCAGTCGATCGATCCACGGGTGGAGATAGCGTAGCGCCGCTTCTTCGTAACCGTGCGTCTACAAACCGCCGATGCCCTTGCCGGGAGCAATCCACGGCTTGACCAACGCCTCGAAGTGGGACTCCAACCCGGCGAGGTCCTTCGGATCTGCCCCAGGGAGCGCGACTCCCGCAGAACATCGAATCCACTCTGGTCCCTCCCGCCGCTCTCTTACAACACGAAATTTCTACTTTGCCTTGGCGGGGACTTGCTCGAGCACGAGACCACCGCGCGGAGGCGGAGGAGCGGGTACTGGCGCCGGCGGCGGGGCGGGCGGGGACGCGACGTAGGGACCCAGTTTTGGCGGGCCGCCGTCAGGCTCGAACAGCCACGCGGTGCGGCTCGGGTAGTAGCGGCGCAGCGCCTCGTTCTCCGACGGCCCAAGGTCAAGCGCCCAGACCACGCGCGCCGCGTCGATCCCGGCGCGGTTATAAGCCCACTCCTCGTGGAACACGTGTTGCGGGCTGTAGCGGACGAAGATCAGCGGACGGCCGGGAAGGCGCGCGACCATGGCGGCGACGTCCGCGCGGCGATTGTCGCCTGGATGATTCGGCCCATCCCAGGTTTCGAACGGCTGCAGCGCGCGCGAGAATGGCTCGCGGTCGAACACATGCACCGGATACCAGAAGGCGAACGGCAGCAGAGCGAGCAGCGTGAGCAGGCCCGCGGCATTCGCTCCGCCAGGCCCGATGCGGCTCAGACGTTCGATCCCCGCGACCGCCGCGAGCGTCAACAGTCCGGCCAGCGCGCCGTCATAGTGCGGGAAGAAGAAAGGGTACACGTTTGCCCCGAGGAAGAACACCGCCAGCGTGAAGAGCAGCGCGCGGTAGCGGCGTTCGCCGACTGTGAAGAGAAAGGCCAGCACGGCAAGATACAGCGGCGGCGCGAGGAAGAAGCGGAAGAAGCGGACGCGATAGGCGAGACGATTGAAGAAGTGCGGCCAGGTGTCTACGCCGGGTCCGTGAAACGAGAGTTGCATGCGGTAGTCGGCCTGCTGCGCGGGCGTGAGCGGGCGGTGCGGGACGGCGTTCGGCTGGAAGGTGAACGTGGCTGGCACGCCATACTGCTGGCGGCTCAGCACGTACGGCAACGTCGTCCAACTCCGGGTCACGGCGCGGTTCTGCGCGAGGGTCAGCGCGACGGCGGGCAGCGCGGCCGCGGCGGCGATCGCGAGAGCGCGGCGGCAAGCCGAAACGCGCAGGTCCGGAGCCAAGTAGAAGATCACGCCGGCCAGGAGGAAGACGCTCTCGAACGGGCGCGCGAGCAGATGAACGCCTAAGCCCGCGCCCAGAAGCACGGCGTCACGCGTGCGAGCGCGCGCTTCGATGCGCGGCAGCGCGCCGAACACAAGACATCCCGCCGCGGCCGCCAGGTGGCCGCCCCAGTAGCCGTTACTCCAATCGTTCAACGGGCCGAATCGCGCGATGGCGATCAGCGCGCCCGCCATCGCCCAGCCGGGCGTGGTCCATCCGCGCAACATCCAGTAGCAGAGCCCGCAGAAGGCGGCCATGGCGAGCAGCACGCCGGTCCAGGCGAGCCCGGAGACCAGGCGTCCCGCGGCGAGAACGAGGCCCTGGCCCAGCGAGTAGATCGAGCTGTACGTTGGCTCCTGCAGCACGTAGAGGGTCTCGAAGAACCGGTGCATCGGATGCGGCGGATTCGCCAGACGCCCGTGGAGCAGCGTGCCGGCCGTGAGCATGTGGCCGAACTCGTCGGGCACGTTTACCGACGGGACCGGATGATGCGCAAGCAGCGCGAGGCGCAGCACGACCGGCGCGATCGCGAGCAGCGCGGCGCACCATGCCGGATGGCGGCCGGCGCGCCGCGCGAGCGGCCGAATCCACGGCCGCCACATGAGCGCGGCCGCGCCGAGGAACGCCGCGACGAACAGTTCGATGAAGTCCGCGCCGCCGAACCCGATCGGATTTCGCAGCGGCTCGAACGAGCGGAAGATATGCACCAGCTCCATGCGGAGCTTTCAGTGTGTCAAAGCGCGAGAGGGGCCGGCGAACTACTCCTGGCCGATGCGCATGCGGTAGAACGACCGCCAGACGAAGAACATCGAGATCGCCAGGAACACGGCGGCGAACACGCGGGTCAGGATCTCGCCCTGTTTGGCCGCAAGCGAGACGGCGAGTTCGACGGCGAGCAGCCCGAACAACGTGGTGAACTTGATGATCGGGTTCAGCGCCACCGACGAGGTGTCCTTGAACGGGTCGCCTACCGTGTCGCCGACGACGGTGGCCGCGTGCAGCTCCGTGCCCTTCTCCTTCAACTCCGTCTCGACGATCTTCTTCGCATTGTCCCAGGCGCCGCCCGCGTTGGCCATGAAGATCGCCTGATAGAGTCCGAACAGCGCGATCGAAATCAGGTAGCCGATGAAGAAGTACGGCTCGACGAACGCGAACGCGAGAGTGGCGAAAAACACGGTCAAAAAGATGTTAAACATGCCCTTTTGCGCGTATTGAGTGCAGATTTCGACCACTTTTTTGCTGTCGGCGACCGACGCCTTGGCCGCGCTTTCCAGATGGATATTGGCCTTGATGAACTCGACCGCGCGATAGGCGCCGGTAGTGACGGCCTGCGTCGAAGCGCCGGTGAACCAGTAGATGGTCGCGCCGCCGGCGATGAGGCCGAGCAGGAAGGGCGGGTGCAGAATCGACAGGTTCGATAGCAGCTCGGGCCGCAGCCCGCGCGTGAGAAGGACGACGATCGAGAAGATCATGGTCGTCGCTCCGACGACGGCGGTGCCGATGAGCACGGGCTTGGCCGTAGCCTTGAAGGTGTTCCCCGCGCCGTCGTTCTCCTCGAGAAAATCCTTGGCGTGCGCGAAGTCGGGAGCGAAGCCGAAGTCCTTCTTGATCTCCTCCTCGATTCCGGGGAGCGTCTCGATCACCGACAGCTCGTAAACGCTCTGCGCGTTGTCGGTGACCGGGCCGTAGGAGTCTACGGCGATGGTCACCGGTCCCATGCCGAGGAACCCGAAGGCGACGAGGCCGAAGGCGAACACGGCCGGGGCGATCATCAGCCCCGCGAGGCCGAACGTGCTGACCACGTAAGCGACGCTCATCAACACCAGCACCGCCATGCCGAGCCAGTAAGCGCTGAAGTTGCCGGCCACGAAGCCGGACAGGATGTCGAGCGACGCGCCGCCTTCGCGCGCGGAAGCGACGATCTCCCGGACGTGACGCGAGGACGTGGACGTGAATACCTTCACCAGTTCGGGAATCACCGCGCCGGCGAGCGTGCCGCAGGTAATGACCGTGGATAGCTTCCACCATAGCGTCGGATCGCCGCCAATATCGGGGATCAGCAGAGCCGAGACCAGGTAGGTGGCCGCGATCGAGATGAGCGACGTAAGCCAGACAAGCGAGGTGAGCGGCGCCTCGAAGTTCATGTGGCTGGCCTGGCTGTAACGCGCGCGAGCGATCGCCGCGTTGATGAAGTAGGACAGGCCGGAGGAGATCACCATCATCACGCGCATGGCGAAGATCCACACGAGGAGCTGCACCTTGACGAGTGGGGAATTCACGGCCAGCAGGATAAACGAAATCAGCGCGACGCCGGTGACGCCGTAAGTTTCGAAGCCGTCGGCGCTCGGCCCGACCGAATCGCCGGCGTTATCGCCCGTGCAGTCGGCAATGACGCCGGGATTGCGCACGTCGTCTTCCTTGATGCGGAAGACGATCTTCATAAGGTCCGCGCCGATGTCGGCGATCTTGGTGAAGATGCCGCCGGCGACGCGCAGCGCGGCCGCGCCGAGCGATTCGCCGATGGCGAAGCCGATGAAGCACGGCCCGGCGTAGTCGCCCGGAATAAACAGCAGAATGAACAGCATCATCGCCAGCTCGACGCTGATCAGCAGCATGCCGATGCTCATGCCGGCCGACAGCGGAATCGCGTAGCACGGGAACGGCTTGCCGCGCAGGCTGGCGAACGCGGTGCGGGAGTTGGCGAACGTATTCACTCGAATGCCGAACCACGCCACGCCATAGCTGCCGCCAATGCCGATGACGCTGAACAGCAGAATGATCAGCACCTTGACCGGTGCGAAGCCCTGCAGGACGCCAAAGTAAAGCAGGATGATGGCGCCGATGAAGATTTCGAGGATCAGCAGGAATTTCCCCTGCGTGATCAGGTACGTCTTGCAGGTCTCGTAGATCAGCTCGGAGACTTCCCGCATCGAGCGATGCACGGGAAGATTTTTCAGGCGATAGTAGATTACCAAACCGAACAAAAGGCCGAGCGCGACGATGCCAAGCCCGCTGATCAGCAGCACGCGGCCGTCGATGCCGCCGAAAAAGGTGGCCTGAGACAGATCGGGCAGGACCAGCCCTGCCTCGCCGCCCGAGGCGCCTTCCTGGCCCAGGCAGCGCCCAGGCACACCGGCCAGCAGCATGGCCAGCGGTAAAAGTCCCGTTCGTGTCGCGGCTCTCGCGGCGGATCGAACGGCATCAGCGTACATTCGCATTGGGTTTCGCATTGATCAGCGATCTCCTCGATTGAAGCTTCATGATACTCGCAGGGGCGGCCCCTGCGTCGAAAAACTGGGCGACGGCGCGACGCTGGATCCCTCGAGCCGGGCGTCCGCGCTTCAAGCACGATACCTCAGGAGTAACTGGCGGCGCAAACCGATTGGCGCGCGGCTAGGTCAATTTGTCCCACGCACGATCGAATAGCAGCCGGGTTTACCAGCCGGGCTGTTCGCCCTGGTTCTGCCGGTCGAGCCACTCCTTGAGCGGCGCGAAGTAGTCGACAATGGCAGTCGCGTCCATTTCGCGCTGGCCGGTGAGATCGGCGAGCGCGTCGGGCCAGGGGCGGCTTGCGCCGAGCGAAAGCATCGCGTTGAGCCGCCGGCCGGCCTCCTGGTTGCCATAGATCGAGCATTGGAACAGAGAATCCTGGCATCCGGCGATGCGGGCGAGCGCGCGGTGAAACTGGAACTGGAGGATATCGGCGAGAAAGTACCGCGCGTAGGGGACGTTGGCGGCGACATGGTATTTCGCGGCCGGGTCGAAGTCGGCCTCGGTGCGCGTCACCGGCGGCGCGACCCCCTGATAGGCCAGCCGCATCGCCCACCATGACTGGTTGTAATTCTCGGGTTTGATCTTGCCCGAGAAAACTTCCCAGCGCCACTTGTCGATCATCAGTCCGAAGGGTAGAAACGCGATCTTCTCGAGCGCGCGCCGCAGCAGCGCGCCGGTACCTTCGCCGCGCGCGGGCTCGCGATCGACAAGTCCGATCCTGACGAGATACGCGGGCGTCACGGACAGCGCGATCGTGTCGCCGATGGCTTCGTGAAAACCGTCGTTGGCGCTATCGCGGAATAGCAGCGGCTGATGCCGGTACGCGCGCTGGTAGAAGTTATGGCCGAGCTCGTGATGAATGGTTGTGAAGTTCTCGGCGTTGATCTCGATGCACAGCTTCAGCCGGAGGTCGCCGGCGGTGTCGATGTCCCAGGCGCTCGCGTGGCAGACGACGTCGCGGTCCGCGGGCTTGACGAACAGCGAGCGGGTCCAGAACGTCGCCGGCAGAGGCGTGAAGCCGAGCGAAGTGAAGAAGCGCTCGCCGTAGTGAACCATGTCGAGGGGCTTCGTGCCGCGCGACTGAAGAATCTTCGTCAGGTCGTAACCGGCTCGCGCGTCCTTCGGGGCGACGAGCGGATAGATGTTGCTCCAATCCTGCGCCCACATGTTGCCAAGCAGGTCGGCGGGGATGGGGCCGTGAACGGGCACGACCGAAGCGCCGTACCGCTCGCGGAGACGGCGGCGGACGTAGGTGTGCAGCGCCATATAGAGCGGCCGGACCTGGGTCCAGAGCCGGTCGAGCTCCTGGGCGAATGCGTCGGGCGGCATGTCGTACTTCGAGCGCCACATCGCGCCGGTGTCGGCGAAGCCAAGCTGCCGCGCGCCCTCATTGGCCAGCTCGACGTAGCGCGCGTAAGGCTGGCGCAGGGGCTTGGCAATGCTGTGCCATCCGCGCCAGGCGTCGAGCAGCGCGGCGAGGTCGTGACTCGAAGCCAGCGTATCGCTAAGCCGGTCGAGATCCTGGCAGTGGTCCGGCGTGGCGCAGTACTTCCCTTCGCCGTAGGCGTCCTCCATGCCGGCGACGATACGCGTCAGCTCCTGGCTCTTGGCCGGATCGGTGGGCGCGGCGAGAGTCAGTGAAACGCGAAGCAGCGCGAACTTGCGCGCCAGGTCCGGCGGAAGCTTCACGCCCGCGAAGCGCCGCGCTTCGTGTACGAGATCCACCGTCGCCTGGATCAGCTTCTCATCGGCCTCGGCGGAGAGGATCTCCGTGTCGCCGGTGATGTACGTGGACTTCACCCAGTCGGCGCGGTTCGAATCGACGTTCAGCTTGAGCAGACGCGCCTCGGCGAGGGTGAGGAAGCGGCGCGCTTCTTCCACCGTCGGGGCCGGAAGCGCCCAGGCCGGCAGCGCGCCGGCGAGCGCCGCGACCGCACCCCATCGGAAGCGGCACGCCCGAAGTGCGCGGCTCGAGATACGCATAGTCCCCAAGATACAACGAGCCGCGCGCGCCGTCTCGCGCGATGATAGACTGAACGCAATAGAGAACCGATGAAGCATGCCGCCTTCCTAGCCGCGCTCGCGCTATGCTCCACGGCGTTTGCCGCCGAGCCCGTCTTTACGCGCGACGTGGCGCCGATTCTCTACCGTCACTGCGCGGCCTGCCACCACGCGGGCGATATCGCGCCGATGCCGCTCAGTACTTATGAAGAGGTGAAGCCATGGGCGGCCGCGATCCGCGAGGCCGTGCTCACACGCAAGATGCCGCCGTGGCTCGCCGACCCACGCTACGGCCGTTGGGCGAACGATGCGCGGCTAACGGCCGGGGAAATCGAAACCATTCGCGCCTGGGCGGCCGGCTCGAAACTCGAAGGCGATCCGAAGCTGCTGCCGCCCGCGCCGGTGTTCACGGAAGGATGGAAAATCGGACCTCCGGACATCGTGCTGGCAATCCCGGAGCACAAGCTCGAAGCGACGGGGCCGGATGAGTACACATATGTGACTGTCCCCACCGGCTTCACCGAGGACCGCTGGGTGGTGGCGGCGGAGTTGCGGCCCGGCAACCGGCGCGTGGTCCATCACGCGCACGTTTTCGTCGCCGATCCTCCGGGGAGTAAGAAGACCGCCGCGTCGCAGCCGCCCGACCCGGCCAAAGAATACACGCGCTGGCTGCAGGTCCACACAGGCTCGCTCACCTTCATCCGGCCCGACGCTCCGGTGATCGACGACGGCTGCGCGATTGACGACAACGGAGCCTTCCCCGGGAGCCGGCAAGGGGATCTCGGCAGCCTGATCAGCTCGTACTTACCCGGCCGCGCGCCGGACGTCTACCCGGAGGGCACGGCGCGCCTCATCCGCGCCGGATCGAGCCTGAACTTCCAGATCCATTACTCGCACGCCACCCACCGGCCCGAGACCGATGCGACCAGCGTAGGTCTTATCTTCTCCAAGCAGCCGCCGCGCCAGATCGCGCACCGCATCGATCTTTCGAATCACATGTTCCTGATCCCGGCCGGCGCGCCGAACCAGGAAGTGACCGAGTGCCACACCTTTCACAAGGACATGTACATCACCAGCCTCACTCCGCACATGCACCTGCGCGGCAAGGCCATGCGGTTCACGCTCGACTACCCCGACGGCCGTTCGGAGACGCTGCTCGACGTGCCGGCCTACGACTTCAACTGGCAGATCACTTACCGCGAGGCGGAGCCGCTGTTTGTTCCCGCCGGATCGCGGCTCTTGATCGACGCGCACTTCGACAACTCGCCGAACAATCCGCGCAACCCCAACCCGTCACGCGCGATTCGCTGGGGATCGGCGAGCGAGACCGAGATGATGGACGGCTGGGTGGAGTACGTGGACGCGCCACCCGGCCCCGCCAAACCCGCCCTCGCCCGTAACTGAGCGCTCAGGCCTTGGCCGTTTCCCACAACTTCATCTCGTCGGCCGACGGGCCGTACATGCCCGGAATCTCGATCTCATTCAGCCGAAGATAGACGCCCAACTGCGCCCGGTGATGGATGAGATGGCTCAGCGTCATGCTGCGGAGCACGGCGGCGCGAGGCATGGAGAAAACCGTCTGGCCGTTGAATTTGAAGGTCCAGGTCTTCGCCCAGTCCTCGTCGGTCGCCTTCTCGATCTTCCCGCGCGCATCGGCGACGGATTTGTCGAATGTGTCGAGAATCTCGGCGCGCGATGCCGGAATGAACGGCTTGAAATCCGGTCCCATCGCAAGTTCTTCGGTGTCGAGCGTTGTGGCGGCCCAGCCGGGAAGCTCGGCCACGTGCGCCGCAAGCCGTCCGAGCGCCATCGACTTCGTATGGGGTTTAAAGTCCAACTTGTCGTCGGGAACGAGTACGAGCAGTTTCCGCGTACTTGCCATCTCGGCGTCGAACTCAGGTAGTATTCTTTCGCTGTACGTCATGGTTTCCTCCGCCGCAGGTGCGGCAAGGGCAGAATAACATGCCTGAAAGGCGAATACAAGGCGAAAATTGGCCCAGCAGCGGTTTCGGAAAGTCTCGGAAAGACACTGCCAGGTTCTGTTTTCTTGGCGAACCGGCCTGCAGGGGCATACCGCGGATGGCCCAAAGCAGAGACGGCCACAGTTACGTCGCGCCTAACCCGGCGTAGCCGGAACCAAACAGGACCTCAAATTGAAAGTCGGGTTCTCTTGCAAAGTTTCTCCAAAGCCCGGTGGAGATCGCTCTCCAGTCGCATCATCAAAAATTTCCTGCAAGGAAACGTCACGATTCCGATGGACAGGTTCTAGGGAATCGTTGGCTTGATGCCTCCGACCCCTTAGAAGTGGCCGAAACCGTTGACCTGAACCCGGCCTAAGCTCGACGCTACTTCACCGCAATCCGCACCATGTTACTCGTCTGACTATCTACATTCAGCGACACATTCACCGAACCTGCCCCCTGCAAGCTCGCCGGAAGCTGGATGTTAATCTGGTCCTCCCCAAAGTAACTCCCCTGCGCCCCCGCATAAGCCACCGGCACGTTCGCCACCGTCCCCACCGTCGCCGTCACCGCACTTACATGATTTCTGATCCCCGTGCCATATAGGGTCAAAAATGTTTCCCCGCCGCTGACATCAATCGGCACGGTCGCGCCGTGGCTCACCAACGTCGTCTGCTGCTGCTGCCCGTTCACCGTCATCTCCGCCGTTCCCACCGCTAGCCCATTCGCATTGAAAATCCCCGGCGCCACACTCACAATCTGCTGCTGCGCGACGAAGGCGCCCGTCGTCGATTGAATCGTGACCGTCGCCGCGCCATCCGCCGTCCCATCCGGAATCGCATAGTTGATTTGCTGGGGCGAAACGTAGAACAGCGGAGCCTGCCGCGTCACCCCCGCCGAATCCTTCACCTCAATAGTCACCCCACCGAGCGTCGTGGGCAGCGGCAGCGATGCCGCCCCGGCGGTCATCACATCCAACCCCGTGCCGAACGCGCTCACAATCGAATCCACCGCCTGCGGCCCGTTGGCGAAACTCGCTCCGTTGGCGTCCGTGAACGTCGGCGGCGCCGCCGCGGTCGTGTTCAATAGAACCTCGGCGCTCCCACTCGGAAGCGCGGCGAGCAACAACGTCAGCACACTAACGGTCCCTGAATTCAACGCGATGTTATTCCGAAAACTCGGAAGGGGTATGGCGGGAAACCCAGGAAACGCAAGATCCGGCTTCCCGTCACCGTTAAAATCGGCCACGGCGAGTCCGGTCGCGATCGTGCTCGACGGAAACGCCAGGCTGACCGGCGCGTCAAACGTGCCGTCTCCCACACCCGGAAACACTTCGAGCCCACCCGACGGCATCACGTGCTCAATAAAGTCGCCCGCCGCTGTCGTCGCCGCAAGGTCAAGCTTGCCCGTCCCAAGAAAATTGCCGAGCACCGCTCCGCTCATGTAGGTCTGCAACCCGGCGTAGTAACTCTGCGTAAAATGGCCCGTCCCGTCCCCCAGCAGCACCGCGACCTCGCTGACTCCGGTAAAGTACCCGGTGGTGTGAACACCTGTACCCGACAGCAGTGCGGCGTCCACTAGCGACGATCCGGTAATCACCAGATCCAGCTTGCTGTCTCCATTCACATCCGCCGGAATCAGAAGCGTGCCAAGATCTTCGGAGCCAACTCCAGGCAGGCTAACCGGCGTCAATGCCTGAAAGGTCCCGTCGCCATTGCCGGCCGCGAAAAAGATCTCTATCGACCCTACCAGGCTGCCCGAAGACGAGTTCCCCCCCGGAACCGCCGCGCCGATCAGATCCAGCTTGCGATCGCCGTTGAAGTCCCCCGCCGCGATCGAAAATGCCACGAAAGCCGCCGCGGCTCCCATGTTGAGCGGCGCCGCCGCGCCAAATGCTCCGCCCCCTTTCGACGGCACAAAGTACCAGTCCAGGATCGGAACCCCGCTGTTGTGGGAGAGCCTGTTCTGGTCCACGGCCGCGAGAACGATATCGGTCAGCCCATCGCCGTTAAAATCCGCCACGGCCGGGTCCAACTGGGCAAACACATAGTTCCCAGCCCACGCTTCGTCGGCCGGAGGCGGAAGGGTCACCCGCACCGGCGTGCCGAACCGCCCCTTTCCCACGTTCGGAACCACAATCATCGTCACGTCACTCAGCGTGCATACCGCCAGCAGGTCCGCCGCGCCCTTCGCCACGAACGAACCAATGGCGATATACCCAACCAGGCAATCGCTTGGCAGGCCGACCGACGGCCCAACGGTGAACGTGCCGTCGCCGTTATTCAGGTAAATCGAAACGTCGGAGGTGCTGGCGTTGGCGACGGCAATATCCGGCTTGCCGTCGCCGTTCAAATCGCCGGTGGCGATGGCCAGCGGTCCCTGCCCGGCCCCATAAACCTCCGGCGTGCCGAAGCTGAGCGTTTGACCCAGTGCGGCGGGAATCAAAGTAGCCAACAGAAACACGCGACGCATGGCCGTTCGCACCAGTATAGTCCCGATTCGCCAGCTTCGTCTCTCTCTGCCTTCAACTCCTACTCAGCGGTTTCGGAAAGTCGCGGCAAGAGACTGCCAGATTCTGTTTTTTGGGCGAACCGGCCTGCAGGCGTACACCGCGGATGGCCAAAGGCAGAGACGGCGGAAGTTACGTCGCGCCGTAAGCGAGTCTTGGAAGTTGGAATTGTCAACGAGCGGTGCGCCCCCCTGCAATGGCCGCTGCCGGCGGTCAACTGGTGTTGGCGTGGGCGGGCCGCAGATTCGATCGGACCGTGTCCCTGATCTGTATGGCAATGAGAACAGGGTGGGCGCCGCGACGCAAGTATCGGGTCCGGTAGGGGAGTTCGATCATCAAGGCCAGAAGCAGGAACAACCAGTTCAGCAGCGGGCTGTTGGGGTGGTGATGCTGCATGTGCTCCATCCCGAAAAGGTTCTTGCCGTGATTGAATCCCTGATTCTCGATTTCCCAGCCGCTCTTGGCCAGCTTGAATAACGGCCGGTTCCCGAGTCTGGCGGCGGGACATTGGTGAGCCGGTCGGCCTGGATGATGGTCCCATGGCGTTTGTGCTGCCGATAGCGCATGACCCGGACCGTGGGCCAGTCCAGAGTCGTCCACGAATCGAAGTCATCGGCGTCCCAGGTTTAAATCCAATCTTCCCCATGCGAAAACCGGTCCCCGGGCGGCTGCGTGCCGAATCGGTCCTCGACCGCCTCGGCGAGTTCCGGCCAGTTGTCTTTTCGACGCGCAAGGGTGGGAACACCCGCTGCGTCGGCGGTATGGAGAAAAGGGGCGGTTGCAAACTTCCCGTCGACAACCACGTGATCGGCAAGGCATGCGCGGACATGACTCACCGCCCGCTTGAGCAAGAGCTTGCCCGCCGCGTATTCGCTTTCGCCCGGCGGATGCGGCTCGACATCGAACGACAACGTGATCCCGGCGCCAACCACGCTGTTCATCACCAAACTACGCGTCTGACCGATGACTTTATTCTTGAAGTCCTTCACACCATGGCGCAGCGGGCAAACTGGCTTGCCGGTGCGGCCCGGCGCCCGTCCCATCGATCGCCAGACCGAAGGAAGGACGTCCCCTCAAACACGTTTCTGCATTTGGTGAGCTTCAATGTCGCCCCCGCCGCTTGGCGGAGGATCTCCGGATCGGCGCGTTCGGTGAAGTAGGCCAGCGCGTCGTCGTCAAACCCGGTTGCAGGGTGCTCGCCATCTCGGCGTCGAACTCGGGTAGTATTCTTTCATTGGACGTCATGGTTTCCTCCGCCGCGGATGCGGCAATGGCAGAGTAACGCGCCCGCAAGGCGAATACAGGGCGAAAGTTAGCGGCCGGGTGGTGTGAGTTGGCGAGCCGCCGGAATCACGGGTTCGAAGGCGCCGTCCCGGGCCCATCGAGCATCAGTCGGAACCCGATACTTTGAGGCATGACGCGCAGATAGGCCTGTATCGTCTGCCGACGAAGCCCTTCCATGCCCTGGGCGGCGTAGATCTCGGCGAGTTTTCGATAGCCGCTCGCGAACGACGCGTCGAGCGCGATGCTCCGCCGCAGCTCGCGAATCGCCCCGGCCCGGTTTCCCATTCTTTCAAGCGCCACGGCAAGGTCATAGGCAAGCTGCGGGTTGCGCGCGTCCCGCGTCGAAGCTTGTGCGAACAGCGCTTCCGCCTGGTTGGGGAAGGAATTTTCGAGCAGAATCGAGCCGAGCGTCGCCAGCACGCGCGGATCGCCCGCGTCACGGCGGGCCGCCTGGCGCAGAAGATCGTAGGAGCGCCCCACAAGCGCGCTCCCGCCCCGGCCGTGTTCCGCCGCGCCCACGTCGAACAACGCCAGGCCCTCGTCGCGAGCCGCCACAGGCGCCGGAGCGGCATGCCAGGCTCGCACTTCGACATCCCCTTCCCCGGACGCCGCATTCGCGGGCGCGGCCTCCGTTCGCACAATCCGGTGGTCGGTAATCGCCGCGTGAGAAACATTCGTGGGCCGGATCCGCGGCATGTGGCAACTGACACACTCCGGCGCCGGCTTGTGCCGCGCCGCTTCGAACAGTGCTCCATGACATGACATGCACACCGCGGTCACCCGGGCGACATCGCTTCCCGCCTCGCCATGCGGATCGTGACAGGTCCCACACCATAGCCGCCCCCCGCTCGCCCGCGCGCACCGGCTTGCGGCCAGCTCTTCCGCCTGGCTTACGGCCGGAACCTCCTTCTGGCTCGACATGTCCTGGACATAAGTCACGAACACATCCTCGAGGTTGTCGCCGGGATGGAAGTCCCACCAGTCCTTGCCCGGATTCAGCACCCGCGTCAGTCCCTCGAGATGGCACTGCTCGCAGACGCTGTCCCGCGCCCGGTCCGCGAGCCTGGCCGGATTTAGAATTGTGCCCGCCACCGGGCGCTTCAGATGCCGCTCCGCTGGGCCATGACATCGCTCGCACGAGATGGCCTCGATCGCGTCCTTTTCGTACCGGTTCTCCGCCCCTGCTTCCAGCCGCACCGTCCCGGCGTGGCAAAACAGGCACCCGCTCACGATCGGGTGGTCGACATCGAGGGCCGTTTCCGCCTCGTAACCCGGAGTAAGATCCCAAGCGTTGTTGTTTACATAGAACGACAGCGGCGACTGGAGTAAGTAGGGCCCAAGGGCGATCAGGTAAGTGTAACCGACGATTCCGGCGCCAACCTGCCAGGTCAGTGCATAACTTGCGTTAAGTTTTCCACGCTCCAGCGTCTGATACATGACGCCGTCGCGCGAGCTTACTTTTACGTTCGTCTGGGCGCGCGGGTCGCTTACTTCCCCTACGGGCCGCTCGTCCGGCCGTCCCGCCGAGCGTCCCATCGGAGAGGCAAGGAACGCCGCTACTTCCTTCGCATGGCAGCGCGCGCACTCTTGCGCCGGCGCGGCGCCCAACACGGCGCATACCATCGAAGCGGCAATCAGACGAAGCACTTCGTTGATTCTACGCATTTCTCCAACCCGCATTCATCAGTCTGGCATGCTCAACCCCCGTGATCCACAAAGGGCAGACCACCCCGCGTTCGGCCGCGACGCGGGCGCTTCATGAGCCTCGCTGCCGCGTGGACCGATTCGTCAACCCGGCGTTGCGCGCCGCGGCTCAGCGGCGGACGATGACTTCGCGCAAATGGTCGCGGGTGAGGAAGAATTTGAGCGACTGGAAGTTCTGGAAGAGTTTTTCGATGCCGCGATTATTGAGGAACTGAACCGGGCGCATCTGGCCGCGCGGGGCCAGCGTAAGGGTGCGGCGGTCGGTGATGCGGTAGGAGCAGAGGGGGGCGGTGGTGACCTTTTCGTCGGCGTTGAAAAACGCGAGCAGGTAGGCGCCGGGACGGAGGATGTGGAAGACGCGGTCGACGGTGAGCTGGAGCAGCGGCGGCGCGAGGAACTGGAGGGTGTCCCAGAGGAGGGCGCCGTCGAACTGGTCCTGGGGGAAGTCGAGGCCCTGTTCGAAGAACTGGCGAGTCAGGACGGGGTCGTTCTGGTTGGCGAAAAAATCCCCTTTCCCGAAGGCGTTTTCGAGCGTGAGGACGATGTCGTCGGAGTAGAGGCGATGGCCGAGCGAGGTGAGGAAGTCGATGTTGCTTTGGTTGGCGCCGGCGAGGTCGAGGATGTTCAACCCCGTGCGGCCGCCAATCGAAGACACGAACTGTTCGAGGCCGTTGCTATTGCGGGTCTGCGCTGGCACGGGGAGCGTGTGGCCGGGAGCGCGGCTTCGATGATTAAGCCCGCGCTCCCGGCCCCGGGATTAGCGTTTGACTTCCGGGGTGGTGGGCGGAGTCGCGGGTGCGGCGGTGGGCGGAGCCGCAGGCGCCGCGGGCGGCGCGGGGGGCGGCTTGGCCGGCTGGGGCTTCGCATCCGGACGTACAATATCCGTGCTGCCCTTGAAGTACGCCCCGTCCTCGATGACGATGCGCGCGGTGCGGATATCGCCGACGAGCTTGGCGTCCTTGCGGATGTCGATTTTGTCGGCCACTTCGACGTTGCCGAGGATCGTGCCGAGCACGATGATTTCGCGGGCCTTCACCGAGGCCTGCACCTTGCCGTTTTGACCAACGGTAAGGCGGCTGTCATGCACCTCGACAGTGCCTTCAACTTCGCCGTCAATGGTAAGATCCTCACGGCTGTGAATCTCTCCCTTGATTGTGACGGACTTGCCGATCACGGCCGATCCCTTCGGCTCGTTTGGATCAGGACGGTTGGCGGGACTCGACATGGTGGGGTTCTCCTTTACAGGTGCGGCGGGCGCCGGAGGAGCTTGCGTCCTCGGCGGAAATTCTTCCTCTTTTCGTTTATTCCACATTGACCAGAATCATATACCTCGCTGGAGTTTGGGGCTGAGTCTCATAGTACTACGGCGGAGGGCGCCTGCGGACTACTTGCGGAAAGATCTTAGGCGGGATCGAGGTTGCGCGATTGGGCGCAGGCTGGGCGGGCTCTGCTAAACTCCGGGTGAATGTGCGCGCGGCGGCGGCAAGCGGGCCGGTCCGGCGCGACGCCGCCGGGCCTGACGCATGCAAACGCCTGAAACCCTGACGCCACGTGACGCGTCCACCGCGATGTATGAGCGGCGCAAGCAGCGTACTCCCTTTCCCCGTGGCGGCGTCTTCGCCGAAGATTAAAGCCAAAGTGGATCATCGGACCACGGATGAAGCGGCTCTCGTACGCCGCATCCAGGCGCGCGACGACCTGGCGTTTCAGGAGATCGTCGAGCGCTATCAGGCCAAGGTCTTTTCGATCATCTTCGGCATCCTGCGGAATCATAACGACGCCGAGGACATTTCGCAGCAGGTTTTCGCGAAGATTTATTTCTCGATCAAGAATTTCGACTTTCGCAGCTCGCTGCTGACCTGGATCTACAAGATCACGGTCAACGAGTGCTATGATTACCTGCGCAAAAAGCGAGTGCGGAAGCTGGTGTATGAAAGCGACTTCTCCGAGGAAGACACGCGCAAGATGGAGAACAGCGACACGGTGGTCGACCGGGAACGGCCGATGGACACCACGCTGGCGGATCGGGACCTGGTGATGCGTTTGCTGTCGAAGCTTTCCGAGGAGGACCGGACCATGATCCTGCTGAAGGAAGTGGAAGGCTACTCGGTGGAAGAGTTATCTCGTCTTTCGGGGATGAACGAGAATACAATTAAGGTGAAGCTGTTCCGTGCGCGGCAGAAGCTGTTGAAGGTCGCGCAGCGTCTGACCCGGACCACCGCGAAGGGCGCGTGAGTATGCGGTGGGCGAATGAAGTTGGGAAGGGGCGTCCGCCAAGGCCATGTCCCGCCTGAAGGCGCCCGTGGGGACCGAAGGTTTATTAGAAGCGAGTGGACGTAGAGATCCGCTTAAGACGGTCGATAGTTACTTTGAGGGAATGAAAGCCATGCACGATCCGATTCGGGCGAAACTTGAGAATTACCTGGAGAACCCGGCCAGCGCGGCCGGCGACTTCGAGGCGCATTTACAGTCCTGCGCGAAGTGTTCGGGCGAAGTGGCGAATCTGTCCGGGCAGTCGCGCCTGGTTCGGTCGCTCCGCGGGCCGGAGTTCGAACCGGCCGCGGGCTTCTACGCCCGGGTGCGCGAGCGCATTGAGGCTCAGGCGCGGCCGTCGGTATTCGCGATGCTGCTCGACACGGCGTTCGGGCGGCCGCTTGCGCTCGCTTCCGCGGCGATGGTGCTGCTAATGGCGGGGTATATCGCCACCACCGAACCGGGTTTGATGGCGCCGCCTCAGCCGCGGGCGCTGCTGGTCTCGGCCCAGGACGATCCGCCATCCACCGCGCCGAGCGCGATGGCGCAGCCCGATCAGGACCGCAACACGGTACTCGTGAACCTGGTCAGCTTCCGGGATTAGGCGCGGGACTGCCGATGCTCCCAGCCTCACGGTCCGCCTGGCAGGATCCGCGTGTGCTCTTCCTGCTGCTCATGGTGTTTCTGGCCGGCTCTCTCACCGGCGCGCTCACCATGCGCGCCGGACTGCATGACCGCCTTCATCACGGTACTTCCCTGTGGCGGGCGGATCCGGAGTTGAGCTACGAAAAGCTGAAGACGGAACTGAAGCTGAGCCCGGATCAGGCCGAGAAGCTGAAAGAGATCATCGACGACATGGTGCAATACCGCGAAGACATGGATGCCGAGGTGGAGTCGTTCCGCGCCACCGGGAAGCACCGCATCCTCGAAATGCTGGATCCCGAGCAACGGAAGATTTTTCAGAAGCTTAGCAACGACATGCCGACGCGCTGACGGCTCGCGGGGTCCGCGCGCTCAGTTTTCCATTGCTTTCGACCGGCCCGCGCTGCTAAACTGAAGTTGTCCGTGGAGGGATTTGGGCGCTGTGGAGCGGCGCCAGCCGATTGCAACCACGCGAAAAAATGCTAAAGGCAGGTCGGTCTTCGAATAATTATTCCCCTGCGGCAAAGGCTGCAGGGGATTTTTATTGTGTGCCCTGCGCCGCACGCGCTGCGCGTCGCCTCATGGCGGTAGGCGAACATACGGCGCAAGTGAGCCCGGACGACCCAGCCAAACGGCCGTTCGGCCAACCGCGGCCCGCAAGTAGCGCGGACCGAATGGAATCCGTAAGTCGCGTTCCACCATTGACAGCCTCGAAGCGATGCTCGTGGCGCCCATGGGGGGGCGGTCCCGAGATCCCCTCGTCCACGAATAGCCGGTGCTGCTGGTGAGGGGTGTGGAGGACGACCGTGGCCTTCCGCCACGGCGGGGCGAGCTTCGCAAAGGCGCCGGGCTGTGCGTGAAATGCGAGCACGCGGCAGGAAGTTCTGCGGCTCGCCGCCTTCGGCGGCATCCCCGACATGATCGAGGAGCTGCGCTTGTGATTCATCCTAAAGCGGCGGTTAGCCGGTAGCCTCCGCCGAGCGGCCGAAGCTTCCCCATCTTGGACACGTTTCGAGCTCGATACGCAAGCCAGCCCATTGCATTCACGGGACTTTCGGCTCCCGCAGCTCCTTAGAAATTCTGTTGCCCACTGTCGCAAAGCATCAGCTTACTTCCCAGAAGGCAGTACAATCAAGACAAGGAATGGCAAAGGATTACATCGAAGAGCGGGATGGCAACTACTACGTTGCCGGCACACGGATCTCACTGGACTCCATCGTTCATGCATTCCGCCGCGGCGAGTCGCCTGAGACCATCTGCCAGAATTTTGAACTTCTTCGGCTCGAAGAGGTCTACGGCGCCGTCGCGTACTACCTCGCCAACCACGCTGACATCGATGCCTACCTGATTCGCCAAAACGAGAAGTGGGTGGAAGGAAGACGCAACGCCGAACCGCTGCCAGCCAATCTACGCGAGAGACTGATGCGCGTTCGGGACGAGCTACACACGACCCGCCCCTCGTGAAGATACGGTTTCTTGCGGACGCCGATCTCAACAAAATGACGCAATCACCGTGCGGCCCTGACGGTCCAAATAGAAATCACCCCAATCGTGCTGTACCACTGATCGGTCGCCTTGAGTATAGGCGAGGAGCCGCAACTGCTCGGGACGAGGAACCGAAAGCGCATCGAACAAGGCGGCCTTAGCAACGGTGAAGATCGCTGTGTTTGCACCGATACCCAGCGCAAGTGAAGTGATCGCGATTGCCGTTACGCCGGGGCTCTTCCCGAGCATACGCAGTCCGTATCGCGTATCTTGGAAGAACGTTGTGATCCATAGAAATGCGCGTGTCTCTCATTGTCGCTCCTCGAGTAGCCCAATGTTGCCAAACTGGCGGCGGGCTGCACAAACTGCATGCTCGCGACGCATGCCTTGGCGAATAAGCCTCCCCGTCAGGAGTTCAAGGTGCGTCTCGATTTCGTCGCCGAACTCGCGATTCGCCTTTCCTTGACCGAAGAGGCCGCGGAGCCGAGATATAAAGCGAAGAATCAAAGAGGTCATGACTGCTTTGGGCCCTCCAGACGGAGGATACGGCCGATTACGCCCGAAATTGTTTCCCAGTTCGACGTTTCGATCGCCAGTTGTTTGAGTCCGCGCTTAGTTATCGAGTAGAATTTGGCCTTCCGGTTCTTGTCTGATACGCCCCAGGCGGAGTCGATCCAGCCCTGCTGCTGAAGTCGCAATAGGGAGGTGTACACGGTGCCCTCGTTCAGCTTCAACACCTGTTCACTAATCTGTTCGATGCGCCGTGCGATCCCGAATCCGTGTTGCGGACCCAGAACGTACAGCGTCTTCAGGATCATGAGGTCAAGGGTGCCCTGCAGAACCTCGGATCTTTCGGTCTTCATCTTTTCTCCTATGGACGTTGCAAAGAAGATAGCACGACTGCTGTGCAAAGTCCATAGGAGGAGTTCCACTCTGGTCCGTTCGGCGATCTTGTCTGGATTGACGACAGCAGGGTTCGAGTTCCGAGCGGATGGCCGGCCATCCGGAGCCTAAAGACGATGCGTGGAAAACCGAAAGACGTGGGCCAAAATCTACGTTGTTCCTTGTCAAAACGCGGCACGAGCAGCCCGTGGCAAGACTCAGGACGTGGTGCTACTCCCGCTGACCATAGGCTTCGATCACCATGAATTCGCTCCACGTCTTCCCGTCGTCCGACGTTTCACCTCGCAACGTGAAGCGCTTTTCGGAAGTGTTCGTGTAAGTGGCGCGCGTATAAGCGTGGGCGGCCACCGGCTCTTTGAAGGCGTAAATGATGGACTGGTCATCGAACCTGACGCCGCCGAGCTCCTCCGGCACGAGGTCCACCCACGTTCCGGCCAATGCGGTTAACCATTTCATGTTCCAGGTCTGCCTGGTGGCGTCATACGTCCGGAGATTCGTACCGAGCACCATCAGCTCTCCAGCGGAGCCGGTCATCCTGTATTCATCCGCGATCGCATAGCCGTCGAGGATGAAGCGGCCGAGCCAGGTTGCCTGGAGTATCTGCCATTCTTGATTGGCTAACCTCACTCTTGCTTCGCACCGCCATCTGCCGATCAAAAACCCGAATCGGGAGAGTGCCGCGGGCGCATTGGGGTTGGGCTTACCAAACCCCCGCTCGATTTCGTGCATGGACTGATCTTCCCCCCGGTGCGGCGGCTGCGGATCGCGTTGGCCCGATCAACGGCAATAGCACGGTGAGAGGCACGCCGACCAGCGGCCGCCTGGCGACGCGTCTGCCGTCTCACTTCTCAGTAGCGGGTCACCATCGCGGTCCGCCACGACGTGTTGCCGGCCGCGTCGGAGGCGACGACATTGATCACGTTCATGCCCACGTAGAGCGGAATCGGAGCGGTGGTCCAGTGCGATGTGCCCGAGGCCGCGCCGGAGAACCCGGTGGAGGTGGACCAGGTTACCGAAGCGACGCCCACGTTGTCGGTCGCGACGCCCTGCAAAACGATCGTCGCGTTCGAGGTCGACACGGTGGACGAGCCCGGCGACACGATGGCCAGCACGGGCGGCGCGGTGTCCTTCCCCCCGCTGCCCTTGTTGCCGCCGCCATTGCCGCTGGTCCCCGTGCCGGTGGTTCCCGTGCCGCCGCTACCGCCCGTGGGACTGCCATTCCCCGCGCCGCTCGTAGAGCCCGTTGTGCCTGGGGCGCCCGTGGTCCCGGAAGTTGCCGTTGCGCCGGTCGTTCCGGCGCTCGCGGGCGGCTGCGCGGCAGCCGCGCCGCGCGAGGCGTACAGCATCTGCGCCGCGGCGATGTCTTCGGGCGTCAGCCCGGTCACCATCTTGTAGTACGGGTACATCACCGCGCTCGGCAGATCCGAATGGCCGAGGCCCAGCGCGTGCCCGGTTTCGTGCAGCGCCACGCTGAACAGATCCACGCTATTGCCGATGCCCCACGGATTCGCGTCGTTGAAGTGCATGTCGCCGGCGAGCGGCTCCGGGTTCGGCGGGGCGGGATAAAACGTGTGCGCCAGGATCGTGCCCGCCGGTCCGAACGGATACGGATCGCCGTGCGCTCCGGTGGCGAAGAGGATCGCGATGGTCTCGGGCGCGAGCGTGTTGGCAGTCGCCTGGAAATCGACCTGCACGTACTTCGACCATTCGGCGAACGCGTTCACGATGGCGTTCGTCACCTGGTCCGGCGTGAGCTGAGACGTCCGATTGGAAAACGCATAGCCAAGCGTGGCCGAGCCGAGGCCCGGCCCGTCCCACCCGTCGCCGATGAGAGGAATCGACTGCCCGAGAGTTCCCGACTGCGTATCCGCCCCGGCGCAGACATACACCGGCTCGCCCGCCACCAGACTTCGCGACGCGGGGAAGATATAGTTCACCTCGTCCCAGGCGGCCAGGGACTCGAGGTCCGATTCGGCGCCGCTCACCAGAAGCTGCCCCGGCGTCAGGTTCGGATTGTCACGGAGCAACCATCCGTTCTGGACCGCGATGGCGCGCGCGACCGCCGGATTCACGTCCGGATGAAACTCGACCACGAACCAACCTGGCTCGATCTCCGAGCCCCGCGCGGCAGGCTGCCGCAGCAGCGGGCTGATCTTCTCCGCCGGCTCGAGGCGGCGAAGCACCGTTACGTCAAGATCCGCCGCCCGAGTCCCGTCCGCCACGGTCACGATCAGCCCGGTCATCGGCACCAGACTCACCACGCGCGCCCCCGCCGCGCGCAGCCGCGCCACGTCGGCGGGCGTTGGCAGGCGTCCCAGGTCCGCGAGCCGGTGCTCGCGCCCCAGCGCCCAGCGCGGCGCCGGGCGATCGGTCGCGCCGCCCGCGCCCAGCGCCTTGCGGCTCAGCCCCGGCGCGGCCCAGACGCTCGAGGCCGAGATCAGTAGAATGACGGAGAGAATTCGACGGTCCACACCCGCTAGATCGGGTACCCGGTGGAGAGTTTTGCTCGACGAACCCACTTAGTTTGCTGAGAGGTGTCACTTAGTGCGCCGAGCCTGGATCTGGGTTTTCTTACTCGCCGCCGCGCCCTGGGCTAGAGCACAGTACTTAGTCCGCACGGTCGCCGGCAGCGGTTTCGACGGCGACGGGGGCCCGGCCCTTTCGGCGCTCCTGGTTCAGCCCGAAGGCCTCGCCCGCGACGCGCAGGGGAATCTCTACGTCTCCGACGCCGGAGACCATCGCATCCGCGAAATCTCGAGCGCCGGTACGATCCGCACCGTAGCGGGCACGGGCGTACCTGGCTATTCGGGCGATGGCGGCCCGGCCAGCGCCGCCCGGCTGAGCCAGCCTTACGGCATCGCGCTCGACGCGGCTGGGAATCTCTATATCGCCGATCTTGGGAATCAACGGATTCGCATCGTCAATGAGGCGGGAAATATCTCGACGTTCGCGGGCGGCGGCGCGCAGGCGGTTGCGGCGAACCTTCCGGCCACGAACGCGCTGCTGAACTCGCCGCGGAACGTCGCGGCCGCGCTCGACGGGACCGTGTATTTTTCCGACTTTGGCGGCCAGGCGGTCTTCGCGGTGAAGAATGGGGTGATTGCGCTCTTCGCGGGCAACGGCGTGGCGGGCGACTCGGGCGATGGCGGCCCGGCCGCGCTGGCCGAACTGAATTTCCCGGCCGGGGTCGCGGTCGATCCGGCGGGCAGTGTTTACATCGCCGACAGCGGCAACAACGCGCTTCGCGAGGTCGTCCACGGCGTGATCTCGACCGTCGCGAGCGTGCAGGGGCCGACCGGTCTGGCTCTCGATCAGTTCGGCAACCCATATGTTGCCGCACAGGGGCTGCTCGGCTCGCCCTTTCAACCGGGCGCGAGCACGCTCAGCGCGACCGACCTGGTCATCGATCCGTCGAACGACATTCTCTTCTCGACCGGCTACTCGGTGGAGAAACTCACGCCCCTGGGGAGTCTCGAGCTGGTGGCGGGCGCCGCCGACGGCGTGTTCTTTGGCGACGGCGGCGCGGCCGTGGAGGCGCGGCTCAACCAACCCTGGGCCGTGGCGTACGCCCCCGACGGCTCGCTTTTCATCGCCGACACGGGGAACAATCGCATCCGCAAGGTCTCGCCGAAGGGCGTGATTTCGACCATTGCCGGAACCGGCGACGCGTCGGCCCTGAGCTCGCCCTCGAGCATCGCCCTCGACGCGGCGGGCGATCTTTACATCGCCGACACGGGCAACAACCGCGTCATGCTGCTCAGCGCCGATGGCGCGTACTCGACCACGCTCACCCAGCTCAAGAGCCCCTCGGCGCTCGCCGTGGACGCGCAGGGCAATGTGTACGTCGCCGACCGCGGACATGGCCGCATCGTGGTGCTCAGCTCCGCTGGCCTGCTTGCGCCGTTCGCCAGCGTCAAGGATCCGATCGCGCTCGCGGTAGATCGCGCGGGGGACCTGTTCGTCAGCGACAACTCACAAAACGCGCTGCTCGAGATTTCGCCTGGCGCGAGCCCGGCCGTGATCTGGCAGGGCGACGCCGCTCCGGCGGGCGTGGCCGTGGACGGAGCGGGGAACGTTTTTCTCGGCGACATCGCGGGCAACCGCGTCCAGGAGATTTCGCCGCAGGGCGTTGTCACAACGATCGCCGGCGGCGGCCCGGCGGGTCTCGCGGGCGATGGCGGCGCGGCGCTGGCGGCGTCCTTTTTCGCGCCCGCGGGGCTGTGCCTCGATCCCGCGGGGGATGTGTTCGTCGCCGATTCGGCCAACAACAGGGTTCGCGAGCTCACCGCGCAACAGGCCGCCATTCTCCCACCGCCCGGAGAGAGCGCCAGCGCCGCGTTCACCATCGCCAACGCCGCGAGTAACGTGACCCAATCCATCACGCCCGGCGAGATCGTGTCTATCTACGGCAACGGCTTCGACCCCTCGACGGCGCAGGTCAGCTTCAACGGCGCCGCGGCCAAACTGTTCTTCGCCGGTCCGTCGCAGATCAATGCGCTTGTGCCCGCGTCGCTGGCGGTGGGCCCGGCGGCGAGCGTGACGGTGAGTTCAAAAGGCGCCGCGCTGGGAACGGTTAGCGCCAGCACGGCCGCCGCCGCGCCCGGCCTGTTCACACTGAACGGGGGGCAAGGTCAGGCGGCCGCGTTGAACCAGGACGGCTCGCCGAACTCCGCCTCGAATCCCGCTGCCGCCGGCTCGGTGGTCACGCTTTTCGCCACCGGGCAGGGTGACGGCTCGACCGCGAACCTCGCGATCGACGGCGCGCCCTCTCCGATGCTCTACGCCGGCCCGGCGCCGGGCTTCGCCGGCCTGACACAGATCGACGCGCGAGTCCCCACTGGACTGAGCCCGGGTCCGGCGACCGTGGTGCTTACGATCTCGGGCGTCTCGAGCCAGCCTGGCGTCACGATCGCCGTGGAATAACATCCGGCATCGCGTGACGCGAGGCGCGTCGAAAAGCCAGCGACAATAAAGAGCATGGACACGCCCGCCGCCCACGCGACGCCGCCCCGTATACTGCGCGTGCTCGTGTACGGCTTCGCCGCGGTGATCGCGCTGCTCGCCGCCGCGGCCGGATTGGGCCTCGAGAACGCCCGCCTGCTCGAGGAGAGCGCCGCCGCTCTGGTTGGCAGCCAGAAGGCCAACACCCGGCTGCTCGACGAGCTCGAACGCGAGCAGGCGCTGCTGAACGCCACGCTGTACCGCATCTCGCGATATCAGCTCGCCCACGAACCGGAGCTCGACCAGCGCAATCGCCTGCTGGCCGGGCTCGACGACGCGGACCGCGAGCTGCGCCGGGTGGTGGAGAGCTCGACGGGCACGCGCCGGCAGGCGCTGTGGGACGATCTCAATCGCGCTTCGGCGGCGTTCTCGAGCGAGGGCCGGCGGCTGTTGTTACGCGGCCCGGCGCCGGGCGCGTCGTCGCGCGATCTGTTCCGTCTTCACGAGGACGTCACCGCCTCGGTCGCGCGGCTGATCGCGGCAGGTTACGACGACGCGCTCGATTCGCAGGCCCGCATCGAGCGCCGCAGCCGCCAGCTTGTCCGCGACGCCGCGGCGCTGCTGCTGGGCGGCCTCGCGCTGGCCATCGTAGGCGCGGTGGTTACACTGCGGCTTACGGCACGCTTGTTTCAAAAGATGGCCGAGCAGGACGCGGAGCTGCACCACGTCACCTGGCGCCTGCTCGAATCGCAGGAGAGCACGGCGCGGCGCTTCTCGCACGAGCTTCACGACGAGCTCGGGCAATCGCTCGCCGCGCTCAAGGCCAACCTGTCCGCGATGGCCGCCGGCCCGCAGCCCGATCCCGCGCGCCAGGCCGACTGCGCCCGGCTCGTCGATGAAGCCATCGGCAACGTGCGCGAGCTATCGCAACTGCTTCGCCCGACGATTCTCGACGACTTCGGCCTCGACGCAAGCCTGCGCTGGCTGGCCGAGCGCTTCGGCGAGCGCACCGGCGTCGCGGTGAGTTACACATCGTCGCTCGACGGACGGCTCATCGAGGCCAACGAAACCCACCTGTTCCGTATCGTGCAGGAGGCGCTCACGAACGTCGCCAGGCACTCGGGCGCGCATTCGGTTTCCATCCGTCTCGCGGGAGAAGACGGGCGAGTCCGGCTGACCATCCGCGACGACGGCGCCGGGCTTCCGGACGGCGCGCAGCGCGGCGGCCTGGGCCTGCGCGGCATGGCCGCACGGGCGCGCGGCGCGGGCGGAGAACTGGCGCTTCGCGCGGCGCCCGGAGGTGGACTCGAAATCGAAGTCGTGGTTCCGCGCGGTGGAGTCCGCGCATGATCACCGTACTGCTCGCCGACGATCACGCGATGGTTCGCAAGGGCTTCCGGCTGATCCTCGAAGCCCAATCCGATATGCGAATCCTAGGCGAGGCCAGCAACGGCCGGGAGGCCGTCGAACTTGCCGAATCGCTCCAACCCGACATCGTGGTGATGGATGTCGCGATGCCCGAGCTCAACGGCATCGAAGCCACGCGGCGCATCGTCGCCGCCAACCCGCGCGCCCGCGTGCTCGCCCTCAGCATGCACAAGGACTCGGTGTACGTGCGGGAAATCCTGCGCGCCGGCGCTCGCGGCTACCTGCTCAAGGACTCGATCGACAGCGACCTGGTCGGCGCCGTCCGCGCCGTCGCCAAGGGCGAGGGCTACCTCAGCTCCGCTGTCTCCGAGGCCGTCCTCTCCGACTACCGCAAGCACGTCAGCGACCCGCTCGATCTGCTCAGCAGCCGCGAACGCGAGGTCCTGCAAATGATCGCCGAGGGAAAAACGAACAAGGACATTGCCGGCACGCTCAACCTGAGCGTCTACACGGTGGATGCCCATCGCGGCAAGATCATGGAAAAGCTCAATCTCCACTCGGCCGGCGAGCTGATCCGCTTCGCCGTCCGCAACGGCCTGATCGAGTAAGCCTTGGCATCAACTGGACAATCTCCATGGAGTTTAGTACGATTGTTTGGTGAGCCAAGCGATCCTGACCGTCCTCCGGCCCGAGAACAACGTCACCAGCCCGGTCCGGAGCTACGGTCCGGGTTTGGTTCTGCTGGCCGCGGTGGGCGGGGCTGGCGTGGTATTGACGCGGCTCGGCGCGTATGCCGGTGTTGCGCGGGGCGAATCCGTGCTGTGGACGATCCTGGCCGGGCTGGCGATTGCGCACACGGTTGGAATTCCCGCCGTGTTCCGCGCCGGCGTCGAGACATATGGATTCTGGCTGAAGCTCGGCATCGTGCTGCTGGGGGCGCGATTCATCATGACGGACGTGCTGCGTCTGGGTGGGATGAGTCTGATCTGCGTGGCCGTGGAGCTGGCGCTGGCGGTGGGGGTGATGACGCTGCTGGGACGGTTGTTCGGCCTGCCGGAGAAGATGACGAGCCTGCTGGCCATTGGTTCGTGCATCTGCGGAGTGACGGCGATCCTGGCGGCGAAAGATTCGCTGGATGCGAATGAGGAAGAGTCCGGCGGCGCGATCGCGGCGATTCTGGCGCTGGGCATCGCGGCGCTGGTCGCGTTTCCTTTGATCGGCCACGCGCTCGGCCTGAGCGACCGCGCGTTCGGGCTGTGGGCCGGGCTGGCGATCGACAACACGGCGGAGGCGACCGCGGCCGGGGCGATGTATTCGGACGCGGCGGGGCGTTTTGCGGTACTGGCGAAGACGGCCCGCAGCGCGACGCTGGGTTTTGTGGTGCTGGGCTACGCGATGCACTGGGCGCGACGCGGGCAGGCGGAGGCGGTGCGGGGGAAGGCGGCGCTGGTGTGGAGCAAGTTCCCGAAGTTCGTGCTGGGCTTCGTGCTGTTTTCGGTGCTGGCCACGGCCGGCGCGTTTACGCCCGGCCAATCCGAGATTCTGGGTGCGCTGTCGCAAGGCGCGTTCCTGCTGGCCTTCGCCGCGCTCGGATTGCGGACGGATCTGCGGCGGCTGATCGCGCAGGGAGTCCGGCCGCTGCTGGTGGGCGTGGCCGGCGAAATCGCGATCGCCACGGCGACGCTGGGGATGGTCGTGTTCGCGGCGCGGTTCTAAGATAGATCCATGTACAACTCTACTCGTTCGATTCGGACGCTCCTGCTTCTGGCGCTGCCGCTCGCCGGCGAAGTTCCCCAGGCCGGCCAGCCGGCGCCGGCATTCACTCTGCCTTCGCAGGATGGCTCACCGGTAAGCCTGAAGGACTTTCGCGGTAAGTGGGTGGTGCTATATTTCTATCCCAAGGACGGCACGCCGGGCTGCACCATCGAGGCGCACAACTTCCAGAGAGACTTGGCGAAGTATGAAGCGGCGAATGCCGTGATTGTTGGGGTGAGCGTCGATTCGACGGGCAGCCACAAGGAGTTCTGCGCCAAGCAGGGGCTGACCTTCAAGCTGCTGGCGGACACGGACAAGAAAGTGGTCGAGGAGTACGGATCGCTTCGCAACTTAGTGGCGGTGAAGATCGCGTACCGCAACACGTTTCTCATCGATCCAAACGGGGTGATCGCGCAGGTCTGGACCGGCGTTGACCCAGGGCATCACAGCGAGCAGGTTCTGGCGGCTCTGGCCGCGAAGACGTCCGGAACGGCGCGGTAGGCCGCTCAATTCGATTCGTCCACCACTTCGATGGCCGAGACGGTCGCGTAGTTGACCGAGGGAATGAACGAGAGCCGCAGCTTGCCTTGCCCATTGGGCTGCAGGCCGTGGAAGGTTCTGGCGATCCCGGTGCGAACCGGGCCTTCTCGAAGCAGGTCGAAATTCTTCAAGAGCGTCACGCCGTTGCAGAGCACGTCGAAGACGCGTGTTCCCGCGCCGCCTCCGCCCGGGTCTTGTGGTCCGAAGTAAGTTTCGGCAAAGTGTAGGGTGACCGCGTAGCGGCCGGGCGGCGCCGGGATGGCGTAGGAGAAGTTGCCGTAACGCTCCCAGGCGTATAACTCGGGATCGCGCGTTCCGCTGATGTCGCCGGACTTCGAAATCTGGCGGCCATAGCGAAAGTAGTTGTCGGGCGACCACACGGCGCCCGACCTATCCGTGTAGGGCTGATCCTGGGTGACGATTCGGATGGGGCGCACGTGGTGCGGGATGCCGGGCAGGACCTCGATGGCGTTGAGCAGGGGTTCGCCGAGGGTCCGAATGAAGCGGAGTTCGAGAAAGCCGTCGGGCGCCGGGCTCACGTCTTTGAACACGCGGATATCCGCTGTGTCCGGCCCCGAGTCGGCGATGATGTCGAAATTGGTAAGCAGCGGCTTCCCATTCAGAGTGACCTGGAAGAAGCGGCGGCCTTCACCGCCCTCCATCGACACGCCCGGGTGGTAGGACGTGTCGGCGAAAGAAAGCCGCATCTCGTACACGCCTGGGCGCAGCGGGATCCGGTAGCGGAATTCACCGCGGCGCGAGGTCGCGAACAGCCGGAAATCGCGCGTTCGGTAAAGCGGCTGCGGAGGCGTTTCCACGGCCACGCCCCCGCTGAAGTATTTGTCCGGCTCCCAACGGTTTCCGTCCCGGTCGCGCTCGAAAGTCTGCGTTGAACCGCAGAGGAGGCGCACGCCTGGGCCGGCGGCCGCTAGCGGTTGCACCGCGGGACGCAGCTCGCGGGCACGCACGGCATGGCCGAACCAGAGTTGAACGGCGAAAGTAACGACGCCGAGGAAACCGAGTAACAACGCCGCGCCTGCGAAGGGGAAGCCCTTCGCCGGCGCCGCCGGAGAAGTAACCCGGCTCGCCTTCGGCGTTCCGGGTTACTCGGGTTCTTCCGTGCCTTCACCGGGGCGCTTAACAGCCGGCGATTCGACGAACAAGGGCGAGTAGCACCCGGGCTGAACCAGTATGCGGAAGCGGGTATCCTTGCCTTCGCCGGCATAGTACCGTTCCAGCTTCTTTCGAAGACGATGCATCTCGACCCGCACGATCGCGTCCGCCGCCTGATCGAAGTTTGGCGGGCGGCCGAATACATCGATTGCAATATTGTATTCCTTGAGCGAGTTGCCTTCGCTGCGGAAGTGCTTTTCGCAAAGGTACTGGAGCAACGAGGCCAGACGAGGAGATTTGGCGAATGCGTGCGAGGCGACGAGCTCTTCCAGCGCCGCACGCTCCGAACTGGTTTCGGACATGACAGGGTCCTGAATGGCGGTCTCTACCTCGCGTTAGGGCGAGTATACACCACATTTTGGCGAAGCGTAACGTGATTTTCGTTTTTTCGGCGCCGGGCCGCGACGGGAGCCGTAAACCATTCACGGGAATAGCGGTTAGGTCGCATTACGAACCGGAAACCGTTACCCTTAACCGTATTAACCTAGCGTTCTAGTGGCTTCCTGCTTATCCTTCCATACTAGACCGGCGGAGGCATCGCCGGTCTAGCGCGAAAAACGGCCGGGCCAATCAGGTCTGGTTTCAGGGGGAGTCATGAAGCTCAGGAAGTCGTTCGCTTTGTTTTGCGTGGCCGGAGCAGTTGGCTCGACAGCCTTCGCCCAGTCCACGGCCACGGTCCTCGGAACGGTCACCGACGCCACAGGCTCGGTGATTCCGAACGTCCAGATCGTAATTACCAATAACGCCACGGGATTGACGCGCAATGAGGTGAGCAACTCATCGGGCAATTACAACGCCCCGGACCTGATCATCGGCCAATATAGCCTGAAGGCAGACGCTCCCGGATTCAAGACCTTCACGAAGACGGGCATTGTTCTTGACGTAGCCTCGACCGTTCGCGTCGATATCGGCATGCAGGTTGGGACGTCGAACCAAAGCGTTACGGTCGAGGCCAACGCCGTCCAGGTGCAGTCGGACACCAACGAGGTCAGTTCGGTGATCACCGGCGGCCAGATCTCGCAGATCGACACCAATGGACGCAACCCGGTGCAGCTTGCGACGTTGATGCCCGGCGCGGCGAGCAGCCTGCCGGACTTCAACGCTCCCACTTCGCTCGCCAGCAACAACAACATCAGCTTCAACGGGCAGCGCCCGCAGCACAACCTGTGGATGATCGACGGCGGCGAGGATTACGATCGCGGTTCGGGCGGCGGCATGATCGTCTCCCCGTCGCCCGACGCCCTCGCCGAGTTCAAGGTCATGGCGAGCAACTACAGCGCCGATTTCGGCCAGAACTCCGGCGGCACGGTTTCGATCGCGCTCAAGAGCGGCGGCAAGGACTTTCACGGCGCGGCGTGGGAGTTCAACCGCAACGACGCATTTGACGCGAATAACTATTTCTCGAACCTCAGCGGCACGCCGAGACCCGAACTTCGATATAACGCCTTCGGCTTCAATGTGGGCGGCCCGGTCTTCATTCCGCACCTCTATGACAAGAAGAACAGCAAGACGTTCTTCTTCTACAACCAGGAATGGCGGCGCCTGATTCAGGGCAACGAGATCTACGCGAACGGCCTGCCCGGCGCCGAATTCACCGGAAACTTCGCCGGCGCCGCCCCGATCCGGGTGCCGCAAACGAGCGATCCAGCGGCGATCGCCAAGTTCGCCCAATACGGACTGGTCCCCGGCCAGAACTTTCCGAACAACGTCATCCCGTCCGGGCTCATCGACCCGAACGCGGCGCTGCTCATCAAGACTGGCATCTTTCCGGCGGCCAACGCGGCCGGCAATCACTTCTCGGAAGCGGCTCCAGTTCCCACCGATCTGCGCGAGGAAATCATCCGCATCGACCACCAGATTAACGACAAGCTCGCGCTGATGGGCCATTTCATCTATGATTCGACCGCGAACAGCTACGCCACAAGTCTATGGAGCGGGGATACCTATCCAACCATCGGGACAAGCGTCGGCTCGCCATCTTACAGCGCCGTCATTCATCTCACCGACACCATCAGCCCGACGCTGCTGAATGAGGTCGCATATAACTACAACGGTAATCAGCTTCACCTTGCGCCGACGGGTATCTTCACCCAGCCCGCCGACTACGGCGTGCAGTCGTATTTTCCGGCCGCGAATAATCGGGATACGCGCATTCCGACCATCAACCTGGGACAACCCTACGGCGTGAACTATGACACCGCTTCCTGGCCGTGGAACAACTCCTACGACAGCTATCAGGCCCGCGACGATCTGTCCTGGACCAAGGGCAAGCATAACGTGAAGTTCGGCGGCTCGTATATGGGCACGTTGAAGCACCAGGACATCTTCGGCAACACGAACGGTAATTACACGTTCAACGGAAACTTCACCGGCAACTCGCTGTCGGACTTCCTGCTCGGCTATGCTTCGGCTTATAGCCAGCTCGACATTCAGGACGCGGTCAATATTTACACGGCGACGTTCTCTTTTTATGGGCAGGACGATTGGCGAGTGACGAACCGGCTCACCCTCAACCTCGGAATGCGCTGGGAGGGTGTGCCTCACGCTTACGATACGAACGGCCGCTTGTCGGACTTCTATCCGGGACAGTACAACCCCGCCAACGCTCCGCAGTTCAATTCGAACGGTAGCCTGAACCCGGCCGGTCCGGGCTTCCGGACGGTTTCCGGCATCGCCCTTTCGACCGTGCCGTTCTATCTAAACGGCGTCGGGCTCGCCGGTAAGAACGGGACCCCGATGGGACTGGTCCAGAACTCCTGGAACGACGTAGCGCCTCGCGTCGGCTTCGCCTACGATCTATTCGGGAACCAGAAAACCATCGTGCGCGGCGGCTTCGGGATGTTCTACGAGCGCATTCAGGGCAACGACGTCTATAACATGGGCCCGAACCCGCCGTTCTCATTCAACCCCAGTACGAACAACGTGTACTTCTCGAACCCGGCGATCAGTAACGTGACGGGCCAGAAGGCCGCGACGCCCACTTTCCCGGGCAGTTTCACCTCGCTCGCTTACAGCGACTATCAATTGCCCACCAGCATGCAGTACAGCTTCCAGATTCAGCAGCAACTCTCGGCGCGGACCGTGTTTAGCATCGGCTATGTAGGCGACTCGAATTACCACCAGCCCGACGTCCGCAACATTAATCCCGTCCCACTGAACGATCCGAACCGTCTGGCCATCTGCGGCGGCAACTGCGGATACACGGGACCGGCGTACAACGCCAACTTCGATCGCCTCTATCCTGGGTTCGCCAATATCAACATGACCGAGTCGGCCACGGGCTCGAATTACAACTCGCTTCAGTTGAGCATGAACGTTCAGGACTGGCACGGACTCATGTTGCAGGCCGCTTACACATGGTCGCGCGAGCTGGACTACACGACTGGCGACCTGAACGTCGTCTCCGATCCGTACAATCGAGCTTACGATTACGGTCCTGGCAGCTTCAACCGGACTCAAATCGCGATCTTCAGTTACAACTACGATCTGCCGTTCTTTAAGAACGCCAACCACGCCTTCACTCACGCCCTGCTCGGCGGCTGGTCCTTGTCCGGCATCACAATGTTCGAGACCGGCACGCCGCTCAACATTACTCTGGCGTACGACAACCTGGGCCTCGGCGGCAACACCACCAGCCGGCCTAATGCCATCGGGCCCCTGACCTATCCGGGAACCGTTAGCCAGTGGTTCAGCCCCGGGACGTTCGCCGCGCCCGCGCCGCTGCAGTTCGGCACCGTAGGCCGCGATGCGGTCAACGGGCCGGGGCGCGCCAATTTCAATATGGCGCTGTTCAAGTCGTTCGCGCTTCCCATCCGCGAAGGAATGGCCATCGAGTTACGGCTCGAGAGCTATAACACGTTCAACCATACGCAGTTCAACGGCGTGCAGACGACTTACGGCAACGCGAACTTCGGCCAGGTGACGTCCGTCTACGATCCGCGCGTACTGCAACTCGGAGCGAAGTTCCTATTCTAAACTGCCGGGGACGGCGGGGGCTGGCAACGCACCCGCCGGCGCCGTCCGTGACACAATCGTGAAGGTTGGATGACCGGTACGGCCATTGCCGCTGCGTGTCTCGCGGGTCTGCTGTTCGCTGCCGGCGCCGCCGCTCAGAGTCCTGGACAGGCGCGGGAGCTCGAAGCCAGAGGGGATTGGAAAGGCGCCGAATCCGAGTGGCGTGCGCTTGTGACGGCGTCGCCCGGCGATTACCGGTTGTGGACCGACCTCGGCGTCTCGCTCGCTCACGAGCAGCACTACAGGGAAGCCATCGCCGCCTACCGCAAGGCGCTGGCTCTGAACCCGCGCGCCACGGCCACGGAAGTCGATCTCGGCCTTGCTTACTTCAAGCAGGGCGATTTCGGCCAGGCCACGGCCGCGCTCCGCGGTCCGGCGGCCTTGCCCGGCAACACTCAGGCCGAAGGCTTGTTCGCGTTGAGCCTTTACGGCGCCCATCGCTATCGCGAGGCGATCCCGCATCTCGAGAAGCTCGCCGCGGCCGAACCAGGGAACTCCGAACTTCTCCAGGCTCTTGCCCAGAGCTATCTTTATAGCCGCGAATACGCCAAGGCCAAGGCCGAGTTCGAGACCATGCTCGCTCGCGACGCGGATTCGCCGGGGGTACACATGTTGCTCGCGCAGGCCGACGACGCGCTGAATCGCACGGCTGGCGCCACGGCGGAGCTGCGAGCCGCGCTGGCTCACGGCTACGTTCCCAACGCTCACTTCGGCATCGGCTACATTCTCTGGCGCGACCGTCGCTACGACGAGGCCGCCGCCGAATTCCGGCTCGAGCTCGAGTCCGACCCCAGGCATGCCCAGGCGCTTGCCTACCTCGGCGACATCCAAATGAGGAACCAGGACGCCGAGGCCGGGACGTCGCTCGGACGCGCCGCCGCGCTCGACGGCACGGTCCGGATCGCGCAGCTCGATCTCGGAATCCTGGCGGCGAACGCTAAGCGATATCGGGACGCCATTGCCCACTTTCAGCGTGCGATCGCGCTCGGCCCCGAGGACGCCGACGCTCATTACCGGCTCGCGCGGATCTACCAGGCGACGGGCCGCCCAAACGACGCCCAAGCCGAGCTTGCGACGGTCACCCGGCTGCATCGGGCGCGGCATGAGAGTCTCATCGAGAAGATCAGCGGCCCGGCCGCGCTTGCGGCGAAGTAAGCGGGCATATCTCAACTGACTGTGTCGTAAGATCCTGCCGGTTCTGGGCTGTAAAACTTTGTAACTTTTCTTGCAACTTTTTTTGTGCCGTGCGCATCTCACCGCGGGTAAAGGGGTAATTCCATGCTGAATACACTGCTGTCTCCCTTGCGGCGCTCCGTGACCCGCACAATCCTCGTCCTCCCGCTTGCCGTTGGAATTTCATCGGCGCAGCATTACACGCAAACCAATCTTGCCGCTGGCGTCAAGGGCCAGGCGCCGGTAATGGACCCCAACCTCAGTAACCCTTGGGGCCTTTCCCGCTCCTCGACCAGCCCGTGGTGGGTCGCCGACGCGGGTAGCGGCGTCTCGACCCTTTATAGTGAGTCCGGCGCCATCGTTCCGCTCGTCGTGGCGATCCCTGGAGGCGTACCGATCGGCACCGTCTACAATGGCACCGGACAGTTCATGCTGCCAGACGGGAAGCCCGCGGTGTTTCTATTCGCTTCCGCCACGGGCATGATCACCGGATGGGCCGGCGGCGCCAGCGCCACGGTGGTCGTGAATACTCCCAACGCGGGTTACTATGGCTTGGCGATCGCCTCGTTCAACGGCCAGAACTATCTCTACGCGGCCGATTTCAAGAACGGTAAGATCGACGTTTTCAACAGCAGTTTTCAGGCGCTGTCCTATATTGAGCCCGGCGTGACCGATTCCTGGTTCAAAAACTTTCCCGGCAGCGGCCTTGGGTACTCGCCCCACAACGTCCAGAACATCGGTAACACCCTGTACGTCGCCTTCGCGAGGCCGGACCCCAGCACGGGCTTCGAATTGACGGGACCGGGTACGGGATACGTGGCGTCCTTCACGCCCCAGGGTCAGCTTGTGAAGACTTTCCAGTCCGGCACATGGCTGAATGCTCCGTGGGGCCTGGCGCTTGCGCCCGGCGACTTCGGCTTTTACAGCCATGAACTTCTGGTTGGGCAGTTTGGCAGCGGCCAGATTGCCGCGTATAACATCTCGACCGGGAACTTCGACGGCTTGTTCGAGGAAGCCTCGGGCAGCCCGCTCAGCATCGGCGGTCTTTGGGCGTTGAGCTTTGGAGGTGGAAACGCGAAGTCCGGTCCCGCCAACTCGCTCTACTTCACGGCGTTGTTCGGCGGCCTGTTCGGAACGCTCACCGCGAACTCGACGGACCTGACTCTGGGAAACGGAAACTGAGAACTGGGCGCGGAGCATTCCTGGCTTCGGGCCGCGCCGCCGCCTGGCCCGTATAATTGAGGCGTGGCGCGTCCCGTAGCCTTGGCGGTGCTGCTGGCCAGCTTGTTCGCCGGATCCGAAGCACAACCGGCTCTCGCCGAGCTCGAAGCCTCGGCTCGCCAGCACTTGGCCTCGCGCGACTTAGCCGGAGCCCTCGCGGACTACATGGAACTCGCCCGGCGCGCCCCGGGCCGCGCCACGTTTCAGGATGAAGCTGGCTTTCTACTTGCCGCGGCGAATCGCACCCCGGAAGCTATCCCGTATCTTCGCCGCGCGGTTTCGCTCGATCCTTCGATGGCGCAAGCCTGGTATCACCTCGGCGCCGCGCTGTGGCTCGAAGGCCGGCAGGGCGACGGCATCGAAGCGATGCGGAAGGCCGTGGCGCTCGAGCCCGCGAACCCGGAATTCCATCTGCGGCTCGGCACGGCGTGGAGTGAGACCGGACATGGCAACGAGGCGATTCCGGAACTTCGCAAGGCGGCTGCCGGACTTCCCCTGGACAAGGCCGCGTGGGCGTCGCTTGGGACCGCGCTAGAACGCGCGCAACGGCACGCGGAAGCTCGCGACGCGTTCCGCCGCGCCGTGGCGCTCGATCCTTCCGACGCGGGACTACGGAGTAACTACGGCCTTGCGCTGGTGAAATCCGGCAACCCGGCCGCGGGTCTCGCCGAGTTCCGCCGTATTCTCGCTCGCGATCCGGGCAACGTCAACGTGGCCGTTAATGCCGCTTACGCGATGCTGGCGGCGGGCGATGCCCACGACGCGATCGGGCGGCTAACCGCCGTATTGCGCGACCATCCGGACACGGTTTCGGCCCACTACGACCTCGGCGTCGCCTACAAGCAGTCCGACGATCTGCCCCACGCCAAGGCGGAACTCGAGCGCGCGGTGGCGCTCGACCCCTCGCTCGCCGAGGCCCGCTACACGCTTGCTACGGTCGAGCTGGATGCGGGCGCCGCGGGCGATGCCGTCAGCCAGCTCCGCGCCGCGGTCGCGGCCCGGCCGGAATACGCGGACGCGTGGTTTTTGCTCGGGACAACGCTTCAACAGCAAGGCGATGCGAACGGCGCGATCGAAGCGCTGCGGCGCGACGTCGCGCTCGACGCTGCGAACGCCGGCGCATTCAACACGCTGGGGCTTCTGTTGCGGCGCAAGGGCGACCGGGCCGCCGCGGCGGACGCTTTTGCCAAAGCGGCCGCGCTGCGCCAGGCCGAACAAGCCGCCAAGGAAAAGAAACTTCACGACGGCGCCGTCAAGGCGCGTACGGCGTCAGAATAAGGCGCCGGCAACCAACTCGGCGGCCTTCCGGGCTGCGTCCGCGGCGGGCGGCTTCCCCGTGGCAAGCACTTCGAACAAGGTGTTCCGCACGCGGCCGATCACCAGTTCGCCGCCATCGCTCTGACGCACGGCCCATGCCTCATTGCCGACGCCTCGCAGCTCCCGCTTGCCCGCTCCACTCAGCCGGGGATCGGCCAGAATCGACGCGTGCGATGCCTGACCGGCGCGCACCTCGATCTCCAGCTTGCGTACCTCGCCGCCCAGCCGCACCGTAAACTCGCACTTGCCGCTCGCATCGTTCGCCCCGTGCGCGTATTGCGGCTCCGCCGCGCCCCCGAGCAGCCCGCCCGCGGTCGCCGCGTTCATCCATGGACAAGTCTCCGCCGCCCAAGTCATGGCTGGCAGCCAGAGCGACGCGGCCACGGCGGCGAGGAGCGCGGGTTTCACGCCTTCTTCCGGGCCGGCGTGAGCGTCACGGCGTGCAGGATCCTGCCGCCCTCTTCGATCACGTATAGCTTGTTAGCGGCAAGATTTTCAAGACGGTCGACGCGGCCGCTCAGCCATCGGATCTCGACCGCGTCCGCCTGCGCCGCCTGGTCCAGGCCGAAGTGCATGCGCGGATCGTTCTGCGAGAAGTAACTTCCTCCGCTCCGCGACTCGTCCATCTGAACGAGCGGCTTGCCGGCCTTGGGATCCGTCCGCGCCGTCACCGTAACGCGGCTGCCGATCCCGGAGCGGTTCGACTTCACGCCTACTAACTTGATTTTGATCCAATTACGGTTCAAGGTCGAATCGCACCGGAGTAACTGGGGCGGCGCGTTGATGCAGTTCACGGCCACGTCCAGGTCTCCGTCATTATCGTAATCGCCGAATGCGCAGCCGCGAGCGGGCGCGTTTTCGAGGATGCCCGGCCCGCCCTGTTCGGTAACCTCTTCGAACTGGCCATTCCGAAGATTCCGGTAGAGATATTTATGCTCGGCGTACTTCAGATCGGTATTCGAGCGGTCCACTTCGGGGTACACATGGCCGTTCGACATCAGCACGTCCAGCCAACCGTCATTGTCCATATCGAAGAATCCGACGCCCCAGCCGAGCAGCCGGGTGTTTACGCCGATGCCGCTCGGGTAGGTGCGGTCTTCGAACGTCGCGTCGCCGAGGTTCGTGTACAGCGAGTCCGTGTCGCCGGCGAAATTCGTCTTGACGATATCGAGCGTTCCGTCGCGGTTGTAATCGCCGATCGAGACGCCCATGCCCGCTTGCGGCCGGCCTTCGGGCGATAGGGCCGCTCCGCTCTCGATGGCGATGTCGCGAAACGTTCCGTCCTTCTGGTTCTGATACAGGGCCGCGGTGCTCGAATCGTCGGCGACGTAAATATCGGGCCAGCCGTCGTTATCCAGGTCCGACGCCGCCACGCTTAAGCCGTATGTGCCGCTGGTGTTCCAGATGCCGGCCTTCTCGCTGACGTCGGTGAATGCGCCGCGGCCGTTGTTGTGGTAGAGAATGTTCTTTCCGCCGCGCAGTCCTGGCGGTCCGCAGGCCACCAGCAGCCCCTTGTAAGTACACGGTCCCGCTTCCGGAGGCGGCGCGGTCTTCAGATCCATATCCACGTAGTTAGCCACGAACAGATCCAGGCGCCCGTCGCGATCGTAATCGACAAACGTGCATCCGGTGTTCCAGCGAATCTTGGGGCCAGGTTGAATTAGCCCGGCCTCCTTGGTCATATCGCGGAAAGTTCCGTTGCCGAGGTTGCGGTACAGCGCGTTCTGGCCGTAGTAAGTGACGAATAAGTCGTCGAGACCGTCGTTGTCGTAGTCGCCGACGCAGCAGGCCTGCCCCCAACCCGTGCGATGTTCGAGCCCGGAGCCCAGCGTCACGTCGGTGAACGTGCCGTCGCGGTTGTTCCGGAACAGCCGGCAGTGCGGGCCCTTGCCCGCCGGGAAGCCGTCGAGCCGCCAGCCATTCACGAAGAACAGGTCCAGCCACCCGTCGTTGTCGTAGTCGTAAAACGCGAGGCCGCAGCCGGTGGTCTCGAGCAGGTACTTATTCTTTCCCACGCCGCCATAGGTGGTCACGGCGTTCAGTCCCGCTTCGCGCGCGGCTTCGACGAAGCGGAGGCCGAGCGGCGTTCCCTCGATCGGCGACTTCGGCCCCTTGGGACGCGGCCTGGGCTGCGCGTCGTAAGTTCGCTCCATCGGCCCGGGAAGCTTCTGGGGTGCGGCCCGCGCGATCAGGTCCGCGAACGTCAAGGTCAGCGATGTCCGGCTGAGGGAACGCAGGAAGCGCCGGCGGCTGGCGCCGGGCCCGGAATTCCTCATGGCTTCGGTCCGGCGCCGCGGTGAGCGGCCGTCTCGTCGTGTTCGTGCCAGGGCACGCTTTCGGTCGAGATCTCCGGATGATTGCGAAGGTAGGTCAGCGAATAGGTCGGCGCTCCGGGGTCCACCTGTTTCAGCGCGAACAGCGCGGCCTGCTCGGCGGCTTCCTTCTTGAGCCCGATTCGCCGGTAAATCAAAGCGAGATTGTAATGCGCCGCAAGGTCGTCCGGGTCGATCGCCTGCAAGGCTTCAAACTGATGTCTTGCGGCGGCATAGTTATGGCGTTGATAATACGCCACGCCTAATTCGCGCCGGGCGTCGCGCGACTGCGGGTACCGCGAGACAACCGGCTCTAAGTCGGCCATCTCGGCTTCGGCGTTTCCGGCGCGCCGCTCGACAAGACCCAGATAGTAAAGCGCCCGCGCGCTGCCTGGAGCGAGCGCCAGCGCCTTCACAAGCGGCGCCCGCGCCTGTGCGTATTTTTCCCAGGATAGGTATGTCAGAGCGACGTTGATGAAGCCGTCGGCATAGTCCGGCCGCAGCTTGACGACGTGCTCGAACGCATCGAACGCGTCGCTGTACTGTTGTTGATCGAGCAGAGCGATCCCGAGGTTGTTCCATCGCATCCAGCCGGGATTGTCCGATTGCGCGGCGGGTTCCACGGCGTTCTCTCCCAGGTTCAGCACGCGCGTTCGCGCGGCGAGTTCCACAACCGGATACGCCGGGTGATCCGGCCCGAATACGTGGTTGACGTAGCTTTGCCGCAGATGGCGGTAGTTGACGCGCGCAGTGACGGTGAGCGGGCCGCGCGCGTTCGCCGGGATTCGGAAGTCGTACCGCACCAGGGCGGAGCGTCCGGACTGAATGCTGTTGTCGTACGCCATCGAGTGGATGGTCCACACCTGATGATCGTCGACGAAATCGCCGTCCAGGTTTACCGGCCGGTTCGTAAACGAATGCGCCCGCTCGTCGAGCATGCCGTCGGCCTTGAGGTACCCGCTGTGCGCGAGCGTGGCGCCCGAGGCGTCATGCACCTCGAACTCCACCCACGCTTCGTACAGATCGCGCACTTCGGGAATCAGCGAATGGCCGATGTTCTTGTTCTGAACCACGACCATCGCCTGCACGGTCTCGCCCGCGTGCAGCCGGAACGGCTCGGCGCCCAGCGGCGCAATCATCGTCCTGCCGGCCTTCTTCAGGCCGAAAACATCGACGTTTAGAAATGTTCCCGACCGCAGGAACTCGATGCTCTTGCGGAGTTGGTCGTCGAAGCCGTAATAAAACGGCATGGCCGTGTTGCCCGCCAGCCAGCGGTGCGAGGCGAAGGTTCCGTTCTTCGCCCCATACTCGGCGGCCGGCGCGCCGGTGCGCGCCATGTGGCAGTCCTGGCACTTGGTCAGCGCGGCCGTGTAAAAGACCAGGGGATTGCGCTGCGAAAACTTCGAATCCTCCCACTCGTCGTAGGTCGTGAAGGCGCGGATGAACTTATAGTCGTTCAGCGGCTTCGGCATGTTGGCCTTATGGCACGCCGCGCAGAACTCGGAGGTGCGATAAAAATCCTTCATCACGGCGCGGGCGTGTTGGTCGGGATGCGCCAGAATCTCGGCGTCGGGAACCTCGCCGCGAACCGGCTGGCCGTCCGCGTCCACCATCACGGCGGGCACGCCCAGCACGAAGCCGCCATTGCCTTCGGTGGATAGAAGCTTCTGGATCGAATGGCAGACGGTACACGTCAGGCCGTCGCTATCGGACCGCCGGTCGGCGATGGTGTTCTCCGTGAGCTCGCCCGCCAGCACACCCACCGGATTGTGGCAGCTATCGCAGTGCCGCGCGTACTCGACGCCCTTGGTCCGGGGCAGGATGTTTACACTGGTCCGGTAAAACGGCTCGCGAAACGAGTTGGAATGAAGCGCCTCGCGCCACTGCCGGTAGGCCTGGGGATGACAGTGCCCGCAGTACTCGGCGCTAGGAAACGCGCCCGGCGGGAGGAATTCGTTCCCTTCGACACCGAGATTGCCCGGCGCGGAGAGATTGTCCAGTCCGAAATGAAAATTGTACGTAGCGCGGATCTTCGCCGCGTACTCCGCGCGCGCGCTAACTGCCCGGGGCCGCTCCGTATCGGCGGCGCGCATACACGCCCCGCCCGCGGCAATCAGGGCCGCCAGCGCCATGCGCCGCGTTGTCCTACTCATGAAGCACTGCCCTCGATCGCATCCATGGTAGCATCGGCCGCCCTGGCCGCGAGCGGAGACTAACGGGCGCTAACGGTCCTCGCCGGGCGTTTTTCCGGGCAGGCCGGCGGGGTTCTCCTGCACGCGCTCGCGGAAGCGCGCGGCGAGCGCGGAAGCGGTGGAGAGACTGGCGTCGCCGAAGCGGTCCCGGATGCGGTCGATGGCCGGGAGAGCGTCGCGCCAGTGGCGGTCGCGGTCCTGTTCGATGAGGCTGGCTTGGCCCTCATGCGCGTCGAAGCTGGAGAGATGAACGCCGATGAGGCGGACGGCCGAGTTCGGCGTCCAGTTCGCGCGGAACAGGCGGCGGGCGGCGTCGAGGATGTGGTGGTCGAGCTGAGTGGGCCGCTCGAGCGTAACGGCCCGCGTGATCGTCGTGAAGCGAGCCGAACGCAACTTAATCTGCACCGTGCGCGCGTAAAGGCGATGCGCGCGGAGGCGGCGGCCGGCCATTTCCGAGAGGCGGGCGAGCGTGGCTTCGAGAAGATCCTGGCTCGACGTGTCCTCGGGGAACGTGTGCTCGTGGCTGATGGACTTCGGCTCCGCGCGGGCGCCCACATCCTCGTCGTACCAGCCGCCGGCGTCGAGCCCCTGCGCCTTGCCGGCGAGCGCGAGGCCGAGCTGGCCGAAGCGGCGTTCGAGAAGCGCCTCGTCGAGCGCGGCGAGATCGCGGACCAGACGCACGCCGCAGGCGAGCAGATGCCCGGCCGTCACCTTGCCGATGCCCGGAATACGGCGCACGTCGAGCGGGGCGAGGAACGAGGCCTCGAGGCCGGGCAACACCCACAGGACGCCGTTCGGCTTGGCTTGATCGGATGCGACTTTGGCGACCATGCGCGCGCTCGAAATGCCGATCGAGCAGTTGAGCTTCGTCTCGCCGCCGATGCGCTCGTGAAGGCGATGGGCGGCCTCGAGCGGAGGCCCGTGGAGGCGCGCCGTGCCGGACATGTCCAGGTAGGCTTCGTCGATGGACGCCATCTCGACCAACGGCGTGAAAGTCTGGAACACGGCGTAGACCCGCTGCGAGTAATCGCGGTAACGCTCAAGATGGCCCTCGACGAAGATCGCGTGGGGACACAGGCGCGCGGCGGTGCGCAGCGGCATGGCGGAGTGAACGCCATACTTGCGCGCTTCGTACGACGCCGCGCTGACCACGCCGCGCTGATCGGGCCGCCCGCCGACCACCACCGGCTTGCCGCGCAGCGACGGGTCGAACAGCTCCTCGACTGAGACGAAGAACGCGTCCATGTCGACGTGAAAGTAAGTCTTCATGCGCGGCGGGCGGCGAGCACGCGCGGGATGCCGGCGAGGTCCGGGCGCAACTCGATGTCCTCCCAACCCGAGCCTAGCATCGCTTGCACCGCGTCGGCCGAGCGAAAGCCGAGCTCGACGAGCAGCCAGCCGCCGGGCTTCAGCACGCGGCGCGCATCCGCGGTCAGCCGCGCGTAGCATTCGAGACCGGTCGGGCCGGCGAAGAGCGCGGTGTGCGGCTCCCAGTCGCGCACTTCGCGCTGCAGGCCGTCGATTTCCGGCAGCGCGACGTAAGGTGGGTTCGAGACGACGGCATCGAGCGAGGCGCCGGCGAAGGCGTCGAGAAGATCGGCTCGCGCGAAGTCCACGTTCGCGCCAAGACGCTGCGCGTTCGCGTGGGCGACGGCCAGCGCGGCGGCGGAGATGTCGGTGGCGAAGATGCGGCCTTGCGATTCGAGCGCGAGCGCGACGGCGATCGCGCCCGAGCCGGTGCCGACATCGACCGCCGGCGCGCCGGGCGCGATACGTTCGAGCGCGGCTTCGACCAGATGCGCGGTTTCGGGGCGGGGACTCCGCACATCGCGCGTGAGATGAAACGTGCGTCCAAAGAACTCCTGGCGGCGGGTAATGTACTGCGTGGGCGTGCCCTGCAATCGCTGGTGCAGGTAGCGGCCGTAGTGAATCCAGCCGTTTTCGGTCAGCGTCTCTTCCGGGTGCGCGTAGAGGTAGATGCGCTCGCGGCGGATCGCGTGCGCCAGCAGCACCTCGGCGGTGAGACGCGGTGCGGGGATGCTTGCGTCTTCGAGCAGCGCCGTGCCCTGCGCGAGGGCCGTGTGCAGAGTCAAGGCGAGCGGGCTACGCCGCGCGGCCCTCGGCGCCCTGGTCCTTCAACTTTTCCGTCTGGTAGTAAGACGTCAAGGCGTCGAAGATGGCGTCGAGATGACCTTCCATCACCTGGTCAAGCTGATGGAGCGTGAGGCCGATGCGATGATCCGTGACGCGGTTCTGCGGGAAGTTGTACGTGCGGATTTTTTCGCTGCGATCGCCAGAGCCGACCATGCCGCGGCGCTCGGCGCCGATCTGCTCGAGCTGCTTCTCGCGTTCGATCTCGTACAGCCGGCTGCGCAGAACGCGCTCGGCCTTGGCGCGGTTCTTGATCTGCGATTTTTCGTCCTGGCACGAGACGACCACCCCGGTCGGCAGGTGAGTGATTCGCACGGCCGAGTAAGTTGTGTTGACGGATTGGCCGCCCGGGCCCGACGAGCAGAACGTGTCGATGCGAAGGTCCTTGGGCTCGATCTTGATCTCGACTTCGTCGGCCTCGGGCAGGACGGCGACGGTGATCGCGGAGGTATGCACGCGGCCCTGCTGCTCGGTTTCCGGGACGCGCTGCACGCGGTGGACGCCGCTCTCGTACTTGAGACGGCTGTAAACTTTGTCGCCGCTGACGAGCGCGATGACTTCCTTCAGGCCCCCGGCGCTCGATTCGCTGGCCGAGGTGATCTCGATGCGCCAGCGCTGGCTCTCCGCGTAGCGGCTGTACATGCGGAACACCTCGGCCGCGAACAGCGTGGCCTCGTCGCCGCCGGTGCCCGCGCGGATTTCCAGCACGACGTCTTTTTCGTCATTCGGATCCTTGGGCAGGAGCAGGATCTTCAGCTCCGCTTCGATCGCCGCGAGCCGCGGTTCGAGTGCGGCGGCCTCTTCGGCGGCCATCTCGCGAAGATCCGCGTCGGCTTCGTCGAGCATCTGGCGGGCCTGTTCGAGTCCCGACAGGGTCTGCTTATACTGCCGGTACTGGGCGACGATGGGCGCGAGCTCGCTGTGCTGTTTCGCGATGCCGCGGTAGCTGGCGGTGTCGCCGATAACGGCCGGGTCGGCCATCCGCGCCGTGAGCGCGTCGAAGCGGGCTTCGATGCCTTCGAGCTTGTCTCGGTATTCCATTTTGTTCGCCCGCGGCTCAGGCCACTACCAATTCGCCGCCCTGCGCGGCCTCGAGCGCCATCGCGCCTTCGAGCGCATGAATGGCAACGGCGGTTTGCGCGTCGTCCGGCGGCTTGGTCGTGATGCGCTGCAGCCAGAGACCCGGCGCCGTGAGCGCGGCCAGCAACCCGCCGCGGCGCCGGGCGGCGAAGCGGATCAATTCGTAGCTCACGCCGGCCACCAGCGGCAGCAGCGCGATTCGCGCGAGCAGCTTCGCCGCGAAATTGTCGATCGGCAGCAGCGCGTAAAACGCCATCGCCACCACCATCACGACCAGGAGAAAACTGGTGCCGCAGCGCGGATGCCAGGTGGTGAAGCGCTGTGCGTTGGCGACGGTGACCGGCTGGCCGCTCTCGAAGTTGAAGACGACCTTATGCTCGGCGCCGTGATAGGCGAACACGCGGCGGATGTCCTTCAGGCGCGAAAGCAAGTACAGGTAGCCGAGAAAGAGCGCGATGCGGATCACGCCATCGACGAGGTTGACGGCAAGGCGTCCGTGCAAAGGAGCGTAGACGCGGCCGAGCCAGGTGGCCAGAAACAGCGGCACGAATTTGAACAGGAAGAGGAACGCGAGCAGAGAAACGGCCAGGCTCGCGGCGATAGCCGTCGACGACACTTGGGCCAGCTCCGGCTTCCCTGCGGCGGGTTCCGTCTCGAGTGCCTGCGACGCCGAGAAGCGCATGGCGCGAAGCCCGAGCGACATGGCCTGGCCGAGCGTGCCGAGGCCGCGCAGGATGGGCACTTTGAAAATCCGGTATCGCTCCGAAAGGCGCGGCAATGGGTGCTCTTCCACCGCAATCGTGCCGTCCGGCCGCCGCACGGCGACCGAATAGGCGTGCGGCGAGCGCATCATGACGCCTTCCATCACCGCCTGGCCGCCGATGAGCGTTTCCTCGCCGCTTTCGAGCACCGGCAGCATCTGGATGTGCGCGCTGAGGCGCAAAATAGTGCGTAAAGACAACATTCGACTCCTACTTTCCAGTGTAGCGGACCGGCGGTGTGTTGGGCAGCCCTCATTTTCGGGTGGATAGAAAAATCCGATTAGACCCACAAACAGATCGTTGTTACAATTCCGACAACCGTAGTTTCAGGGACTAAGTTCAGCAACTTCAGGAACATTCGCCAATGAAAAAGCTATTGCTTGTGGTTGCCCTCATTTGGGCGCCGGTTTTCGCGGATTCTCCGGTTCAGGTGCTGGCCAGGATTCTGGCGAGCCGGGGCGTGATCGGCGCCGAGGATTTGCAGCGCGTCGAGGCCGCGTCGCCCGAGGATGGGGTTCGTCTGCTGGCTGAGCTGCTGCGCCAGAAGGGGGTTCTGACGGAGACGGACGCGGCGCGCGTCGAGGGCCTCACGGCTCCGTCTGCTCAGGCGGTCCTGCAGCCGGCGGTCTATTCGGCGCCCGCGCCGGGCGGCGTCATGGCGGCCTCCATTCCAGCATCGGGCGGGAGCGCGGCGCCGCAGTCCGGACCCGCTGCGTCGGGACCTAGCGAGGCGCCGCCGGTGACGGCGAAGAGTAAAGTCCCAATCACCGTCTACGGCACGATCCTGTTGAACTCGTTCTTCGATACGGCGGGAACCAACAATCAGGACGTGCCACTGCTGCTTTCCAAGCAGGGCACGGACCCGCTTGGCGGCGACAAGAGCTACGGCATGACCGCGCGCCAGAGCCGCTTCGGGGCGACCATCGACGGGCCGGACATGGGTGGGGCCACGACGACCGGCGTGTTCGAGTTCGACCTCTTCGGCGGACAGTCGGCGCTGCCGAACGCCTCGGGCTTCGACCTGTTCCGGCTGCGTCTGGCTTACGCGCGCATCGATTGGGCCAACGTTTCGCTTACCGCGGGGCAGGATTGGTCGATTTTCGCGCCGCTGAACCCCGCGTCTTTCGCGGACTACGCCATCCCCGAGTTCGCCGCCTCGGGCAACCCATGGATTCGCGTGGCGCAGCTTCGCCTCGACATTCGGCAGCGGCTCGGCGCGTTCAAGATGCTTTACCAGCTCGCGGCGATCGATCCGAACCTGGGCGACTATCCGGCCACGCAGTTCCTCACCGTGCGTGTGCCGGCCATCGGCGAGCGCGGCCGCTCGCCGGGCTTCGAGGGCCGCGTGGCGGCGACCCACTCGATCGGCGGGCGCGACGCGACCATCGGCTTCAGCGCCCACTATGGACACGGGAAGAACTCGGGCCAGGTGGGTAACGTGTTCGAACAGTTGCCGGTGAACTCCTGGGGCACGAGCATCGACTATATCGTGCCGCTGGCGAGCCGTCTGAACTGGACCGGCGAGAATTACATCGGGCGCGCGCTCGGGCTGTACAGCGTCGGACTGGGCGAAGATATTTTGCCGGTGGGCGGGCCAGGGCAATACGGCGTGCTGAGCTACGGCGGCTGGAGCCAGTTGCAATACATGGCTTCGAAAAAGATTCAGCTCAACGCGGGATACGGCATCGACGCCGAACGGGCGCGGGACCTGCCGGTTGGGGATCGCTACTCGAACGCGTCGGCGTCGGCGAGCCTGTTCTACAAGTGGTCGCCCGCGGTCACGTTCGCCTGGGAATACCGGCGGATGCTGACGAACTACCGCAACCAGGCGTTCTACAACGAACAGGGCGACAATGTGAACATGGCGGTTGCCTATACGTTTTGACCTACAGCGGTTCGAGCCGCTCGGCGAAGAGTTTTTCACCCGCGACGCGGCGGTGGTGGCGCGTGAATCGCTCGGCAAGATCGTCGTTCGCGGAGCGGCCGCGGGGCGGATCGTCGAGACGGAAGCCTATCTGGGCGCCACCGACCGCGCGGCGCACGCCTGGCACGGCGTCACGCCAAGGACGAGCGTGCTGTTCGGCCCGCCGGCGCGCGCCTATGTCTACCTGAGCTATGGCGTGCATCGCTGCCTGAACTTCGTGTGCGGCGAGCCAGGCGCGGCGGGGTGCGTGCTCGTCAGGGCGCTCGAGCCGGTGGCGGGCATCGCGTGGATGCGCCGCCGGCGCGGGGCCGGGACGCCGATCGAGAGACTGGCGAGCGGGCCCGGAAATCTGACGCGCGCGCTCGGCATCGGCTTGGAACATAACGGGACCAGTTTGTTGTATGGGCCGGTGCGCGTTTTGACGGCCCGCGATGCGCCGCCGTTCGAGATCGCCGTGACGCCTCGCGTTGGCATCCGCCACAATCGCGACTGGCCGCTGCGTTTCGCCGTCGCCCAAAACCGGTTCGCCAGCCGCGCGCGCTGAGATCGGGATAGAATCGGTTCGGTCGCGCACGGGAGGCGCGAAGGCGGCGATGAAAATGGCATCTTCGGAAGCGCGCGGGCGGCGCGGGTTCCTGTCCGGGCTGGCGGGATTCGGATTAGCGGCGGGTGTTCCGGCGGCGGCGCAAAATGCGGCGGCCGCCGCGGACCCGGACACGGCGATTCCAGCCCATGCGCGCGGGATCGCGGGGCGGACGCTCAAGCAGTCGAGCTACGACCGCACGGGCGGCAACCGCGACTACTGGCCCATGGCGCCCGGCGAGACGCGCGAGGTGTTCCAGGCCGATGGCGCGGGCGTGATCACGCACGTGTGGTTCACCATCGCGAGCAACAGCCAATATCACTTAAAGGAGCTGGTGCTGCGCGCCTGGTGGGATGGCGCCGCTAAGCCGAGCGTCGAGGCGCCGATCGGAGATTTCTTCGGCCTGAACCTGGCGAGTTACGTGATCTACGAATCCGCGTACCTGACCTGTTCGCCCGGCAAGACGTTGAACTGCTACTTCGCGATGCCGTATGCCAAGGGCGCGCGCATGACGGTGACCCACGAGGGATCGAAGCCGGTGGGAGCGCTGTATTCGAACATCGACTACCGGGTGCTCGACCGCCTGCCGCAGGACACGCTGTACTTCCACGCGCAATACCGGCAGGCCGCGCCGTGCCTGGCGATCAAGGGCCGGGAGCACAATCTGGACGGCCGCGACAACTACGTGTTCGTCGAGACGCGCGGGCGCGGGCACCTGATGGGCGTCACGCTCGGCGTGCTCGAGAATGCCGACGGCTGGTGGGGCGAGGGCGATGAGATGATTTTCATCGACGACGAGACCAGGCCGGCGATCAACGGGACGGGCTCGGAGGACTATTTCCTCGCCAGTTGGGATTTCGGCGGGCGCGACACGGCGCAGCCGTTCAGCCATTGGATGTACGGCGCGCCGCTGATTCAGGCCGGAGAGCGCACGGGCGGCCGGTATCACTGCTATCGCTGGCACGGCGACAACCCGGTGAGCTTCGAACGATATTTGCGGCACACCATCGAGCACGGCCACGCGAACGACCGCGGCGACAATTATTTCTCGGTCGGCTACTGGTATCAGGATGCGCCGTACACGGACTTTCCCGCGCTTCCCCCCGTGGCCGAGCGCGTGCCGCGCGTGAAGACGGCCTAACCATCGAAGGCCCGCACCAGGCGGCGGACGCAGCCGGCGCTCACCGGGGATTCGGGATTGCGATCGGGGCGAGCGGCGCGGCCGGCGTGGAACTCGTCGAGAGCGGTGTGCTCGCGCAGGAAGCGAAGGGCGTCCTCGTCGATGCCTCCGCCCGCGAGCAGCGCGATGTGAGGAGCGGCGGCGCGGCGGCGGGCTTCGAGGCGCGCGGCCTTGGCGGGCCACGAACCCGGTCCGCCGTGCGAGAGAATGCAATCGATGGCGGCGAGCTTTTTGAATTGCAGGATGGCGGCGAACGGATCGTCGAGTTCCTCGAAGGCATGGTGGAACGTGGCCGGCAAACCGCGGGCAGCGGCGAGGACGCGCGCGGTGAGTTCGCGATCCGGCGCGGCGCCGCGGCGGAAGCCGATCACGACGCCCGCGGCGCCGAGCTCCCACGCGAGACGGGCGTTCGCGGCGAGCAGGGCCGCCTGCGGCTCGTCATCGATCTGGTGGCGCGCGGTTTCGCGGACCATCACGCGCACCGGCAGCGTCGTCGCGGCGACGACGGACTCGATGACGGAGGCGCAAGGAGTGAATCCGCCGAGCGCGGCCGCGCGGACCAGTTCGATGCGGCTCGCGCCGCCGTCCTCGGCCTGGCGCGCGTCCTCGGCCGACTGGCAGATGACTTCGAGCAGCGGCATAGGGGCCAGTATGACGCGGGAGCGGCGCCGATGAAACGCGTACTGCTGAGCTGGAGCAGCGGCAAGGACAGCGCATGGTGTCTTCACGTGCTGCGCGGGATGCCGGACGTCGAAGTAGCGGGCCTCGTCACCAGTTTCAATGGCGAGGCGGGCCGCGTGGCGATGCACGGGGCGCGGCGCGAACTGGTCGAGGCGCAGGTGCGCGCGGCGGAGCTGCCCTTGTGGAGCGTCGAGCTTCCGTGGCCCTGCTCGAATGCCGAATACGAACGCCTGCTGGCCGTCGTCTGGGAGCGGGCGCGCGATGCGGGCATCGAGGCCGTGGCGTTTGGCGATCTGTATCTCGCCGACGTGCGCGCTTACCGCGAGCGGCAGCTTGCGGGAACAGGCCTCGATCCGATGTTCCCGCTGTGGCAGGCGCCGACGGGAGCGCTCGCGCGCGAGATGCTCGCGGCGGGACTTCGCGCGCGGCTGGTTTGCGTCGATCCGGCCCGCGTGCCCGAGTCCTGGGCGGGACGGCCGTTCGATCTCGCGCTGCTCGACGAGCTTCCGGCGGGTTGCGACCCGTGCGGAGAGAACGGCGAGTTTCACACCTTCGTACACGCCGGGCCGATGTTCCGCGCGGAGATCGGCGTGCGCGCCGGCGTTGTGGTGCGGCGCGATGGGTTCGTTTTCGCGGATCTGATGGAAGATACGCCGTCAGGCGGCGGAGATGCGGCCGTCGCGGCGCAGGCGGAGGCGCCGTCCGCGCCACTCGACCCGATGGCCCGCAAGACCGGCGGCCCAGACAGCCAGCCCGAATAAGTCGCGCGCGGGAATCAGCCACCACATCCGCGCGACGAGCGGGGCGCCGAGCAACGCCGATCCGCACGCGAACGCCACCGCGTATCGCAACGCGAGCAGCGCCGCGGCGACGGGCCAGGCGCCCGCGGCAAGCGCCAGCAGCGCCCACAAGGTCGCGCAGGCGACCGGCAACCCGGCATAGCCCGCGCCGCGCGACACCCGGACGGTGCGCGCCCAGCGGACCTGATGCCGCCATACGCCGTCCCATGCCGCCGCGCCGAGGCCGGTCTCAACCACGGTGCGCGCGATGACGTTGCGACGGCCCAGATGGTGAATGCGCGCGCCGATCTGATAGTCGTCGGCGAGATAATCGGCGACCGCGGCGAACCCTCCGATCGCCTCGAGATCGGCGCGGCGGAAGGCGAGCGTCGAGCCGAGGCCGAATTCGTTCACCCCGGTCAACGGGGCGACCAGCGCGCTTGGGGCGAAGTCCGTCGCGACGCCCAGCGCCTCGAAGCGCGCGGCCAAGGTCGAGCCCGATGCGCGATAGAGACACGTGACGACGCCGGTACGTGGGTCGGCGAGAGGCGCCGTGACATCGGCGAGATACCCCGGCGGCACGCGGATGTCGCTGTCGCTCACGACGAAGACGCCGTAGCGCGCCTCGCGAGCCAGGCCGATGAGCAGACCGGCCTTTGCGTTGGGCGTCTCCTCGCGGCAGATCACGCGGCGAATGGGCACGGCCGGATGCGCGCGCGCCAGACGATCGATTTCATCGATGGCCGGGTCGCTTTCGCTCGCCAAACCGAATAAGATTTCAAATCCCGGCGGGTAGTCCTGCGCGGCTTGCGACTCGATCGCCTCGCGGAAACCTTCGTCGAGGCCGCGCACCGGCTTCAGGATAGATACCGGGGATGCGTCCGGGCGCACTGCGCCGCGCGGTTTGCGCAACTGCCTCACGACCGCGTAGAAGGCAAGCGCCTGGTACGCGCCGGCCGCCGCGCACAGAGCGTAGAGCGCGAAGCGGAGCCAGTTCACGGATAGCGGCGGATCAGGGCGAAACGCGCTCGCTGGCTTCGGTCAGCACGCCACCGCTTGGGCTCGCCTTTTGCTGGCGGACGAAGCGCTTGCGTTTCGAACGGAGCGCAAGATATTCGCGCGCTTCCTTGTAGAGACGCGGGATGTCGTTGTTCACGACGGCCTGCTTGACCACGCGCCAGGCGGCCCGCGGACGGAAGTAATACTCGCCGTAAAAGCGCTCGACCCACTCGACGAGTTCGCCGCGGTTCAGTCCCGGGTAGATGATGTTCGGCAACTGGTGCCCGCTCTCGTCGGTCATCGAGTCGATCGTAATCAGGTTGTTCTTCTTGACGTAATCGTAGAACTCGGTGCCCGGATACGGATGCGCGATGGACACCTGGATGGTCTCGACGTCGAGCCGCTTGGCGAAATCGATCGAGTTGCGCAGCGTCGTGCGGCTTTCGCCCGGCAGGCCGACGATGAAGTCGCCGTGGATGGTAAGGCCAAGTTTGTGCGCGTTCTCGGTGAAGCGGCGCGCCATGTCGACGGTCGCGCCCTTCTTGATGTTTTTGAGGATCTCCGCGTCGCCGGATTCGTAGCCGACGATGAGCAGCCGGCAGCCGGCTTCGCGCATCGCCTTCAGCGTCTCGTAGTCGGTGGTGACGCGCGACGTACACGACCAGGTGAAGTTCAGCTTCTTGAGCTCGCGGCAAAGCTGGATGGTGCGCTCCTTCTTGTAGTTGAAGGTGTCGTCGTCGAAGAAGATCTCCTTGAGGCCGTGGAAGCGTTCGAGCGCGTGGCGGCACTCGTTGGCGATGTCGGTGACCGACCGCAGCCGCCAGCGGTGGCCCGAGTGCGTTTGCGGCCACAGGCAGAAAGTACACATCGCCGGGCAACCGCGCGAGGTGTAAAAGGCGATGAAGGGATTCAACAGGAACGGAACGTTATAGCGCCGGAAGTCGAGGTCCCGCTCGTAGACCTTGGTGACCCACGGCAGCTCGTCGAGGTTTTCGATCACGCCGCCGTCGGGGTTGTGGACTACGCCGCCGTTCTTCCGGTAGCTCACGCCCGGAAGCTCGTCGAGCGGCTTGCCCTGCGCGAAGCCCGCGATCTGATAGTCGAATTCCTTGCGGACAATGAAGTCGATGGCGGAGGATTCGCGGAAGGCGCGATCGGGCTCGACCGTCACCGGCGGGCCGACGAAGGCGACCTTCAACTTCGGGTTGAGATCCTTCATCATCTCGGCGATGCGCACGTCGACGTGAAATCCGGGCGTCGAGGTGAATAGCACGAGCAGCTCGAAGCCGCCGGCCATGGCGACGGTCCGATCGATCGAGATTTTGTGCGGGGGCGCGTCCACTACTTTGCTGTCCGGCAACAGGCCGGCCGGGTAGCAAAGCCATACGGGATACCAGTAGGACTCGATCTCGCGCGAGGCGGGCCAGCGGGAACCCGCGCCGCCATCGAAGCCCTCAAACGATGGAGGGTTGAGGAACAGTGTTCGCATGCAGTCTCCGGACAGATTTTCCAATCATCGATTACTCATCCCCCGAGGCCGCGCTTTCCTCCGCGTCCGAAGTCTTGGCCGGGTTGGCGAAGTTGATGCTCAATTGAACGGGGCCGACGATGCGTGTGTCGACGATCGATTCGATATGGCGGGGAACCGCAACACCGTCATTGATCGCATACTCACGCACGAACTCCATCTTCTTGAAAAACACCGAGGGCGATTTCACGAACCGCCCCGCTTCGCGAACCGGCATGCACGTATCCGGGTCGAGCCACAATTCCCCTTTGAACAGGCCGACCCTGCGGTGCCGCGGCGTGAGGTGAAACACATACACCTGCCGCCCGTCCGGCGATTGCAGACCCTTGTACTTGAACTTATAGTTGTGCGCGTCGATGCCAAGATCCTGCTGCGAGCCCTGGGCCTGGACTTCCGCCGTGAGATACCGCGCGATGACGTCCTTCTTGACGGTGTTATCGCCGCTGAAGCCCAGCATGTGATAGGTCACCTTGCCGAACTTGGAGATATTGCGCAAGGCGTGCAGCTTGCCTTGTTTCTTGAGCCGCGGCAGCTCGGCATCGATGTCCACTTCCATCGTCATGCCGCGCAAGGCCTCGGATTGGCGCCTGGTGGCGTCGAAGTAGCGATTGAGGATCTGAGCCTCAGAGGTGTCTCGACGGGAGAAGAAACTCCCGCCGTGAGAGTCGGGAAGGCCCGCGCTCCGGCCGGATACTCCAGCCGCCAGCGACATAAGCACAACAATTCCTACCCTGCCGAATAAATGAGGACGCATCAACACCCGGTGATTCAATAACGCAGTGTATCTCATTATAGCCTACCTGGAGCGGCTCCCGTCAGCCCGAAGTTGGGCGTCCGCGAGCAAGCGCCTGTTCGCTGCCCCTCTACTATGTTGATGCGCCGCGGGCAAGAAAGTGTCCGGGGGATCGGCCCGCGTGTACCGTGCCTCTTTCCGCCGGATGCGTGTCAAGGCTTGCGCCCACCGGGTTTCAGACTCTCCATGACGCCCGAAACCAGGTCCTTGGCGTCCGCTAAACACTTTGAAATCATCTGGATGTCCATCGCGGGCCTTCCCGGCTGCCGCGCGCTTTGGCAGTACACTCCGTGCTGTCCGACGAGCACCAGCGCGTCGGTGAGCAGGTCGAGCGTGACCGCCAGGCGTCCACGCTCGGTTCCCATGGAGAACTCATATCGTTCAAGATCGCCGCCGCGTTCGTCGTAAATGGACATTTGTGGTCATTTTAGTCGATTGAAGCGCGCAAGCCCCTGGTTCGCGGCGTTATTTTCGGGTCCGCGACCGCGTCTCACCCAGTTCGGCCTGGATGGCCTTCGCGTTAACCGCGGCCTGTTCCTGGGACGGGCTTGGGATGGCGGCGGACTGCTGCGAGTACTTCAGCGCTTCTTCAAACAGCGTGCGGTCGGGCTTGGCGTTGAGCGGTTTGGCAGTCCTGTAGTTAGCGAGGCCCAGGTCGAACAGGCCGACTCCGAGGACGGCGCCGCCGGCGGGCAGGAGCGGGACGGCTTCGCGCAGCGCCTTGTCCGCGGCGGGGAAATTGTTCTGGCTGTTGAGGGCCAGGCCCCGATACCATTAGGCACGGCCGAGCTTCGTATTCTTCCGCCGGGTCCACTCGTCCACCGCCGCGCCAGCCGGCCGCGGCGAGGACTGCGGCGCGGCTCTGGAAAGCCAGTCACTGGGCCGCGTCCTCGACCGCTCCGGCGGCATCTAACGCCCATGGCTGCCGCCCTTCTGCCGCTCGTGGCGGCGCGTATTGCCGGCGCGCTCGCGGGCGCAGGCCTGTTGGCGCTTGTGCTCGTCGACGCCTTCGAAGCGATCGTGCTGCCGCGCCGCGCCACACGCCGTTACCGCTTTTCGCGCCTGTTCTACATGACGACGTGGCGCGTCTGGGCGGGTGTGGCGCGGCGCGTACGCGACCGGAAACGCCCCGAGGCGCTACACAGTTTATTAGGACCGGTTTGACAGCTGCTCCAGGGCGGCGGTTTGGGGGTGGGGGGCA
>VFSW01000430.1_pt1 | contig 61533 bp, 59 predicted proteins | sample 5358111 | NCBI WGS metagenome assembly VFSW01 (sample SAMN11554181, study PRJNA540505) | mine drainage metagenome | isolation source: sediment from site ElyBrook_90M | place: USA: Ely Copper Mine, Vershire, VT | collected 2017
GTGTACGTGAGCTGCTGGCCGGGCGGGGCGGGCTCGGCGCCTATCTGCCCCGCGGGGTTCACGACGTTCTGCGATCGCAGCGCGTTCTGGACGTCGGTCACCGTGAGCCCGAGACGCGCGAGCACGTCGGGCTCGAGCCAGATGCGCATCGAGTAGTCGGACGACCCGAGGTTGCGGATGTCACCGACGCCCTTCACCCGCAGGAGGGCGTCGTCGATGTTGATGAGCGCGTAGTTCGCGAGGAAGGCGGGGTCGTAGCGGCCGTCGGGCGAGTACAGCGAGACGACGATCAGCGGGAACGCGAGCGACTTCTTGATCGTGACGCCGAAGTTCTTCACGTCCTGCGGCAGGAAGGGCTGCGCCTGCGAGTAGCGGTTGTTGACGAGGACGTTGTCGATGTCGATGTCCGTCCCGACGTCGAACGTCACCGTCTGGTTCATCGAGCCGTCGTTCGCGTTGGTCGACTGGATGTAGAGCATCCGGTCGACGCCGTTCATCTGCTGCTCGATGGGCGTGGCGACCGACTGCTCGATCGTCAGGGCGTCGGCGCCGGTGTACGTCGTCGTGAGGTTGATCTGCGGCGGCAGGATCTGCGGGAACTGCGCGATGGGGAGCCCGAGCAGCGACACGATGCCGATGAGCACAGTGAAGATCGCGATGACCATCGCGACGATGGGGCGGCGGACGAAGAAGGCCGAGATCAATTCGGAATCTCCGGCGCGGGCTCGGCGTCGACGGCCGCGCCGTCGGACACCTTCTGGACGCCGTCGACGATCACCCGATCGCCCTCGGCGACCCCCTTTTCGATGATCTGCACGCCGTGCGACGCGGGCCCGAGCTCCACCTTGCGGAGCTGCACCTTGCCGTCGACTCCGACGACCGCGACGGAGAAGGTTCCTTGAACGGAGATGAGCGCGCGCTCGGGGACGACGAGCTCGTCGCGCCCCGACTCGGTCTCCCGGATGCGGGCGCGCGCGTACTGGCCGGGCCGCAGCAGGCCGTCGGGATTGGGCGCGAGCGCTTGCACGCGGATGGTCCCGGTGCTCGCGTCGATCTGCCGGTTCGCCGTGACGATGATGCCGCGGTGCGGGTAGACGCTGCCGTCGGCGAGCACGAGCTCCACGCCGGGGTCGTTCGACTCCGCGGTGCCGCCCGAATCGAGCCTCGCGATTTGCTTCTTCGCCCACGCGAGGTCGCGCGCCTCGAGGTGCTCGAAGCGCGCCGGGTGGCGCACGTAGTCGACCTCGCTGAGGGCGAAGTCGATCCGGATGGGGTCCGTCTGCGACACCGTCGTGAGGAGGGTCGGTCCGTCCTGTCCCACGAGGTTGCCGACGCGCACGAGCGCGAGCCCGGCGACGCCCTCGATGGGCGACCGGATCTGCGTGTACGACAAGTTGAGGCTCGCCGTCTCGAGGGAGGCCTGCGCGGCGGTGATCTGCGCCTCGGTGTCCGCCAGGCTCGCCGCGGCGTTGTCGAGATCCTGCTGCGAGATCATCCCGGTCTTGAGGAGACCCTGGTCGCGATCGAGCTGGATGCGGTTGCGGTCGCGCGCCACATTGGCCCGTACCAGCGCGGCGCGCGCCGACGCCACCGCTGCGGCGTACTCGGTCGACTCGATCGTGAAGAGCAGATCGCCGGCTTTCACGCGCGATCCATCCTTGTAGGCCTGGCTCCTGAGGTAGCCGCGCACGCGTGCCCGGATGTCGGCATTGTCGTAGCCGTCGAGCGTCGCCACCGACTCGGTGTAGAGCGGCACGTCGCGCTTCACGACGAGCGCGAAGTAGACGAGAGGCGGCGAAGGAGGGCCCGGCGAAGCCTTCTTCGCGGCGCACGCGAGAGGGGAGAGCATCGAGAGGAGGACGGCCAACGTCCTCCACGTCCGCACGCGCGCCGTGATCAATAGACACACTCCGCGTCGACGAGGACGGCGTTCACGCGCGCGTCCTCCACCTGGAACTCGAGGATCGCCAGATCGATGTCCGCTTGGCGCAGGGCCTGCGCCGACACGACGAGGTCCAGGCTCGTGCCGACGCCGTGCGCGTAGCCGTCGCGGATCCTCGCGTCCACGCTGGCGGCGAGGTCGCGCTGCACGCGCATCAGGTCGCGCGTGTGCTCGAGGACGCCCACGGCGCGGCGCGCACGCACCGACGCGACGATCGCCGCGAGACGCGTCCGGACGAGCGCCTCACGCGCCTGCTCGAGGGCCGCGCGGCTGTCGCGCAGCGCGCCGTAGCGCACGCCGCCGTCGTAGATGGGTACGTTGAGCAGGGCGCTCGCGGACCAGGTGGTGTTCGGAGACAATACGGGCGTCGTGCTGTACTGCAGCGACGACGAGAGGACCAGCGAGGGCGCGAGGATGAGCTCCGCGTCGGTGACGGCGCGCTCGACGACCTCGACGTGCTGGCGCGCGGCCGCCACGTCTGGACGCCGCTCGACGTCGTCGTTCAAGCGGCACGTGCGGGCAACGGCCGCTTCGAAGGACGCCGAATCGCCCTCCGGCGGGGCCAGCGGAACCGACGAGCCGCGCGCGAGGCCGCGCGCCTCGCGGGCTCGCAGCAGCGACTCGTCGCCGGTGACGACGGCGGAGCGGGCCGTCGCGACGTCCTGCATCGCCCGGTCCACATCGAGCGCGGTGCCCTGGCCGTACTGCAAGCGTGTCCGTGTGAGCACCAGGCGCTCGAGGGACGCGCGGAGGCCCACACGATTGAGCTCGGCCACGCGCGTCGCGGCGAGGGTCGCGAGCATCGCGTCGACCACGGCCGACGCGATCTGGCGCCGCTGGTCCTCGAACGTCAGCCTCGCCTCGTCGACGGCCCGATCGGCCGTGCCCACGCCGTACATGCCTCGCGGGTTGAGGGCGGTCCACGAGACGGTGCCCCCCGCGCCCGCGACGTCCGTCGGCGGAGTCACGATGGGGAAAGCCAAGATGGGCGGCGGCGTTGCGGCGGGATTCCCGGCCAGCCCCGCGAGCGTCGCCCGCAGCGGCGAGAGAAATTGGTGCGTGTAGCCGGCTTGCGCTCCCGCCGTGGGAAGCACGGCCGCCAGGGCGATCTCGCGCTGCGCCGACGCCCGGAGCACTGCCTCGGTTCCCGAGCGGTAGTCGGGCAACTGCGAGCGAATGAGCGAGAGGGCCTCGTCCCAGGACCCGATGGCCCGCGGCGCCGGAGGCGGAGGCGCGAGCATGGGGTCGTCGATGGGCACCGCGGGCGGCGGCGCCGGAGGCGTCTCGGCGCGGGCGGACGTGGCCGCGAGGGCGGAGAGCGCCAGAAGGAACGCAGCGATGGATATGTGGGGAGCGCGCGTCATGGCATGGTCCACGGCTGGTGGCGTCGATGGACCACGGGAACCCGTTCCGATGCCGGAGAGCACCCCGCCGTTGTAGTCCCATCAGGGACGGAACGTGGCGTCGACGGTGATGCCGAGCCACGGTGGCTCATCGCGGCCGGGGCTCACGCGTAACGCGTGGCCATCAGCGCTGCGAAGCGCCGGAGATCGCCGACGTGATGGGTGGCGATCGCTTCGACGATGCGCGGATCCACGCTGTCGTACGCATGGACCGCCACGTTGCGAAAGCCCATGGCCCGACGCATTTTCATCGAGAGGTCGGCGTCGATGGCGCCGTGCTTCTCGAGCAGCGTGAAGGCGGCGGACAGCGAGTCAGGCAGCCCATAGCCTTCCGCCGCCACAATGTGCGCGGCGAGGTCGGCCGCCGCCTGGGCGGCCCGGGTGATGTTCAGCACGACGATGTCTTCGATGTCGACGGGCAGCATCGTCCCCGGCCCCCGGGAGCGTACGTCCGCCACGCGCGCGAGGCACCGCTCGACGGTCGCGACCTTCGCGAGAACGACGTCACGTTCGACCATTCTGGAGTCTCGCAAGAAGCAGTTGCTCGGCGGGCCGCCGGAAAATACGCACGTCCTCATAACGACCGGGCGCCGACGCGACGAACCGAACGCGGTGCGAGGCATTCCGCTCCGCCACGAGCCGACCGTGGCGCAGCACCTGCATTACCAGCACGGGCGATGCACGGTCGAGATCGACGAGGTCGACCGGTCGCCCGACGATGTCCTCGATACGCGCGCGAGCGGCGAGCAATGCGCCGAGCGGAGGGGGGGAGGCAAAGAGCGCCGCCAGGTCGACATCCGAGCTCGCGATCGCTTGGCCGGACGCTTCAGAGCCGAAGACCCAGAGCGCGTCGAGACCGCCGGCCTGGTCGAGCATGGCCGCGATGCGCCCGAGCTCTGCTTCGGAGATCACCCGATCCCATCTACCACGCCTTGCGTTTCTCGCCGAAGGGATGCCCGAGAACGTCCGCCTTCGGTACTCGGAGGCAAAAGCTGACCTTCCCCTTCCACCGCGGAAGAGGCAGCCGGGAGGCTACGGAGCGCGCCGAGGGGACGAGCCCTGCCTATCACCCGGAGGCAAACGGCCGGAACGAAACGCCCGTCGCGCGGGTCTGCGTGAAATCCGGGTGAGGGTCGGGATGGACGAAGCTGACGACGCTGTCGCTCCGCAAGCGGGCCATGTGCAACGTCTCGAGCGCCTTCACCCCGAGCCAAACGAGCCGCCAGGGCACCGGCACGAATAGAACACGCCTTCCGTCGCGCGCGGCGACGCTTTCGAGAAGCGCACGGAATTCAATCCCCGATTCGCTCGCCGCGGTGATGGGCGCGCTACGGGGTCGAATGACGTCGTCGAGCGCGCCCTCGACGAGGCGACGGATGAGCGCGCAAGCGTCATCCTCGTGCACCGTGTACATGGTCGTGCGCCCGGAGCCGATGAGCGGGACCACCGGCGAAGCGCCCACGAGCCTGACCAACGTGCCGACCATGCCGCCAGGCTGATCCCCACAAATGAGGCCCGGGCGTACGACCATCGCGTCGTAGGACGCCGCGACCGCCTCTGACTCGAGCTTGGCCCGCCCGTAGAGCGAGCGTGCACCCGCGAAGGCCGACACCGACGAGATGTGGACCAGCCGTTTGACCCCTTCGGCCCTTGCGCCCGCAAAGAGCCGCCTCGTCCCCTCGACGTTGATCTCGCGGATCCTCTCCCACCCGAGTGCCTGGAAGTCGTACGCGCAGTGGACGAGCGCCTCGACCCGACGCTCCGCCAGCGCTCCTCGCGTGACCCCTCGTTCGAGACTGAAGGCGAGGTCGTTCCCGTGCCTGCCGAGACCGCAGACCGTCCACCCCGCACCCTGCAGCGCCCTCGCCACCCGGGACCCGAGATACCCGTTCGCGCCCGTCACCGCGCACACACGCGAGGACATGGCTAGCTCACGACCTGGGAGGCGATGCGGTGGGCGTTGGCGAGGATGGTGAACGTAATGGTGCTGGCCGGGATGCTCGGGAAGACCGTCGCGTCGACGACGTGGACGCGTTCGAAACCGTGAGGGCGCCCGAGCACGTCGCTCTCGAACGGTTCTGGCTTCGCGCGCATCGGGAACCCCCCCCCGATGTGGTGACCACCACCTGCGTCGCTGACCTTGAGCAGCGGCGCGACCGGCGTCATTCGAAGCTCCCGCCGAGACTCGGTGAGCTTGCGAAGCACACGCTTCACCCTTTGTACGGTTGCGGCCGACTGGGTCCATCGGAGCCGCAGACGTGGCCCGTCGCCGGACGACGCGCGCGTGAGAACCGCGGCGATTCGAGCCGAATGCTCCGAGTGAAGGTAGCCTTGCACGATCCACATCCGTTCGAGGAGGACGTCCAGCGGCAGCGCCCGCGCGAGAGGGCCGAACATGCCCTGAAAGACACGGACGTAGAGGTCACTGTACGAATAGAGCTGGAGGTGGACGGCGTATCGAGAGATCTCTGGGTCGAGAATTTCGAGGAAGATCTGTGCGAGCGTGTGGAGAGGCTCGGTCGCAACCCCTGGCGTCCGACGGTCCCGGAGAAGAGGGAAGACGTAGTGCTGGCTGTCCTTCAGGTGAATCTCTCGGTCGAACGCCTCGAGCGAGGTGAGGAGGATGCGCGTCGTGGAGAAGACGCCGCAGCCGAGGAAGGCTCGATCTCCGCGGAAGACTCTCGACTGGCGGCTCGACATCGAGCGGCCTTCGACGACGACTTGCCCGCCGGCCTCGCGAACGCGTTCGACGACGACTCCCGGCTCGTAAGAAAAGCCCTTACGGCCCATGAGGCGCGTCAGCGAGTCGGCGGTGCAGAATACGAGGTGCCGCGGGCAACCGTACATGCACATGCCGCAGCGGATGCAGCCCGGGTCGATGGCGAGACGAGAACGCCCGAACACGAACCCGCGTTCGGCCAAAGGGGACGACGAAGCCTCGAGGTCCGCCATCAGCTCGACGGCCTGGCGACTGATCGGAGCGACCCCTGGGTGAGAAGAGTACGTCGGGAAGACCGCGTCGAGTCTGTCTTGCACCGCGCAGTGTGCGATCCACGACAGCACGGCGCGGTAGTGTGGCGCGAGATCGCGCTCGCGGATGGGCCAGTCTCCGATGTCCGCGTCGCGGTAGGGGAGGATGGCTGCGCCCCAGACGGTGCTGTAGCCTCCCTGGGCGAAGGAGGGGACGCACGCGACGCCCTCGCGCTCCACGCCGAGCTCCCGCTCGGCGGAGCGATACGTGAAGTCAGACCCGTAAGCGAGCTTACGCGGCAGTCCGGAGACCTTCGCGTTCGTCCCGTTGCGGAGAAGCGCGAGGGCTTCGCTGCTCCATTCTTCCTTCGGAAGCGTCTGGAGAGGAGCTAGGAGCGCTTCTTTCTCGCGTTCGAGCGTGATGCCGGCGTCGATGAGGGTCACGGCGTGCCCTCGGTCGAGCAGAGCGGTCGCGCAGGCGATGCCCGAGGGCCCCGAACCAACGACGAGGAACGTCCCGCCGTTCATTCCGGGGCTCCTTCGGAGGAAGCGCCCCTGAAGCCGCAGGGGAAGGGGCGTCGCGTGAAGGACATGAGCGGAGCCACGTCTAGCACCCCTCCCCCTGCGTTCGACTCCGATTCTCATCGCAAAGGCGCAGCCAACGCGCGGCAACTGCACGGATGGCGGGTCGTAGACCTGCGCCCCCGAAGGCGAGTAATCTTCGAACGCCCTGCGTCCGTTGGGCAACGGAACTAAGGGCTTCTCCGAACAGCCGCACCTTCATGCGAACCTACGTCCTCGCCTTCGTCGTTGCCATGGCGCTGAGCGCCACGTGCACGCCGATCGCACGCGGAATCGCGATCGGGGTGGGCGCCGTGTCGACGCCCGGTGGACGGCACGTGCACGCGCGTTCCGTCCCGAGGCTCGGGGGGATGGCGCTTGCGATCGCTTGCGTGGGGACGTTGCTGGGGCTGCTCGGACTGGAGTCCTTCGTCGCGGGGGTGATGCGGCACGAAGCCCTCCGCGTAGTCGGCCTGGTCGTCGGCGCCCTCTTCATGTTCGGGGTGGGCGCGCTCGACGATACGCGCGGGCTGCGGGCGGTGACGAAGCTCGGGGCCCAGGTCGCCGTCGCCGTCGGCGCGTACGAGTGCGGGTTTCGGATCGACGCCGTGCACCTGCCGCTGTTGGGCGACCAGTCGATGGGGGTCTTCGGGCTGCCCGTCACCGTCATCTGGATCGTCGGGATCATCAACGCGATGAACCTCATCGACGGCCTGGACGGGCTCGCTGCGGGCGTGGCGTTCTTCGCGGGCGTGACGAACTTCGTCGTGGGGTACCTCTCGGGAGAGATCCTCGTCGCCACGGTCATGGCCACGCTGATGGGGGCCGTGCTCGGCTTCCTCTTCTTCAATTTCAACCCGGCCCGCATCTTCATGGGGGACTCCGGGAGCTATCTGCTCGGCTTTCTGCTCGGGACCACCGCCCTCGCGGGCACATCGCAGAAGGAGTCGACCGCGGTAGCAATACTCGTGCCCATTGTGGCGCTCGGCGTGCCGATCTTCGACACGCTCTTCTCCATCGTCAGGCGCCTCCTCGAGCGGAGGCCCATCTTCTCTCCGGACCGGGGACACATCCACCACCGGCTGCTCGACCTGGGTCTTACGCACCGCCGCGCGGTGCTGATTCTCTACAGCGTGAGCGTCGCCTTCACGGCGGCGGCTATTGCCATGTCGGCAGGACGAAGCTGGGAGGTCGGGGTAGCGATTCTGGGGGCGAGTGTCGTGCTGCTGGGACTGGTGCGCTTCGTCGGGTACTTCGAGTACTTGCTGCAAGTGACCAGGCAGAAGCAGCGGCTCCGGAGCGAGGATACGGAAAGGTTGCGGAGGCTGGTACCTGGAGTCCTGACGGAGCTCGGCGGAGCCAAGTCCGAGGCCGACGTGCTCGACGAGATTCGGTGGCTGCTCGACGCGGGCGGGTTCACGAATGCCGAGCTCAGGACGGTTCAGGACGACGTCATCGTGAAATGGGCAATGGCGGGCCGGCCAGCCGAGGGCCTGGTGTCGGCGCGCTTTCCCGTAGGGGACGAGGCTCGCTCACGATCGCTCATCGTCTTCCGCTGGGCGTCGCCCGACGGCCAGGTGAGCGCCGCGGCGGAGGTCCTCCTGCAGGTGATCGTGGACGGCATAGACATGGCGCTGGCGAGGGTGAAAAGTCGGCGGGGGGCCGTGGGCGCTCCGGGGCGCGTGGGGGCGAGCGCGAGGGCGTGGTAAAGCGGGGGGGAGCGTGCGGCCGCGACGCTGCCGGTGTGACCTTTTTGGGAGGCTCCGCTTCGGAGATCACCCCATCCCATTTGCCACGCCTTGGGAGGGTGGCCGCGTGGGAGCCTGAGCGTGGGCGCTGGCGTGAGTACGACTTGCCGACCGCCCGCCCATTAGCTAAGCTTAGTTCATGCGGCAGGTCAACGTGCACGAGGCCAAGACGGAGCTTTCGCGGCTGCTCGAGCAGGTCGAGGCGGGGGAGCGCATCGTGATTGCGCGCGCCGGGGCTCCGGTGGCGGTGCTGGTTCCATATCGATCGGCGGTGCGCCGGCGGCGGCTCGGGCTCTTTGCGGGAGAAGCCAAAGCTCACGCGGACTTCGACGAGTTGCCCGAGGACATCGCGGCCGCGCTCGGCGCGCGATGAGGCTGCTGCTCGACACGCACGTTCTCCTCTGGAGCGCTACCGAACCGAAGGAGCTCGGCGCCGAGGCGCGTTCCGCGATCGAGGATGGGGCGAACGACGTTCGCGTCAGCATCGTGAGCGCCTGGGAGATCGCGATCAAGCAGTCGCTCGGCAAGCTCGATTTGCCGAGCCCCGCGGAGCAATGGTTGCCGCGGGTGCTCGGGCGCGGCGGGTTCGAGGTGGCGGAGCTCGGGATGGCGGCTGCGCTTGGCGTGCGGGCGCTGGCATGGCACCACCGCGATCCGTTCGACCGATTGCTCATCGCCCATGCGCTGGAGGACGGGTTTACGATCGTCACGCATGACGAAGCGTTTGCGGCGTACGGAGTTCCCGTGCTGCGAGCACGTTGAGGATGCAGCTCCGACCACGGCGTGTACGCAACGCAAGGGCGAACGACTTCCTTGGCGAGCAGGAGCGCGCACTCGGGGAGCCCATTCCCTTCCGACTAGCGCCATTGCTACCGCAGTAGTAAGTTCCAGCACGTCATGGCAAGCGCTCAGAAGGTGAGCATCTCCGTCGACGCGAACGACCTCAAGTGGCTGCGGCGTCGGGCGAAGCAGCGCGGGGGGAACTTGTCGGCCGTCTTTGCCGAAGCGACTCGGCTGCTCCGCCAGCGCGAGGCGCGCGACCGCGTGCTCGAGCGGTTCGGCGAGGACGCCGAGGTCTCGTCGCAAGAGGCGGACGCGATCCGGGTCGAATGGCGGGGCTGACGTTCGACACCGGGGCACTCATCGGCCTCGAGCGCAAACGTCATCGCATTCGCCGAATATTCGCGACCGCCGTGCGTGACGACGTTCGTATGACGGTTCCCTCGGCTGTGGTGGCCGAGTGGTGGCGAGGGCGAACGGACTTGGCCGAAGATATCCTGGCCGCCGTGGATGTGGAGGCCCTCGACGAGGGCCTGGCCAAAGCGGCGGGCGAAGCGCTCGCAGCCATCCCCGATGCAACGGCGATCGACGCCGTCGTGATGGCGTCTGCCGCGCGGCGAGGCGATGTCGTTTACACGTCTGACTTCGCGGACCTCGTGCGACTGCAGCGGCACTTTCCGACCGTGCGCGTGCTGGCTTTCTAACCGCTCTTTTTATTGGCGCCTTTTGCGGCGAGCACCGTCAAACTGTCAACGACTTCGAGCAGATTGTAGCGATGGTCTTTGATGATCACTTCCTCCGTGTAACGCACGCTGCCCGCCCGTTCGATCTTGCGCCACGGAGCCGGGTGGCTGTCGTGAAGGGCGATGATCCCTGCCGGGCCGACGAGCGGACTCCACCCCTCCCAGTCGGCCTTCAAGCCCTCGTAGGTGTGATCCCCGTCGATGAACAGGAAGTCCACGAGGGGGAGTCTCTTCTCTACATGAGCACGCGCCGCCTGCGCCCCCGTCATCCGAACCCAATGCACGCGTCCGCCGCCGCCGACCTTGCCGACCTCTCGATGCGCAATGAGCTCCTGAAAGTTGAGTCCGAGCCGTCCTGGCGCGTACGGGTCGACCGCATATAGATCTCCGTTTCGGGCCATCGCAGCCCGAAGACGGCAAGTCGTGACCCCGTGCCACGTTCCGATCTCGACCACGTTCTTGCGGCCGGTGGCGTGCTTCGCCAGGCAGGCACGCTCGGCTTCCGTGGTCTGTGTCTCCGCCTTCGCGAGCCCGACTATCCAGAGAGCGAAGTGGACGCTGGGCCGCATGGCTTCTCCGCAAGAAAAAAAGAGTGCAAGGCAAGCCACCGAGTGAAGGCCCGCGCACCATCGAGAGCGACCAGGCGGATGGGGGGCCTTCCCGGAAACGGTACATAGTGACCGATGCCGTCCATGCCCCGCACCCGGAAGCCGGTGCTCCGCAGCCAGAGCAAGGTACGCGGGATCATCGTGAACTGGTTGATGGGCTGCCCGACTTCGGTGAATTTCCGCCCACGAGCTCGCAGATAGCCACGGTAGAGCCCGAGCGTTCCAAAGTAATTCGGCGTCGTCAAGAACAGGCGCCCCCCGGGCTTCAGGACGCGGAACAACTCTTGGACAGCCTGCCTCGGCGTCGGAACGTGCTCGATCGTTTCGCACGACACGACCGTGTCGAAGGCGGCGTCGGGGTAGGCGATCGACTGGATATCGCCGACCTGCCAACGAATCGTCGCGAGCCCTCGGCTCTCGGCATATTCCCGGGCTTTTTGCACGGCAGTCTCGGAGTAATCGATGGCCACTTGCCGGTTCGCGTGACCGTGGGTAGCCATCCAGCAGGAGAATCCGCCACGGCCGCAGCCGATCTCCAGCACGTCGCGACCGTCGACGTCCCGTGAAAGGTCCAGATGCGCTCGAACGAGGCTGTGCCACAGAGAATCGGCCGACACGTCGACGTCGCGTTCGTCGTGCCACTCGTCGTATGCTCTCCTGGCTTCAGCCGTTTCCATGACTGGCCTCATGAAAGGCGCGACTTGTAGAGTTGCTCGTACGCCTCACGGACCGGAGCGGCGACCTCCGTCCAGACGTATTTGGCGACGGCATCGCGCCTAGCTTCGTGCCCCAGCCGCTCGCGAAGCGCGCTGTCCCCCATCAACTCCTCGACCGCGTCCGCGATGCGCTCGGGCGACCGAATCGGGACGAGAAGCCCGTTCCTCTTATTGTCGATCACGTCCCGCATTCCGCAAGTCTCCGTCGCGACGATAGGCAACCCCGAAGCCATCGCCTCGATGAGCGTCTGGGGCGTCCCTTCGAAGAGGCTTGGTTGCACGAAGAGGTCCGCGGAAGCATACGTCTTCGCGAACTCTTCGTCCGAGCGTGCCCGAGAGACCGTCACGCGCCCGCGGGACGCCGCAGAAAAGGAGCCGAGAACCGTGTCTTCAGGCATCCCGGCGCCGAGGACCACGAGCTCGACAGCGTCGTGGCGCCTCGCGAGACGCTCGAAGGCCGGCACGAGATCCTCGATGCCCTTGTTCTTGCGCCAGGTGCCCGCGAAGAGGATCCGCGCGGCTCGATCGTAGCGACGGCTCGCTCCCCGCTCCGCGAAGACCGGTTCCGCCGCCGGGCAGATTCTGGTCACTCCCGCGCGAACACCGAGCCGCCGCTTGAGAAAGTCACGGTCCTCCGAGTTCAAACAGAAGATGTGGTCGGCGTACCGAAGCCCGAGGTCCGCCTGCCAAAGCCCGGTCGTGGGATAGATGATCCGCGTCCGAAGCGAAGGCCCTTCGCGCCCGAGCCGGCGCTCCTCGAGCGCAAGCGCCCAGGCGCGCCGCTCGACGCCGTGACTCGTGACGACCACCGCCGGTCTCCGCGCCAGCCCCTTGCCGAGGGCGATCGCAGCCGAAGCGGGCTCGTGGACGTTGACGACGTCGTAGGGGCGGCCGAGCCGAAACGCGCGGATCGCGCGCTGTAAGACGAGCGCCGGAAAGACAAACCGAGCCGCTCGACCGCGAAAGCGCGCCGCCACGTCGTCGGCGCATAGATAATCGACCTCGTGGCCGTCGCGAACGAGTTCGTCGTGGATGAAGCCCATGATGCGGCTCATTCCCCCGGTGCGTGCCCGCGGAACGTTGTGCGCGACGAGGATTCTCACGGGCGCACTTCTACCATATGCTAGCGTACCCGGCAGCGTACGTGTCGTTTCGGCGGCCCCTCCGGCCGGGCGCGTGAGGAAACTTGCCAAGATGAAAACACTGGTCACGGGGGGAGCGGGCTTCATCGGCTCCCGCCTCGTCGGGCGGCTCCTCGCCCAGGGCGACGATGTCTGGGTCGTCGACGACTTCTCGTTGGGTCGAAGGGAGAACCTCGCCCAATGGGGCGCGGAGAAGCGCCTCCGTATCGCCGAGATGGATTGCCGTTCTCGGGAGTTCGCAGCGCACGTCACGGACGCCCGGCCGCAGCGAATCTTTCACCTCGCCGCGAATTCGGACATCCCGCGCGGCATCAACGACCCGACGACGGACCTGGAGCGCACTTTCCTCACGACGTTTTCGACTCTCGAGGCCATGCGTCACGCGGGCACACGAGAACTCGTCCTGGCGTCCACCTCCGCCATCTACGGCGACTGCCCCGGCGAGCTCGGAGAAGACCACGGACCGCTGGCCCCGATTTCGCTCTACGGCGCTGCGAAGCTCGCAAGCGAAGCTTACGTCAGCGCGTACTGCCACCTCTTCGGAATGAGGTGCTGGGCGTTCCGCTTCCCGAACGTGGCCGGCCCGAACCTCACCCACGGCGTGATTTACGACTTCGCGCGCAAGCTGATGCACGACCGCTCGCGCCTCGTCGTGCTGGGCGACGGGACCCAGACGAAGCCCTACCTCGACGTCGACGACTTGCTGGATGCCATCTTCCTTGCGATGGAGAGGCGGCCGGAGCCCCTCGCAACGTACAACGTTGCCGGCGAGGGAATGACGAGCGTTCGCGAGATTGCCGAGATGGTTCGCGACGCGGCCGCTCCGGGGGCAGCCATCGAGTACGGCACGGGTCCTCGAGGTTGGCCCGGGGACGTGCCGACGTTCAAGTACGACACGACGAAGATCACCGCCCTCGGCTGGCGTCCCACGAAGACCTCAGCGCAAGCCGTTGCGGGCGCCGTGGCTGCCGAGGTGGAGCGTTGCAGGCGGTCGTCCTAGCGGGGGGGCTGGGAGCGCGACTCGGAGCGGCTGGCCCCAAGCCGCTCGTCCCGGTCGCCGGACTGCCCGTGCTGGCGCACGTCATTGCGTGGCTCGCTCGTGAAGGGGTGCGCGACATCGTCCTCTGCACTGGCTACGGGCACGGCGCGATCGCCGCGGAGTTCGGCGACGGGAGCGACTGGGGAGTACGCGTCCGATACAGCACGGACCCGGCCCCTCTGGGAACTGCCGGAGCGGTCAAGGCCGCGGAGCACCTCCTTTCGGCGAGGTTCTTCGTCGCTTATGCGGATATCGTCGCGGACGTGGCGCTCGACGCTTTCGAGCAGAGGCACCGGTTCTCGGGTGCAGTTGCGACTCTCGCCGTTCACCCGAACGATCACCCGTTCGACAGCGATCGGGTGCTGACGGACGTCGACGGGTTCGTGACGCGCATGCTGAAGAAGGAGGATGCGGTGGGGCCCGAGGGGGGCGCCCTATGCAGCGCGGCTCTTTACGTGCTGGAGCGCGCGGTCATTGCCGAGATTCCGCTGGACGACAAGCCTCGGGACTTTGGCCGCGACGTCTTCCCCGCGCTCGTGGCGCGAGGCAAACGGGTCCTGGCTTACCGGACCACCGAATATCTTCACGACATGGGTACGCCGGCCCGTCACGCGCGGGTCGACCGAGACGTGCGCCAGGCGGTCCCCAGGGCGATGAGGCGCTCCTCGAGCCGTCGCGCCGTTTTTCTGGATCGCGACGGCGTGCTCGTCGCCGATACGCCCTTCATCCACTCGGCCTCGCAGATCGAAATTCTGCCCGAGGCCGCGGACGCGCTGCGGGAACTCAACGCCGCGGGGACTCTGGCCGTATGCTGCACCAATCAACCCGTCGTCGCGCGGGGGGAGATCACTCTCGAGCAACTCCACACCCTGCACACGCAGCTCGAAGGTCTGCTCGGTGCGCAGAGAGCCTGGCTGGACGCCATCTACGTGTGTCCGCATCACCCGGACGCGGGCTTCACCGGCGAACGCCGCGAGCTCAAGCTCGCATGCCGTTGTCGCAAGCCGCTGCCGGGGCTCCTTCTCGACGCGATCGCGAATCTCGGCGTCGATCGGGGCAACAGCATATTCGTGGGTGACCGAACGTCCGACCTGCGAGCCGCCGAAGCAGCAGGCTTGCTCGGCGTGGGGGTACGCACGGGGGCCGCTTGCCGAGATGGCGCGTTTCCGATTTCGCCCGAAGCGCCGATCGTGTCGCGCCTCAACGAGGCGGTTGCGCTCGCGGAGCGTACGGCCGCGAGCTGGGGGCCGTGGCTCGATGACGCTCAAAGGGCTGGAGTCGTCGCGATCGGCGGCAAGGCGCGCTCCGGAAAGACCGTCGCGGCGAGCGCCTTGCGGCTGGCCCTCCAGCACCGGGGCGTTCCAGTCCTTCACCTGAACGTCGATCGGTTCCCCGAGCCTTCCGCGCCCGCGGCAATACGGCGCGTGATGGATCGCGAAGCCACCGTAATTCCGGGCTACGACGCCTCGACCGGGCGACCCCTGCCGAGCGATGTGCTCTGCTGGAATGGGCAGGGCGTACTGGTCCTCGAGGGCCGAACGGCTACCACGTGGGCGCCCGATGGGGCCTTGCGCATCGCCATCCACGCGGCCGGCGAGGTGCTGGATGCGCGTCGCGCAGAACATCGTGCCTGGCGGGGCGTAGCTCCCTGCGAGCCCGTCGACGACGGCGCGGCCGAGCAGGCGATGAAGGCGGCGGATGTGTGGATCGAGCTCGACGCCGAGCGGAGAGTGAGGCCCCTTTCATGATCATCACGCGAACGCCCTTTCGCGTCAGCTTCTTCGGCGGCGGCAGCGACATGGCGGCTTTCTACAAGGTCTCGACCGGCGCCGTCCTCTCCACCTCGATCGATCGTTACATGTACATTTCGGTGCATCCCTATTTCGATCCTGACCGAATTCACGTCAAATACTCTCAAATGGAGCTCGTAGGTACTCCATCGGAGTTACGCCATCCCATCGTGCGCAGGGTCCTTGAGAGGCTCGGCGGGATCAGGGGCGTCGAGATCGCATCGACGGCGGACGTGCCGTCGGGGACGGGCCTTGGCTCCTCCAGCGCCTTCACAGTGGGGCTCTTGAACGTGACGCACGCGTACTGCGGCCGGTCGACTTCGCCGGCCCGGCTCGCGGCCGATGCGGTGGCCATCGAGGTCGACGACTTGGCTTCGCCCATCGGAAAGCAAGACCAGTGCGCGAGCGCGCACGGAGGGCTCAACTTCATCCGCTTCTTCGCCGACGAGAGCGTCGACGTGGCGCCGCTCGTCATTTCGCGCGATTGCCGGAGCGACCTCCAAGCGTCGCTCCTCATGTTCTATACGGGCGACCAGCGAAGCGCGAACGCCGTTCTGTCCGAACAGCGCGACGCCGTCAGGAGCGACGCGAAGAAGTTCTCTACGATGAAGCGGATGGTGGAGCTCGCGTTCGAGGCCAAATCCCTTCTGGAGTCGTCCGCCGTCGAAAGCTTCGGACGCCTTCTCCACGAAGCGTGGCAGCTCAAACGATCGCTCACCTCCGGGATCAGCAGCGGGCGGATCGACGAGATGTACGACGTGGCTCGACGCGCAGGCGCTTGGGGCGGGAAGCTGCTGGGCGCCGGAGGCGGAGGATTTCTCCTGGTGGCCGCTGCGCCCGATCGTCACGCCGCCATCCGGCAGGCGATGGCGGGTTGCCGCGAGCTCCCCATCCGATTCGATCACGGTGGCAGCAAGGTGGTCTACATGTCGGAGGACGCGTAGTGCTCCGGAGGGCAGAGATGAGCGACCACGAGTTTCAAGCTTTTGCCGAAGATTATCTTGCGAGGTTCGTGGCCGCGATTCAGAGCCTGGATCGCGAGGCGCTCGAGCAGATTGTCCGCGTCCTCGCGGAGGCTCGCCTGGCGGGAAGGACGGTGTTCATCGCCGGCAACGGAGGGAGCGCCGCCATCGCGAACCATGCCGAGTGCGACGTGACGAAGGGCACGCACACGGCGCACGCGCAGCCGCTGGTGTCGCGGTCCCTCGCGTCGAATGCCGCAGTCATGACCGCAATCGCGAACGACCACGGGTTCGAGTGGGTGTTCGCGCGCCAGGTCGAGCTCTACGCCAAGGCGGGGGACGTGCTCATGATCGTGAGCTCCAGCGGAGCTTCAGCGAACGTCGTGCACGCGTGCAAGGTGGCCAAGGAGCGCGGTCTCGTTACCGTGGCGCTCGTCGGGTTCAAGGGAGGTGCGCTGAAGACGGCCGCGGATTACGTGCTCCACGTACCCGTCGAGAATTACGGGATCGTCGAGGACGCGCATCAGGTCGTGTTTCACCTGGTGACGCAGTATCTGCGGCGGATGAAGACGCCGTGAGAGAGACGGTTGGCTACTGTACCTCGATTTCGTAAACCGAGAGGGGAGCCCGGAGGAGGTCCTCGAGGCGGGAGCGCCGCAAGGCATGCCGCACCCACAAGCGCCACCCCTTCGCCGAGTCGAACGGATGACGAGTCAGCTTTCCACTCTTGCCGTTCAGCGGCAGGCAGGCACGCCGAAAAAGGTACTCGAACTCACCGGCCGTGTAGCACACCTCCGTTGCCGCCCCTCGACACAGGTCCAGGCTCATCTCCCGTCCCTTCCGAACGTTGATTGTTGCGGCAGGGTGCTCGAGGATGAAGATACGACCTTTCCGCTTCACGCAACGGATAGCCTCCGTGAGGGTGAGAAAGGGCGTCACGGAGTGGTGCACGCATGCGACGAGGAAAGCGGTGTCGAACGTGTCGTCCTCGAACGGGAGTGCATTGAAGTCGCCGACGGCGAAACGGAGCTTCTCTTGAACCCCGTTCCACCGGAGAAACATTTCGCGTCCGGCCGTCGTCAGAAATCGCTCGGACATGTCGAACGCCCAGACTTCGTCGACACGCGGGTGCCGAGAGATAAGAGCTGTCGTCCAGCAGGTGCCAGCCGCGATGTCGAGTACCTTCCCGCGCACCAAAGGAGAAAAGCGAAGGCTCGACAGGAGCCATCTCATCGCCGGGGGGACGATGGGTTCGTGGCACTCGAGGACGCGCTCCCACGCATGCTCGTGCCCCTGCGCAAACTCGCGGGCGTAGTCGTCCGCTGCACCGGACTGGTAGTGGTTCATTTCGACGAACTCGCGACGGCTCGACGATATCGGCCTGCCGCGCACGGCTACTTCCATACGAAGATCCTTTGGTTCCGAACCCATGCGACTCCCCAATCTGTCATGACGCCCACTGGAGCGCCCGGCTCACGACGCGGCAGCAACCGAGTTGAAAAAGTCGAGGTGCCGGCGCGCGACGACCGGCCAAGCGAAAACCAGTTCGGCGCGTGCCCGACCGCGCGCCGCAAGGTCGGAACGCAATTTCGCGCTGTCCAGCACCTCACCGATCGCGGCCACCCACGCCGCGAGGTCATCTTCGGGAAGAATGATGCCCGCGTCGGCGACCGTCGAGGGGATCTCGCCGGAATCGCTTGCAAGCACGGGCACTCCGCATGCAAACGCTTCCACGAGCATCCTTCCGAATTGTTCCTTCCACTTGCCCGTTGTGCAACTAGGAGCGCACAGAAGATCCATCGCGTTCAGATACGACGGGACTTCGTCATGCCTGACGGACAGGATGCGCACTCGGTCTCCGTAGTGCGAGGCCCATTGTCGCAGCTCCGCCTCGAGTGGTCCGCCTCCCACGAAGAGCGCGCGCCACGGCGACTCGGTTTGCGAAAGCGCGCGCATGAGGAGCCCCAGCCCTTTTTCGGGCACGAAGCGCCCCAGATACCCCACCACCCGAGGAGAGTCGGACTCCCAACCCAACCTGCGACGGACGACGTCGCGGCTCAACGGGTCCGGCCGAAAGATGCTAACGTCAACGCCCGGCGGAATCGTAGCCGACACTAGACCCCGATAGCCCGGCCGCTCGAGCAAGTTTGACGAGATTGTTTCCCCATAGGCGATCCACCCCCGAGCGCGCCCCACGACGAACCGCTCCATCTGACGAAAGGGAGGAGGGTACACCTTGGCCAGATTCTGAAACGAGGAAAACACGAGGCGCGCACCGCCAGGGAGCAAGGCGGCAACCTGCGCGCCTGCCACTACGTACGGTTCCTCCCACATGTGAACGATGTCCCACCGCTCTTGGCGTAGGACACGAACCAGGCGGGGTGCCCAGAAGAAGAGGTGCGGGTGCCGCGAGAGGTGAGCAGGAACGTCGACCAGCGCGTTTCGTTCGTTGTCCACCCTCTCCAGGTGGATCGGCCGAAGGTCCCCGTGGAAGAATCGAGGTGCAACGGCCGTCACTTCCCATTCTTCCCCTCCTGCGAGTGCCATCTCGTGCGCCAGCCGGCGATTGAGCGAGACCACGTAGGAGTGACCGATCGTGAGGAGCTTCCGTCTCATCGATGCGCAGTTCTGTTTGGCCCGGGTCGGCCGCAGGATACACGGCTCTTCTTCTGCGTCTAGTGTGCCGGACGGGCGTGCTAGAGGCCTCGGTCGAGACGACATGGTTCGAACAGGGTGTCGGCACCACGTGAGTAACGTTGACGCGTGCGAGCCATGAGCAGGCAGAGGAAGACACTCATCGCGGCTGCCTTTACCTATGCTCAGTGGCTGCTGGGCACGACGTCGGCGCTGTACGTTACGCGCTTCCTGGTGCGCTCGCTCGGACCGGATCGATACGGGCTGTGGCTCGCGTCGGGCTCCCTGCTCGGCTACGCGGCGTTCGCCGATCTCGGAATCCTCAGCATCATGCCCTGGCTTTTCGCCGAAGCGGACGGGCAAGGGGATGCGGAGAAGAAAAAGAGCTTGCTCGCCCACGGCGTCGCTACCGGGGTTGCGGGCGGGATCATCTATGCCGCGCTTGCAGGGGGACTCTACTACGCGCTGCCGAGGTTCCTCCACCTGTCGACCGTCGATTTCGCGGCGCTGCGCGGGCCCATCCTCAGCATGATTGCGCTCACGGCGGTCGCTTACCCGCTGCGATTGTTTTCGGCCTTCCGCACCGGTCTCCAAGATTACACGTTCTTGGGAATTTGCTCGATAGCGCAGACCGTCTTGAACGTCGTCCTCGTGGTGCTGCTCACGATGGCGGGTGCAGGGCTGTATGGGGTTGCGTTGGGGGCCGCCCTCCCGGCGACGTTGACTGCGATCGCGTCCCTCCTTCGGAGCCTGGTACGCGACCCGGCGCTCTTTCACGCCTGGCCAAAGCTGCGGTGGTCCGTGACGGCCAGTATCCTTTCCTCCGGCACGGGCGCGTGGCTCGCGACGATAGGATGGAGTCTCGCCTTCGCGAGCGACAGCGTAATCATTGCCTTTCTTGGGTACCGTCAGCTTATCCCGATGTTCGTCGTGACCTCGCGCCTGGGATTGACGCTGATGCAGATGTCGTGGGCGCTCCCAGACAGCGCCTCGGTGGGACTCGCGCAGCTGAGTGCAGAAGGCCGTGGAGAGCGGGTGTCGGAAGTGATCGGCGTGCTTCTACGAATGCACTTGCTCACCGCAGGCGTCATCGCGTGCGGCGTGATCGCCGGCAATTTCGGGTTTGTCTCGGGCTGGATCGGGCCCGACCTGTATGCCGGCGGACGGGTAAACGCGGTGTTTGCGGTCGACGTCGTTCTTCTTTCGATCGTACACGCGCTGATGGTCCCTGCGGCGGTCCTGGGGCGACGCCTCCAGGTCGGCTTTCTCACGTTGCTGAACGGCGCTCTGCACATTGCACTCGCGCTCGCCCTTGGCCGACACCTCGGCCTTCTGGGTGTGGCCCTCGCGACCGCTCTGAGCGCCCTTCTCACGACGGTACCTTGGGGGCTGAGACTCATCGCCCAGTTGACTCCCCTGACCGTCACCGAGATTCTGCGCCATATCGGCTTGCCGTGGCTGCTGCGGCTGGTGCCATGTGCCCTCGCGGGCGCCATCCTCGGCTGGCTTTGCACGAGGGCCGGCGTCGTGGCTAGCCTTGGGCGCTACGGCGCGCTCGGTGCGAGCTTGGTCGCCGGCTGCGCCGCGGGTCTGCTTTATCTGTATGGGATGCGGCCCCTCACACGCGACTTACCGTTTGGCCCCAGGCTTCGCCGGGTCCTCTATGCCGTCCGCCTCCTCTAAGCTAAGTCCAAGAACGTCCAACTCGTACTCGGATTCCGCCGCCGCCTTCTATCTCGGGACATCGAGTCCTGGCCGTACGAAAAGATAGTCGCCGAAGCGACCCTCTTCGATCTCCCCCGCGGGCACCAGTTTGCGGTCGGGGTGCAGCAGATAGCTCGCGTATCCTGCGCGCTCCAACCCCCGCTGCGCCGCAGAGCCCGCGAGGAGCTCGACGATGAGGTAATCGATTCGATGCTCGGCGAGGGCCTTCGTGGCGCCAGCAATCACCGAGTCCTCCGCCCGCTCGACATCTATCTTGACCAGGCGAAAACGGTCGACGCCCGAGTCGCGCACGAAATCATCGAAGGTGACCGTCTCCACCTGTAGTGCACGCTCGCGAGACACGAACAACCCGTGGTCCACGAGCGATGAGGTCCCCGAATTCATCGGGTTCGTCGAGGTCATGAAGCGCATCACCTCGCCCGTAGACGAGTAGAGGGCGCGAGAGTCCACGCGAATGATCGAGCCGAACGTGTTGAGGCGGGCCGACTTTCTCACGAGGTCGGCGAACTCGGGGTTGGGTTCGAATGCGAAGACACGGCCGGTGAGCCCGACCACGCTGGCGCAAAGGAAGGTGTAGTGACCTGCGTTCGCGCCGGCGTCGACGCACACGTCGCCCGGCCGGATGAGCGACGTCGTGAGCCACACGGCTAAGCTGTTCCCGAAGAAGTACGGCTCGACGCCGAGAAACTCGCCGACGTTTACATAAAATCGATAGCCGTCCATTTCGGCAATACGGTACTCACGACGCCGCAATACTCGGGGATAACCGTGTGCAATGGCCCCGAGGCGCAGATACTTCGTGAGGCGCGGCCGTCGAGTACCGGCGCGCAACACCCGCTCGAGGGCGGGCACGCGGAGCGCTGCTCGCGCTATCGCATCAGCGACTAGCGTTCGCAAGACGCACCCACGGTGGGGTAACGATGACGAGGGAGCTGCCGGAGGTCGCAAGCGGCATCGTGGTGTTGGAGCGAGCGAGCGCAACGGAGGCTACCACTCGGCTCGCGGCAACGCCAGGCACTCGTCTTTTCCACTTCAGAATGGCGATGGCGTCGGGCGGAGCTGCGCCCAACCAGAGGCTATGGTACCTTCGCCGGCGCAATGGACACCGAGGTGAGTGCGCTTGCGGAGTGCGAGCTCACGGGTAAGGCGGCGGGAGCGCACGATCGAGTCGATGCCAAAGGCCGGCCGTTGCGCGTCTTGCGCGTGTCCAGCGGAAGGCTTTACGGCGGCGTCGAAAGGCTGCTCCGAACGATCGCTAGCTCGCGTGCGTGGTGCCCCGAGATGGCGTCCGAGTTTGGGCACTTCTTCGAGGGCCGATGCGAGAGAGAGATCGAGTCCGCCGCGCGTCGGCGCATCTGCTTGGCGAAGTCCGCGCCCGTTATCCTTGGACCGTGGCTCGCGGGTGTAGCTTCTGTCCCGGCGCCCGTCAGGCGTTCCAGGAGGCGCCCGGGCTTTATCCCAGCCATATCACCGCGCTCGTGGAGGATGACCTCCGCCGCATGGCCCGCGAGTGCGGGCTGGTCGACATCGAGGTCCACTTCACGGATTCCGGCCGCATTCCATTTACGGCTCACAAGTGGCCGCTGATGTTGGGCGCGCGTGGGCGAATCTTCAGTGACAACGTGTGGCTCACCGCGAAGCGTCCCAAGGCGTCCTGAGATGTCCGTCACCGGTCGGGGCACGTTGGGGAGCCAGCGAAGCATGAATGGGCTGCCTCGCAGCATCGCGTTAGGTACAGTACCCGTCGTGGAGCGCCAAGCGCGGTCGGGCTCCCCTCGGTGGATCTACGCATTCGTCGGGTTCGAGTTCCTTTGTCAGCTGCTTCTTCTGTCCCAGTCTGTCGCTCCACTCCGGTTTCTCGTACGCGTTGCCACATTTTCTGCGAGTTTGGCTTTCGTCATTCTCCTGCGAGGGCACACTCCGCGGCGGGCACCGGCCGCCATACCCTTAGTCGCCGCAATGGGAATCCTCTTCCTGGAGGTCTTTCACCCTCTGACGAGCAGTTTGACGGGTGGAATCGCCGAGGCGGTGTTCAATTTTGCCGTCGTCGCGCCCGTCTTCTGGGCCCCGCGCCTGCGGGTGGATTCCCGTGTCGTGCGTAATGTATTCCTCATGTATTGGGCATTCAACCTCGCCAGTGCCGCGCTGGGCGCCCTTCAGGTGTACTACCCTGGCTCCTTCCAGCCGGCCATCAGTACCGCGCTTCCTGATTATTACCTGAACTCCCTTCGCATCACCCTAGCCAGCGGAGCGCGCGTTTTTCGGCCGATGGGGCTCACCGACACTCCCGGCGGAGCGGGACTCGGAGCATTCTATTGCGCCCTCCTCGCATTCGGCCATCTTCTCAACCGCCCTCGTCCTCTGTTCCGAGCCGCCCTCCTTGCGAGCATCGGAGTATCGTTGTTCTCTCTCTATATTTGTCAGGTGCGTTCTCTACTGGTGCTGCTCATCATCAGCGGCGTCGTTATCGGTGCGGTGCTGGCGCTACAGGGAGAGGCGATGCGTCTATTCGGTGGCGGCGCAGTTCTGCTGGGTGTAGCCGCAGGCGCATTTTTCGTGGCGGTTGCCGTGGGAGGTGATGCAGTGACATCGCGGCTCGGCACTCTTCTCGAGGCGGATCCAGTCCAGGTATATCAGGCCAATCGCGGTTTTTTCTTGCAGCACACGCTCGACGTCATTCTCCCTGAATACCCTCTCGGAGCCGGTTTGGCGCGGTGGGGCATGGTTAGTAATTATTTTTTCAGCACGACGAACTGGCAGAGTACACCGGTGCCGGCAGAGATTGAGTGGACAGGATGGATCCTCGACGGGGGGGTGCCTCTCGTTCTTGCCTACGTCTCGGCAATCCTCGTCACGCTGTGGTTTGCCGTGCGCACGGCCCTTTACAAGGGCACGGGGCCGCTGGCGGCGATGAGGCCGTTCGCGGCAGTTCTGACGGCCTACGACGTCGGGGCGCTGGCACTTACGTTCGATTCCCATCCATTTGTCGGCAACTTTGGGCTCGACTTCTGGTTGCTGAATTCCACGCTTTTTGCCGCCGCCGTAGCTGTTCCCGCCGATCGACTTGGTGTCGCGCGCGAGCCAGCACCTGATGCCCGGGTGTCCGCAGGACATTGAAGGTTTGCCATGCGGATCGCCATTGTGCATTGGACCCGCGACATGGTCGGCGGCGCGGAGACTTATCTGTCGCGCGTGATACCACGTTTGGTGGGAGCGAATCAGGAGGTCGCACTTTTGGCTGAGTCCGGGCTGGGGGATGGCGCAGGCTTTCTTGTTGGGCCCACTTCGGGGTTGCCGTCGTGGTCGGTCGAAGCCGACGGGCGGGAAGCTGCCATCGCCGAGCTCGCGCGCTGGCGACCTGACATCGTGTACTGTAACGGGCTGCGCGATCCGTACCTCGAGTCGTTGCTGCAGGCTCAAGCGGCGTCGGTATTGTCGGCGCACTCGTATTACGGGACATGTATCACCGGGGAGAAGTCGGTCCGAGTCCCGGTGGCCGAACCCTGCGAGCGGCGGTTCGGCGCCGCGTGCCTTGCTCACTATTTTCCTCGCCGCTGTGGCGGGCTTAGCCCGCTTCGAATGCTCTCGCAGTATGCTCTGCAGGCTCGTCGCCTCGACCTTGTCCGCCGATACGATGCGGTAGTCGTGCACTCGCGTCACATGCAGCGCGAGTTTGGGCGTCATGGAGTAAGCGCCGAATGCATCTACTGCCCCGTCTCAGCCGACGTGGAGCCCTCGGACACCATGCGCGACTTTTTCGACGGCCCGGCGCGCCTCCTCTTTCTAGGTAGGGTCGACCGAATGAAGGGCGGGCTGGAGTTCTTGGATGCTCTTCCGATCACGTCGGCGCTGCTGCGCCGTTCTGTCCACCTCACCGTGGCGGGGGAGGGGCCGGACGTGGTTTCTTGGCGGCAGCGTGCGGGCCAGTTGGGATCGAGCGTGGAGGTCTCGTTCGTCGGTTGGCGCTCGGGAGAAGCTGTTTCGCGACTTCTCCGCGAGACCGATCTCCTTGGCGTCCCCAGCGTCTTGCCGGAACCCTTCGGCCTCGCGGGTCTCGAGGCAGCCATGCACGGCGTCCCCGCCGCGGCATTCGAAGTCGGGGGCATCCCAGAGTGGCTCCGAGACGGTGAAAACGGCGCGCTCGCACCGCCTGGAGCGCCGAGGGCGCATCATTTGGCGGAGGCAATCGCGCGTTGTTTGGGAGACCCGGAAGGCTATCGTCGACTTCGTCGCGGAGCTCGGAACGTATACGAGGAGTTTTCAAGGCGACGGCCCGAGGATGAATTGGTGGCTCTTTTCGAGAGAGTCATCGACCGCAAGCGGATCAGAGGGCCTTCAGGGCCACGAGACGCTCTCGCATAACGCGTGGATCTCGCGAGCCATGTCGTCCCACGTTCGCGCGCGAAGCGTCTCGCCAAAGAGCCGCGCCGCCTGTCGGAGTGCGCTCTCGTGCGCCCGCCAGTGGCGGAGCTTTTCGACCAGTCCGCGGACGTCGCCCGGGTCTGGCAGCACCAGATCCTTCAGCGACTGCGGATACCGTTCGGCGATTCCGCTTATGGAGGAGACGACCGCAGGAAGTCCGCAACAAAGAGCCTCGTGGACACCCAATCCATAAGGCTCGTAGCGCGATGGGGCGATCAGCAAGTCGCTCGCTCGCAGGAGGTCGGGAACGTCCTTCCGGAAGCCGAGAAAGTCCACGCGATCTTCCAATTCTTCCGCCCGGCACCGTGCACGCCAGCGGTCCAGCTCCGAGCCCTGGCCGATGACCACGAGCTTGCAGGTCCAGCTCGGGTCGCGACAGACATGAGTCCAGGCATCCCAAACGATATCGAAGCCTTTGCGCCGGTTGCCGAGCGCCCCGATGAACACCGCTCTCGGTCGCTCGTCCCATCCGAGGCGCAGACGAGCTGCAACTCGTTCGCCGGCGTCTACGGCGCGGAGGACGCTCGGATCGCAGCCGTAATAGACCGTGACCGTCCGACCCGGAGGGACGCCGACACGGCCCTCGATGTCCTCTCGCGTGCGAATGGAGTTCGCGACGATCCGACGTGCCCTGCGGAGAGCCGCTCGCTCCGTCGTGCGAGCCAATCCGTGGGAAACCCGCTCCTTGACGTCGTGCCCCCATCCCACGGCGGAGCGGGGCGCGTAGGCAGCGTGAACGTAGTGCACCCAGTTGATCGCAGGAATCGGCACGTTCCCCCCGTTGACGACCACTCGCGCCCCCCGCGATCTTGCGAAGAGAAGCGCGGCCGCTCCGAGCAGCGGAGCGCCGACGAGATGGGAGCCAAGCGGCCGGGGCACCTTGTGAACGGTCACGTTCGGATACGCGGCCAGGTCCTCGGAGGCGCGGAACGTCACGAGGTGCACGTCCTCGCCATGACGCGCCAGATAATCCGCCAGGGCGTAATTGGCGACGTCCATGCCTCCGGTTCGGACGAAGTCGCCCGTGACGAGAATATAACGCCGCATGCCTTGGGGAGTTAGCGCTTTAGGACGTCGAACAGAGAGATGAAGGTACTACAGCTTGGGAAGTACTACCATGCCTACGAGGGCTGCATTGGGGGGTCGCAAGCCAAGTTCACGACGGGGATCAACCTCGCGCCTATCTGCGCAACACCCTCGATCCTCGCAGGCGAAAAGAGCCTCGCGTCGCTGCTGCCAGAAACCTACGCCGCATCGCCGGTCCAGCCCGCACCGTCGATCGCGGCGTAGCCGCGCGAGGGCTGCCGCGCCCGAGCAGAAACGTGCTTTGCTGCGCCTACCCCGATTCTGCCGCGCGAAGGAACGCTGCTCGACAAGTTGCGCAAGATCGAAGCGCTGCTTGTCGGAACCAACTTCGACGGCGAGCGCGAGGTCGCCCGAGCGCCACCGAATGCGGGCCTGAAGGATCCACGCCAGGACGGCTAGACGGTCATCCAGAGCACGTAGGGCAGCAGGGCCGGAGCCATGGCGGTCAATTCACGAGCGCGGCAACGGTCCGAGTGTAGCCGTACACGGGCGCACTTGGTGCTGCTACGATGCACGTCACCATGAAAGCCGTCGACGTCCTGCGTCGCCTGCTGCCGCGCCGCCTCCGGAACTTCAGCCGTGCGCCGCTGGGCACCGTTCAAACGTTTGGAGCCATGTTCGCTGGCTTTGCTGGCGTTTCAACACGGGTTAACGTCACGCCGGATTGGGCGGTGCGTTGTCACCCGGCGAGCGCCGACTACTTCCGATACGTGGCTCGGGACGAAGAAACCCAGCGGGAGATCGCCTCCTTTCTTTCCCAGGCGCGCGACCGGATGGTTGTGGTCGATATCGGGGCGCATTACGGTCTGATGACGCTTGCGGCCCTCCGCTGCGACGGCGCCACTGTGTACTCGGTCGAGCCGTCGAACCTGCCACGGCGTGTGCTTGCGCAGAACGTACGGCTCGCCAAGGCCGAAGACCGGGTAACAATCCTAGACTGTGCGATCGGACCGAAGGACGGCGAGCTCGAGATGCTGACTACGGGAGCTAACGCGCTCCATTTCGTTGTCGCGGCGATCGAGTCCCGGCCGGACAGCATTCGAGTACCCCAGATGACGCTGAGTAGCTTGTTCGGCCGGATGAAGCAGCCGCCGACCCACCTCAAAATGGACATCGAGGGCTTCGAGCTGGAAGCGCTCGCGGGGGGGGAAGATGCATTGGGGATGCACCGACCTCTCCTTTTCCTGGAGCTCCATGCGTCGATCCTTCGCGGTCGCCAGAAGGATCCAGAATCAGTCCTTAATACGCTTCGCGGCTGCGGCTATCGCCAATTCGTCGACGTTTTCGGGCGGGAGGTCACGCCAGAGAGCGTGCGTACGGCCGATACGATCCGGATGGTTTGCTCGCCCTCGTCTGCAAGTCCGCGCGGGCGGGAACCCGTTCCGCCGCCAAAGAGCCTTACGTGACTTTCAAAGACGCCGCTGACCGCTTGACTCACGGAGATCGCTATGGTTTCTCAACCCGGCATGGCGGAACCAAACAGGCGAGTGCTAGCATGCATGCCAACTCGCCCCTTCGCTCTGGGTGACGTTCTGCCCAAACCAGTCAGAACTGAGCGTCTAAGGTACCCGCCCGCATGATCCGACGCGCCCTCATCACCGGCATCACCGGCCAGGACGGCAGCTATCTCGCCGAGCTCCTCTTGTCCAAGGGCTACGAAGTCCACGGCATGGTCCGTCGCTCGTCCGAGGAGAAGGCCGAGCGCATCGCTCACCTCCAGGATCGCATCGCGCTTCACCAGGGCGACCTGTTCGATCAGTTCTCGCTTGCCTCCCTCCTCGCCAAAATCGAGCCTCACGAGGTCTACAACCTCGCGGCCCAGTCGTTCGTGCCGACGAGCTGGAACCAGCCGGTGCTCACCGGCGAGTTCACGGGCATGGGCGTCACGAAGATGCTCGAGGGGATCCGCCACGCTGCGCCCAAAGCGCGTTTTTACCAGGCTTCCTCCTCCGAGATGTTCGGCCGCGTGCGCGAGACGCCGCAGACCGAGGCGACGCCCTTTCACCCGCGCTCGCCGTACGGCGTCGCCAAGGTCTACGGGCACTTCATCACGGTGAACTACCGCGAGTCGTTCGGCCTCTTTGCCGTGAGCGGCATCCTCTTCAACCACGAGTCGCCCCGCCGGGGGCTCGAGTTCGTCACGCGCAAAGTGACGCATGGTGTGGCCAAGATCCGGCTGGGGCTCGCCAGCCAGCTTCGTCTCGGCAACCTCGACGCGAGGCGCGACTGGGGCTTCGCCGGGGACTACGTCGACGCGATGTGGAGGATGCTCCAGCAAGACGAGCCGGACGACTACGTCGTCGCGAGCCACGAGACACACACGGTTCGCGAGCTATGCGAGATCGCCTTCGCTCGCGCCGATCTCGACTGGAGCAAGCACGTCGTCGTCGATCCAGCCTTCATCCGGCCCGCCGAGGTCGACGTTCTCATGGGCGACCCGACGAAGGCGAAGAAGAAGCTCGGCTGGGAGCCGAAGGTCGGCTTCAAAGAGCTCGTCGAGATGATGGTCGACGCAGACCTCGAGCGGCTCCGGCGCGGCAGCACGTAGATGCGCGTCCTCGTCATCGGCGCGGACGGTTTCGTCGGGCGTCACCTCGAACGCTTTCTGAGCGGCGCCGGGGACGATGTTCTTTCGATCTATGGTCCGCAGACCGGTTCGGGCCCGCAGGACGATCGCGTGGTCGACGTTCGCGACGGAGCGGCGGTTCACCGAGCCGTCGAGCGTGCCAGGCCCGACGCAATTGTGCACCTGGCCGCCGTGAGCTCCGTCGCCCACAGCCACGCTGAGCCCGAGCTCACCTTCCACGTCAACGCGCTCGGAGCGCTTCACGCGTGCATGGCGTTGAAGGCATGCGCACCCGGAGCTCGCCTTCTCCTCGTCGCATCGGGAGAGGTCTACGGATCGGTTGCGCCAGGCCGCCGTGCGACCGAGCACGATTCGCTCGCTCCCCTCAGCCCGTACGCGGCGTCCAAGCTCGCGGCCGAGGCGATCGGCTTGCAGTTCGCCCGCAGCTACGGCCTCTCCATCGTCAGCGCCCGTTCTTTCAATCACCTCGGTCCCGGGCAGGCCCCCGCATTCGTCGCGCCTTCGTTCGCACGGCAGGTGGAGCTCGCGCGCCGGGGGGGCGATTCGACGATCTCCGTCGGCAATCTCCAGCCCGTGCGGGATTTCTTGCACGTTCAGGACGTCGTGCGGGCGTACCGCCTCCTGCTGGAGCGCGGAAAAGCGGGAGAGGCCTACAACGTTTGCAGCGGGGAGGGCCGGTCGATTCAAAGCCTTCTCGACGAGCTGGCGAAGCTCGCTGGCATCGAGGTTCACGCGCAGGTAGACCCCGCTCGCTTTCGGCCGAGCGACATCCCGTACCTCGTGGGCGATGCGGCCAAGCTGAAAGCCCTCGGCTGGGCCCCGACGCACACGGTGACGGATGCCTTGCGCGCCGTGCTCGACGAAGCGCGCGAAGCGCTCGGCTAGCGAAGGCCGAAGGTCAAGCGACTGCCACGCGCTCGTATTCGTCGAGAATCTCTCGTGCCATCCGTGCTCTCGAGAAGCGCTTGAGCGCCGTTTCTCGTCCTGCAAGCCCGAGGCGCTGTCTCATGGCCGGGTCCGAGAGAAGCGTCGCGCAAGCATTGGCGAGAGCAACCGGATCGCGCGGAGGGACACCGACTGCGTCCACGCCGGACTCGAAGAGCTCTGCCGCCCCCCCCTCATTCGCTGCAATCACCGCCCGCGCACAGGCCATACCTTCGACGATCGTGCGCCCGAACGGCTCCGGGAGCGTGCTCGCGTGGACGATGACGTCGAGGGCGCGAAAGACGCACTCGGGGTTGCGCTGAAAGGGAACGAAGGCGACGTGATCGGTCAGCCCCAGCTCGTCGACCCTCCGGCGTAGCTCCGCCTCCGTGAACTGCGAGCCCGCGCTCCGGTACTGCGGCCCGCCCACGATGTAGAAGCGGACGGGAGGCGGCGACGTGCTCAATACGCGCGCCGCGGCTTGGAGAAATACGTCATGGCCCTTCCATCGAGCGTAGGTGGCCACGAGGCCCACCCGCAGGATGTCCGGGCCCGAAGCAGTGCCACCGCTCAGCACATCGAGGTCGGCCGCCGGAGCGGTGGGCGAAAATGTGTCCGTATCGATCCCGTTATGCACGACGGCGACGCGCGCGCGACGGAGCACGCGTTGAGCGTCCGCCCCCACGGCCCTCGAATTTGCCAGCACGCCGTTCACGCGGAAAGCGACTGCGCGGAGGGCGCCGGCCATGATCTTCCGCTGGCCGAGAAGGTCGTGCATGTGCCAGACGATGGGGATGTGCCGCGGAGTGGCGAGGGCGGCGAGCCAGTGCATCTTCATGCCGTGGGTGTGCACGAGGGACGGGTTGAAGTCCTCGATGGCTCGGCGCAAGCGCAGGACATAGGCGGCGAGCGCCCCTGCATCGGGGAGGGATCGTATGGCCAGCCCGGCGAGCTCACGGACTCCGCCCGACAGCGCACTCTCGCCGAGGGCCGACCATCCGTCTGGCATGGGAAGCAGCCGCACGTCCGCCCCGAGATCAGCCGCTTCCGAGACGAGCGCTCCGTCTCCCGCGACGAAGAGCCCCGTCGCGAGGTGGGGCGACAGCGTCCGCAGCGACGCAAGGATATCGAGCACCATTCTCTCGGCGCCACCGAGCGTGCCGACCGGGTCCAAGAGCAAAACCCTCATGCCAGCGACCGGTACGCGTCGAGGATGATCCGCGCGTGCTCGCTCCACGTGAAGGTGCCGGCTTGCTTCAAGCGCATTTCTTTCGTGGGTGGTGGCACTCGTCCGCTCATCAGTTCATGGACGCGCTCGGCCCATGCTTCCGGCTGTCCGACAGGCGCGTAGAGCGTCGCGTCTCCGCCGACCTCCCTCAAGACGGGGATGTCACTGGCCACGACGATCGCGCCGCACGCGAGCGCCTCGATCACTGGGAGACCGAAGCCCTCGGACTCGCTCGTCACGAGCACGACAGCGGCGCGCCGGTACAACCCCGCGAGCGTTCTTCGCTCGAGGTGCTTCGACGCCGGCTGGAAGAGGGCGTCGCCCAACCGGAGCCGCTCGACGTGCGCCCTCTGCTCGGCATCGAAATCGGCGCCCTGCTGAACCAGCCGAAGCTCCGGGTAGCGGGGACGGAGGCGGGCGAAGGCCTCGAACAGGACGTCGAGTCGCTTGCGCGCCAGGCTGCTGCCGACGTGCAAGAGAAAGGGACGGCCCGCGACGGGCCCGAGCGCTTCGACGGCTCCGTCGTCGCCGCGCCCGATCGCGTCGAACTCGTGAGAGACGCCGTAAGGAGCTCGGACGAGGCGCTCGGCAGGCAAGAGGGAGTGCCGCTCGATTTCCCGGCGCACGACCATGGTGCTGTGAAACACCACGGACGCGGCACGCATCCCGCGCAGCACGACGCTTGCGAGTCTGCGGAACCAAGCCGGTCGCGGATGGCGCTCGGCGTCGAACAGGCAACGGAACGCGTCGAGATCGTGACAATAGACCCCCGTGCGTGACCGCGGGAGCACGTGCACGAGCTGAGCGTAGGAGTGGTCGACGACGTGGAAACGGTCGTGCGCCCCCCGAAAACGCCAAGCTTGGAAGGGATAAGAAACGAAACGACCCGCCAGGCGATCGACGTTCAGCGCCGTGCGAGAAGCGGTGACCAAGCGAGCCAGCCGCGGGAGGTCGACGGCAACGCGCGTCGGATGAACGTCGGCCGGCGTGTTCGACCACTCTCTCGCCAGCATTTCGCCGACCAGGTCCATGGCCTTCCAGCCCTCGCTCGGTGCGTCGCAGAGCACCGCGATGCGCAAAGGCGGATGGCTCATAGGTCGAACGATCGCAGTGTCGCAACCGTGCGAGCCATCGAGAATTCTTGCTCGTAGAGCTCGCGCCCGCGGGCTCCGAGGGAGCTGCGGCGGGCTTCGTCTCCGAGGAGAGCTCCGGCGGCGAGTGCAAGCGCCTCGGCGGTGTCCGGGGCCGCGATTGCCACCGCCCCCGAAGCGCGCCACACGGCCTCCGTCTGCGGACCTTCGTTCGTCACGACCGGAACCCCTAACGCCAAGCTCGCCATCACGCTCGTTCTTCGACCGCTGATGCCGTCGGGATAGGGCTGCAGGACCAGCGAGCACGCCGCCAGGTGGGCGGCGACCTCCTCCGCCGAGAGCTCGCCGGTGACGAGGAGTCGCCTCGCGTCGACGCCGAGGGGATGCAGCGCGGCATCCACGAACCGCCCCGCGCCGCGCCCGAGCAGCACCAAGAAGCGGCGAGGATCCCGCGCCAGAATCGCGGCGAGGGCCGGCGCGAGCGTCATCGCGACCAGGCCGTACGTCCCGAAATGCCCCACGAGCGGTGCTTCCGGGGGAACGCCCAGAGTGACGCGCGCAGCCTGACGAGCGGCCGGCGCGATCTCCGTCGGCAGATTGGACGGAATGGGAAGCCACACGGCGCTGCCGGCCCATGGAAAAAAGGAACGAAGAAAGTCCTCCCATCTCGGTACCGAAACGAAAAGGCGGTTGGCGCGCCAGGCCAGGAGAGCGGCCATGGCTTGGGTGACTGCCGCGAGCGCGTTCCTCCGCAAGGGAGCGTCCTGGGCCAAGCGCACGGCCACTTCGTGAAACATGATCCAGATGTCCTCGCGACAAGCCGCGAGCCACGCACAAAGCGGGAGGTTCATCCCCCGGAAGCCAAATGCTTGCGGGACGTACTGAACAAGAATCCGCCGGGGAGCAGGCTGCGCGTCGAGCTCTTGCCCCAGCACCCGGAGACCGGCGGGCGAGAATCCGCCCCGTAGAAAGTGCACGCTCACTCCCGGGTCGCTGAAGATCGTCCGCCCGGGGGCCCAAACGTGCACTTGGTCCCCGCATTTCGCGAGGGCGCACGCGAGGTTACGCGTGTAGTCCGACACCCCTCCAGGAGCCGGCGGGTTCTCGCCCGTGACGATGTGCCAGGAAGGGCGGACCGAACGCTTGGACGTGAACGTCGTCCTGAAGCTCTGCACCCTTTCCATTACGCACTCTTCTGCGCTCGCCGCCGCGCCGACAAGCTCGCACAACGTCTCCGCCTGTGCTATTGACTGCACCGTTTTATTTTACGCTGACCCATGGCCGATTCGCCGCTGAAGTCCTCCCCCCCGCCGGCGGCTCAGGACAACGTCCTCGCCAGTGCCCTTCCGGCGCTCAAGGCGCTCCGAAAGCACTGGCCGCTCCTCGTCGCTTGTCTTCTCTGCGGAACGGGCGGTGGCCTCCTCTACTCGAAGTCGCAGGTGAAGGTCTACCAGGCGGCGACGATGCTGGAGATCGACCCCGCTCCCGCTCCACTTCTCGACGAGAAGCAGAACGGGCTCTTGCCCATGGGTGTCGGCATTTTCGAGGACCCCCAAGAGTACCGCACGACCCAGTTTCGCATCATCACTTCGCGCGACGTCCTCAGCGCGGTCGCGCGCAACCTGTCCCTCAGCACGGACTACGACTTCATGGGCTACCGCTCGCCACCGGCGCAGCCGCCTTCCGCCCAGACAGTCGCAGAAGTTCTCGCCGCCCGCGTCCATGTCGAGCCTCTCAGAGCCAGCCGCCTCACCCTCATTGAGGTGGACGACACCAAGCCGGAACGGGCAAAGCGGATCTGCGATGGCGTCGCAAGCGCGTACATCAGCCAAAACCTGCAGCAGGCCGTGGACGCATCCTCCGAAGCGGTCGCGTGGCTGAGCGGCCAACTCGAGCACATCAAGGTTCAGCTCGAAGGGAACGAAGACAAGCTTCACGAGTTCAAGAAGGACAACGACTTGCCGAGCACCTCGATCAATGAAGCGTCCAATATGCTTCGTGTCGAGATGCAAGAATTCGACATGGCGCTGACCCACACGCGCACGCACAAGGAAGAGCTTTTGGCTCGAGCCAACGAGCTCGCCAAGGTAAGCGCCCGCGATCCCGATCAGCTCCCTTCGTCGGAGCTCCTTTCGAACGGGCACCTTCAGGCGTTGCGCTCGGAATACCAGGAGGCGATCAAGTCACGCGATGCTCTCCTCGCCGAAGGGAAGGGAGACAACCATCCGCTCGTCAGGGTCGCCACGGGTCGCCTCGAAACCACGCGCAAGGCGCTCGTCGACGAGATCGAGAACATCAAGGGCGCCGTCCAGCGGGACCTCGACATCATCAAGCATCAGGAGGCCGGGGAATCCGCTCTCTTCGAGGCGACGAGGCGCCGGGCGGTGAACCTCAACATGAGCGAGATCGAGTACCACCGGCTCGAGCGGAACCGCGACGAGAACGAGAAGCTCTTCGCTCTCTTAACCGAGCGATTGAAGAGCGCGGACCTCTCCCGGATGATGAAGGTCAACAACGTGCATGTCGTGGAAACGGCCGTCGAGCCGGGAGTGCCCATACGCCCCCGGACCTCGCTCAACGTGATGCTTGGCGCTCTGCTCGGCATCTTGGCTGGCCTGGGGTTCGTCTTCGTCCGGGAGCAGCTCGACACTTCCATCAAGACGCCCGACGATCTCGAACAGAAGCTCGGGGTCACGTTCCTGGGCCTCCTCCCGGAGATCGAAGAAGGACGGCGGCCATCCTACGGGCGAAGGTCCGCCGGGCGTCGTCGCAGTTCCCCGCGCGCCGACTTGCCTCAAGGGCCTTCCGAGCTCGTGGCGCATTATCGCCCGCTGAGCGGCATCGCGGAAGCCGCCCGCAGTATCCGGACGAACCTCATGTTCATGAACCCCGACCATCCGCACCGCAAGCTTTTGGTCACCAGCGCGGCGCCCGCGGAAGGGAAGACCACCGTCGCCTGCAGCATCGCGATCGCGTTCGCCCAAGGGGGGCAGCGCGTCTGCATCCTCGATTGCGACCTGCGACGCCCACGACTTCACCGTATCTTCCACCGGGCCGGCGAGGCGGGCGTGACGAGCGTCCTCGTCGGCGAAGCCACGCTCGACGATGTGGCAAAGCCTACCGAGATCGACAACTTGTGGGCGATTCCGGCAGGCCCGATCCCCCCAAATCCGGCCGATATGTTCCACTCCGAGCGCTTCAAGCGGCTTCTCGCGGACCTTGCCGACCGGTTCGATCGCATCGTCATCGACAGCCCGCCGCTCGTCGCCGTCACGGATTCGGCCATCATGTCCAAGCTGATTGACGCAACGGTGTTCGTGGTTCGCGCGTTCGCGACGAGCAAACACGTCAGTGCGCAGGGGCTTCGAACGCTGCGCGACGTGGACGCGCCGATCGTCGGCGCCGTTCTCAACGCCGTGAATCTTACGAGGCAGGACAACGCCTACTACCATTACTATTACTACAAGAACGAAGGGTATCAGCCGGTTTCTAGTAGTGACCAGTCCCAAGATTCCGCTCCGAATTGACCGCCCCATCGTTCAGCACCACACGTAGGGAGCACTCACCCGCGTCCCGCACTTCTGGGCCGACGCGGCAAACCCCGCGGCCTACGGCAAGCGTGGTGCCGGGGACATCGTTACGCCTTGCGTCGCGCGGCCTTCACAGGCTAGAATACCCCCAAAATGCTTGGGGAGACCGCCAGAGTAGCGGCGCTGGAGTTCGACGCGATATCCGAGGGCATGGCGCGCTCCTTCGCCCTGACCGTCAGCAGCGACCATGTCGATCGCTTCGCCGAGCTCTCGGGCGACGTTAGCCCGCTCCACGTGAGCGACGAGTTCGCTGCGGGCAGAGGTTTTCGGACCCGCGTCGTCCACGGCGCGTTCTTGACGGCCCTTGTGTCACGGCTCGTGGGCACCCAGCTCCCCGGAATGAACGCGATCGTCCACCAGGCGCAACTAACGTTCCACAAACCAACCTACGTCGGTGACACGGTTACCGTTGCGGGGCGCGTCGAGCGGAAGCTCGAACCCTTGCGAGCAATTCTCGTCTCGGTGAATATCGACAGCTCCGACCCGAACGGCGAGTACCGGCGAGTCGCGAGCGGGAAAGTACAAGTCGGATTTACGGCGTGAGCGCGCGCAAGGGAGTCGAAAATGGCGATCCGCGAAAAAATCGATGCCATCGTCATTGGGCAATCGGAGATTGTCCGCTACGAGGAATACAGCAAGCTTCCGCTCGACCGCCTCGAGACGTTCAAGGAGCTCGTCTACCTGCGGATGGTCCACCTGAACGGGGGTTTCCGCTCCCATCTCGACGTCATCAACTACGCACGCTCGGGCAAGGCCTACTTCGATGGCGACTATCCGGAGCGCCGCAAGCTTCTGAACATTTGGAACCTTCCCGGCCTGAGCAGCCTCCTCGTGGCGAGCGCCGCGGCCCACGACGGGTTCCGCGTCAAGGCCATCAACAACTTCGACTCGGAGTGGGACCGATTCGTCGAGTACTACGACAGTCAGTCGGAGCCGCCGTTGGTCGGCATCTCCTCCACATTCTACCTTACGTACGCCGAGATCCGGCGCCTCGCGAAGAAACTTCGTTCACACGACCCGGACATGCAGATCGTCGTCGGCGGGGCCTTCGCGAACGAGCAGACCATCAACGGGGCGCTTGCCTCGTTCGAGGCGCCGATGCGGAAGCACGGCATCCGCTACGTTCTCCACGCATTCAACTCCGATGCAGATTTTTCACAGCTCCTGCGCGCCAAGCAAGGAAAGGCGGACGTCGGGAGCGTGCCGAACCTTGCGTATATCGACGACTCTGGTCAGTTCCACGTTACGGCGAAGGTCTGGAACGACCCGACGCTCAACAATCGGCCGGTGCTTTGGAAGCAAATCGACCTTCCCTTTGCGCACCGCACGGTTCAGCTGCGCGCCGCCTCCGGCTGCCCCTTTGCCTGCGCTTTCTGCACGTACCCGGAGACGGCGGGGGGCCACTTCGCGATGGAGCTGCAGCTCATCGAGCGGCAGCTGGCGGAGATAAAGGCCCTTGGGTACGAGAGGATCATCTTCATCGACGACACATTCAACGTGCCGACGGCGAGGTTCCGCGAGATCCTCCGGATACTTTCGACATTCGACTTCGAGTGGTTCTCGTTTTTGCGTGTGCAGTACATCGACGACAGCGTCGCACGCATGATGCGGGACAGCGGGTGCAAGGGGGTCTACCTCGGTGTCGAGTCCGGGAACGACGAAGTCCTCAAGAATATGAACAAGAAGGTGACGCGCGCCAAATTCCTGAAGGGGATGGAGCATCTCAACCGCTACGGGATCACCTCGTTCGCGGCGTTCGTCATCGGCTTCCCCGGGGAGACGGAGGACACGATCGCCGACGACATGCAGTTTATGAGGGAGTGCTCCGTCGACTTTTATTCGACCAAAGAGTTCTACTACATGCCGCACGCATCGGTGCACAAGGACCGGCACAAGCACGGTCTCATGGGCCTCGGCAGCAACTGGAAGCATAACACGATGGACTCCATGACGGCGTCAGCGATGAAGGTGCGCATGTTCCGTGAGGTCAAGGAGTCGACGTTCATCGATCCCGACACCAGCCTTTGGTACTTGGCGTACCTCTACGATCAAGGCTTCAGCATGGCGCAGATCAAGTCGATGCAGCAAATCATCAATCAGATGATGCTCAACGAGATTGACGGCGACTTCCGCGACAAGTCACCGCTCATGGCGAAACTGGCGTCGATCATTAAGGCAGAGCCCAGAACAGCGCATGCGGCCCCCGAGGCCTCCGCATCGTTTCTCGCCGAGGGTTGAGGTTTGAGTTCGCGCGAACTACTCGAGAATCACTTGGCGGCAGCGAGAGGCACGCCTGCACTGCGTGCCGCGGCATGGTCCGCCCTCTCGGCAGCGCTGAAGGCCGACGTGGAGGCCGGTCGTTTCGACGAGGTCCGCGAAGTCGTGAAGAGCGCCGCTCTCCCCACCCTGGATCTGGCATGGGTCCAAGCACTTCACCGAATCCTGGCAAAGCTCCCCCGAGCAGAGCGGCCGCTGAAAGTCGCGGTCCTCGGGGGGTTCACAACGGACTACCTCGTCCAGGGCATCGACGTCTTCCTCTTCGCGTCGGGTGTCGACGTCCAGGTTTACTCGCCGAGCTACGGGACCTTTCGGCAGGAGATCCTCGATCCCGAGTCGGAACTCTACCGGTTTGCTCCATCCATCGTGTATCTGGCAACGAGCCGGAGGGATCTTGGCCCCTTTCCTTCGGTCGGGGAGTCGCCCGAGCGGGTCGCTGAGCACGTTGCGGCCGAGCGCGACCAGTGGGCCCGGCTCTGGCAGACGCTCCATGATCGCCTCGGATGCCAGGTCATTCAGAACAACTTCGATGCTCCGCCGTGGCGCCTTCTGGCCAACTGCGAGATGAGCGCATCGGCGCCCGGCGGCTACCTGACGAGGCTCAACCTGGCCTTGGTGGACGGCGCGCCTGCGTACGTCACGATCCACGACGTCGACGGGCTGTCGGCGTCCGCAGGCCGTCAGGCGTGGGGCGACGAACGGTACTTCCACGTCGCCAAACTCCCGTGCGCGCCAGCGTCTCTCGTAGACTACGCACACAGCGTTTCGTCGGTAATCGCCGCCTTACGCGGCAAGGCCCGCAAGTGCCTGGTGCTCGACCTCGACAACACACTTTGGGGCGGCGTCGTCGGAGACGATGGTCTCGGCGGCATCCGCCTGGGCCAAGGCGATGCCGTGGGCGAAGCCTTCCTCGCTTTCCAGGAGTACGTGCTCGGACTCAGCCGGCGCGGCATTCTTCTCGCGGTTTGCAGCAAGAACACGGACAGCGTGGCCCGCGAAGTTTTCGAGAAACACTCGGAGATGCGGCTCGGCTTGCGGGACATCGCGTGTTTCGTGGCCAACTGGGACGACAAGGCGACGAACGTTCGGGCCATCGCCAAGACTCTGAACATCGGGCTGGACTCCCTCGTCTTCGTCGACGACAACCCGGCCGAGCGATCCCTCGTCCGCAAGTTCGCTCCCCTCGTTGCCGTGCCGGAGCTCCCCACGGACGCGGCGGGTTACGTCGCGGCTCTCGAACAGCATCGGTACTTCCAGGTGACGGCCTTGACGAAGGAAGACCTGCACCGAGCGGAATACTATCGCGCCGAGGCGGAACGAAAGCATATCGAGGAGTCCGCAACCGACTTGGGGGAATTTCTTCGGTCACTCTCGATGGTAGCCCAGGTCGGCCCCGTTTCGCCCCTGTCGTTGGAACGGACCGTCCAGCTCATCAACAAGTCCAACCAGTACAACCTGACGACACGCCGCTATTCGAACGCCGATCTGGTCGCGCTCCTCGGCGATCCGCGGTGGATCACCCGGACGGTGACCCTCGCGGACAAGTTCGGAGACAACGGCCTCATTAGCGTGGTAATCGCCAAGATCGAAGGAGACGACCTCCTCGTCGACACATGGCTCATGAGCTGCCGCGTCCTCAAGCGCACGGTCGAGCACTACGTGCGCAACCACCTCGCTTCCCTCGCGCTCGAGCGCAAGCTTCGGCGGATCCGCGGCGACTATATCCCCACGCCAAAGAACGCGCTCGTCGAGGACCACTACCAGCGCCTCGGCTTCTCCTGCACCGGTAAAGACGCAGACGGCCGGACGCACTGGGAGCTAGCCCTCGAGGGGTGGTCACCTGGTCCTTCGTTCATCGAGACAGGCACAGCAAGAACATGATCCCCTACCGTGAGGAATTGCAGGGCGTCTTCCGCGAGGTCTTCGGCGACGACGCGATCGTTTTGCGCCCCGAGATGACGTCGGCGGACTTCGACGGATGGGATTCGCTCCAGCATGTCACCCTGATGATCGCCATCGAAACGCGCTTCAACATTCGGTTTGCCACGGCGGAGATATCGAGGCTAAAGACCGAGGGCTCCACGGTCGGCACCATGCTGGAGCTCTTGCGCGCGAAGCTCGCCGATCGATGACGGTTTGCACGTTCTCGTTCGTCTTCGGCGCTTTCTTCGTTGCGATGTTTTTTTTCCTCCTGCCGGTGCCTCTCCGGCGGTGGATCTTCACCTTGGCGAGCGCACTCTTCCTCTGGACGCTCGTCCCCAACCTGTCCTCTTGGGCAACGCTTGCGGCCTTTCTCGTCAGCGGCTGGGGTGTGGCGTATTTCGTGGCTCGGAAGCCGAGCAAGTCGCTTTTGACCGGCTACTTGGCTGTGCTCTTGGCGGCCTTCGTGGTCCTCAAGAAGTATGCGATCCTGAGGTACTTCGTAGCTGGCCGCATCCTCGAACATCCTATCGGGATTGTAGGCCTCAGCTTCATGCTTTTCCGGCAGATCCATTTCACCGTGGACAGCATGGAGGGACAGATCCAGCCCTTCCCATCGCTGTGGGTGTACCTCAACTACCAGCTGAGCCTCTTTACGCTGCTTTCTGGGCCGATCCAACGCTTCAACGACTTTCGGGCGTGGTGGGAGGACCCTCGGCCGGTCCATCAAGACCGTCACGGGCTACTGTGGGCAATCCTACGGGTTCTGGTGGGCGTCGTCTTGATTTCCCTAGTGGCAGGCTTCTGCCAGAAGCTGGTGCACCGGGCGCTCCCGAGCATCGGCGTCCTGCGCATGAAGGACTGCTTCTGGGTCCTCGTCGTCTTTTACGCGTTTCCAGCATATGTGTTCTTCAACTTCCTGGGGTATTGCGAAATTGTGGTCGGCGCGGCATCCCTATTCGGGCTGAAGCTCCCGGAGAACTTCAACCGGCCCTTTTTCGCGCGCAACATGATCGATTATTGGGGGCGCTGGCACATAACCCTGAGCGAGTGGATCCGAGATTACGTATTCACTCCGCTGTACACGGCGCTCGTCCGGAGGCGCCCGACCCATGCACAATTTTTCGCCATGGTGTGCTACTTTGTCGCCCTTTTCCTGGCAGGCGTTTGGCATGGTGCGACGCTCAACTTCGTGGCGTTTGGCCTTCTGAATGCCCTGGGCGTCGCGGCCGCAAAACTATGGGAGATCCAAATTCTGAATACGGGCGGGCGTGGCGCGCTGCGCAGGTACCTGCAATCACCGAGGATTGGCATGCTCGCGACGATAGCGACCTTTCACTTCGCATGCTTCACGATGATGTTTTTCACCCCGGATCTCGCGCTGGTCGCGATCGCCCATCTTCTCCGCCGATGATCGAAGATCGCCTGGAAACCCTGCTCGCAAGGCTTGAGGCCCTCTCGAGACGGAGAGTCTTTGTCCTATTTTTCGCGCTCACGCTGGCGACGATCCTGGCGACCCTGGTGCTCATGATGGGCGCCCCGCCGACGGTTGTATATCAGGCATTCTGAGCGATGGACCCGTGGCTTCAGACCCGGATCTTGGCCCCTGTCTTCTTGCTGGCCGCGATGACGGCGGCCGTCGCTGACGGATGCGCGCGGTCCGAAGCGCTCGGTCGTTGGATCGACGCTCGACGTCTCGAGCGGTGCCGAGCGCTGAATTGCCGTTACGAGTACGCTGGGCATTATCTCAACTTCGAGCAGCGCGTGTTCGACGAGGACCTCCCTCATGCGGATTACTCCCAGGGGAGCGTCGCATTCATCGGCAGTTCGGTCATGAGGATGGCCGTCTTCGTGAATGGGTTGTCTCCGGCCGAGCGGCGAATGATCGAGAACTACTCGTGGGGAGCGGCGCGGTTCAGTCAGGAATTTGCGTTCATCCGCTACCTGGTCGAGGAACATGGGTTCCTCTCTGCTGGCGCTGAACGCTCGATGGTCGTCATTGGTCTCTACTACGGCAGCGCGGCATCGCTCGACGGTCAGGATGATTATTTCCACGAGTTGCTCACCTACGACGGGCTCTACACCTACAACGGGGGCGTGATGCGCGACGCCCCCATGACACCGTTCGGGCGTGTTTTACATCTCGAAAGGGCCCGGCTCAGCCAGTTTGTTCGGAACTCGCTTGAGAACTGGAATGCCGGGGTCACACAGAATTGGCCGCACGTCCCGGATGCATACCAGGCCTCGTGGCAGGCATATATGGGCCGCAACTGGAGAGCCGACATGCCCGCGGAGGTGGCGCAACTCGACTCGATGCTCGACTACTTGAGGACTCGGCATGTGGCAGTCGTTGGTGTCGTAACGCCGCTCGCGAGCTGGCAGCGGGCGCTGCCTTTCCCTGATGTGCTTCGAGCGCTTGTGGACCCAGTGTTCCGAGCGAAGGGGATACCGATCCTGGACATGACCACCCTCCTCGACGACGAGGACTTCGGCGATTCGGCGCACGTCACACTTCGGGGCGAGCTGCGGCTCAGCGATATCCTGCTCGGACTCGCTAGGGCCTACCTTCGGCAGACGGGCGCCCTGCCTCGCTGCGCCTCGGGCGAAGCATTGGATGCCCCCGTCGCTGACACGCGGGGGGAGCACGTCGTCTGGGATGCACCGTCGAGGACGAGGGGATTGATAGCGAGGGTGCTCGATGCACCTCACTCGGAGGAACCTGCCGCCGTGGTCACCTCCCGGACGGCAGCATTCCAGCTGGACCCGCCTCCTGCCGGCACCTACTCGGTGGTCGGCTTCGACGCCCAGGGATGTTCTTCCCGGTCCGCGACCTTGTCCGCCGAGGTCGTGGGGTCCTTTGAAGCCCATGGCTCTCGCCTTTGAGTGGCGTAGGGTGGTTCCGTTCGCCCACTGCGTCGCGGGACATTTGGCCCGCCAGGTCCTACAGTTGCGGCGCCTTGATGTGTCGTGATCGCCCCGTCGAACGGCAAGGACCCTTGTCGCACCGAAGTTTCACGTTCGCCCCGGACCCGGCGCGCTGACCTCCATGTGCGGCATCATCGGCATCGTGCGCTTCGATGGCTCTCCGTGTAAGGCCGCTCTCGAGTCCGGGCTCGCCCGGCTGTACCATCGCGGCCCGGACGGTCAGGGGATCGTCGACATCGACGGCGTCGCCGCCTTCGGTCACGCCCGCCTGGCCATTCTCGACCTGAGCCCCAGCGGCGAACAGCCGATGCGCGACGCGAGCGGTCGATACACGGTTTCTTACAACGGCGAAGTGTACAACTTCGAAGAGCTACGCCGAGAGCTCAAGACGCATGGACATGTCTTTCGCTCCACTTCGGACACCGAAGTCGTCCTTGCCGCGTACGCCGAATGGGGCCTGGCGGCCCTCGCGCGCTTCGACGGGATGTACGCCTTCGGCCTGTGGGATCGCGTGGAACGCCGCCTCGTCCTTGCGAGAGACCGGTTTGGCGAGAAGCCGCTCTATTACGCTATCTCGGGCGGTCGCGTGCTCTTTTCGTCCGAGCTTTCCGCCCTACGGGCGACCGGGCTTCTCGCCGACAAGCCAACGGCCGTCGTCGCGTGGAGCGATTATCTCGCCCTCGGGTACATTCCGGGTCCGCAGACGGCTCACCCCGACGTCCTCAAGCTCGAACCAGCGAGCTACGTCGTCATCGAGGAACACGGGATAGTGTCATCGGGGCAGTACTGGAACTACGCCGACGCCTTTCGCCGCAAACGCGCGGGATCGGACCGCGAGATGGTCCGCGGCCTGCTCGATGTCCTCCGGCGGGCCGTCCGCTCGCGCCTCGTCAGTGACGTGCCCGTGGGCGCATTCCTCAGCGGCGGACTCGACTCGAGCACCGTTGTCGCTCTCATGGCCGGAGCTCTCCCGTACGAACTCCACACCTTCAACGTGAGCTTCGAACCCAGCCACTACGACGAGGCCCATCATGCGCGGCTCATCGCGGAAAGGTTCGGGACCACTCACCACGAACACCGCATCGGACTTGGAGAGGGGGCGGACCTCGCGCGTCACGCTGCCACGGTGTACGACGAGCCCTTCTCGGATACCTCCCTCGTCCCCATGGTGACGGTCGCGCGAGTCGCCGCGCAGCACGTGAAGGTCGTACTGTCGGGCGACGGCGCCGATGAGATTCTTGCCGGATACGTGACCTACCGCGCAGATCAAGCACGGAACTGGCTCGCGCGCGTTCCTGCGCTCTGGCGCGCAGCATTGTCCCGGGCCACGCTGCGCTACCTACGGGAGGAGCAGGCGCTGAAGACGACCTGGCGTTTCAAGGTGCGCCAATTCGCGAAGGGCCTTCCCAACGAGCCCGGAGCAGCGCACGCGTCGTGGCGCGCGCTTCACTCGGACCGAGAAGTCGTCGATGCCCTCGGTGTCGCCAACGCCAAGGAGATCCGCGAGCATCCACCCACTCGCTTCGCCTTGCAGCACTATCGCGACGTGGCCGACCTCCCCTGGCTCGACCAGCACCTCTACGTAGACGCGAAGACGTGGCTGGCCGACGACCTGCTCGTGAAGGTCGACCGCGCCGCCATGGCCAGCTCACTCGAGGCTCGTGCGCCGTTTCTCGCGCGCGAGGTCGCCGAATATGCGGCGTCGCTTCCCCTCCATCTCAAGCTCGGACCGTTCGTCGGCAAGGTCGCCCTGCGTCGCGCGGCTGCGTCCGTTCTTCCACGAGAGACGCTGCGCAAGCCCAAGGCCGGCTTCAGCGCACCGGTCAATGCGTGGTTCGGATGGACCGGCGACAACGAGTACAGGCACTTCAATCGCGCGGTCCGTCGCTGGTGGAACGAGGGCGCGCTAGCCGCGACCAACGGGGTTTCGCCGTGACGACGAAAGCGTGCATCTCATGTTGAGTGTTGTCATCCCTGCGCTGAACGAGGAAGCGGCGATCGCCGACACCGTTCGGCGCGTCCGCGCGGCGCTCGAGGGCGACGGCGTCGTCCATGAAATCATCGTCGTCAATGACGGCTCCACCGACAACACTGGCAAGGTCGCGAGACGATGTGGAGCCCAGGTGATCGACCATCCCGCGCCAGGTGGGTACGGTCTCGCGTTGAAAGCAGGCATATTAACATCCAAATACGACCTCATCGCCATCACCGACGCTGACGGGACGTACCCGTGCGAGCGAATCCGTGAACTGTACCGCCTCGTCGCCACCGATGGCTTCGACATGGCCGTCGGCGCGCGCACGGGCGCAGAGTACAAAGGCAGTTACGTAAAAATGCCCGCACGCCGCGTCTTTGTTTGGCTCAGCGAGTATGCCACGGGCCGCAAGATCGACGACATCAACAGCGGGCTGCGCGTTTTCCGCAAGGACATCGTCACGCGCTACATGGCGACGATCTCCGACGGCTTCAGTTTCACGACCACGATTACGCTTGCCGCCATGCTCAATGGTTACTTTGTCACCTATCTCCCCATAGGATATCATAAGCGCGTGGGGAAGTCCCACGTGCGGTATCTCCGCGACACGCTTCGGAGCCTTCAGATCATCGTCGAAAATATATTGTATTACAATCCCCTCAAACTGTTTCTGCTCGCGGCCACGGCCCTGGTCCTGCTGGCCTCGGTAGCGATTGGAGGCGCGGTGCTCGTGAGGTTCCACGAAACCTGGGCTCTCGGTCTCCTCATCCTCGCTGCCTTGTCGATCGTTGGCGCCGTCGGCGTCGGCGCGGTCGGCCTCGTCGCGGTCATGTTCCGTCGCGTTGCCGGAAGCCAGGGAGAGCTTTACTGGAGGCGGCGCCGCCTCGTGAACAGTCGAGCAGACGGCCCCCCGGCCGATGGCGAGTTGGCGCCTTCGGAGATCGAGAATGGCGCTGACGCGAACGTGAGCAGCATGTAACATGGCTGCCGCTACGCGACAGCGACAAACGACCGCGGGGGTCGCATTTCCCACCGAGTGACCAACGAACACGTGCAAGGAGCCAAACGACATCTTCTATCACTCTGCGCCGCGGCGTTCGCGATTTATGGCTATTTTGTAGGCGGCTACATCAATAACCCGATGACGAATGCCTCGGCGGATCTGGCAATCGCGCTAGTCGACGACCACACCCCCGCAATCGATTCTTACGCTGGAAATACGAGCGACGTGGCGGCGCGGAGGGGTCATATCTACTCCGGCTTCGGGCCCGGTCTCGGATTCATGCTGGTTCCCTGTTATCTGGCGCTCAAGCCGATCGTCGCCGTCATCCCGAGCAGGTTCCTCGAACGCATGGACGACAGGCTGTTCGAGGGCGCTCGCGTCCATTCTCCCCAACTATACTCATCCAGGGCGCGTACCGTAGCGCTCCTTCTCGTCGTGCTCGGAACCTTCTGGCTCGCGGTTCCGCTTAGTATCGCATCGGCGGTTGATCTCTGGATGGCGTGCCGCCGCTACTTCCCCGCGTTAGGGAAGCCCCCACTTTTCGGCCTTTTCTCCGCGTTTTCTTTTGGCACAGTGGCGACTGCTTTCACATCGAACCTGTCTCACACCGCTGTGGCAGCGTTTCTCGTGTGGATCGCGGTGTGCCGCGGAATGCGCATTCAGGACGGTGACGCGAAAGGCCTTCGGCTCGTCGCTATTGGATTCCTCCTTGGTTTCGCGCCCACCGTGGACTACCAGGCCTCGCTCTTTTCTTTGTATGCGGGATTGTTCGTTCTGTGGCTCTGCAGCCCTGCTCGGCGCATCAAGGCTGCAGGCCTCATGGGGCTCGGCGCGGGGCCGCCGATTGCTGCGAGCCTACTCTACCATTTCATCGCGTTCGGGAGCGCGTTCACGAACGCGTATCGTTTTCGCGTGCGGGCGATAGACACGACAATGTTCAGCTTTGCTCATCTGGCCGGCAATCTGCCGACACCGCTGAAGCTGAGTATTGCATTCGTTGGCCCGTTTTCGGGGATCCTCCTGTATCACCCTTTGCTCATTTGCGGCCTCGCCGTGGTGGCTTATTTCGCCTTTACCGATACGGACACGAGGCGCAGACCTTTCTGGTTTCTCGCTCTCGCTACGATGCTCACGAATATCGGCATTTATTCTTGCTTTCCCGTGTCGGTCGGCCCTGGGTCGTTGCCGACGTTTCCCATTCGATACACAGTCTATTCCGTGCCGTTCGAACTGGTGGGGATGGCCGCGCTCGCCAACGAGCTTCACGGCCGAAGGCGGCTGGCAGGATGGTGGGCGGTCGCCCTGTTTGTTATTAATGCGATCCCCGTGTGGGTCTTCCTGTTTTACGGGGTGCCCGTGTATCCGTCGCGAGGATACTGGCAACTCTTCCGCGAAATTGGGCCAGGGAGTTATACCTTGACGAAGCTCCACGAGGGCCGGCTGCTCCGGAGTCCGATATGGGGTTGGTCAGGGCTGGCGGCGATGGTCCCGCTTGCGCTCATCTGGCGGCGACGCGCGCGCGCGTTCTTTGGCCGCTACGGGGGGACTGCGTAGTTTCTTCAGCTCCCCAGAAGCCCCCGAAAATACCCGATCGTCTCCTTCAGCCCCTCCTCCAACTCCACCTTCGGCTCCCACCCGAGCTTCGACTTCGCCACCCCGATGTCCGGCCGCCGCTGCCGCGGGTCGTCCGGCGGGAGCGGCTTGCGCACGAGCTTCGACTTCGACCCGGTCAACCTCAGCACCAACTCCGCGAGCTCGATCATCGTGAATTCGCGTGGGTTGCCGAGGTTCACCGGGCCATGGAGCCCCTTGTCCGACTCCATCATGCGCAGCATGCCCTCGACGAGGTCGTCCACGTAGCAGAAGGAGCGCGTCTGCGAGCCATCCCCGTAGACGGTGATGTCTTCTCCGCGCAGTGCCTGCACGACGAAGTTGCTCACGACCCTGCCGTCGTTCGGGTGCATGCGCGGGCCGTAGGTGTTGAAGATCCGGATGACCTTGATGTCGACGCCGTGCTGGCGCTGGTAGTCGAAGAACAGAGTCTCCGCGCAGCGCTTGCCCTCGTCGTAACAGCTCCTCGGGCCGATGCAGTTGACGCGACCCCAGTAGTCCTCCCGCTGCGGGTGGACCTCCGGGTCGCCGTAGACCTCCGACGTCGACGCTTGCAGGATGCGCGCGCGCACGCGCTTGGCGAGGCCCAACATGTTGATCGCGCCGTGCACGCTCGTCTTCGTCGTCTGCACGGGGTCGAACTGGTAGTGCACGGGCGAGGCGGGACACGCCAGGTTGAAGATGCGGTCGACCTCGACGTAAAGCGGAAATGTGACGTCGTGGCGCATCAGCTCGAATCGAGGCGACGCCATCAAGTGCGCGATGTTGCGCTTCGACCCCGTGAAGAAGTTGTCGAGGCAGAGCACGTCGTCGCCCCGCTTCAGGAGCCTCTCGCAGAGATGCGACCCGAGGAAGCCCGCGCCGCCGGTGACCAGCATCTTTCGCTCCTGCCCGCTTCGCCTCGTTGCTTCGCTATCTCCCATTTCGACTCCTGCTCATAGTTGCCCGGAGGCGCGCGTCGCTTCACCCCGCTCCGCCTGCGCCGCCTTTTCCCACGCCGGCTGCTCCGGGTGGCGCTCCGCGAGGCGACCGTAGTTATCCGCCGCCTCCGCATGCAGCCCGGCCTTCGACGCCAGCTGGGCGATCGCTTCCAGGATTGCGTCGTCCTCGGGCGCGCGCTTTTGGGCCTTCCTGTAGAAGACGAGCGCCTTCGCCGTCTCCTGCCTTCTCATCTCGACCTGCGCGGCCCATTCGAGGTTCTCTACGCAGACCGTATCTTGCGCGCAACCCGCACGCACCACCTTGTCGACCGCGCGCCCCATGCTCGCATCGTCCCCGACCGCCTGCGCGAGCCCCGCGAGCTGCCGCAAACATCCGACGCGGTCGTTCACGTCGTCGGCCGCCGCCTCGAGCTCCCGAAGCGCGCTCGATCCCTGGCCTCCTGCGATCCTGGCGCGCGCTCGAAGTACGTGCGGCCCGCACTCTTGCGGGGTCACGACTCGGGCGTGATCGATCGCTTCTACGGCGCGGTGAAGGCACGCGGCACGACGATCGTCCTCGCACCATGGGGCGCCATTTCCCGCCTCGAGATCCTCTACGGCTCGCGTGGCCACTCGCACCGTGGCGTTCGGGTCGCCCGGAGCCCGACGCAGGATTTCGGCGTCGAGCCGCACGCCGGTCGCCGGAAGCCGCTGTGCCGTGGCCTCGATGAGAGCGCCGAGCACGGCCACCCCCGCTCGGTCGTGCGGCACGAGCTCCATCGCGTCGTCGAAAGAGTGGACCAGCCTCGGGGCTTCCGCCATGACGACCCAGTACGTCTCCACGGCTTGCTCCATCGCCAGGCGATACTCGAGCCGCGCCTGCGCCGGAGACCGCCCGACGAGCGCCCTGGCCAGAACGAAATGCGCCGGGCCGTGGACGTTTGCGCGCTCGAGCGTCGCCTCGATCCACGGAAGGACGCTCTCGTCGTGCGTGCGGGAAGCCCGGAGCGCTACCGCGAACGGCAGGTAGGGCTCGGCGGGATGGCGATCCATCGCGGCTCGGACGAAGGCGTGCATGGCGGCAACGCTCACCCTCGGACTTTGCGAAGCACCGTAGAGCGTGCGCTGGTCGTGGTGAAGCTCCCGCCCGATGCCCGCGGTAGCGACGACGATCCCCACTCCCGCCGCACCGACTCCGCCGAGCACGACCCAGCGCACGTATCTCGACCAGCCTTCCACACGCCATTGCGCGGGCCGCCCGGGAGTGCCCCCGACGACGATCGCCGCGCAGACGACGCACCCGAGCATCAGTCCGGGGATCTCCGTCCCCAAGTCCCCCAGGTTCTGCACCGCGACCGATACCAGCCCCGCCCAGGCCCCGGCGGCGGTCGTCGAGCGCGCGAGCACGGCATGGGGGCGAAGGGCGTAGAAGACGGTCGCAAGCCCGGCGAGCCCCACCGGAACGCCCCACTCGAGAACCCACTGGGCGACCACGTTCTCGGGGTGCGTGAACGTGAAATACCCGGGGTCGACGCGAAAAGCGGGGTAAGCGCTCTCGAAGGCACCCCGTCCGCAGCCGAAGAAGGCGACGGAGGGCAGCATGCGGAAGACATGTTCGAGCAGACGGACCTTGGTCGTATCGGAGCTGAAGAGCTCGTCCGACGCAGCCCCCGAACCACCAAGCACGATGAGCACACCCCCGCCCGCAGCGACGAGCCACGCGAAAATCGACAATGCGTTGATCGTCGCGAGCCGCGCCTTCGAGCGCACTACTTTCACGATGACGGCGACGAGGGCCACTCCGATGGCCATCGTCACGACGCCTGCGCGCGACGCGACCCACACTTGCGTCGCCGCGAGCAGGAGGGCGACCGCCGCCATCACCGCCCTCGGCAAGCGCGGCTCCGGGGTGAGCGTCGCGGCGACCGCGAGGCACAGCGCCAGGTTCAGATACCCCGCCAGGTTGTTCGGGTTCATGAGCGGGGCCACGTGCCGCTCTTCGATGCTCGCCGTCGGTTCGTACACGCCGTAGAGCTTGTGGAGCCCGAACGCCGGGTGAAGGAGCGCCGCCGCGGCGAGCGCGACACCCGTGAGCATGACCATCCAGCTCAGCACGGCGACCCCCTCGCGCCGGCGCGCGACGCGAAGCGCCGTCACGAACGCGAGCAGGTACGCCACACCACGTAGAACCTCGACCCGCGTCGCCGAAGGATCGAGCGACAGCGGCGCCCACGCGGGCCCCGGCTCGCCCAGCGGCGTGAGCGCGCGGGACCAGACGTTCGCCGTATAAGGCGCGAGGCGCTGGAGCACGCCGACCGGCATCGGGATGCACTGGAGGACGGTGTAGCTCGTAAGACCAAGCGCCAGGACCGCGAGCAATGTGGCGACCGGGCGCACCCGGATGGGCTCTGCGTCCCACCAGACGAGGGCCAACGCCACGGCCAGCACGCCGGTCACGATGCACAATGTGACCGTGTGAACGGCGCCCACGGCCAGGGCGGAACCCGCTACTCCGAGCCCGAGGAGCCACTGGCCGGCCTGAGAGCTCCGCGCCCGGCGCCGCGCGCCTCCGCTCATCCTATCGGCCATGAGCATGAAGACAACGGAGGATAGCGTTCGCGCGTCTCCACGAACAACGCTTTCATCGGTCCAGAGGCGGCTCGACGCCCGCCCGAAATTCGTGCTTCGTCAACCGCAGAAGCGTCCGTTTGAACTGGATTCCGACGCGTCGCAACAGGAGACTCCGCGCATGCTGCCTCGCATCGCGGCCGGCGTCGGGGCTCTCTGCCTCCTCTCCCTTCTCTCCGGTTGCCCCGATCCCAACACGTACGGCACCCCGCGCACGTTGGCTCCCGGCGACGTCCAGATGCAGGTCTCGACGTCGGGCTGGGTGGGCGCGGCCAGCGGCACCACTCTCTTCTCCCCCGGCCTGCCCACGCTCGGTTTCCGCACCGGCGTCTCCGATCGCGTCGACTGGGGCGCCCGCGTCTCCGACCTGTCGAGCCTCGCCGCGGACGTGAAGTACAACTTCCTTCGCAGCCGCCGCTTCGACATGGCGCTCGATCCGACGATCCAGGCCTACTACGTCGACCTCGGCGGGACCGCGAAGCCCTTCGGCGCTCTGCACCTTCACCTCCCGCTCCTTCTCGGCTTCAACTTCGACGAAGCCACGACCCTCGTGCTTACGCCCGGCTTCGTCGCCACCCTCGCTACGGCGGACGCAGCCAGTGACGGCGCTAGCACATTCGAAGTCGCCGCCCTTTCCCCCGGCCTCGGCGCCCGCCTCGGCCTCGGCCTCAACGTCCGAACGTCCGACCACTTCTCCTGGCAGCCCGAGCTCACCGTGTGGCACGATTTCAACGACGTCGACGCCTGGGTCTACGTCCTCGGCATTGGCATGAACGTCGGCGCCCAGCCCGACTATTCGGACCTCGGCGATGACGCTTCCACGCGCTGAACGATGCCGTGAGCCTCCCCCGGGAGACCTTCGAGCGCGCGAAGCGCGCCGTGAAGCATGGTCATGCGTCCTAGTTGAGCGCGTACGTGGCCGCCGCCCTCGACCAGAAGGCGACACTCGACGAGCTGGATGACCTCCTGAACCAAATGCTCGACGAGAGCGGTGGTCCGATCACACAGGCCGAGGAACGAGCGACCGATCGCGTCATCCTGGGCCCGAGCGGCGGGAAAAGAACATCGCAGGGCTGATATGTGGGGTCGCTGGAACACGCGACGTGATCGATGCGTCGGTCGTGCTCGCTGCGCGAGAGTACGCCTTCGCGGTGGCGACCTCCGATCCGGCGGATCTCCTTCGTCTCGATGCGACGGTGCGCCTGTTCGTGGTCTAGCCAGGCCAGGCAGGTCCTCCCATCTCGCCGCGGGGGAGGGTCGGCGCCGAAGGCGGCGCCGCGAAGCCATGGCGATCGCCGCGTGGTGCAACGCCCCGGTAGATGTCGAGGGTTCGCTTGGCCATCCGCTCCTTCGAGAACTCGCGGTGCACGCGCGCACGGCCAGCCTCGCCGAATCGGCTCGCGAGCTCGCCGTTCTCGAGAATGCGGTGGAGCGCCTTGGCGAGGCCTTCCGGGTCGCGCGGCTCCACGGTGAGGCCGCTCTCGCCGTCGCGGCTCACGAACGGAACCCCGGATCCGACAATCGCGGTGTTCACCACGGGCTTCCCGCAAGCCATCGCCTCGATCTGAACCAGGGCAAACGCCTCACTTCGTGCTATCGAAGGAAGCGCGAATACGTCGCATGCGTGGTACCAAGGGGCCAGTTGCGAGTTCGCAACCTCGCCAACGAGGTGGACGCGCCCTGCGACGCCGGCCTCGCGCGCCGCGTGCTCGAGGGCCGGCCGAAGCGGGCCGTCTCCAATGATGACGAGGTCCGCATCCAGACTTTTCATGGCTCGGATGGCGTACTCGAATCCCTTGTAGTAGACGAGACGTCCCACCGACATGATGAGGCGACGATTTCGAAAGCGGGCGCGCAGGGCTGCGGCTTCGCGAAGGACGCTGTCGCTTCGATCGAACTGGGCGATGTCGATCCCGTAAGGAACGACGTGACACTTGGCCCGATGCGGGCCGAGCGCGTCGGAGCCTTCGAGGTAATTGGGCGAGGTACACAGAATCGCGTCGGCTCGTCTCAGCACTGCGTCCATGAAGGGGCGGTACACGGTAAGCAATCGCGCCTGCTTCACGATATCGCTGTGGTACGTAACGACGACCGAGTGGCGGTGGGTGCGCAAAGAGCACAGATAGCTCATCACCCCCATGGGGTTTGGGAAATGCACGTGCAACACGTCGTAGCGGCGCTCCGAGAGCTCAATGGGCATGAGCGGACAAAGGGACGTAGAGGCGAGCTTCACCAGCTCGAGGCTGCGCGTGACTCGAATTCCCTCCACCAGGCCGTCCTCCCTCGTCGGCCGGGAGTTGCAAACGAGGACATCGACATCGACGTGCCCGCGCAGCTCGCCGCAGAGAAGTTGCAGGTGGCTCTCGATTCCGCCGACTTCAGGGAAGTAGTACTTGCCGAGCTGTAAGACCCGCATCGTCAGAAGAGCCGGATGTTGTTCGACACCCAGTCGTAAAGCGACTTGACGCCGACGCTCTTGTTCACGCGCGGCGTCCAGCCCAGTTTTCTCTCGGCCTTACGAATATCGGCGACGAAGACTTTTTGATCGCCGGGCCTCCACGCCTCGTAACTTCGCTCGATGGGCCGGCCGGAGAGCGTCTCGAGCTCACGCAAAAGCTCATGCAACGACATGACGTTCGAGGGGCCCCCGCCGATGTTGAGTACGTCTCCACTCACCTCCGGGAGACGCGCGAAGGCCGCGTCGAAGCAGGCGACGAGGTCGTCGACGAACAGAACGTCACGGACCTGGTTGCCGTCGCCGTAGATCGTGAGTGGACGCCCCTTGGCGGCGGCGATCGCGAACCACGCAACCCACCCCTGATCCTCCACTCCAAACTGGCGATATCCATAAATACAGGACTGACGAAGCACGACGGTCTTCAGCCCGTAAATTCGGTGGTAATCGCGCACGTACTGATCCGCGGCCCCTTTGGAGCAGCCGTAGGGCGAGTGGAAGTCGAGGGGTTCGGCTTCGCTCACGCCGTTTGCGAGCGAGGCGTAGCACCAGGAGCCATGGCGTTCGACGACCTCGGCGTGCTCGAGGGCGCCATACACTTTATTCGTCGACGAGTAGATGAACGCGGCTTGGGGTGCATGCGCGCGTGTCGACTCCAGCACGTTCAGGGTACCGAGGGCGTTGACTTCGAAGTCGTGGCGAGGATTCGTAACGGACGTCGTGACCGCGACCTGAGCTGCCAGGTGAAGGACGAGCGCCGCGTCCGTTCTCTCGCGGAACGCAGCGTCGACCGCACGCGCGTCCCGGATGTCACAGCGCCGGAACTCGAGCTTCCCGGGGGCGTGGGGTGCGTGCGCTTGAAGCCATGCGAGGTTGCTCTCCGCGCCGGCGCGGGAGAGATCGTCCAGCACCGTGACGTCCCACCCGGAATCAAGATAATGCTTGACGGCGTTGGAACCGATGAACCCCGCACCCCCCGTGACAATCGCGCGCATTGATTGCTCCCTGCAAGGCGGGCCATGGTAGCGAAGGGTGCCGTGTCCAGCAAGGCACGGAAATGGTCGATGCGGGGCGGCTCGGAACCCTGCACGTGAGTGTGTGTCGCGGCGAAGCGGAAGGGTTCAACCCTTCGAAGTCGTGGTGCCCGCGTCCGTAGGCGCTTGCGGTTGGGAGGGGTGGATGCCTACTCGGTGTGAGCGGCGCCGGAACCATGGTTCTATTCGCTGGCCGGAACCGGCGGCTGCCCGCGCGCCGTCATGACGAACACGTGGTCGTCGTCGAAGCGGTGAAGAGTCCGGAGGTTGTGCCGTCGGCGAAGCGGCGAGCGTAGGCACCTTCGGGCGAGAATTCGGTCTCGTGCCCCGAAAACACGGAGCCCATGACCGCTATTTCCATTCTACCCCGTCCTGCTTCCATTATTTCTGCGCGGGCCCTAACGACGATGACCCGCAGCCCCGCGCCGTAGGCCAGCCAAAGACTCACGGAAACGAATCGTCACGCAAGGAGAAGGAGGCGGGACCGTCATGACTGCCACCATCAAGGCAGTGAAACGAGCCTCTGGACGATGTCTTGGGTGTTCATCGGGCGCGCGGTCCTTCGCTGAGAATCTTCACGTACTCGGTGTATAGGTACTGCCGATCGCGCTGTTTTCCGGTCATCTCGGAGAGGATGCCGAGTTGCTCGAGCAACTTCACGGCGCTGCTCACGGTGGGGTGCGTGAGGTCGAGGGTCTTCGCCGCTTCCGGAATCGAAAGGACGGCTTTCCGCTTCGTGAGGTCGTACACGCGCAGCGCGGACTGCGCGCCCTTCCCCCCCTTCTCGAGGATCTTCTTCTGATGCTCGTCGAAGAGCCGCATGAGCGCCGAGGCGGTCTCGGTCGCCTGCGCCGCGACGCTCGCGATCCCATCGAGGTAGAAGAGCATCCACTCTTCCCACTCTCCGTGCGTCCGCACTCGCTGAAGTCGTTCGTAGTACTCCTCGCGGTGCTCTTTGAAGTGAAGGCTCACGTAGAGGAGCGGCGCGTGCAGGACGTCCTCGCCCACGAGAACAAGCGTGATGAGGAGCCGACCGACGCGCCCGTTGCCGTCGAGGAACGGATGAATCGTCTCGAACTGCGCGTGGGCGAGCCCTGCCTTGATGAGCGTCGGCGTGCGTCCGGCTTCATCGTGGAGGAACTTCTCCAGGTTCGAGAGAAGCTCGGCCAAGAGGTGCGGCGGAGGAGGAACGAAGTGCGCGTTTCCGGGGCGACTACCGCCGATCCAGTTCTGGGACGTGCGGAACTCTCCCGGTGTCTTGTCTCCACCCCGCGCCCCGGCGACGAGCTCGTGGTGAACCTCCCGAAGGAGGCGCATACTGAGCGGGAGATCTTTGAGCCGACGGACGCCGTGGTTCATCGCCCGGATGTACCGGGAGACCTCCTCGACATCGGAGACCGGCACGGCCGGCGCCCCTGCGTTCTCGAAGAGCAGGAGGTCCGAGAGGGACGACTGCGTGCCCTCGATCTGGCTCGAGAGCACCGCCTCCTTCCGGATGTACATGTAGAGGAAGAGGTCGGGATCGGGGAGGTAGAGGCTCCCTCCGTCGAGGCGTCCCAGCGCGAGTTGGGCTCGGGCCTCGGCCTCCCGGAGCGCCGGCCCGAACTCGATGGCCGGGGCGGGGGGAAGCAGCGCAGGGACGAACGCGCGGTACTCGCCCTCGGTTCCGGCATTCTGGGAGATGAAGCGGCCTGCTCGTTGCGGGGAGGGGACGGGGGCCACGGCTGCTCGCTAGTAAAAGTAGATGCCGCAACTTTTCATAGAGGCAAGCGCAGTGCAAGCTGCCTTTCATACGACTCCGCTTCGGACAGCGGGCCGCCGGTCTGCCCGAGCGCTTCGGCGAGCATGGCGCCCCAACCAGCGACGTCGCTCAGAGACACGTCCACGGCATGCTGGACGAATGCCGAGACGCTCTTGGCGGCGCGCGCGTCCACTGGCGAGCGGATCGCGTCGAGCTTCTTCCCGTTGAGTCTCGGCGCCCATAGAAACCGCAGCGTTCCTCAGCACTCCACGACCTGAACGCCGTGGAAAACTGGAAGCGCCCGCTGCAGCGCCATCAGATCGTCCACGTCGGAGGTGTACACCGTGTCCCCGCGCAGAGAAGCGGAAGCCATCACGATCGCGTCGATCGCCCCCGCGCCGGGGGTGAGGCCGAGCGCGGCACCGGCCAGGTGCGCGACGTGCTCGAAGAGCGGCTCAACGCGGACCGATCGAAGGATGATGAGGCGATCCTTTTCGCGATGTCCTGCGCGCCACCACTCGGTGACCACGACGGTGGGGACCGTGATGGCGAACCTGGCGGTCATTGCGCCCGCATAGACCTTCCGCATGCGGTGACGTCGGCGCTCGAGTGCGATGAGCGCGCCGGTGTCGAATGTGATCCCCCCGATCGGGGACGTCGCGCGCTCGCTCATGCGGCGCGCAGTGGACGCTTGCGGCTGCTCCGGCCTCTCCCAGGACGGGAGCGGAGCGGACGTGCACGCGTCCAAAGATTGACGAGTGCCCTCTGCTCCGCCGCCGTGGGAAAGTCTTCGGGCGCGAACGTCGCAAGAACCTCGCGGGCGGCCTCCATGCGGCGCCGCTCGTCAAGTCGTTCTCGAACGGCCTGTGTGACGTAAGCGGATAGACTCACGCCCTCTTCGTTCGCTGCCGCTCTGGCGAGCGTCAGCTCGTCTCGCCCCATCGCGACGCTGATCTTCTGAGTGACCGCCATCCCGGCACGGTAACACGGTGGGAGCATACTGCTACCTGATGCGCACCGCGCTCTTCGCAGAGCCGAAAAAGCCGCGAAAAGGGCACGCCCGGCGCGCCCCCTTCCGAGCGCGCCGGGCTGCGGGTCATCTCCCTACTTGACGATGATGGCCGTCGGCTGGCTCCAGTCCCCCTCCCCCGCCTTCGTCACCGCGCGGTAGCGGAACGTCGCCATCGCTCCCGGGGTGAGCCCGGACACGGTCGTCCGCGCCTGGAGCGTGCTCGGCAGGCTCACCCACGTCTTGCCTCCATCCGTGCTGTGCTCCCAGTCGTACGAGGCTCGCCCGGCCGCCGCGGCCGTCAGCTTCACCACGCCCGAGACGGCGCCCGGCTTCGCCGCGAACGCCTGCTTCTGCCTCAGGACGGCCTTCCGCACGCTGACCCCCGCGCTCTGGATGACGGACGCCGCAGTCTCCGCGTTGCCGTCGGCGACCTTCTGGATGTACGCCTTGAGCTGCTCGAGCACCGTGACGAGCGCCTTTGCGCTTCTCGTTGCGGGTCGTGGCGGCCCCGCGCGTCCTCGCCTGGGCGGCCGCCTCGGCGACCTCCAGCGCGGCCAGGGCCGTGTGGACGGTCGCGAGGGGCTCGGGAGCCGGAAAGGACGGGTTGTCGCTCATCTTCTGGACGATCGCTCGGACCAGGTTGATGAGCGCCGGGGTGGAAGGCGGAAGTTTGAGCGTAACGAGGGACCTGTTGACGTGTTTGGTGGTGGTCATGACGTTCTCCCGTCGGTAGCAGATTGAATGACAACGATTCCTGAGACGGACACTTTCTTCGAATCGATTTCCTTTGACTTCACCTCCTCTTGCTTTGGTCTCGGGTTGACTCGCAATATCGAAACATCGACGTCCTCAACCCTCATGAAGACGCGCTCTATCGACATCTTGACGACCTCGATCGACATCCAGACGCGCTCAATCCCAGTGAAGCCGCGCACTTTGCTCGCGAAGTCGAACGGTTTGCCTCGATCGACGCAAGCAATGAACCCATCGCCCACCTCGATCGAGATGGATCGCTCGACTGTCTTTCGTTAGACCGAAGCGATGCTCGAGTAGACGGCGTCCGATGACCTATCGTCGTACGCTATCGACGGACTTCGTCGGGCGATCCTCGACGAGTCCGCGTCGAGGTTCGAGTAGCGTGCGTCTACGTCGAGAAAGCGTGCGTCTCTCGCGGACAGAGACGGTCGAAGTTTGAATGGACTGCGTCGATGCTCGAGTTGACTGCGTCGATGTGTCGATCGAGTGCGTCGATGTCTCGATCGAGCGCGTCTTCACGTGGATCGAGGGCGTCGAGATGTGAATCGAGATCGGCTAGCTGGCGTTCGAGCGTCGCTATCGAAACTGAGGGGCGGTCGATCGACGCTTCGTCGTCGTCGATGCTTGCTGACGGAAGGTCCGCTCGCCGTGTCCCCCCACTTAAGGGCTTCCAGGGGGGGTGGACTTCGGATTTATGCCAATTTTCGGAATTAATCGACTTCTTGGCCCAGCCGCCATGCTTCTTACTCGACCTCCGCGCGATTTCGCTCTTCCGTCAGCAGGCTCGCCCAGAGCGGCTGGATCTTTTCCTGGATCTCCGACAGGGGGACGAAGAGACTCCTCCCGATCTGGTAGACGAAGACCCCGTGACACATCGAGGAGGCGCTCGAACCGGTACTGGCTGATCCCGATCGACCGCGCGAGCTCCGCCGTGGGGTAGAGGGGCTTCAGACCGAGCGCCTTCCTCGGCTTCACGACGGGCTTCACGAGATCCCCCCGAGGCAGGGACGCGCGTGGCCCCCACGCTCCCGCTCGTACGCGAGGAACGCCGCCCGAAGCAGACAGCGACCTCGGGAAGCGAGCGGCTCGAGGGCCGCCCTCCCTCCGTGCGCGAGCGCTCGAGTGAGCTGGCCGGCGGTTCGGAGATCGATCTCGGCGCGCTCCTCGATCGGGGCTTGGACGGGCACACCGAGGATCGCCCCGAAGTTGGACCGAGCGCCCATGTCGCTCTCGGCCATCGTGAAGAACCACTCGAGCTCGGCGGCGGGGGGACCGGTGGGCGCGAAGCGCTCGGCCGCCGCACCGTCGCCAGCGCGACTGCGGACTCCGCCGCTTTGTGCGCGCGGCGTCACGCGACCTCCGGGGTCTTCCCGTTGTCGTTTTCGACCGCGCTCGCGGAGGCGCACAGATCGTCGAGCGGGGCCGGCGCCGCCGCGGGCCGCGCGTTCTTTCGCCCGTGGGCGCGGATCGCTCTGGCGAGTCTCCACCGGGAGCGCGCGACCACGTACGTCCTCAGCTCGCAGAAGTCGATCTCGTGAGGGATGTCCTCGAGGGCGCCGGCGAACGTCTCGACGACGATCTGGTCGAGGGAGGCGTCGTCCTCGGCGGAGAGCGCGCGGCGGCGGCGGACGAGCAGCGACTCGAAGGCCTGCGTGAGGAGCAGCGTCCATAGCGGGTGCGGGCTCGCCTGCTGGGCACGGAGGAGCTTTGCAATCATCTTGGGGCGCGTGACGAACTCGTCGGACGAGGCCTCCTCGCGCAGGATCCGGTGGATCTCGCGAACCGTCCGGGATCCGACCAGAAAGTGGAAGTCGAGACGCTCGGCGGCGTAGCGCACGCGCTCTTGCGCGACGGCGCCGTCGAGGACGCGGGTGCAGTCGGTATGGAGTAGGGAAATCATCGTGGGGAGGTCCTTTCGCGAGGCGGGCGCAACGCAGCCCCCGCGGCCGCAGCGCTCGAAGGTGCGGCGACCGTCGTGGACGGCGGTGCAGATGGTGCCGAAGAGAGTGAGCAGGACGAGCGAGCCCTGGGCCGGCGAACCGCTCGCCGGCTTCGGGCCGCTCTCGCCCCTCTCACTGTGTTAAGACGCGCATGTCCCGGATCTGTGGAAACGATTTTTTCGATTTCGCGATTTGCCGCGAAATCAGCGCGGGACGGGCGCTTGGGGCCGCGGCGACTTCGGCGTCGGCAAAGGCAGCCCCGTCTTCGCATCGCGCCCGCGCGTCTCGTCCTCGAGCTCGCTCTGCGCGCGATCGCGCACGGCCTGGATCTCGTCGGCGCCGTCCCCGTCGGGATCGAGGTCGGCGGCCGCGTTGAGCAGGGCGAGGCACGGCGCCCACTTCGCGTTCCGGCACGACGGCCGCGCGCGTTCGCGCAGATCGGCGGCGATCTGCTGCGGGGACGCGTCCTTCAGCGCGACGTCCTCCGCGTGAGGGTAGTAGCGGGGCACGTGCGGCCCCCCCAGCGCGCGAAGGAACAGGAAGACCGCCAGCGCACCCGCCCCGAGTGCCGCAGCCTCGATCCGGAAGGCCGTCCGGAATTTGCGTACCCGGTCGCGAACTTGCTGGTGCGAGAGCCCGATCTCCTTGCCGATCTGCGCCTGATCCTCGTCGTTAAGGAGCCCTTCGAGGATCCGGGCGTCCTCGGCCGGCATGTTGCTTTGCTCGAGGTATGCACGGACGATCGTCCGTACCTTCTGGAGATCGAGCGGATGGCGTTCGCTCGGCCGCCGCGTCTGCGCCTCGTGATCGTCCGGGTTCTCGACGACCACGCCGACGTCGCCGAGCCGCCGGCGGCGTGTGGCCTTCCTCTGGCGATCGATGAGGTAGGACAGGGTGCAGCGCACGGACAGGCCCTTCATCGATTCGACGGTCTTCGGCCACAAAAAGTCGGGCTTGCGATGCAAGGAACGCAGCACGCGCACCTGAACATCGGCGACGCCGTCCCCCCTTTCTTGGGCGGGGATCCCTGCCACGAAGAGCAGGCCACCGATGGCACGGACGACGACGGGATGGACGATGAGGTCAGCGGACATGGGATTGTGTTCTCCCCTCTCGAACATGAAAGACGCGCGAGTCACGGATCTGTGGAAGAGTTTTTTTCGAAACTCACGCAGGCGGGGTCCGACCCGCGCAAAGACAGCCGCTTCACGTAAACCTCCCAATCGGCCTCGGCCGCCCGCGGGCTCCGCCCCATCGTCGCCGCGAACGTCCGCCTGCCGTCGGGGTCGGTGGCGATGGCGTCGCGCCAGCCTCGATAGAAGGGCCACAGCTTGCCTTGGCGATCGAGCCACTGAACGAAGTAGCGCGCCGTCGCGTAGTGCAAGCTCTCCTTCACGGGATCGGTCGGCCCGGCCCGCGGGTGAGCGGGATCGAGGGTGAGGAACGCGATCGTGTCCATCGCGAAGAGCGCGTCGATCCTCGGGCTATCCGAGGACTCGGGCGCGAAGAGAGCTTGCTCGAGCTGCTCGTAGCGCCAGTTCTTCACGCCGGTGATCTGCCCTTTGCCGCAGAAGACGGGGGCCTCGAAGAGCGAGGCGATCCCCTCGTCCAGCCAGTCGGGCGCTCGCGGGAAGTCCTGCTGCAC
>VFSW01000431.1_pt1 | contig 61379 bp, 64 predicted proteins | sample 5358111 | NCBI WGS metagenome assembly VFSW01 (sample SAMN11554181, study PRJNA540505) | mine drainage metagenome | isolation source: sediment from site ElyBrook_90M | place: USA: Ely Copper Mine, Vershire, VT | collected 2017
CCCGCACCCACACCAACATCAAGCTTCTCACCATCAGCAACAGCAACATCTAGCGGCTCAGCAGCAGCAACAGCAACGTCAAGCGGCTCAGCAGCAACAACAGCAACGTCAAGCGGCTCAGCAGCAACAACAACGCCAAACGCCGCAACAGCAACAACATCAGGCGCCGCAACAGCACAACACGGAGCCACCGAAATAGTAATTTTTGCAATGAATGCCTGCAGAATTCTGCGGGCATTCATACAAATGTGGGTTGGAACGATTCGGAGAAGAGTCTGAACTTGTGAAGTGCGCTTGCCCAGATTCAGTGTTCCCGAATATACTCCCCGCAATAGCCTACGGTAAAGGTTTCCTATATTCCGTATCGTTTCCTTTCTACATTTCAGACTTTCGGTTGCAACCGGCAAGTTTTTGATTATCTTTGATGCACAAAAAAAGAATCACATCTCACCACCCGTGAAATTCGACAATCTTCTTAAAGTCTTGGTGCTGGGCAGGAAGCGTCAACTATGCATCTGATCCAGCACCAAGACTTTGAAAACAGCTCGAAAAATTTAGTTGGTGTAGCTCAGTTCAGACCGGTATTTCTCTTCAACTTGCGGACGGCGAATAATTGTCAGTCCTTCAGACCCAAGAAGGAAAGTTGTCCCTGTCTCCTCGCATGTAAGCGTGGCACTCACCTGTCTCGCTGTATAGAGCAAGGTGGGGTCGATTGGGTTTGAAGTGTCGACAACTTGATAGTCTCGCGCGTTGTGCTGAATATCCAATGGCTCTGCGCTGGCCAGCAGAAATGCGGAACGGCCTAGCGATTCAATTTGGCTGCCATTTTGGAAAGCATTTAACCTCTTGAGTGATGGCGCCTTGGGCTTGCGCAAATCAAGCACAGCCATACCGTCGCCGTTATAAAAGCGAACCAGATAAGTAGAATGGCTGATCGGTCCTAGAAACTCGTAGGGCGCAGGAACGGCAAGAGTCATTGTCGCCACTTGCTTCACATGAGCCGGATCGGTAACGTTCAACACAAGAAGATTCTCTCCCTGGTTCTGCTCAATGTAGAGGTAGCTGGAGCCATCACCGCCATCGGAGTAGAGTGCGAAGGCGTTACCGCGCTGCTGTGTATCTTTTGGCATGCTGGCCGGTGTAACAACTACAACATCCTTCGAACGTGAAGCAATTTGCGCGACTGACAAATTTACTGAAAACAAGAATCCAATGATTGCAGTTGCCAGAATCCCGTATAAATTTCCTGATTTGTTGTTCATTTCGTATTCCTCCAAGCATCATTGTTTGCCTGGATTACTGCCGCGTCCAATGAGTAGTAATTATGGCCAATGATTTGTTGTTATGAGTCATATGTGAAGCGTAGGACAAGAACTTTGTTTACCGGAAAACAAATGGTTCCTGTTTCAAACACACGCTCACATGGGATTTTCACTGGGCGCTCGCTACCATATGTCCGCGTGTTATCGCAGCACATTGACTATGAGTGTTTTCATTTCAGCGCAATGGAAATTTATTCACGTCTCGCCGTTCCATCTTGATGGTGCCTGGAACCGTAGTCGATGGTAAAGGTCATGACGATACTGTTGCTGCTGGTTCCGAAGAGGTTGCCCACACGGCTTCTAGCCATATTGTGCACGTATGCGGTATCCAATTTGCAGCGGTTGAATTTGAACGAGAATCCGGCTGTCGGCGAGGTCTCATCCTGACCGGCTCTGAGTGCAAGGTGCTTGTCGAGGAGGGTCTGTTCAAAGCCCAGGTTGGGGTGGAAGACGACTGAGTGTGTTGCAGTAAGATCGTTGCGGCGTTCAAGTCGCGTGAGCCCCGTATCGACAAGTGCGCCCTTCCATGGCGCGAGTGAAGCGCCCAGCCTGAACTCTGTAGTGCGCGAGTTTCCTTCCTTCATGCCGGCAACGTCAGTGCGGCGCTCAAGGTCGCTGTTGAGCAGACCACGAAAGCCAAAAAGCATCGTTTTACACGGTTGCCAGGTGGCTCCAATGCCTGCTGATGGACGCCAAAAGGTCTCATAGCGGACAGTTTGTTGAGGATTCGATTCAACATTTGCATCGAATCGGGAGGTCTCGTGAGAGAGCAGGATTCCGACTGAAAAGTCTTTTCCCAACGGCATGGCAATTTTTGAGAAGAGCGCCTGATCGGAACCGCTGCCGGCCAGCGCCACCGGATTCGGCCCCAATCCCTGTGACTTGGCACTGTAGCGCACGTTGTTGCTCGCCTCGTACATGACGATGGCATAGATCGCAATGTGATGCGAAAGAGATGGCGAGGTCATGCCGAGGGCCGTAAATTGAAAATTGTTTCCATCGGTATAGCCGGTATCACCGTAATCGACAACCACCGTATCGTTGTCCTTCCACACCAGGGAATAGTTTCCCCATGTGGCGCCGTCACCGCCGAAGCCGATTGACCGAACCCCTTTCTTGATTTGACCGGAGGCGAACTCCCGCATCGAAAGCTCCGGTGACTGGGCACGCGTGAGATGCGGAAAAATAAAAAAAACGCTTATGACGGAAAAGATTGCCAACACTGAGAGCCAATTTCCTCTCAGAACTCTGGCGCGTGACCACAGTCGTCGTTCACCGTTGACGGTTGTGGGCAGGAATGCACAGTGCAACTTCAGCGTTTGAATGATCGTTTCTCCCATCGTCCGAGTTGCCGGAAGAACAACGCGGCTCCAATCGCAAGTGCTGCCAGTATCACGGCTGCTGGTAAGTGGGCCAGCTGCGGCAATGTCACTGGGCCGAGATCGTACCAAGTCAGGATGGTATTGCTGAAAAAGCCATACAACGCGGCGTAGACGATCGCGCCAACAAACATTCCTGCAACCCCGATCATTGCATCGATCTTGCCTTCAGCAGCAGCGGCGATTCCCGTGCCGGGGCAATAGCCCAGCACCACCATTCCGACGCCGAATATCAGTCCGCCGGCGGTTACCGCAGCCAGTTGCGCCGGCTTCACATGCAGTGTTGCAAGACCAAAAGCCCGTAGCGTGTAAACGCCTACTCCACCCACGACAATGGCTGTGAGCATGGTTTTCATCACGGTGAAGTCCCGCAACAAAAACTGCCCGACAATGACCGGATATTTTGTTACGCGACCTTTTTGCAGGAGTACGCCGAAGATGAGTCCGGTAATGAGGCCGAGCACGAGTTTGCTCATTGGATTAATCACGAGCGCCTTCCCTTCCGAAGAGCAGAAACGCGGTAAGAATTCCAGAGACGAAGACTGAAGCAAAAAACAGCCATCCTGAAAGTGCCAGTTGAAGTGAGCCGCTGATTCCATGGCCACTGGTGCATCCCCCAGCCAATCGTGCTCCAAAGATCAAAACTACACCGCCAGCAAATGCGGCCAGATACCGCTTTGTGCGCGATGGGCCAAAGCGCGCTCTCCAGGGGTATTCTACTGGCTCCGCAGGCTTGTCACCAGACAGGCGCGAGCTGACGAAGGCGCCCAGCGCCAATCCCGCCACTAGCATCCACTCCCAGTCCACAGCCGGAGTGAACTTCGCAAAGTATGCGTTGGTTGAAACGTAATCGGGCGCTACTGTTTCGGCCATCATGCCAACTGTTCTTACAATTGAAGTCGATACGCCAATTGGATTGTCAGCACTGAAAAATGCAAACCATGAAAGTATTCCGATGAACGCTCCAACGGCATACGGTGACCAGCTTTTCATTCTTAAAAATCGCATTCGTGCTCCACTTTTCAATCCAGGGTTTTATCTATCAAATTATTCAAGGAATATGAATACGCGTCCAGACAGAAATACTCATGGCCCATTTGCGCTTCTTATCTATGGCTGTTGGCTTGTGTTATTTTGTCTTGCGTGTTCTATGCAAACCGGAGCGCCCCATGAGAAACCTGCGAAATTCAGAGGCCAGCCCTTGAGGCTCGGGCCCGGATTTGTAAGCAATCAGGAATTTGCGTTGAATATCTAAGCCTTCGATCTCGACAATTTTGAAATTGTTATTGAGCCTTAAATCCTTGGTGAGAGCCCAGCGTGAGACGAATCCGATTCCGAGACCGGCTTCAACGGCTGATTTGATGGCTTCAGTTGAATCCAGTTCCATCACGATTTGTAGCGCGCTCCTTTTGACATTTTGGCGCTCAAGCGCCATTTCAATCACATGCCTTGTGCCTGAACCTCGCTCCCGCATCAGCAAGGGGGTGTTGGCCAATTCAGCACAGGAGATGAGATTACGCTCAGCCAATTCGTGCGCGGTGGAAGCTATCAAAACCAGTTCATCTTCAAGAAACGGCTCTGTCTTTACGTCGCGGCTTCGCGCCGGTCCCTCGATGAATCCCAGGGCTATTTTCTGCTGCTCCACTGCATCAACAATATGTTCTGTGTTGCCGCTGATCAACGTCGGGTGTACACGTGGATACTCGCGCTTGAACTCATTGAGCACGCGTGGCAAAACATACTGTGCGATTGTGGTGGACGCGCCCAGGGCCAGTTCTCCGGTGTGCTCTCCGCTGGCGCCGGCAATCTCCCGTTCAGCCTGGCTGAGAAGTGCGCTCGCCTGTCGCGAGAACTCCAGAAGAATCCTTCCAACCTCGGTCAATGCGATGTGTTGTCCGGTCCGATCAAAAAGTTGAACACCGAGATCTTCCTCCAGCGCCTTTATTTGAAGGCTCACCGCAGGTTGCGTTAGGTACAGCTCTTCCGCCGCCTTCCTGAAGCTGCGTTGTTCAGCAACCGCGCGGAAGACCACTAGACGAAAGTTTTCGAGAGTTGCCATTGGATGGTTGAGCCTGTCCACAATGTGTTTTTAGTGCTGGCCCACAGCTAGTTAACTTAACATGCTGCGGGTCTCAATGTCATTGCGGGCGCAGCGTAATAAATCGGATGACGCTTCCGTGGATTGGCCAGTCGCAGGAGTAAAAAAATTATCGAGGCGTTTATCTAATCTAAAAACTAGTCAACGCGGACAAGGATGCAGGTGATGTTGTCGTTGCCGCCGGCTTTGTTGGCGGCTTTGACTAACTGCGTGCAAAGCTCTTCAAGTGGGAGGTTGGATTTGAGGTGGGCTTCGATCTGCGCGTCCGTGAGCTCGCGGGTGAGACCGTCAGAACAGAGAAGGAAGAGATCGCCGGCTTCTGCTTCTATCTCGAAGACGTCGGGTGTGACCTGGCATTGCGTACCGAGTGCGCGGGTGATGACGTTCCTCAGGGGTGAACGCAAGGCTTCGGTTTTGGTCATGCGGCCACTGCGGACCTGCTCTTCGACGAGGGAGTGGTCGAGGGTGACCTGGCGAAGACGATCCTTGCGCAGCATGTAACAGCGGCTGTCGCCCACGTTGAGCACACGAACACGGCGCTCTTCGGCGACAAGCGCGACGAGGGTGGTTCCCATACCGCAAAGTTTGTAGTTTTTCTGTGCGCGCTCGTAGATGGCGTGATTGGCCTGGCTCAGTGCCTTGCAGGAATCATCAAGGGTCGGAGTGTGCGGTTCGCCATTGCTGAGCAGCCGCATCATCTCGTCTATTGCCAGTGAACTTGCAATCTCCCCCGCTGCTGCGCCGCCCATTCCATCGCAAACCAGGTAGACGCCATGCTCGATGGAGTAACCAAATGCATCCTCGTTGGAGGGACGTTTGCGCCCGCGGTCCGTGGCCGCTGCGGCTGTAAATTGGACGGTTGCCGTCGACAATTGACTCTCCGAGGAGGGGGTGAGAAATATCAGCTCAACTCAACTAGTTTACACGGACTTCACAGTAATGAAACGGGTATGTAACAGGATTGCGGCTGATTCAGGGCAGAAATCTCCTGCCCGGCGCGCAGCAAGCGCAGAGTTCAGGGTTGGTTGGCGCTGGTATTGAGGGTAGGAGGAGCATCGAGATCCCAAACATCGATGGAGCCGGCGTGGAGCACAGCGATGCGCTTTCCTGAGGCTGAGAGGGCCACGTTGCCGCCGGCATCCAGAATCGGGCTCGCCGTGGCTGTCAGGACCACATGGCCGGTTACCGAGTCATAGACGCTGACCCGCTGCGCTTTGATGTCTTCAGGATCGAACGGTGAACTGGCGCTGATTGAATGGTTGACGGCGAGGCTTTCCCTGGCCACACGCAGGCCGCTCCTTGCGCGCACCAGGTGTGGCCAGATGGTGCCGCTTGGCGCGCTCAGCTCCCAAAGATGCTTGCCTTCTGTGGTCAGCGCAATCAGCCTGGAGGTACCCATCTCCGTGCAGACTGTGGCCATCAACTCATCGTCGGCGACAAACTCCAGAGTAGGCAGACACGCAGATTGAACAGTGCCGATGCGCTTGATTCCCCCGCTGAAATAGTAGAGATTGAGCGACCAATCCAACCCACGCTCGCGCAGTGATTCCAAATAGCCCGAAGAGTTGATGGGCAACTGGACGGCCGAGTGCACGCGGCTTACCAACAGTACTTTGCCACTGGCGCGCTCAAGGATGCGCACGACCATCTCCTCTGCTTCTTCCGCATGTGATTCTTCAGCAGATTGCGGGGATGGCGTTTGCTGCGTATCGTTCTCCTCTGCCTGACCACCGCCGGAGTTGAAGCTCAGCTTGTCCTTCGTGTTGGCTTCCGGACCATCACGCGTCTTGAGCTGTGAACTTGAGCCTGAAGTAGAGGAAGCTGAACTGGCTCCATTGCCGCTGCTATTTTGCGTCACTACCGGCTCGCGGGAGTTGGTGACAAGAAATTTGCCCAGTGGGTCAACACTGATGCTGGCCAGCGTACCGGGAAAACGCAGCACTGGTTTGAGTTTGAGCGTTAGATCGCCCTGCTTGATCTCGTTGCCATCGCGGAGCAGAAAGTGGCCATCTCCGAGCATCCACAAATAGCGTTCGCGGTCGTGGAGTATCCACAACTCGTCAGCGTCAATGGAGCCGCTGGGCAGCGCCAGCACCAGCGCGCGTACCTGCCGTTCGCCACTATCCTCACCCTCGTCGAAGTTCGAATTGCGTTTGAGCAGCGCAGGTACACGGAAGGTAAAAAGCAGATGATTCTCATCGAGAAAATCCAGCGAAGCCAGGCTGCTGCGCTGGCCGAGATAGATGGGCCCCGGCGCGGCAAATCCGAGTGGTTCGACTGCGATTGAAAATGTTGGCGGCAGGGATGGCCTTTCACCGGGTTTTTCAACCACCGTGTTCTTTGCCTTCTTGGATTGCTTTGTCTCAGGTGGCGCTTGGCCAAAGCTCGTCGCTTGAGCATGAGCCGTCGATGCTATTAAAAAAGCCCCCAAAAACAGTGCCATAGTACAAAGGAATACTGCCGACTTCAATGGAGGCGCCTGGCGCGTGTTCCTGATGTGCTGCTTCAAATTCATCCACTTCTATTTTCGCCGATGAGGGTAGGGTTGTGCTGTGACGGCAACCGCAACATGCTTGACATTGAAAATTTTCAGATTACGATGTGAGCGACAGGGAAAATTGACTCTCCTTGAAGCTTGTGGAGGTGTTTGTGTCTCGATCTATTATTTGCTGGACTCCACGCATCCTTACTCTCTGCTTCGCCCTTTATCTTGGATTATTTGCCGTGGATGTCTTTAATGAAAAATTGAGCCTCAGGCAAACGGCAACTGCGTTGGCGATTCATCTCATCCCCACGGCGATTGTCCTGCTTGTGATGGCGATCGCCTGGCGCTGGGAATGGGTGGGCGCGCTGATCTTTGCGGCGGCGGCTGTGATTTATTCAATGCAGGTGCTGCCGATGCACCCCGCCTGGGCGGCTGCAATCGCGCTTCCGCTGCTGGTCATTGCCGCGCTGTATCTGCTCGCCTGGATGCACCACCGCTCAGAGAAGATGGCGCATTAAATCTGAAAAACTGGCCGGACTCCTGCCTCCATCAGCGCACCGGATAGGTCTGAGTGCCTCAACTGTGCGAAAGTGAAGTAAGGATGGCATTCACCCACAGGCAAACTCAAGGTCTCGGTTACGGCGCGTGTGCGCTGGCAGGATGCCTTTGGGGAACGGGTTTTTATTTTGGCCGCATCGCACTCAACGAGATGAGCGTCGAGTCGATGGTGCTCTATCGATTTGCCTTCGCTTGCCTCGGGCTGCTGCCGATACTGTGGCGGCACAGGGTGAAGCTGTCGGGGAGTGAGTGGCGCACGCTGCTGATCTCCGCGGCCCTCGGGATTCCGCTACAGTTTCTCATGCAATTTCATGGTTTGGCGATGACTACTGTGAGCCACGCTTCGCTGATGGTGGGAACACTGCCCATGCTGATTGCAATCTCAGCGGTGATTTTTTATGGCGAGAAAATGGATCTGATCGCCTGGCTGGCGCTGGTCGGGTCTACATGCGGTGCGGGTTTGATTGTGCTGGGCGGGAAAGTTGTGGTGGGAAACTCCTCTCTCAAGGGCGATTTGCTGATTGTGGCTTCGTTGATGGTTTCCGTGGTTTGGATTCTGATGAATAAAAAACTTCTCGAAACTCACAGCCCGCCAGTGGTGACGACGTATGGAATTTTTGCGGGCTCGCTGATGTTGGCGGTGTGGGTGCTCGCACCATGGGCAACCGGACACGGTACTGCGCCGGCCTTTGCGCATGTGAGCATCACAGCGTGGCTGGCGCTGGCGGCAAGCGGGATACTGTGCACAGCGACGACGACTCTGCTGTGGAACTGGGGGATTCATCATGTGCCGACATCAAGAGCGGCGGTGTTTCTGAATCTAGAACCGGCGATTGGATCAATACTGGGCGTGGAGTTACTCGGAGAAAAAATGGGCCCCTATGCGTGGTTTGGCGGTGGATTGATTTTGACCGCGGCCATTGTGCTGACAACTCGGGGGAATGAGCGTGAACCGGAGATGATTCTGGAATAGAACTGTGATTAGGGTGCAGCCGCACGCCAGTTGAGAAATTAAATGAGACAGACTTTAATGAGAACGACTGAATTACTTTGATAATTTTGGGAGTTTCTAATTTCTTTAGTCATTACTGCTTTTGAATCTTTCTTGATTCCGCAACTCTTGTAAGCCGGTAGGGTCAGTGAATGAAAGGAGTCTAATATGACTCTCCTTACCTGGAATCACGCTTCGTCGGTTGGTGTTCGCGTTCTCGATCAGCAACACGGAATACTGCTGGACACACTCAATGATCTTGGGGTGGCGATTGCGAGCGGCGCGTGTGTGGAGGAGATCAACGAGTTGCTGGCGCGGCTGATTGATTTTACGCGGCGGCATTTTGAGACGGAAGAAGCGCTGATGGCCAGGTACGAATATCCCCAGCGTGATGAGCACGTCAGAGATCACAAGCACATGATGGCGCAGATTGCGGATACGGCGCGGGCGATGCAGCATGGAGAGCCGATTCATCTGCGCACTCTCACCGGATTTTTACGTCGCTGGTTCACCATGCACATTGAAGGGCCTGACCATGTTTATGGTGAGTGGTTGAATCGCCAGGGAATCGATTGAAAAGCTACTTTCAGTTGTCAGTTCTCAGTTTTTAAAAACACAGTTTTCAATTCTCTGAAGATCAGGCTTCGAAGGTGAGCTGCATGCTGGCCCAGAGCGGGACTTGCGGCTTAGCTTCGCTTGCTAGCTCGTAGACGAGGCGCTCAAGAACGAGGCGCTTGTCCGGCGGCGAGGAGCGCAGTTCAAGGTCGGCGCGTGCAATCAATCGCAACGCGCGCGTCAAATCGCGGCGGCTCTTGTACCGGCGCGCCTGGCGGATCAAATCATCAGCAGCAAATGGCGGCATGCGAAAGCCTTGCCAGAGCGCTTGCCAGATAGCACGCGAGTCGCGCACATTTTTTTCGAGAATGACGAGCATCTGTCGGAAGGTTCTCGCCAGCATATAGAGATGGCCGATGGCCGCGTCTTCACCGGCGTCTGAACTGTTCAGCAATCCATGGAGAAGTGCAAGGGCGCGGGCCTTGTCGTGCGAGCTGATGGCGTCGGTGAGTTCGTAGAGGGAGCGCTGCTTGGCGCTGAGAACCATCGTCTCCACGTCACCGAGGGTGATGCGGCCGCGCCCGTACGTGTAGAGCAAAAGTTTTTCGAGCTCGGATTGAATCAGCATCATGTCCGCGCCGAGAGCGTCGCAGAGTTCGCGGACGGCGTCGGGATCCATTTTGGTTTCGGATTGGAGCGCGGTTGCTGCCACCCAGCGCATGGCGTCTTCATCAGTGACGCGGGCTAGTTCAACGATGCCGCATGAGCTGCCCAAAGTTTCCTGAATGCGCTCGAATTTATTTTTGTCATCCATCTCCATGCGGCGCGGATCTGAAGGGATGCGCAGGTGGTCAGCAAGAAAAATAAGCACAGCTTGGGGATTCGGCGAGGCAAAGTAGCGCTCCAGCGCGGCGAACTCTTCCTTCTTTGCGCCGCGCGTATAGAGCTGCTTGAGATTGCGGACGAAGATAACTTGAAAGGGCGCCATGAGGGACGGTGTTTGCGCGCGATCAAGGACTGTGAAGATGGTGCTCTGCGTGAGGTCGAGATCGGAGAGGCAGAAATCACGCATCTCCTCCGGAGCAAAATGTTTGAGCAATGCGGCGCGGCAGCGCTCAAGAAGAAAAATTTCGTCACCTGCAAACACGTAGCCGGGCTTAATCGCCGAGTTGCTGTTGGCGGCGGCTTCAATTTCTGCAACGAATCGGCTGACGGAGGCGAAACCCGCTCCCCAACGTGCGCCGGATTGAGTTGTTGTACTCATTCCAATACAGAATATCGTGACGGATGGCTAGAGAACAGCGTAGAGATGTAGGGGAACCCAAACTGCCATGTTTTGTGTGGAAAACAGGGTACTGCGACCAGCGCTCAAAGACTCTCGATGACATCGGCCACCAACGCATGCGCAAAAGACCGGCTCAGGCGCTCGATGGCGGCTGGATTTTCGTCGATCATGGTGGGAAGGTCGGTCGTTGATTGGTACTGCTCGCGGAAAACGTAATTCTTGTTCTCATAGAGAACGCGGCCATCGCGGGTGGTGAGCGTCACCGAGGCGACGATGGTGAGCAGGTAGCTGGAGGCTTGAACGGTCTCTGAATTGTAGGTGAGCGGGGTGGCTACTTCCTGGAGCAGTGTGCCGCGGAGTATGGCGTCGGGGTCGCCGGAGGTGTTGGGAACGACGCGGAGCCGGGTGCGCGCATTGAACTCGTGAAGGACGGCGTTGGTGAGCGCTGTTTCTGTGTGGTAGGTGGTGGTGCGCGAGGCAAAGAGCGGGATGGCCAGGCTTTTTACGTTGGCAGGAAGATGGGTTGCGGCGCCCAGCGTGTGGTAGCCGCAGGCGGAGAGGACCGCTAGCGGGAGGCTGATGAGTGCAAGTAGAAGTGTGCGCCGCATACTGGGTTAATTGTACTAGCCGGTTTAAAGAGGATTGGGATTCTGGAGATGTTTGATAGACTCAGCTTTGTAAGACTGAGCAACGAGGCCGGAGTGAGATACCGGTTGATGGAAGAATAATTTCGCATCGAAAACGATATGGCGACCATCCAAATAGCAGGGAACGAGAACGAGCAGCATCCCGACGTAGCACTGGTAGCTCAGGTGCGCGCGGGTGACTTGCAGGCTTTCGATGAACTCGTCCGCAAATACGATCGCCGGGTCTTCAGAATTGCGCAGCACATTACGCAAAACCATGAGGACGCCGAGGACGTAACGCAGGACGCGTTTCTGAAGGCTTACCAGAAGCTCGATCAGTTCCAGGGGAATTCAAAGTTTTACACCTGGCTGGTGAGGATTGCCGTTAACGAAAGCCTGATGCGGTTGCGCAAGCGCAAGACCAGCAAGACAGTTTCGATTGATGAGGATATTGAGACGGACGAGGGCAGCGTGCCGCGCGATGTGGCGGATTGGGGCCCGGATCCGGAAGTTCAATATGAGCAATCGGAACTGGGTGAGATTTTGCGAAAGACGATTCAGGGATTGCCCTCGGGCTTCCGGACAGTTTTTGTGCTGAGAGATGTGGAAGGCCTCTCGACGGAGGAAACGGCTGAGACGCTTGGATTGAGCGTGCCGGCTGTGAAATCGCGATTGCTGCGTGCGCGTTTGCAACTGCGCGAAAGGCTCAATCGCTACTTCCGCGGGAAGAAGGGGGGAAAGAAATGACCTGTTCAGAGTTTTTAGCGGTGCTCGATGATGTGCTCGAGGACAAGCTGGACGCGAATTTGCGCGCGGATCTGGAGAAGCATCTTTATCGCTGCGGCAATTGCGAGGTCATTTTGAATACCACCCGCAAGACAATTCAGATTTACCGCAGCAACGAAGTCTACGAAATGCCTGAAGATCTGCGTACCAAGCTGCATGACTCGATTATGAAGAAGTGTAAAGAGAGTGGCGGCTGCGGATGCGCGGAGAAGAAGGCTGAAGAAATTGAAGAAACTGATGAAAAACTGAATGAATTGGATTAATGACGTTGCCCTAGGAAATAAAGCCCAACACAATTTAGTGGAGATTTGACAGGCCGGAGATGAACCCCCGGATTAGCTTTGTGGCCGACTTTTTTAATTGGCCAGAGATGGACTGTTGGCCAAAGAAAATCCCCCGGCAGAGGTCATTCGCCGGGGGCTACTTGTCGGACACAAGTTTAGTATGTACGTCACTTACTCATAAAAGTCAGGGACCAGTAGCCGGCACTGGAGGTCGGTAGCGCGCGGCTACTGGCGGTCCCCGTATCAACGAAGCATGCTGCGGCTTCCCCTTTCCACTGCAGCCTCGTGTCTACTGGCTCAAAGGGAGCGGTGGTGCGTCCCGAGCCGCGTTGACAAATTGAGTCTCTCTTAGCCAGAGAATTCTCACTGTGATGACGGTCACAGGAGTTGGTACTTTTAAGCTCAATTTTGAACAATGGATGCTGAATTCGAAATTTCATTGTGGAGAATGGTTTAGTGGGTGAGTGTACGTGCTATCTCTGGACAAATTTTCAGTGCTTTCTGCTGCATTGACAAAGCCCAAGAATGACGCAGAGAATCGAGATTCCGGGGGGCGCGAGAGTTGCTGCCCCGCAATGAGAAAGGCAATGCAAATGAGTGCGGCTTTATTGAAGAGTGAGTTGGGCACGGTGCCACTGATTGGGCGCGGAAAAGTTCGCGACCTGTACGCGGTGGGAAATGACCTGTTGCTGGTGGCTACGGATCGTATTTCTGCTTTTGATCATGTGCTGGGAACGGGAATTCCCGGCAAAGGCAAGATTCTTACCCAGATTTCGCTCTTCTGGTTTGATTTGTTGGCGGATATTGTGCCAAATCATCTCATTACTTCGGAAGTTACCGAGTTCCCTGCCGAGTTGCGCCCATTTGCGGAGCAGCTTCATGGCCGCTCGATGCTCGTACGCCGCGCGAAGATGTTTCCCGTAGAGTGCGTGGCTCGTGGTTACCTGGCTGGCTCAGGATGGAAAGAGTATCGCGAGAGTCAATCAGTCTGCGGCGTTTCGCTGCCCGCAGGGTTGCTTGATGGATCTCGCTTGCCGGAGCCCCTGTTTACTCCAGCGACGAAAAGCCCTGATGGGCAGCATGACATCAACATTGCCTTTGAAGAGATGGAAGATGTAGTCGGAAATCATTCAGCACGCGAGTTGCAGCGGATCACGCTGGCGCTCTACAAACGGGCCGCAGATCATGCCGGGAGTCGCGGATTGATTCTGGCGGATACAAAATTTGAATTCGGCGTGGTGGCTCAGCACGATGATGATGAAAAAATCATCCTCGCCGATGAGGCTTTGACTCCTGATTCCTCACGCTTTTGGGAAGCTGCAATGTGGAAGCCGGGTGGCGCCCAACCATCTTTTGACAAACAGTATGTGCGCGATTACCTGGAGGCGATCCATTGGAATAAACAGGCTCCGGCGCCGAGTTTGCCTGATGAAGTTGTGCAGCAAACACTCGCGCGTTATGTGGAAGCATTCACGCGATTGACAGGACATGCGCCAAAACTCTAGCGCTGCAAAGTTGAATCCAGAAAAGCACGGAAATTTCATCAGGGCTGGTTTGCATGAATTGGATTGACTGGATCATCGTGCTGTTCATAGTTGGCGGCGTTTTAGGCGGACTCGCAGAGGGATTCTTTCGCTCAGCCAGTTCCCTGCTCGGCTTGATTTGCGGCCTCGCGCTGGCTACCTGGAATTACAAGCAGGCGGCGCGCATCTTTGAGCCGCTCATTCACGACCACGCGACGTGCGAAGCCATTGCTTTTGTACTCATCACGATTGTGGTGATGGTCATTGCGGGAATCATCGGGCGCTCACTTGCGAAAGGTTTCAAGTGGCTCGGCCTCGGTTGTCTTGATCATCTCTTCGGCGCCGTTTTTGGTTTTTTGCAGGGTTCATTGCTGGTTGTTTTGGGAATTCTTGTCATGGTCGCTTTTTTTCCCGAAATAGGCGGTTTGCATCAATCAAAATTTGCTCCGCCATTCCTTCATGCTTGCCGCGCCGTTACCCATATGAGCCCAAACGAATTGGCAGAAAAAATTCGCGACGGATTAAAAAAGATCGAAGATGCTGCTCCCAATTGGATGCATTCGTAGGTATAATTGTTTCTCTACACCTGACGTTGTAGTCTTCATCGAGATTGTCCCAACTAACCAGCATCTGCGATTGTGTTTCGCCAGAGCTTCAGAAACAAGCAGAATTAAGTACAAGCATTCTGCAACGTAATTACTGTTCTTTTGAAAGGCCAGCAAACCCGTGAAGCGTGAACTAGAAATCCTCGTCAAGCAAATGCACTCCACCCATATTCCATACGAAGAAGCCGTCCGCTCTTTCAAGCGCCAGTACCTCAGGGAGGTGCTGCTGGCGCACCGTGGCAACCAGTGCAAGGCGGCTGCCGAAATGGGGATTCACCGCAACACCTTGAGCCGGACAATGGCCGAGCTGGGGCTGGAGTTGGCCGAAGTTCGTGCGGGCCTCAAGCGTCCGCCGCGTAGTGTGCGTCCAGTACTCAGTGCGGTGCGCGAAAACTACCGCTAATCAAACTGAGGCCCATGGAAATACCCACCCAAATCTCAGAGATGGGGATTCACAGTCATCCCAACTATTGCTGGGAAACGAATTCCTCCGACAGGACCGAGAGCCTGAAGGATTTGAGCGCGCTGGACTCGCTTCTGGAAAACTCTCAAACGCTCAACTCCATGCACACACCGCGCAAACCTATCCTGCGCGAGAGCAGGGTATTGGAAGGCGATGAGGGAGGCCTCCGTAATCATCTTCGGAGGGTTTCGTGAAGGCAATTAAAACTACTCTCTTCCCTGCAATCGATGATTGCCTGCAATCCGGCACAATTCAGCAAAAATCTAAGCTGCTGTCTTTTGCCGTTCTAGTTGTGATTACGTTCGCTGCACATTCAGCCTCGCTTCCCTTGCGGGCTCAAGACACGCCTAAGAGCGAGACCGCGGCGGCAAATGGCCAAAGCGCTGCGCAACCTCAACCGGCGTCGGCTGCACCTAAAGAAACATCCGCTGACAATTCTGCTGCCCCCTCTGGCAAGCTTCCAAGCAGTCGCGACAAGCGCAAGGCTGTAAAGCTCTATCTGCATGCAACCAAACTCTATACCGATTCAAAATTCGAAGAGGCTCAAGCTCTGTATCTAAAGGCTGCGGCGCTTGACCCCACGAATCCGAATTACCCCGTCGCAGCCGAATTGGCACGTAGCTATGCAGTCACAGCGTTGGTGCAGTCAGCGGCAGCTAGCCGGACACGCGGCGACCAGAGCACAGCACGGGAATCATTGGCGCGTGCGCTCAATCTGGATCCCCAAAACCCAATCGTCACGCAACATATCGGCGAGTTGGCCACAGATGCAACGAGTGGCGAGGTGCCTGGACTTTATCTGGACGCGGCCAATCAGATTGGCCCGAATGTAGTATTGGAACCCAGCAAGGAAAAGCACAGTTTTCATCTGCATACAAATATGAGGCAGATAATTCAGCAGGTCTTTGCGGCTTACGGCATCCAGGTGATCATCGACGATTCGGTGCGTTCACAAATCGCGCGTTTTGACGTGGATAATGTGGATTTTGCCGATGCAACAAAACTGCTGGGCATCATCACTGTGAGTTTCTATGCGCCAATCGACGCACATCGTGCGATTATTGCGCGCGACAACACCGACCTGCGCGGGCAGTATTTGCGCACGGAACTGGAGACAATTTACCTGCCAGGGCTGAGTGACAAAGAACGCACCGATGTGGAGACGATGGCCAAGTCCATCTTTGATCTTCCCCAGGCCAAGTTGAACGCAAGCTCAGGAACGCTGACGATCAGAGCACTGCCGCAAACCCTCGACGCATTCAATATGACCCTGCGCCAACTTCTGGAAGGCCGCAGCCAGATGGTGCTTGATGTGCGCATGATTCAATTGGCAAATTTGCAGGCACGCAACACAGGCGCCACAATTCCCCAGCAGTTCAGCGTCTTCAATGTGGGCATTGAAGAGGCGGCGCTACTGAACAACAACCAGGCGCTGGTGCAGCAAATCATCTCGTCAGGTCTGGCAAGTGCGAATAACCCGCTTGCAATTCTTGCCATCCTCTACGCGTCTGGCCAGGTAACGGATCCGATTTTACAATCAATCATCAGTAGCGGCACTGGAATTTTTGGTGGTGGTGCCTCGACCACAGGCATCACGCCGATGCAAACTACTGTGAATCTCAACATCAACTCCTCGGATTCACGCGAACTCGATGGGATTCAGTTGCGACTCGGCGACGATGAGAAAGGCACCATCAAAACCGGTGTGCGCTACCCGATTACTACCTCCACCTTTTCAAGTTCACTGGGGACTACCCCTTCGATCCCTGGACTCACTGGGGCCGGATCTTCAAGCAGTCTGTACTCGCAGTATACGAGTTCACTCAATTCAATCTCTGCTCCTATGATCGAGTATCAGGACATCGGGCTCACGCTCAATGCGACACCGAGAATTCTGCGCGAGGGAGAAATTGCGCTGACCCTCGATTTGAAGTTGACAGCATTGTCCGGCGGATCAGTGAATGGTGTTCCCATTCTGAACAGCCGCGCGTATGCCGGCGTCGTTACTCTCAAGGAAGGCGAGGGTGTGGTGCTGGCCAGCGAAATTGACAAACAGGAATCCAGAGCGCTCAGTGGACAGCCCGGAATCACAGATATTCCCGGGCTAAACAATATTACAAGCGTCGTCAACTCGACAAATTACGCTTCGTTGCTGATCGTGTTGACTCCGCACCTGGTTCGCGGAACGCAGGTTGGCGGGCATTCACCGATCATGCTTATCGACAGAAGAAAAATAGGGCCGTAAAAATTAGGTACTAAGGATTTAGTCCCTAATTTTAGAATTCCTTTCCCTCCAGCGGCACTCACCAATTATCCTCAGATGCAAAGCATTAATTGAAGCTCCCATGAGGTGCTGAGTGTTCAAATCTCTGTTTTTTTCTGCTGTTCTGATTTTTGCCGCAACAACTCAAGCGAATTGCGCCATGGCAACTGAAGGGCCCTCTGCGGTCTCGAACAACTTTGCGCGGCTGGACCGGGTCACCGCTTCCCGGGCAACGCAAAATGGCATCGAGATTCGCTCCGGTGCTGCGACAATGATGATTACTGCGCTTCGTGACGATGTGGTGCGCGTGCGCATCAGTCCAACCGCGCAATTACCTGAAGATGCAAGCTGGGCCGTGCTCGATCAGTCGCGCAAATCGCAGGTCGCCGTAAAACCGCTCTCAAGCGAGAACGAAGTAGGCTTCTCTACATCGAAACTGCGCGTGGTGGTTAAGCGCTCGCCGCTTCAGCTCATCATCAGCGATCTTGAAGGCCATATCCTCAGCGAAGATCTCCCCGGCCGTCCCGTTGAGTTTCACGGCAACAGCTTCCGCGTTTTCAAGAGTTCGCCCGCCGACGAGCACTACTACGGGCTCGGCGACAAGCCCGGTCCGCTCGATCGCCGCAACGAGGCCTTCACCAATTGGAATACCGATTCATTCGGCTGGCAGGAATCAACCGACCCCATTTACAAATCAATTCCCTACTTCATCACCTTCAACAAGGGCATTTCTGCCGGAGTTTTCCTCGACAACACCTGGCGCACAAGCTTTGAGTTCAACAAGGAATACCGCGACGGCTACTCATTTGGCTCCGAGGCTGGACCGCTCGATTATTACGTCTTCCTCGGGCCTGATCCAAAGCACGTCGTTGAGACGTGGGCCTGGCTGACCGGCACAACGCCGTTGCCTCCGCTCTGGTCGCTTGGTTTTCAGCAATCGCGTTACAGCTACTATCCCGAGGCCGAGGTGCGCCGCATTGCATCACGGCTGCGCTCGGAACGGATTCCCGTTGACGTGATCTACCTTGACATCGACTATCAATTGAAGAACCGGCCTTTCACAGTTGACCCGGAGCGCTTCCCGCATTTTGACCAGATGATTGCCGACTTGAAAGCCGAGCACATTCGCACGGTTCTAATCACCGACCTGCACATCGCCGATCTGCCCAACGCGGATTACAAACCTTATGACGAAGGCACGGCTGGCAATCACTTCGTCAAGAATCCTGACGGCTCTACATACGTTGGTATTGTTTGGCCCGGCAAATCAGTCTTTCCGGATTTCACGGAGAAGACCGCGCGCGAGTGGTGGGGCACACTCTACAAGGATTTTGTTTCTCGCGGAGTCGCTGGCTTCTGGAACGACATGAATGAGCCGGCGATTTTCGAGGTCGCTTCAAAAACAATGCCTGACGACATTCAACACCGCATCAACGAACCAGGCTTTGCGCCCAGAACTGCAACACACCTCGAGATTCATAACGTCTTCGGCATGGAAAACAGCCGGGGCACTTTTGAAGGATTGAAGAAAATTGCGCCCGCCACGCGCCCGTTTGTGTTGACACGCGCAAGCTATGCGGGTGGCCAGCGTTATGCTGCCACGTGGTCCGGCGACAACTCAAGCACATGGAATCATCTGCGCCAGACAACTCCGCAACTTGAGAATCTTGGCCTGAGCGGTTTTGCAATGAGTGGCGCTGATGTCGGCGGCTTCGCCCGCTCCCCGCAACCGGCGCTCCTGACGCGCTGGCTGCAGGTGGCGGCCTTCCATCCGATTGACCGCGACCACACGGCCAACGACACTAACCCGCAGGAACCCTGGGAGAATGGCACAGAACACGACGTGAATCTGCGCCGCTCTGCAATTGAAGAACGCTACAAACTGCTTCCTTACTTCTACACCGTTGCCGACGAAATGAGCCGCACCGGATTGCCGATGATGCGCCCGCTCTTTCTCGAGTTTCCCAAGGGCGCAATCGATGGCCAGCCGCTCGATGGAACCGACAGCAACAGCTTCATGCTGGGAGCTGATTTATTAATTGCTGACAGCCCCTATCAGGACACGCCAGACAACTATGCCGTTGCACTGCCGCCCGTTGGCTGGTACGACTACTGGACGGGCGCGCATGTTGAAGGCAGCGCCGGACGCAAGGCCATCGACAACACCAAGGTCAGGCAACCCGAAGTCACCATCCACCCCAGCATTGACACACTGCCGGTTTTTGTTCGCGCAGGCTCCATCATCCCTGAGCAGCCTCTCGTTCAAAGCACCAGCGAGAAGCCTGAAGGACCGCTCTCTCTGCGCGTCTATCCGCCGGTAAAAGCTGGCGAAGAGTGCAGCGGAAGCCTCTATCTCGATGACGGCGTCAGCACAGCCTACCAAAACGGCGAACTGCTGCGCATGCACTTTGAGTGCCTGCAGAGCTCCGATGGCTTGACGCTAACCGTTAGTCCGCATGAAGGCAGCTTTGCCCCATGGTGGAACCAGCTCTCCGTGGAAGTATACGGGGTCAAACACGAGGCCAAAGGTGCGCACACCGCAAATGGTCCCGTCTCAACCAGTTACGACTCCCAGCACCATCGGATTCTCACCGTTGTGCCCGATGATGGCAAGGGGCTGCAATTGAAAGTGGAGTACTGAATTTGTTTCAACTTGCCAAACCAACAAGTGAAAAGATTCAGAAGAGGGTGGCTGCAATCCAAATGCAGCCGCCCTCGCTTGTTGATTACGGAACTTTATATGGCCCGGAATCTGTATCACGCATCCTCGATTTTGTGATTGATCATCGCCGTTCGCAAATTGGATATGGCAATAGAGATTTTGTGCGCGCCAAAGATGCATTTAAGCAATGGAAGAACTTCGAACTGGGATGGGTCAATGTCGCTGATCCAAAATTGCTCATTGAGAAAGATGCAATCGTGGCTGTTGTCGTGCACGCGTTTGGGCTATGGAGTGTTATTTGCAGCCGGATTGTTCATGTGATTGATGAGCCTACTCGCTTTGGTTTTGTGTACAGAACCACGGAGTTTCATGTTGAGCGCGGTGAAGAACGATTTCTTCTCGAAGTTGACCCGGCATCCAACGCTGTCTATTACGATTTGCTGGCAATCTCCAAACCTGCTCATTTTCTTTCCAGAATCGGCTATCAGGTCACTCGGCATTTTCAAAAGCGCTTTGCCATCGAATCACATCTGGCGATGAAGTTGGCCATTAAATCAGCGATTCAATCGTAAAAAGTACAGCATTTTAGAAGTTTTCATCAAAAATGCTAATCTGAAATCATGAAATTCGGCGTCTTAGTCTTTCCCGGCTCCAACTGCGACCACGATACATACAACGTGATTGCCGAGATTGCACACCAACCGGTCAGCTTTCTCTGGCATGATTCTGAAGACCTCGGCGGAGTGGATGCCGTGCTCGTGCCCGGCGGCTTTGCTTATGGCGATTACCTGCGCACCGGAGCCATTGCACGCTTTTCGCCGGTGATGCAGTCGGTGAAAAAATTCGCCGGCGCGGGTGGCCTCGTTCTCGGCATCTGCAACGGCTTTCAAATTCTCACCGAAGCAGGCCTCTTGCCCGGCGCGCTGATGCGCAACGCCGGCCTCAAGTACATCTGCAAGCAAGTCCATCTGCGCACCGAGACGACGGCGAGCGCATTTACTAATCAACTGACCAAAGGCGAAGTGCTGAAGATTCCCATCGGCCACATGGAAGGCAACTACTACTGCTCCGATGATGAGCTTGCGCGCCTCATAGCTGAAGATCGAATCGCCTTTCGCTACTCAACGCCCAACGGCGAGATTACGGCCGAAGCCAATCCCAACGGCTCACTGAGCAACATTGCCGGCATTCTAAACGCCCAGCGCAATGTCCTCGGCATGATGCCCCACCCCGACCGTTCAAGCGAGGCCTTGCTTGGTTCGGCCGATGGTTGGAAGATCTTTGCTTCAATGATTGAAGCGCTCGCCACAAAGTAACTTCTCAGATTGAGTGAGCAATGTGTGGGGCGAGGCCAGCAAGACTCGCCCCTTACTCTTGCACGGAAGTTTTGGCCTCAGTAGATGATGCCGGGACGAGGGCGAGGACGGTAGCCCGGGAACGTGTCTTTGCTCGCTGATTCTTGTTTGTCGCGAACCATGCGTGCGCGATGCACATCAAAGTTCGTACCCGGCAAAAGCGTTTGCAAAATAAACTCCGAGTCGCGCTGGCCTTGTATTTCAAGGTAACGATAGACCGTTGACTTGCCTTCGCTCGTCTCTTCGCCGCTGACCGTATTCTCAACAAATTTGAGCGCCTCTTCCCTGCTTGCCGCTGGCCCGATCTCGCTCGCCTGGTGGATGGACTCGGCCGCATAGGAGCGCACCAGCTTGCTCCAATACGCCGACAGCAACTCCGGTGTCGCAAATACATCGGCCCACAAAATGTGACCATTGATCGCCGCTACCACGCCCACGGCTTGCGACTTGCGAAGTTGCTCGGGCATCGCGCTGTCATTAACCAGAGCTGGCGCCGCAACCTTGTCTATCTGCTTTTGTTCCTCGGGTGCAGCCATCGTCTGCGCATAAGAACTCGTTCCGCCGCCGTAACCCGATCCCGAGTATGGGCGATCATACATTACGCCTGAATCCATGCTGGACGTAGTTGAATGTCCGGCAGAAGGGGCTCTTGCGGCAGTAATCGTGCGATTCACCGCATTCCAAACCTGCTGCTGATTCTGCGAAGCCATTGCCTCTCGGCGCACCGAGGGTTCAACCATGAAGCTGTGCGCCCCACCCTTGCCGGCAGACCCGAATTTTGAACTCGTCTCAACTCAGCGATGCGGCTCGATGCAAAAAACTGAAAGATCAAGCGGCGTGCTGTGCGGCATCACAATGCGATCCTTCGCTATTACGCGATCCTGTCGCCCGCCGGTGACAATCTCACCCGCAAGCAGCACAAGCGGACGCGAAGAATTGTTGAGCAGTACCAGCGTATTCACAGAATCGTTGCTGTAAGCTTGCTCCTCCGTTGCTACACCGCCCCCGTTATGGCGCGTGCGCGCCAGGCCGGCAGCTTTGCCCGCTTCAGTCACCACCACTTCACCGCTCTTGAAGCCTTCGTCCAGCGTTATGAACTGCCACTTGGATGCATGCTCTTCCGGATGCGTGCGCACAATTGGGTAGAGCGTCACCGAACCTGATTCAATCGGGTCAAGAACCTGGTAGGTGTTGGATTTTGTTTGCGGCTCAGGCCCGCCAAAGCCGGAGCTGACTGCGCCAGGACTAGCCGCGTTCACTAACTGCGTCGGTGCGCAGGCCAGCAGCGCTACCATGACCGTACTGACAAATTGCTTGAGCGTGTTCATAACTTCCTTTTCTCCCGTGCGAAGATTCGCAGGCGCTTTCAGTTGCCTTCAAAGTGAGAACGGCCCTCGAAGTAGAACTTGCAAGGAATATTTTGGAAGGCTAATCTCATAAGGCGGCTGGTTTTACGAATTTGGAGTAATTTTTTCTGACGGCGACACTGGCAAATTCGGAGATTCTGGAGCGGATTGAGCTTCCCGCCGCATCGCTGGATCTGCTGCGTGCGCGTTGGTGCGCACTCCATGGCGCCGACTCCGACTCAAGCCCTGAGGGCCAGCCAACAAACGGATTTTTGGCTTTTGTGCAGTTGGTTAATGGGATTTGCACACGCTACAAATTCGGCCTACCAGCAGAAAAAATCGCCACACCCAAAGAGCAGGCCGCTTTTATCGGCTCTCTGCGCCTCGATGACCTGTTGCTCGCCCGGGAGTGCGCCGAGGGCCGTCCAGAGGCATGGGAGCGGTTTATGACGCTTTACCGCGTCACTCTCTACCAGGCTGCCTATGGAATCGCGCGTTCGGATTCAGCAGGACGCGAACTTGCGGATTCTCTCTACGCCGATTTATTCGGACTGAAAGAAAAGGAGGGTCAGCGCCAATCGCCCCTCTCGCACTATCATGGCCGTGGTTCGCTGGCTGGCTGGTTGCGCAGTGTTCTGGCCCAGAGATTTGTCGATGGCTACCGCGCCACTCGCCGTGAAGAGCCACTCGAAGAGCAGACCGGGTTTGCCGCCGTCTCTCCAGTTGAACCCGCGCTGCCTGCTCGCAATCTGACTCTCCTTGAGACCGCCGTCAAAGCCGAAATTCAAGCCCTCAAGCCTGAAGAACGATTCCTGCTCTCTACCTACTATCTCGACGGGCGAACCCTCAAGCAGATCGCCACTGTCCTCGGTGTGCACGAATCCACCGTGAGCCGCTCTGTTGCCAGGCTCGGCGGGCAGTTGAGAAAGCGTGTCAGCCAACGGCTCAAAAATACCGGCCTGAGCCAACAGCAGGTTCTGGAGATGCTTGAGGTTGACGTGCGCGACCTCCAGATTCCACTCAAAAAAATCCTGCAAGGTGAGCCCTCCAGCGCGTTCAAAATACAGGAAAGTGAAAAGTTCATTGTCGAGCAGCAAGCGGACGAAATCATGAAAGGAGGCGAGGCGAATGACTGAGCAGAATTCTATACAGAATCACCCTGAAGCTGAACTCCTCGTCGCCTTCGCCGAGCACTCACTCACCCCCCATGAGCGCGAGAGCGTTCTGATGCATCTGGCCGATTGCGCAGAGTGCCGCGAGATTTTGTTTGTGGCGCAGTTTGGATTACCTGAAGAACCATCAGCCGAAATCGTCGTGCCCTCACAAACGTCACGCGCCAACTGGTTCACATGGAGGCCCATCACCGTTGCCGCATGCCTCCTGTTGACCGTGGGCGTATTGACCCAGCAAATCTATCAACGCACGCACTCAACAAACCAGACTGAAGCGAAGAACACTCCTGCGCCACTTCCTCCGGGTGCAGTAGGCAACTTAGCGAAGAACATTCCAATCCCGCCTGCAAATGTGCCAGCGGCACATGCGCCTGAACCGATGAGCGCTGCCTCACCCAACGCAATCGCCGCACCTGTGGCGCCTCAAAAGGAAGCAGCAATGAACACGGTGACGCCAGAGTTCAAAGCCTCTGCACCGCCTCTTGCTCTCATTGGCAGCGAGCATCCATTGACCTCTTCTGAATCAGTGAGCCTCCATCAGATGCAGCAGGCACACGCTGCCGAGATGCATTCTCAGCAGGCTGACATGCATCTCACACAAAGCAGCGCAGCCGATGCTTCTATCAAGGAAGCTTCCGCCTCACAAGCATCGCCGGCAAAGATGGAAGCGTATTCTGCGCCAACAACATCTTCAGGATTTTCCGCCAATTACGAGCCCCGCGCAGCCGCATCTGCAAACGGCGGCTCCTGGGATCGATCTGCAATGAATTCCAAAGGCGTATCGGCAAACACTTACGCCATCACCAGACCAGCCACGCTTCCCAGTGGTCAGATAATGCGTGATAGCGTGGTTCTGAATGGCAGGAAACTGGCCCTCGATCAGGATGGCCGTCTCTACTCATCCATCGATCAGGGTGCAAGTTGGCGTGAGATTCACAAGCAATGGAGCGGCACTGCGACCATGCTGATGCTTGCGCCGCAGAGTGCATCCGCTGACTCAGGCAAAGGCGCTGAAGTCAGCGGAGATGCCGTGATGCTTTTGAACTCGGCTAACGCTGCGTGGATCAGCAGCGATGGCGGCGAAAGCTGGAAACCCGCCTCAAAGAAAAATTGAGTGCGCTGAAATTACAGATGAATCCAGCCCTTCATGATCAGCGCCAGCGATGCGCTGGCTACGATGATCCAGAGAATCACGCCCTGCAACAACGGACGCACGCCCACTTCGCTGAGCGTCTTCTTTGAGAGGCTCGTGCCAATCAGGAAGAGCGTAACCGTAAGCCCGATGACGCCTAGATGCTTGAGTGCTGGATAGATGTCATGGAAGACCGGCAGGTACGTATTCGCCACTGCAGCCAGGCAGAAAAACAAAATAAACCATGGCCACTGTATCTTCGCTTTGCTTTTATAAGCAACTGAAGTCGCCACTGAGAGCGGAACAATCCACAACGCGCGGGCGAGTTTGACGGTAGTGCCAACTGCCAGCGCAAGCACTCCAAATTTTGTTGAGGCGCCAACTACGGAACTGGTGTCGTGAATGGCCAGCGCCGCCCAAAGTCCAAACTGCGTCTGCGTCATCCGTAACGCCGTTCCTATCGCAGGAAATGCAAAAAGCGCAACTGAGTTCAGCATAAAAACGGTGCCGAGCGAGACTGCTATCTCTTCCTCAGTGGCCATCGTAATCGGCGCAATCGCTGCAATTGCGCTACCGCCGCAGATTGCTGTTCCCGCCGAAATCAAATAGGAAACTCGCTTGCCTATCTTCAGGAATCGGCCCAGAAGCCAGCCAAGCGTCAGTGTGATCAGAATGCTCGCTGCCGTGTAAACAAAGCCCGAACGACCCGCCTCAATCACCTGGTGCAAGTCCATTCCAAACCCCAGTCCAATGACTGAGAGCTGCAGTAACAGCTTCGATAACTTTTTCGCTTCAAGATGGAAGGGATGTGCGAAGGAGAGCCCATAAACAAGACCGCCGATAAGCGCAATAGGCGGAGATATGTAACCACTGGCTGCAAGAATCAGTGCAAGTAAAAAAATGTTCTTTGTTAGACCGACGGATGGACTCACTAACACTCCACATGCGTTCAAAATTGGGCGACACGACGTACTGAAGAAATCCACAGAAATCTTGAACCACGCGGTAACCTTATTTCATTCTATCGACACATGACTGACTTCATTTCAATAATTTTCTGTTAATAAATGCTAACCTATGCTGCGATCAGGAAATTCCCATCGCGCATGATCTGCTCCTCGCCCGTTTCAAACTCAAGCCATATATTGAAGCCCAAACCCACCACATCTATGTGCGTCGTAGAACTCCACTGCGCGCCGGTATGTTCGCCATACGGATTGCCAAATGCAATGTGAATGCCCGGGAATTTTTCGTCCTGCAGAATATTTCCAATCACACGCTCGATTCCCAGGTTGGTTCCAATCGCAAACTCGCCCACGCGGTCAGAGTTCTCATCCGTATGCGTGTACGCCCAAAAATCTTTTTCCAGTTGCTTGTTTGTGCTAGAGCAGCTCACGATGCGATTGCCCGCAATCTCTATCGTGAGTGGCGCGGTAGCCAGCAATCCATAACGCGCGCAGAGCCAGTCTCCCACTACGCCATCAACAACAAAGGTCCCGTTCACCTCGCCGGGCGCGGTAAAACACTCTCCGCCGGGCAGGTTGCCCCACTTCTCTGTCGAAATTATTCCCGAGGTCTTGAACCACTTGTAGCCGGGATTCATCTCGGCAACAATGTTGGTTCCCGCCGCTGTGGTCGCGCGTATTCTGCGCGCACGGCGCACTCGATCCAGAACCTGCTGCGACAAGCGATCCACTAGATTGAAATCCGCGCGCATGCCCTGGCACATGATCTCCGGCGTGATGTTGACCATGTGCGCGTGACGCATCTTGCGGCGATTCACAACATCGGTCATCTGCATCCGTGAGTGCAATTCATTTTGCTGCACAGTCACGGCAAAGATCGAAACCTCTGACGTCTCCATATCTTCGAGTACAGCCGCAGGCATATCCACAAGTGGGCGCGGGGCAAGCTCTTCAAGCACAAATGGAGTCCAGCGGCAACCGAGCGATTCAAGTTCCACCGCAAGCGCAGCAGCAATCGGCAGCGTCAGCTCATCGGTGATCAGCGTAACTTTTTCTGTTGGCTGAATGCGCAGGCAGGTTGAAACAGCTGAGCGTGCGCCGGGAATGAACTCGGCCGGATAGCTGAAATGAAGCAGGTCTTGGGCGGTGGAAATGCTCATGCGGGGAAATGAACTCCGGGGGTAAATTTCAAAGTACTCTTTGCATTTTATCGAAAATACTGTGCTTCTGTCGGAGATAAGGAATATCTATCGTGGAAATCAATGCTTGTAATCTCGATTTAGTGCGATTTCCGCCTCAATTGAAGTGTCAGTGCTCATTTAAGCGTCAATCTGCCGCCCGCTTTACTTCTTCTTCTGCGGCACAAGCAGCGTAAGCGCATCCGGGCAAACTTCAATTTTGACCGGCAACGTTCCCAGCAATTCGCCGTCCGCTTCAACATAAATTTTGTGCGTTGAGCCGTCGATAACGGCGCACTCAACTGTATTTGCGTTGAAAAGTTCAAAGGTTTGCTGGTATTTGTGGCGGCTGAAAAAAACCGCAAACATAAAGCGCAAATAGCGGAACCGGCTGCGCGTGCGTGTGGCGATGATGCTAAGGCCGGGATTGAGCAGCGCGGCGCCGGGGACAAGCCGATGCACGAGTCCGCCAAAGTCAGTGATGCGGACAGCAAGCAGTTGCGAGAATAAGTGCGTTTGTTCTTCTGATGCAACTGGGTTCAATGCATCATTGCTTTTATATCGAATCGTCGCCGCAAACATCGGGAAGTTGTGAGTGGCCCAAAGCCGAAAGGCTTCGATGACATAGAGCAGGTATCCATAACGGCGTTTGAGGCGCGAATCGAGTGTCGAGAAAAACTTTCCATCTGCGCCGATACCTGCGGCGACTGTAAAGTAGCGCGAAGCAGTTGAGCCGTCGAGAGATTTGTAGGTAATGCGGCCTACGGGGATTCGAGTCGGCTTGGCGTTAATCAGAATTTCGATCGCGCGTATGGGGTTTGCAGGAATGCCAAGATCTGCGGCGAGTGCGTTGGCTGTCCCCTGCGGCAGTACGCACAGCGCAGCATCGGTGCCCACCAGGCCCTGCATGATTTCGTTGACCGTGCCATCCCCGCCGCAGGCAAGAATCGTCTCACAGCCCTGCGCAACCGCATCGAGTGCTTGAGCGGCGGCTGTGCCAGCGGCATGTGTGGCCAGTAACTGCGCGTCGATGCCGGTTGCACACAGGCGGGCCGTAACCTCTTGAAGCTGTGCAAGCCTGCGTGCCGTGTGATTGCCTGAATGTGGGTTATAGATGAGCGCGACTTTTTGCATCAGGCTGTTGGTCCCTCTTCGTTTCGCGCGTCAATTGGTTTCATACTGTGTTTGCACCGTTGCACTGGATTCGTCATTGTTTCAGTACAGCCCTGCTGCGGTTTCTTTGGCCATGTAATCGACAACCGCTTTGAGGTCGCCGCCTGACTCCGCAAAGACCTTGAGCTGACGATCAGCGCCGGTTCCTGTCTCAAGAATTTTACGGCAACCATTAATGGCATCTCGGCTTCCAAGCTCATCCACAACCGGATCGACGAGCTCGAGATACTCTTCAATCAATTCTCGCAGCGGGATCTCTTGCTGCTTGCCAAAGTCGATGAGCTTGCCGTCGAGCCCATAGCGCACGGCGCGGAATTTGTTCTCCATCAGCAGCGGCCTTGCATACTGGCGGAAGTCCTGGTTGGCCTCGTGCAGCTTGTAGAGATATGCAGCCGTCGCCTGAATCAGCGCAGCGATCGCAACCGTCTCTTCAGCGCGCAGCGGAATATCGCAGGCACGAACCTCGACCGTATTGAAGAATGGATGCGGCCGTATATCCCACCAGATTTTTTTTGCGTTGTCGATGCAATTGGTGCGCACCAACAGGCTGACGTAGTTCTCAAATTCGGAGTAGCTCTGAAATGCGTCTGGAATTCCCGTGCGCGGAAAATTCTCAAAGACCTTGGCGCGATAGCCCTTGTAGCCCGTGTTCAGTCCCAACCAGAATGGTGAGTTCGTCGCCAGCGCCATGATATGCGGAAGAAAATAACGCATCGAATTCATAATGCGAATCGCCGCCTCGCGATCCTCAATTCCTACGTGCACATGCAAACCAAAGATCAGATTCGCGCGCGCGACGAGTTGCAGATCCTTCACCACCTGGTGATAGCGCGGGTCCGGGTAAATCTCTTGAGTGCGCCAATCGGCGAAGGGATGCGTGGCGCCGGCGACCAGTTGAAGTCCATGCTCCGCCGCCAGCTTGATCATCTCGCGACGCAGTTCGTAGATGTCTTCGCGGGCTTCCTCGATGTTGCGGCAGATGCGTGTCCCCACCTCGACAACCGAGGTATGCATCTCGGCCTTGACGCGCTCTTCAAGCCGCAGCTTCCCTTGCGCCAGCATCTCGGTGTTGATGTGCGAACGCAAATCGCGCGTGACCGGATCGATCGTCTGGTACTCTTCTTCGATGCCTAGCGTAAAAGATGGCCGCATGGATTGACCTCATTGAAGTTTTTTTTGTGGCCCAACTCTATCAAGAGTTTCTCACGCGTTCAGAAAATTCGCCCAGCAAAGTTCAAGTGGCTTGGTGCCTTCGAGAGCGCGTGCAATAGCAAGATCCGCAACTTCACGCACGATCCACTCGAAGTTGGCCTGGCCAACAGAGTGCTGATCCGCATCAGGCGCGGGATTCATGAAATCGATTGCATAAGGGATTCCGTCTTCAACAGCAAACTCAACTGTGTTCAAATCGTAGCCCAGCGCGCGGCATAGCGTGAGCGCGTCGCGCTCCACACGCGCCAACAGCGCCGGGTCAATTGCCGCATCGTCGAAGGATTGCACATAGCGTTCGGCATGCGGCTTGCGCGGATCGTAAGGCATGACGTGCACCTTCTCCTGCCCCACAACGTAGCAGCGGAAGTACTCCTTGAATTCAACCGCTTTCTGATAGACCATGCAAAGATCGCGCGATTGATCGTAAGCTTCAAAAAATTCCTTGCGACTCGTGATGTGGTAAACATCTCTCCAGCCGCCGCCGTCGATGGGCTTCATGAAGCCGTGTTCGCCGACATAATTGAAGACCGCATCCCAGTCCAGCGGATACTCCATGTTGCGCATTGAGCGGTCCGTTGTGCCTTCAGGATGCTGCTTGTGCGGCAACAAAACCGTCGCCGGTACCGCAACGCCCAACTTCGCCGCCAACGCATAGTTGAAGTACTTGTCGTCTGCCGACCACCAAAAAGGATTATTAATGAGCCGCGTTCCATTGAGCACCGCGTGCTTCAAGTACGCGCGGTAAAAAGGAATGTCGTGTGAGATGCGGTCAACAATCACGGAGTAGCGCGGAGCTGCGTCGAGCGCCAGTGCGCCGGTGTGCACAAACTCTGCCTCCAGGCCGGGAATGCCACGCGCGTTGATCGCCTCCACCAGCGCCGGCGGAAAGCTGTTTTCCATTCCGAAGAGTACACCGATCTTTTTCATTGCCGCTTAAACTCCTTCACACGAATTAAGTTTAGTTTACGGCAAGGCTCCAAAACGTAGTTAAAGAATGCAACAAGAAACAGCCACCAGAAGCCCTGATGGCCGTTTTCGTAAAGTTTCATTGAGTCTTAATCCCGCACATTTAAGCCGTGCCTATGCAAGCGATGAGTGGCATGATCACGCTCCGGCTATACCCTTGAGCTGCGCGATATGGTTTAAATCGTGCCCTGCCATGGTTTCAACAATCGTGCCAAAGGTCATAACCCCACGTTCCGGATGTGTGACCACACGCCCCGCTGCACCGGGAAGCGCCTTGTGAATCAAACTCAGATTCCATTTGCGCAGCGCAGTCAAGAGCACCAACGCCTCATCGGCCGTTATCCCGGAATAATTCGCCGCCCACTTATCCTGATCAAATGGCTGAATCACGTGCGCATCCTCGGCTAGCGTCTGGCGCAAGCGATAGGCAAAGACCAACTCGCAATCCGCCAGGTGACAGAGAATCTCCGCCGGACTCCATTTGCCGGGTGCAGCAGGAATCTTGGCGCGTTCGGCGCCGATCTGATTAAGAAGATTGTTGAGCGTTACCGGCGAGTCGGCAAGGATGGTTTCAGCAGGGCGGCCATCGAGAAAGCGTTCATAAGGATTCAATGAGCTCATAGTCCGATAATGGCTCATTTTTGCGGGTGAGGTCAATCAATATCCAATCGGGGTCAATCGGAAACAGTGAGCACCGGGCAACTGGCGCCCTCAATCACCTGAAATGCGATTCCTGCCGGCAACCGCGAAGCAAGGTTTCCACGGCGGCGGACTCCAAGAATGACCAGGTCAGTGCGCCGGGTCAGAGAGTCCTCCAATATCTTATCGCTGATGCGTGCGCCATACTCAACTGCGCACTCAACCTTTACAGGCACATCGCTGCTGGAAATAACGTGCTGCATCGCATTGTGGAAGAGTTGCTCCACCATCGGTTGCCGCTGGCCGTTGTAGAGCCCTGATGGCAACACATGCAGAAATCGCAGATCAGCGTCAAATTTGCTGGCCAGGTGCATGGCAGCCGGCGCTGCGGATTTGGCCGCCTCGCCAAAATCCATCGCACAGAGAATGTGACTGAATGGTTTGTCGTTTTCCATGCTCATGCTGACATTTGGACCGATCGTCATCACCGGACATGGCGATTTGCGAACAATTGCCTCGGCGGTAGAACCAAGCAACAGGCGGTCAAACGATTTGCCACCATGTGTTCCTGTGACAATCATGTCCACAACCTCACGGGTTGCGAAATCAATCACAGCTGGTGTCGGTTCGCCATCCAGAAGGTGCTTCTCAACATTGGGCACATGCGCACGAATGGAGTCCAGCAATACGTCCAGGCGTTGCGCATCGCGTGCGCGAACCTCCTGCGGCGTTGGATGGGCTCCTATTACGTCCGAAGAAGGCAAACGCAATGGATTAAAAACATGTAGAACGCTGAAGCGCGCGCCCGAGTGCTCCGCCAGCCGCGTTGCATACTGAGCGGCCAGCGCAGAGATGGAAGTGAGATCAGTAGCAAGTAAAATATGCCGAAGCTCACCGGTCGATTGAGACGATGCTCCCATTTGTAAGAACGTAGATAGCCCACCCTTAGTTAGGATGTGACTATCATCACCTGCCACCATTACATTTTGTTCACGCACTGAACTTGTCATCACGATTGAAAAATCCTTGTGATTCATGCCTGAGAAGCATGCTTATGCAATGGCCAACTCTTCAAATTTCTCAGGCGCAAGAATCCGTATCGTTGCCCCGTGAATCTCAATGAGCTTTTCTTTCTGGAACTTGCCCAGAAGTCGCGTAACCGTCTCTCGCGAAGTGCCTGACATATTCCCAAGCTCCTCATGCGTTAGCGCCATGGTGAACTTCAACTCATCCTTGCCGCACGATGCATTGCGCGCCCAATCAATCAACACACGTGCAAGCCGGCTGGATGCCGATGTGGCTAGAGCCAATAGCCGCGCGTCCATAAAGGCAGTTTTGTATTCAGATCCAAGGGCCTGCGCCGCATGCATGCTGGCTTCTCCATAGTTGTTCAGGAATCCCAAAAAATCCCTGCGCCGTATGGTGTTGATTTGAACTGGCTCAATTGCCTGCGCCGTCAGCTCGTAAGCGGCTCCGGCAACAACTGCTCCTAGCCCAAGAACATCTCCCGCACCGGCAATTTTCAGTATCATCGTCTTCCCATCACGCGAAGTACAGGAGAGTTTCACCTGTCCTGAACAGAGCAAGACTACGCTCTCTGCGTTATCACCCTCGTTGAAGATTACGGCCCCACGGGGAAATGAAGCGCGTGTTCCAATCTCACCGAAGGCTTCCAGCGCCTCTTCATTCAGATTGCAGAAGAGCCGGCTGGATCGATGTGCGCAACTGGCGCAATCGGTTATACGGGGTTGGCCAAAAACTGAATTGTGATTGCGGGTTGAATTGTGCATAGCTCCGATGGGGTATATACGAGGCTCAAGTGCCAACATTGGATAACCTCCTGAATTGTGACCTGACATACGCTTGTTGATCTGGGGAAGTGCAGGCCCGATCACGAGGTTCACATTAATCTCGCCATTAACCATTGAGCGGTGATGCGTGATACGTGGGGATGTGATGGCTGTCACAAATTAATGTATCTATTTGATTCAATTAGTTAAACGATTGTGGATAATTTGGCTTTTTGCCATTCTTATGCCATTTATTGGTCATGGAGTGCCTGGTTTTAGCCACCCCATGACCATGTTGTTGTGATTTGAGACGTTTGATCTGTGATCTTACTTGTTCGCTGGCGGTTCGATGGGCTTCACATTCCCGCAATCTGCGCTCTTGAATACTGACGAGATTGTATTCGTCCACTCAATCGGCCTCGAGTTAGGTCCCACCTGCACTGTGCCTATGAAATGAATCGTGCCGTTTGCATGCTCGCTGTCAGTCCAACTGGATTGAACGGTACCTTTACCGCTCATTCTGCCAGTGCAGATCATCTCTCCTGTCATACCATTTGCGTTGGGTACAACATTCGTAATCTGGCAATCTTTCTGTTGCGACCCATTCGCTGAAATGATCGCGTGATACTTGTCCAGTTCTGCCTGCGTAACGCAGACCAGCGTTGTACGGGGACCACCAAAGGGCGAACCGCCGCCCATTTGAGGCATTGGGTGCCCATCCATCTGTGCTGGCATCTGGGGCATTTGCGGCATGCCCTGCATCTTCATCGTAGATGTCATTTCCCAAAGTCCGGGTTTTCTGCCCTGAGCCGAGGCGATGACCGTAAACAGCAAACTGCAACATACAACCGCAATGTGTGTACGACGCATTCAGTTAATTCCTCCTGTGATTTGAAGAGCGCGTTCTGCCCAGCGCCCGGTGCCCTAAATTACTCTACGGGAGAGTTTCTGCAATGGAAAGTAAATTATTCGCTTCAGGCCGCAGGATGCAACTACGTACCGGATTTTGCTACCAAGCCAAGCAGCGCCCGGGTCACAACCATGGCATCATGGCGCACAACATTCTCTTCGCTGGCAAAATTCCCCGTGATGCAGTGAACTCCCATCGCTTCTATCCGCGCCACATCAGCGGCTATCGGACCAGCGCCTTCTGCCGCATAGCGGGCGATCGTTTCAGCTGAGAATGGCGCCGTATTCACCAGCGCATAGTCAAAGATTGGCGCTCCTGTATGCTCATAGATCTTCTCAATATGTTGTGCCGCAGTCAGGTCCAGACTCTCATTGGCCTGCGACATCAGGTTGCAAACGTATACCCTCGTACCCTTGGCGCGTGCCAACGCCTTGGGCAATTCCTTTACCAGCAGATTGGTGATGATCGACGTATAAAGCGAACCGGGGCCAATCGAAATCAGGTCTGCACGTTCAATCGCCTCTATCGTCTCTGGCATTGCTTCTGCGTATGGTGGATCCAGCATCAACTCGGCGATCCTGCGCCGGCTCGCAGTAATGCTGGTCTCGCCTTTGACGATTGATCCATCATCCATGCGCGCAACCAGTGTGGCATTGGCTGTGGTCACAGGGTAAATGCGGCCCCGCGTGGAAAGAATCTTTGATGCCAGCTGAATCGCGTGGGCAAAGTCTCCAGTCAACTCGGTCAATGCCGCTAGAAAAAGATTGCCGAAGTTGTGCCCGCCCAGCGCGTCACCGGATTTGAAGCGATGGCGAAAAAGCTGCGCCAGCACATCTTCTTCTTCGCTGAGTGCAACCATGCAGTTGCGCAGATCGCCAGGCGGCAGCATATTGAAGTCGCGACGCAACCGCCCGCTCGACCCGCCATCGTCGGTCACAGTCACTACTGCAGCCAAATCGCTGATCACCGGCTCGTTGATATTGATGCCGGATTCAGGCAGCGTTTGACCGGGAAGCAGAACCGAGCGGCGAAGTCCGCGCAACAGCGTTGAAAGACCCGTACCGCCGCCAATCGCAACGACACGGAGCCCTGCACTGGTTGAACCAGCGGACTTCAGCTCATTGCCAGGCTTTGTTTCGGCGGGAGTTTCGATCTCTGCTGGGCTCAAATTTCAATCCTCAGGAGGGCGTACATGCAAAGAGCTCAGGATATCTCCGGATAAAGCAACTCGGTGAATCGCGGATCATCGACGACGCCTTGAAAATCAGTGTCCGAACGGGCTTGCAGCCGGTTCTTGGCATTCAGCTCTATGGCGCGATTCAGATTGTCCATGCAGGCTTCAACATTCCCCGTGATGCCTTCAAGAACTGCGAGTCCGTAAAATGCATAATCGGCATCTGGGTGTGCGTCAAGGATGGCGAAGAACTGCTCGCGCGCATCCTCGTAGTTGCCGGAGTTAACCAGCGAAGTCGCATAATCGCACTGCTCTTCAGGCGTCGCAAAGTTGCGCTGGTTCTGCTCAATTTGCCGCTTGCAAGCAGAAAGATACATGCGACAACGCTCCTGCAGCACCTCGGGCGCTGTGGGAAGCAGCTTTTCAAAAGCAGCGAGGGCCTTCTCATACTTGCCCTGCTGCATCAATTGAACAGCTGTCTGATAAAGTTGCACCTCTGGACCCGGCATCGCCAATGCATGCGCTCCGGGCTTTTCTGTGCTGACAGCGGATGTTTTCTTGCGGCTGAGCGCCAAGTTTCTTGCCTCGTAAAATGATAATGTGATGCGGTTAAACTGCCTGACAGAAGCTCTCCCAATCACACTCCGGAGTGCTCCATACCCTTTGCAGCGACCTCAGAATGCTTTCGCTGCTCTCGCGTATGTTATACGCAGGAAGTCTCTAAGAGTCAATGCCCCCACCCCCGGAAGCTTTAAGTGCCACGCGCTGGCTCCGGTAAACCGCTGGATTCAGAGTCGGGTCGTTATACATCTTCAGTTGTCGATAAAGCTTGAAACGCCGCTTGCCTGCGACCGTTTCTGCCCAAAGCGCATCCAGGCAACCGGCCAGATCCCTGCGCTGCTCAAGCAAAATAGTTAGACGTTCGAGATTGCGTTCCGCATGCCCAGCCGGCGCATCCTGGCGTTCTGCCTCCTCACGCGTGTGATAAATCTTCAGCGCGAGTATCGATAGCCGGTCAATCATCAGCCCCGGCGACTCCGAATGAAGTGCCGCATCTTGAGCGGGCAATCCCTTCGTCCCAAGAAATTCCAGCAGTTGCACATCAAGCCCTTCGGCCAGATCATTACGCCGCTGATTCGTCTTGTCCACCAGCCGTTTCACGCGCGCAATCTCGGCATCCGTCACACCAGGTACGCGCGCCTCATCCTCCGTGTGCCACAAATCGAAATTCGCCCTGTGCTGCTCAGACACGCAGGCCAGCCAGCCCTCGGCCCTCTCCTGCACAACAGGGCTCTCATGCCACAACCGGCACCGCTCATCCTGCAACTCGACTATCGCTTGCGCTGAAAGCATCCCTGGCTCCGGGCAGAATCCCGCCCTTATCCAATTTAGTCTATCCCCTTTACTCAACTGGAATCTTATGGCGATTTAATGCTCAGGCAAGTATCGTAGAAGTAGGTAATCCCCCGGTTCATTCCACTGCTCGGACAATCCTCCAACTCTTTCACGGAGTATCTATATGGCAAACAGCGGCGAACGGTTCTTGTGCATCGCGAGTTACGAGAAAGGTCAGGATTTTCTGCGCCAGTGCGCTGAACAAGGCGTTCTGCCCACTCTGCTGACCATCGACAAACTGGAATCCGCCGATTGGCCGCGTGAATCACTCGAGGGCCTCTCCACCATGCCCGCTGGTTTGACCACCGAACAAATCCGCAACACCGTCGCATGGATCTCGCGCGGCCGCAAATTCGACCGCATCATCGCTCTCGACGAATTCGACCTTGAAACCGCAGCCGCTCTTCGTGAGCACATGTGCATTCCCGGCATCGGAATCACCACTACTTCTTTCTATCGAGACAAGCTCGCCATGCGCACCGGCGCCCGTATTGAAGGCTTCCTCGTGCCTGATTTCACGCGCGTCATCAACTACGACGAACTGCGCGAGTACATGGCGCGCGTTCCCGCTCCCTGGCTTCTCAAACCGCGTGCTGAGGCCTCCGCCATCGGCATTCGCAAAATCGAAAATCCCGAGCAGCTCTGGCGCGCTCTGGACGAACTCGGCGACCGGCAAAGCCTCTTCATCCTCGAGCAATTTGTGCCCGGGGAAATCTACCACGTCGACTCCATCATCAGCGAAGGACGCGTCGTCTTCTCCGTCGTACACAAATACGGCAAGCCCCCCATGCAGACCATGCACGAGGGTGGCGTCTTCACCACCCGCACCATCGACCGCAACTCGCAAGACTGGATTGAACTCACGCGCATCAATGCCGAACTCGCTCCATCCATGGGCCTCAAACGCGGCATCACGCACGCCGAGTACATTCGCGCGCGCGCCGATGGCCGCTACTATTTCCTCGAGATTGCCGCACGTGTCGGTGGCGCCTTCATCGCCGACCTCGTCGAGACCGCTACCGGTGTCAACCTCTGGCGCGAGTGGGCAAAAATCGAAATCGCGCACATGCGCGGCCAGCAGTACACGCCACCCCCGGCGCGCGTCGATTACGCCGGCAGCGTCCTCTGCCTCGCCACTTCTGACGAGCCCGACACCTCCGCCTTCAACGCCCCCGAAATTGTCTACCGCATGAAAAAAGCCCATCACGCCGGACTCATCGTCAAGTCAGATAAGCCTGCCCGCATTGAACAATTATTGAATGAATACAGCCAGGGATTTGCCGGGCAGTTTCTGGCAAAAATGCCGCCGCCCGACAAACCAACTGCCTGATTGTATTGGGAATATTTTTTAGGAGCGGCTGAGCGCGTGGTGAGCTCGCTGGGACTCGAACCCAGGACCCACGCCTTAAAAGGGCGTTGCTCTACCAACTGAGCTACGAGCTCGCACTCTGAAAATGCCGCTACTTCAAAGTTATCACAGACTTCGCTTTTGCGCAGAGCGCAAGCAGTGCACTCACGCCTTGCGCACCGGCTTGTTCATCGGTACAACCTGCACCGTAATATCGCGCAGCTCAGACAGGAAACGGTTCAATACTGATCCGCGCAGTAAAATATCCCATCGCGAACGGATTGGTTGCCCAAATACCACGTGAGAAATATTTTCCTGTTGCGCAAATCGAATCAGCGCATCGGAAACATTTTTTTCATTCAGCGTCACCACTTGCGCACCCAAATCACGTGCCATGCGCTGATAATCAAGCAGCCGCTGGTACGACTCCGGGTCGCCGTGCCCCTGATCCTGATCCGGCTGCGCCACGTAAACCGCGTACCAGTTCGTCGCCAATCTTCCCGCAATGCGCGAGCCCACACGCAGCAATCTCTCGCTCCCTGGCCGCGTTGAAAGGCAGACCATTACCTTCTCGGGAATCGGCGCCTGCTCAAGCCCCTGGTTGCGTCTGTACTCCGCCGCACGCGAGCCCACCTGCTCAGCCGTCGTGCGTAGGCTCAACTCGCGCAGCATATTCAGATTGCCTTTGCGGAAAAAATTCGCCAGCGATTGCTCAACCTTCTCCGCCGCGTAAATTTTTCCCTGCCGCAAACGCGAACGCAACTCGTCCACCGTCACGTCAACGTTCACTACCTCATCGGCGCGCTTCAAAAAACTATCTGGAACCGTCTCGCGGATCACCGTGTTCGCCGAGCGGTTCACTGAATCATTGAGCGTCTCCAGATGCTGAATGTTGACCGCCGTCCAAACGTTGATTCCCGCATCCAGCAACTCCAGCACATCCTCGTAGCGCTTGCGGTTCCGGCATCCTGGCACATTCGTATGCGCCAGCTCATCCACCAGCACCGTATCCGGCTTGCGCTTGAGAATCGCATCCAGATCCATCTCCTTGAGGTTCACACCGCGGTAAGGAATCACGCGCTCGGGAATCACCTCAAGATCGCCGACCTGATCTTCGGTTTCCTGTCGCTTGTGGGATTCAATCAGGCCAATCACCAGGTCTACGCCCAGCTTGCGGCTCACATGCGCGTCAGTGAGCATGTGGTAAGTCTTGCCCACGCCCGGTGCCGCGCCAAGATAAACACGCAGCTTACCCGGCTCCTGTTGGCGTTCTATCTGCAGCTCGCTCATCAGCCCACCTCCACTGGATGCAGGCTCTCTTTCACGCGCGCAACTGGAATCGTGAAGTGAAATGTCGTTCCATGACCCAACCGGCTCTCCACCGATATCTGCCCGCCCAGCGACTCAACCAGCCTGCGTACCAGCGCCAGGCCCATGCCGCTGCCACGCTCTGAAAAGGTGCTGAAGCGGTCAAAAATATGGCTCAGCCTCTCTGCCTCTATTCCCCGACCCGTATCGCTGACCGTAAAACGAATCGCTTCCTTGTGCTCTTCTGCCATCAAAAGAATCTCGCCCTCGGGCAGCGTGTAGCGCAATGCATTCGAAATCAAATTGTCCAGAATCGATCTGAGAGCTCTCCGGTCCGCCTCAATAAACGAGAGGTCAGCATACGCTTGCACTTCAATGCGAACCTTCTTCGCCACCGCCTCATCTCCATAACGATCGCGTGCCGCAGTCAACTCGTCCAGCGGCCGCATCTTCACATTTGTGAATTCGCGCTTGCCGCTATCCAGTTCGGCAACCTCAATCAGATCAGCCATCGTGTCGTTGAGCTTCTCTGCTTCCAGGCTGCTCTCCGCCACTAGTTCTGCCTGCAGCGGCTTCAACTCGCCCGCATAACCCTGCCCCAGCGAGTACAGTCCACGTCGCACCTGCAGCAGCGGATCGCGCAGCTTCCGGCTCGCCACAGAAATAAATTGTGTCTTGAAGCGGTCCGTCTCCTCCAGGCTCGTCACATCTTCTAGCGTCGTCACCGCGCCCAATAATCTTCCTTCTGAATCGCGCATTGGCGTCGTGCGCAACCGGAAGCTCCTCTGGCTCAATCCAAAGCGCATCGGCAGCATCGCCGCCTCCCCTTCTGAAGCCACAGGCTTTTGAAGGCTCACCGCATCCCGTATTGATTCCAGTATCTTGTCCCCGCCCGGCGTATTCGTCAACACCATGCGGTCGCCCGCCGCTTCGCCCAGTATCTCCAGCGCAGCCTGGTTCAGCTTCAGCACCTGACCCTTGCCGTCGGTCACGATGATCGGCTCAAAGATCGATTGCAAAACCGCATCCGATAGCTGAAACTCCATCTGCCTGCGTCCCGCTTCCGTATTGCGCAGGTCACGCAAACGCACCGCCAGCCGGTTCAGCTCCGTCGCCAGAATTCCCAACGCATCGCGGCCGCTCCACTCAATGCGATGGTCCAAATCTCCCTGCGCAATCCGTCGCGCATCACGCGCCAATCCAGAAATAGGCCGCAGCACAAATAGCAATGTCAGCGCAAGAATCCCCACTGCTCCCAAAGCCAGCGCTAGTGGCCATGCTGAAATCTTTCCCGCAGACAACAGCAACCGGTGCACCCATACCGCGAGTGCAATCGCGATACCCGCGACCAATACGCTGCCGAAAATCAACCGTTGTGAAAGATTAAGCATTCCGCTTTCAGTTATAGTGATCTGAGATCAAGTATTAAAATCATAGTGCATTTGAACGCTGAAAAACGATCTGCCTGACACCTTATCTAACCGTAATCAACCCAATCTGCACGCCGCCCTCATTTTGAAGGCAGCCTGCAAACGGAAAAGCCATTCTGCTGGTATGGGCAATCCATTCCCATTGGCGCCGCGCCGTGGATCACCGTCCACGTAATTTCAGGATATTCAGTTTTTAGATACTTGAAATTCGCCAACGTGAAGCTGTTGAGCCCGTATGTTGCATTCGTCATCTGCTTCCACTCGTCGGCCAGATTCGGAAAAAGCGACACAACACCGCCATCCTTGATGTAATCCGCCAGCGCCGAGCGTTCTGACACAGCACGAAAGCCATGCACATCGCCGATTTCATCCTTGAAATAACGCGAGTCAACAGCAAAAACCGCATCCTTCGGCGTATTGTTTCTGATCCACAGAAGCGCATTGACCCATGGGTTCGAACTCGTCGTGGATGGCCACTCAATATGCGCGCTGTTTGGGTAAGTTTGCTGACCTACAAAATACATACCCACTGCCAGCGGAATGCTGATCGCCGCGATAACCCACGGACGCTTCTTCGCTGCGTATTCGCAGACAATGCCGGCAAAAAACAATACAAAAATTAGCGTGATCAGGTGAAACGTACGCAACGGTTGCAACCGCGCAAACATATCAAAGTTGGGCAAGCAAAGCAGCGCTCCAGCGGCGATCGAAAGCAAACCACATGGGATCAGCGCGAAGCTCATTAATTTGAACCCGGGCAATGTGCCGCGGAAATTCCCTTTCCAGAACCATGCCAGGATTGCCAACGGCGCCAACATGCCCAGCCAGTGGTACCACTCCCAGTTGTAAAGGAAAAAATAATCTCTCGAGTACAGCGCCTCTCTATACGCGCCGGTAGCTCGTACAAATCGAAATCCGGTAGGCAGAACCCCCACAAACGCAGCCATCAACGGAGCACCCTGGCCGCGCACCGGAATTTGCCGTCTCTCCACCAGCCAGATCACGCCGCATAGAAAAAGCACATAGACCACCATCTGCGGATGAATCAGAGCCGTCAGCACCATCGTTGCGCCTGAAAGCGCATAGCGGTGTCGCAGAAATGTTGCCAATGCAAAGATCGTCAGCGGCGTTGAGAACGAGCGCGCCGTCAGATAAGGGTCAATCAGCAGCAAGCCGGTGTTCGTCGCCGGCATCGCCAGCACCGACGTGAGCACCAGCATCGCGCCCCAGCGTGCGTGCCGCGATGAGAAGCACACCGTCACCAGCAACCAGCAAGATGCCAGCAACGCAAAGACGCTCAGCACATACCAGAGAAGCAGCGTCCAATCCATTGACAGGTGCGTCAGTCTCGCGCTCCATGCCAGGATCGAACTGAACAGTGACATCCGGCCATGCGAAAGGAAAAACTCGCTTGCGAATGGATACAGTGTAGGATCAAGAAGCTTTTTTGCAGCCGGAACGTAAATTTCACCATCTTCAACACCAAGATGATATCCGTGAATCGCCAGTGTTGCTGCCGTCAAACCTCCCAGTTGAAGAAAGGGAAAACGCCCTTTCGAGCGGTCGATCATTGAATCTCCTTCAACACCTGGGAAACTGACTTGGTCTGCACATTCAGTTGCAGCGGGGGAAAATCAAAAATAGGCTTACGGTAGAGTCCAATCCGCGCAGCCACGCAATCCATCGTGGTTTTCAACACTCCAAATCCATAGACGGTGCTGCGGCGAAGATTGATCGATGAAGCCTCTGGGAAATACTTCGTTGGGCAGGAAATCTCGCCAATGCGCGCGCCCAGATAAATGCTCTGCGCCAGAAACTGATTGTCAAAAACAAAGTCCTCGGAGTTCGCGTTGAGCGGCAATGAGAGCAGCATCTCGCGACTATAAGCGCGGAAGCCCGTGTGGTACTCCGACAACTTCGCTCCCAGTGCAAGATTTTGAATAAATGTCAATGCGCGGTTCGCAAAATACTTGATGCGCGGCATTCCACCCTTGATCGCGCCGCCGCCGAGAATCCTGGACCCCAGTACGATGTCGTAAACGCCATAGGCAATCATGCTGGCCATCGGCTCAACCAACAGTGGCGAATATTGATAATCCGGATGCAGCATCACCACAATATCGGCGCCCGCATTGAGCGCAGCGGCATAGCAGGTCTTCTGATTGCCACCGTAGCCGCGGTTGTTCTCGTGAACATGCACTTGCAAGCCAAGTTCATGCGCCAATGCCACGGTTCCATCTGTACTGTTGTCGTCAACCAGGATGCACGTATCTACCGTCTCAGGAATCTCCCGAACCGTCCCCTTCAGTGTCTTCTCTGCGTTGTAGGCAGGAAGCACCACGACCACTCGTTTGTTGTTGATCATTCCTTCCGCAATCCCCTCTGTTATCTCTTACTATGATACGATGTCAGCCCGTCGTTAAGCAGTATTTTGGAAGGCAATCTCCGTGGAATCAAAGCTGCAATACCGCCCGCTTATTCGTTCTCTTTACAAATAGATAGGTGCTATTTAAACGCTTACTGAGCGAATCAGTTTCCTCGCGTTTATGACCAAATTGTCATATCAAATATTCAGCAGTTAAATCAAACTGATGGCAAGAGTGCGCGCAACAGCAAAAATCCCGCCACGCCCGCAAAGAATACCAGCGCCATCCTGATTCCCGGCTCACGGTTCACCTCTGGCACCAAATCCGTCGCCGAAACATACAGCGCAACTCCTGCCGATATCGGCAACCCATACGGCAGCAAACTCGGCGCCAATCCCATCACCAGCACTCCGGCAATCGTTGCCGCCGCAAGTATCACCGCTGAGTAAAACGCCTCTGTCCTGCTGCGCCCACTGGCCATCATTACACTCGCCATCGTGAACCCCTCCGGCGCCTTATGCAGTAAAATCGCCAGGAAAATCAACCACCCCAGCCCGCTTGAAACCGCAAACCCCGACCCAATCGCCACGCCATCAAACAACGCATGTACCGCCAACCCCGCCAGCACCGAGAGACCCTTGCGATGAGACATGAACTCGCCCTTGTGCGTCTCTTCGCCATAGTGAAAATGTGCGTTGATCGTGTGTTCCAGCAGGTGAATGGCGCCGTAGCCCACCATCAGAAGCAACGGCCCCAGCGTCGGATTAATCTTCAAACTCTCGGGCGTCATCTCGATCAGAGCAGTCGCAATCAGAAACCCAGCACCCAGCGCCACAAAATATCTGAGGTACCGCTCTACGCCTTTCGCCCGCACCAGCACAAAACCGCCCAGAATATCCGCGAGTGCTGCAACCGTCCCAAGCGCTAGTGCAAGCTTATTCATTAGATGCTTTTCTCATGCAAATAAAAGATCGGGTGCCCCATGTCTCGATCCTGAGACATGGGAATGAACCCACTCGTTAACCGGAGTGGCGAATATTCAACACATCGCCATCCTTCACCGGATAATCCTTACCCTCAAGTCTCAACTCACCCTTCGAACGCGCATTCGCCTCAGACCCCGCCGCCAGAAGCGTATCCCAGTGAATCGTTTCCGCGCGAATAAAATGCTTCTCCAAATCCGAGTGAATCGCGCCTGCCGCTTCCTGCGCTCTGCAATTCGCTGTGATCGTCCACGCACGCGTCTCCGCCTCACCCACCGTAAAGAAGCTTGCCAACCCCAGCAGCTCATAGCTCTTGCGAATCAACCGCACCAGCCCGCTCTCCGTCAGCCCATAGCTGCCCAGAAAATCCGCTGCCTCTTCTTCTTCCATCTCTGCCAGCTCCGCTTCAACCTTGCCGCAGAATGCCGTCACGCCCGAGTTCTCTCGCGCCGAAATTTCAGCCAGATTGTACTTCGCCACAACAGCTTCCATATCCGTATCGAGAGTCGTGCTCTCGCCCACATTCACCGCGTAGAGCATGGGCTTCTGCGAGAGAAACATGAAGCCCTTGATCAGCTTCTTCTCATCCGTCGTCATCTCAAGCTCGCGCAACGGACGCTCTTCCTCAAGAAACGCCTTCGACCGGATCAGCAACGCCTGCTCATGCTCCAACTCCGTCGTCCGGCCCTTCTTCAGATCTTTCTCCAGCCGCTCCAGCCGCTTTTCAATCTGCGTCAAATCCGAAATCATCAAATCAAATTCCACGCTCTTGATGTCCCGCAGCGGATCTATCTCACCCACATGCGGAATCGAATCATCCTCAAATGCCCTCAGCACATGTATCAGCGCGTCAACCGGCCTCAGCGCCGTCAGAAACGCTGTCTCCTTGAGCGCCTCAGCACCCACAGCAGCCACATCCACGTACTCCACCTGTGCGTACACCGTGCGCCGCGTCTTGGCCATCACGGCCAGCTTGTCCAGCCGCTCGTCAGGCACCCGGGCCACGCCAATGTGCGCCTCGCGCGAGAAGCCGCCAGCCTCAAGCTTGGCTTTTGTCAAAATCTTGAATAAAGAAGTTTTGCCCACCTGCGGCAGGCCAATAATGCCAGTTTTCATCGGATTCCTAAGACGCCCCGCATGAGTATTTTGTGCGCGCGGGGCCTCTTCGATGATACAGGAACAGGGACTGGTGATTCGCAGGGCTTTGTAACTGAGAACTGAGAGCTGAAAACTGAGTACTGCTTTTACGCTCTCGTCGTCTCCGCCCGCGCCACCAACACAACAACCAGTATCCCCATCAACAAGACCCCAATCTCAACGCTTTCACTGCGATTATGCAGCTTGTTGAAGTGCATGCGGTTCGGGTCGTCGGCTGGCACACGGTCAATCGCCCCACCCGCTGCAATCCGGTCCCGCTCCATCGCCGGTGTAATCACATACTGCGACAGTGCTGTCAGGCCCAGCATCAGCACCAGCAACGCCATCGCTGCAATTGCCACCCGCGAGCGATAAATTCCCCATGCCGGCGTCAATGCCAGCAACGCTATCGCCACCAGCCCCGAGACTATCCCCGTCCCATGCAGTATGTGCAGTAGTGCGCCAACAATCGTTCCCGCTGTGTGTGTATCAGGAGATAGAGTTTGAAATGTAACTGCCGCAACCACGGGGAAAAATATCTCCGCGCCAAGCCACACTATCAGCGACAAATAAAGCAGCGTGCGGAATAGGGTTTTCATAATTGAATTTTTCCTTTGTGTGGATTTGGAGCTGCGTATCTGCTCAAGCCGCGCTGCACACGCCCCGGAAATGAAGAAGACCAGAGACCGATTCACGATTTTCCGCGTTCCGATCTCAGGTCTTTTCTCTGGACTGCTCTCCAGTCTTCTTTCTGCAACTCTTCGAATTAGCCCTTCTTCAGTGCTCTCTTCAAAAGCACATCAATGGCAAACTTCGCCTCGGCGTAATCCGTATCGTTCATCAAACCATTCAGCTTGTCCGTTTCAATCGCGAAAAGCTCATCCTTAAGTGAGTTGAGCAGCGATGCGCTCGATGTGATCGGCTGATGGACTGCCGGCTGAACTACAGCCGACTGGAACTGAGGCGTTATTCGCTCTGGACGCTCTGGACGCTCTAGACGCTCCGGACGTTCCGGACGCTCGGAATATGACGGAACTACAGATGTTGGTGCCATAGGCGTAGGTGTGCTCCAATCTGTTTGGGTTGCAGTCGTGCTCCCTGTCTCTGCCGCTTCCTCTTCATCAACAACCTTGCTCCCCGGCTGGCGGCGCAAAAGCAGCGCTGCTGCCGCTACCAGGACAATAACCAGAATGGCAACAATCCACCATTTGTACTTGCTCAGCGCATCGTCTTCAGAGTTCGGTGTCCCTATTCCGCCCCCCGGTGCATTGCTGACTTTGCCCTGGCCGCCTTCAGCTCCGCTGGCATCACCGCCGCCCATTCCAGGCCCTGCCTTGCCACCCTGCTGCTCGCGCGGCATTGTGCCGGTCCCACTGATCGTGAAGCCCAGGTTCTGACCCGCCTTCGCGCCCTTGATCGCATACGTCTGCACGCGAGGATCTTCCGGAATCGTTTGATAGGCAGCATCCGCATCTGCCTTGAAGGTGATCTGCTTCGGCATGATCAAAATAATGTTATCGGCCAGCGTCAACTGCTTGGTCGTAAACGTGTACTTGCCGTTGTAGGGTAATTGGTACTGAATGTCGTATACCGTTTCCTTGCTGCCCTGGTTCGGTTCAATCGGAATGCTGTTGATCGTGTAATGTCCCTTTTGATTCAACTTCTCCGGCTCCGTCGTCGTTGGCAAGCCCGTCGGTCTGCTCGCCGAAGCGCCCTTAAGCACCGCGCCGTCCGGCAATGCAAATTCAAATGTGTTCTTGCTCAGCATGGCGGTCGGAGGAGAACTCGCGTTCTTCACAAAGTAACGCTGGTCTATCGTCAACTGGCCGTTGTCCGCTTCAATCTCAACCACATTGGCTTCAATCGAGATTCCATCCACCTTTTCCGCTATGTCATAGACTGAAACGTTCACCGGTGTTGGTGATTGCGGTGCCTGCACAAAATAATGTGAGCCCTGGTGATCGACGCGAATCAGAAATTGTCCCGCGCCCTGTGTATTCAGCGTGAAATGACCATTCTTGTCCGTCGTAGCCTTGTCGATATCGGCCATCCCCGCTGATGGATCAACCAGTGTGACGCGGTCGCCTTCCGCCGGCTTGCCGGTTGTCTTGTTGGTAACCGTTCCGGTCACGGGCATTGCATTGGCTGCGACAGATATAGCTACGAATACTGCGCAGATGAGGAATTTCTTCGTCAGATTCATCTTCTTCCTGTTTCCGAACGTTCTTCTGAGCGTTCTCTCTCTGGTCTTGTATGCAATTTCTGCAAATTACGACAATGCAACCTTGCGCAACGAATCCATCTCGGCTAGCAACATCGCTGTCTCATCTTCAAGCAGCGTTCTTTGCGCTACAAAATCTTCTTCTGGATACTTCCCGGCCTTGTATTCAAAATTCAAATCGCGAAGATTCTCATAAAGCTGAGCCTTGCGTTCTTCAAGATAATCAAGCCGCGTTTTTTGACGCTGCGCCGCAAATGCATTCTCTGGCCAAAAAACATATCCAAATAAAGCTAAGGCCATCAGTATACCCGCTATTAACCCAGGGACTCCAGTCATTATCTTCCCTCCCCATCCGTCTCGTGACGAATGCGCTCTCGCATTGCTTCCTTTTGCGGATCCACCGCTGACTCGTGACCTTGCACCCCTCCTACCACTGCATACTTCTTGCTCGACTTCCGGATAAACCATATTATCCCAACTGCGCCTATCGGGAGCAAAGCAAAAGGTGCAATCCACACAATCAAATTAAAGCCTTTCGCGGTTGGTGCCGCAAGTATTGTCGGCCCATATTCATCGGAGAATGCAGCCAGTATCTCCTGGTCGCTTTTTCCTCCGCTCATGTACTCCGCCAGTTGCCGCCCCTCTGTCGCCGAGCTCTGGCAACCCACGTGGCTGCACTCGCCCAGCAGTTCATTACATCCGCAGTTACACATCAGCCGGTGCGAAAGGTTGTTGTATCGCGCACTCTGATCCGTCGCGCCAAGCGCAAAGCAAAGTGCCAATGCCAATCCCGCAACCTGAAAAACGCGCACAGCCCGGGTCTGCAGTAGCTTCGATCCAAACAATCGATTCACTTTCATGCTTCACTCCTTGCTGCCAGTACAGGGGCTGGCGTTCTGCTCGGAAAGAGCGCAAGAATGGTTCCAAAGATCATCACCAGAAAGCCAACCCACACCCACATCACCAGCGGGTTCAGAAAAGCCTTGATAATCGGCTGACCCGTATCCGGGTTCACGCCCTCGTACACAACATACAAATCCCACAACGGCATCGAGTGCAGTGCCACGCGCGTCTCCGGCTGACCGTTCACGCGATAGACTCTCTTCTCCGGCGTCATCTCGAACTTCTTCACGCCGCCTTTGTAAACATCCAGCATGGCGTAGTCGCTGTCATACTCCTCGTTCGAGTCCTGCGTAAAACCCGTGCACACCAGTGAATACGGCCCGATGTTGAGCTTGTCATTGACGCTCATCTCCATCTCAAGATTGCGATTGAAGGCCGCTCCGGCAAATCCAACCACGATCAGAACCAATCCCAGGTGAACCACATAGCCGCCATAACGCCGCGTATTGCGGCTGGTCAAGTTCAGCATCGATACAAAAATGTTCTTCCCGCTCTGCTTGTGTATCACCATCGCGCCACGGTAGAACTCCGACAGCACTGCCACGCCAACCGCTGCCGCAAGTGAAACGGTGATAATTGCGAAAAAATCCGAGAGATCGCTGAATGGCTTTGAATCAGCCACCTTGATAATGACCAGAGTCGAAACAATCGCCGTCAACCAGAAAACAATCAGCGGCACCACAAAATTCCGGCGGATGCTCTTGAGTGATGTCGAACGCCACGCCAGCAGCGGCCCCACGCCTGTCAAAAACAGCAGCAGAATTCCAATGGGAAGCTCCACGTTCTTGTAATAAGGTCCGCCCACCGTCACCTTGTCGCCCACCACATACTCGCGTATCACCGGGAAAAGCGTGCCAAACAATATCGTGAAGGCTGCAAGCAAAAGCAGTAAATTGTTGAACAGGAAGCTCGACTCCCTGCTCACAATCGATTCAAAATGATGCTCCGTCTTCAAATGATCGCGCTGCAAAATGTATGTAAAAATGCAAACCGCCAGCGTGATCACCAGGAACCCCGTAAAGTAGTACCCGATGCTCGATTGCGCAAAGGCATGCACCGAGCTCACCAATCCGCCGCGCGTCAACAATGTGCCGACTATCGATAGCAGGAATGTCGTAAAGATCAACCACACATTCCAGTTCTTCAGCATCCCGCGCTTTTCCTGGATAATCACCGAGTGAATGAACGCCGTCGCCACCAGCCACGGCATCAGGCTCGCGTTCTCAACCGGATCCCATCCCCAGTAACCGCCCCACCCCAGCACCGCATACGCCCAGTGCATTCCCAGAAAAATCCCAATCATCAAAAAAAGCCACGTCACCAGCGTCCACCGCCGCGTGATCTTGATCCACTTCTCGCCCGGGTACCGCATCATCAACGCGCCCAGTGCAAAGGCAAACGGAATCGTGAAACCCACATAACCCAGGTAAAGCATCGGAGGATGAATCACCATCTCCGGATAACGCAGCAACTGGTTCAACCCATTGCCATCATCAATGCCATTGGCCTGCATCTGTTGCAGCGTCTCAACGGGCGTATACGCAAATGGCCGCGCTGGAATATTAATCAGATACAGAAAGAACAACTGCACGCCGGCCAGAATCACGCCCGCATACGCATGCAGCTTCACATCCGCCTTGTGCGTCAGCCGCAGCACCAGACCATACAGCGCCAGCAGCCACGCCCAAAACATCAGCGAACCCTCTTGCCCGGCCCACAACGACGCCAGCTTGTAATACCACTCAAGCCCGCGATTCGAGTGCTGAAGAATGTACAAAATTGTGAAGTCGTTATGAAAAATGAGCCAGAACATGGCAAGCATCGCCCCGCTCACCGCATAAAACGTTCCAATTCCGGCTCGACGTGCCGTATCGGCCAAACGCTCGGCAGGCAAAAAAAGCTGCCACTTGCGCTGTATCGCAAGCAACGCAAAACCACCTACAAAAAGGTTGTACGCAGCCAGTACCAGCGCCACAAGAAGTGAAAAAATTCCAAAAGTTGCCATAGGGTTCCTGACTGGTTCACACACCCGAACTACAAGGGGAGCGGATGTCCAAACCTAGTCTCAAGCAATTCTAGCCCCTCGGGAAGTGATTTGCCTCACACTTCTGATGGACCGCTCCTTTTAGACGCTTTTCCCCATCTTTCGGCTTTTCAGCGACTTCCCCGCTCCCACATCCCGAAACTTACCTGCTTTTGCGCTTAGATAAACAACTCCTTCGTCCGCAAATCCCTGATCCGGTCTCGCATCTTCGCCGCCTTCTCAAACTCAAAACGCTTCGCCGACTCCCGCATCTCCTTCTCCAGCCCCTCAATGTAAGCATCGAGCTCGCCTTGCGACTTGAACTCCGGCAACGCTTCCATCTCGTCCTCGGTCACATCTCCATACTCGGCCTTCAAAATCTGCGCCAATCCCATATCCACATCCCTCAAGATCGACATCGGCGTAATCCCATGTTCCTCGTTGTACGCCCGCTGCACCGTCCGCCGTCTGTCCGTCTCGTCAATCGCCCGCCGCATCGAATCCGTCATCTTGTCCCCATACAAAATCGCCCGCCCCTCCACATGCCGCGCCGCCCTGCCAATCGTCTGTATCAAGCTCCCCGTCGAACGCAGAAACCCTTCCTTATCCGCGTCCAGAATCGCCACTAAACTCACCTCCGGCAAATCCAAACCCTCACGCAGCAGATTGATTCCCACCAGCACGTCATACTCCCCCTTCCGCAACCCGGCCAGCAGCTTCACCCGCTCCAGCGTCTCAATCTCCGAGTGCATATAACGGCACCGCACACCAACCTCCGTGTAATAACCGCTCAAATCCTCCGCCATCCGTTTCGTCAGTGTCGTCACCAGCACCCGCTCGTTCTTCGCCGCTCGCTCCCGGATCTCCGCCAGCAAATCGTCAATCTGACCCTTCACAGGCCGTATCTCAATCTCCGGATCCACCAACCCTGTCGGCCGAATCACCTGCTCCACCACCACGCCCGCCGACCGTGTCAGCTCAAACGGCCCCGGCGTCGCCGAAACATAAATCGTCTGATGCACCCTCGTTTCAAACTCCTCAAACTTCAGCGGCCTGTTGTCCATCGCCGAAGGCAATCTGAAACCATAATCCACCAGATTCTGCTTCCTGCTCCGGTCTCCATGCCACATCCCATGAACCTGCGGAATCGTCACATGGCTCTCGTCCACAAACAGCAAAAAATCCCTCGGAAAATAATCCAGCAGCGTCGGCGGTGGCTCGCCCGGCAGCCGCCCGCTGAAATGCCGCGAGTAATTCTCAATCCCGTGGCAATACCCCATCGACTTGATCATCTCCAAATCAAATCGCGTCCGCTGATTGATCCTCTGCGCCTCCACCATCCGGCCTTCGCGCTCCAGGTATGTCACCCACTCACCCAGCTCCGTGATGATCGTCTCAATCGCCTCAGCCTTCTTCTCCGGCTGCACCACGTAGTGGCTCTTCGGATAAATCGGCAACCGCGCATACTTCTGCTTCACCGTCCCAAACAGCGGGTCAATCTGCGAGAGCGATTCAATCTCATCCCCAAACATCTCAATCCTGTATGCGCACTCGTCGTAAGTCGGATAAACCTCAATCACATCTCCGCGCACTCTGAACGTCCCGCGCCTGAAATCCACATCGTTGCGCTCATACAGAATCTCCACCAACCTCCGCGTCACATCCTTGCGATTGATCTTCTGCCCTTTTTCGAGCAGCAGCAGCATCCCGTAATACGCTTCCGGCGACCCCAATCCATAAATGCAACTCACCGAGCTCACAATGATCGCATCCCTGCGCTCAAACAAACTTCTTGTCGCAGAGAGTCTTAATTTGTCGAGTTCTTCATTGACCGTCGCTTCTTTTTCTATGTACAAATCTCCCGCCGGAATATACGCCTCCGGCTGATAAAAATCGTAATAACTCACAAAATATTCCACCGCATTATTCGGAAAAAACTGCTTGAACTCCTGGTAAAGCTGCGCCGCCAGCGTCTTGTTATGTGCCAGGATCAGCGCCGGCCGGTTCGATTTCTCAATCACCTTCGCCATCGTGAAGGTCTTCCCCGAACCCGTCACTCCAAGCAGCACCTGGTGCTGTTCCCCGGCTCCAAGCCCCTGCACCAGTTCCTCAATCGCCCTCGGCTGATCTCCCCGAGGCTCATACTGTGTCACCAACTGAAAGTCCATGCCAACGATTATACCTCCAAGGCGAAGAATTGGCGAATTTAAAATCACAGTACTGTACTGATAGTGGTTGGGAGTTAAATGGTTATACTTTGTTATTCAATCTTTGCGCTCAGAAAGGCTAAACACATGAATCAAATTGAAACAGTTGCACTATGGGCGGGTTTGATGGCAAGTATTGCAGGCATTGTGCTTTCGATTGTTGCAACTCTATTTGCACTTTGGGTGAATAAAGAATCGACAGTCGTAAATCAACAAATGATCAAATCACTTCAGAAAATTGAATCAACAGTTGAACATTTATCTGCGGATACAAGAGAATTAATTACTGCTGGATGGAACAAAATGCTTACCGGATTAGGGAATGGAAGGGATATAGAAGAGGGCTCATCAACTGCAGAGATTACTGATCAAATTTCAGCTGGCGTTGAGAGTGAAGTTCAAAGCGAGTTGCAGGATAGTTCAACTGAATCTGAAAGACAGAGAATAGAACGTCTAGAAGCTGCATTACTCGACCTAAAAGAAACAATCGCATCACAATTGCGCCGTAGGTCTTATAAAGATTCGGACGATCCCTTGTATGCCTTGGTTGAAGATTTGAAGAGATTACCATTAGAGTCAAGGGCAATGGTTAATATTCTTGCAACAAATAGCTATCATCTGACGAGAAATCAGTATTTGAAAATGAGTAAAAACCCATTATTGAAAATCGCTATAAAGAGGTTAAGAGCGAGCGGTTTATTAGTGCCCCTAGTAGGGAAAAAAGATGACGGTCTTACTGAGCCTGTTTATTACTTCCCACCAAATGCAACAAAAACGATACGGCTAGCGTCAACACTTGCCGGTGAAATTCCGAAAGACATCTTAAATAATGTATCTATTGAAATGGATAGTTTGGGGTATCTACAGAAAGTATGAACAATTCTCTTTTTTAGAATAAGAGCGTCGGGTGTCTCCGGTCTCGCTTTTGAGACCGGGGATTTAATTCCCCTCCCTTCCAACTTTTTACCCGCCTCACATCCCTAAATTTTTTCTTCCACAAACGTATGCAAAGAGTTTTATACTTCACCGCCAGTAGCTGATTTAAGTGCTACACCCTCCAGGAGACATTCATGCAGACTAGCGACACTATTGATAAAGTTCTCAAACAGAAAGCCATCAACAAAATTCTCTCCGTTGCACCCGGACAAAACGTTCGCCAGGCATTGGAATTGATGGCCGAGCATAACGTAGGCGCTTTGATGGTGATGGAAGGCAATCGTTTGGTCGGCATTCTCTCTGAGCGAGATTACGCCCGCAAAGGTATCCTCAAGGGACACCACTCGGAAGACACCCAGGTGCGCGAAATCATGTCTGCCAATGTCGTCTCGATCACGCCCAAACATACAGTAGAAGATTGCATGAACTTGATGACCCAGAAACATTTCCGCCATCTCCCTGTGGTGCATAACCATGAAGTGGTTGGCATCATCTCCATCGGCGATTTGGTGCAGTGGGTCATCAAAGGACACGAGAAAACCATTGAGGCATTGACCGAATACATCTCCGGAGCTTATCCCGTATAGCTGCAACCCAGGCTCGCCGCCGGCTCCAGGCTAATCCGCCGCATTAATCACTACCCCTTGGCGTACACGGACCAGCGCTCGCACGCATCGGTCCGTGCATTCGAGCAGCCCCGCGTGTTTTCATCGCCAATGTAAAATCTCCTCTATCCACTTCTTCCATTGCGGAGGCCGCTCATTCACATCTCGCACCCATCATCACTCCCAATCACATCTCTACTGGCCCTCGCCATCGCTCTCCTCGCCTCCCCTTCTCTCGCCCAAACCAGTCAGCCCGCCGCCGCAGACAAGCCCACCCCCGGTATCTACATTCCGCCCAACGAACAGCATCCCGACATCGCCCTCCCCATCCTCCTCAAGAGCAATCATGGCGTCTACATCTCCGTTGGCTCTGAGCGGTCTTTCATCGGCGCTGCGCTCACGCGGGCCGTCGCCCTCTATGTCATCGATTACGACGCCGACACCATCCGCTTTGCCAACATCAACCGCGCACTCCTTGCCGCCAGCGCAAGCCGCGAAGATTACCTCTACCTCCGCCTCTCCGCTCCCGCTGACATCTGGCTCATGCGTTCCCGGCAGCTCACCGGAGACGACAAGGCCATCCTCGCAAATCCCGGCTCCTGGGCCTTCTGGCTTCATGCCATTCGCAATAATCTCTCCGCCTGGAATGATGCCTTCCTGCACTTCAACACCAAGCCAACCAAGCCCGGCGACCCCTTCTATGCGGCCAACTATCTCTTTGACGATGCGCTTTACTCGCACCTGAGCCATCTCGCCAAAACTTCTCGCATCCGGGCCCGGGTACTCGACCTGCGCAACGCAAATGAGGTCCGCGCCCTCTGCACCGATATCAAATCCAATGCCCTCAAATTCGGCGTTATCGACACCTCCGACCTGCCAAACTCTCCCAGCGGCGGCCGCAGCGTCGTTGCCGATTACATTCAGATCTTCTCCTCATTCGCCCAGCCCAATACCCTCTTTCTCAACACCGCGCCCGTCGGTGGCAGCCATCGCGTTAATTGGAGCTACTTTGCTTTCAGCAATAAAAATATCCGCGCTCACGAACCGCGCGTTATTCAGCATTGGTATGAAATTGAAATGAAGAAAATCAACGCCACCGATCAGCCGCATGCTTTTCTCGATGACCCTGACGTCATCAACCGCTAAGCTGCTACCGGTCCGGAGAATCCTTCTGCTTTGTGGTTCTCACCGCTGCCATTATCCCCGCGCCCATCAGTATCACCGCGCCCACCACAATCCACTGTGTCGGCACGTGAAGCAGGTGCGCGGCGTAAATCAGCCCACACGTCAAAATCGCAAATCCGCCTATATAAATCCCAAATGACATAGTGCCTCCAAACAATCTATCCATCTACTTTTTCACTTCAACTGCACCGGATCTGTACCGCATAGCTCTACCCGTACCCCCCCATACCACCCCATTCGCTTATTTGTCCCCTGTGCATTACCGCTCAGATTCCCCACGGCATCGCAATCCAAACTAGTGTCTATGGCTGCAACGTCTATGCAATAGCTCTCTGCGACGCGGCGTAAGGCCATTGCACAATCATGAAAAATTTTTTACGCACATCTGCCCTCCTCGCCGTACTGCCCCTGCTCCTCGTCTCTGCACCTGCCCAATCTCCCGACACTGCTTCCGTCGTTCAACACATCGACGCCGCCGTCCGCGCTAGATTCGATAACGTTCTCGCCTTCAACGTCACCGAGACCTACCGCGTCTTTCGCAACAATGACGAACTGCATCCCGTCGCCGAGATGACCGTCAAGGACGAATATCAGAAAGAGACCGGCAAAACCTTCACCATCCTCTCGCAGTCAGGTTCAACCATCATGCGCCGTTACGTGCTCACTCCCCTCCTCGACAACGAGAAGCGCATCAACCTCCCAGGCACACGCGAGTCGGGCTGGTTTAACTCTCAAAATTATGACTTGCAGTTGAAATCCACCCAGACCAGTCCTCTCAATGGACACAATTGTTTACTCCTCTCCATGAATCCCCGCCAAAAGGCCTCCAATCTCCTCATAGGAACCATGTGGGTCGACGCAACTGATTTCACCGTCGTCCAGATTCAGGGCCAAACCTCTAAAGATCCCTCCGTCCTCTCAGGCCCCACTGAATTATTGCGCCAGTACACAAAACAGGCAGGCTACGCGCAATCCTTCCACTCCCGCGCCGTCTCAATCAGTCCTGTCTTCGGTCAAACTGTCATCACGATCGACTACAACAATTACCAGGTGCAGACCCGCAAGTGAATTGAGAAAACCGCCATATATAAAATTGCTCTCTTTCGCTCCAATATCCCAACTGGCTAGACGCTAGGCACTAGACGCTAGGCGCTGTTCTTTTAACCAACTCCCTGTGACTTCAATCACTGCCACTCCTTCATGGAAGGCATCCACTGGATGCCATGCGCACCGCAAGAAATTTTCTCGCCTGTTCAATCGCTTTAGCTTTGGCCGCGCTCGTTTTGCTCACAGCCTCATGTGTCGCCAAAGCTCAAACCGATTGCCTCGCTTGCCACGACGACAAGACCGCCCAGGACTCTGCCGGCAAAAGCATCAATGTTGATGGCAAGCTCTTCCACTCCAGCATTCACGGCAGCATGGGATGTAGTAATTGCCACGCCGACATCAAGGCTTTCCCCCATCCAGACAAGATCAAGCCCGTCGATTGCAAGAGCTGCCACGCTGATGAAGCTGCGGGCCTCGTCGGAAGCGTTCACTCCAACGAAGCTGAGCATCCCTGCACCAGTTGCCACGGCGATGCACATCAGATCGTTCCCAAAACTGACCCCAGGTCTGCTGTCTATCCGCTCAATGTCCCCAAAACCTGCGGTAAATGTCACGGCGACAACGGCATGGCTGAGAAGCATGGACTCGCCAAGGTTTTTCCCAAGTACATCGACTCCATCCACGGCTACGCGCTCGATAAGGAAGGCTTGCTCGTCGCCGCCAACTGCCAGAGCTGCCACGGCTCGCACCACATCCTCAGCCGCAAAGACCCTCTGAGTCCTACCAACAAGATCAACATTCCCAAAACCTGCGGAAGCTGCCACGCCGGAATCGACGCCGAGTACGCACTGGGCATCCACAGCAAAGCCCTTGCCAAGGGCAACACCAACGCTCCCGTCTGCACTGATTGCCACACCGCGCATGAAATTCTCCATCCAACCGATTCCGAATTCCGCATGCAGTCCACACCCATCTGCGGCTCATGCCACAAGGAGATGCTCTCCACCTACCACGACACCTTCCACTCGCAACTCGGCGCTCTCGGCGGCTACGTGGAAACGGCGCGCTGCTGGGATTGCCACGGCGCCCACGACATCCGGCCTACGGCCGATCCCCTCTCGCCCGTCAATCCGGCAAACCTCATCGCTACCTGCGGCAAGTGCCACTCCGGGGCCAACGCAAGCTTCGTCAAATATCAGCCTCACGCCAATGCATACAACCGCACCCTGAGCCCCGGCCTTTACTTCGTTCGCTTGTTCATGAACATCCTTCTCATCAGCGTTCTCAGCTTCTTCATGCTCCACACCATCCTGTGGTTGGTTCGCGCTCGATACAACCAGATCAAACATAAAGATCAGAACGGAGGCAAATAATGTCTGATTTGGCCGGCACAACTACTGCCAATCAAGCTCAGCGTTTTATTCGTCGCTTCACGCCCGCGCAACGCTATATGCACGCTGTACTCTTCACATCCTTCCTCGGGCTCGCTGCCACAGGTCTCCCGCTCCGCTTCAGTGAAAGCATGTGGGCGCGCGCCCTCTCCAGGCTCGTCGGTGGATTCGGCGCCATTCTCTTCATGCACAAATTCTTCGCCATCATCCTCTCCATCGCTTTTCTGATCCACGTCAAGGAAATCATTCAGCGCGGCATCATCAACCGCGAGAAGGGCATCTTCTGGGGCCCCACTTCCATGGTCGCAAACTGGAAAGATGTCAAAGACGTCATCGCACACATGCGCTGGTTCATCGGCCTCGGACCCAAGCCCGAGTTTGAGCGCTACGCTTACTGGGAAAAATTCGATTACTGGGCCGTCTTCTGGGGCATGGTCGTCATCGGCTTCTCCGGCTACGCCATGTGGTTCGCACCCTTCTTCGCGCACTTCCTGCCCGGTTGGGCCCTCAACGCCGTGCTCGTCATACACAGTGAAGAAGCGCTCCTCGCCATCCTCTTCATCTTCTCCATTCACTTCGTCAATACCCACATCCGTCCCGATAGTTTCCCCATGGACATGGTCATCTTCACCGGCGTTGAATCTGAAGAAGAGTTCAAGCACAAGCGCACGCTCGAGTACAAACGCATGCAGGCCGCCGGTAAACTCGAAGCAAGACTCGGTGAAGCTCCGGGAAGCTACCAGGTCCGCTTTTCAAAAATAGTCGGCTTCATCGCCATCTTCATCGGTCTCACTCTCTTGGTCTTGACTCTTACCTCGTACTTTGGCTCCTGACCGAGTGCATGTGATTTTTATCACTGAGTTTTCACGCGCTTAGGCGTCTCATCATAGCCGTGAATTTATCTAAGCTTTTCCTGCTCTCAACGCTCGCTTTTTCGCTGCTTGCCGCATCCTCCGCGGCAAGCGCCGGGCATAAACCGAAGAACTCCGACTGCCTCGCATGCCACTCTGACAACACCCTCACAAAAGATCACAACGGAAAACCGGTCAGCCTCTTCGTAGATGAAAATAAATTCAAGCACTCCATCCATGGGTCTCTCTTCAGTTGTGTGGACTGTCACAAGGATGTAAAGTCTTCGCCGCACGAAACAACTCCACTCAAGGTCAAGTGCGTTGAGTGTCACTCCGACGCCAACGAAGCCTACCAGCACAGCCTCCACGCCAAACCCACCAGCACCGGAGCTCCCGCAGCCAACTGCCAGGACTGTCACGGCGGCGCACACGAGGTCATGGGCGCTAGCGATCCTAAATCCCCCATCAACCGCGCCAACATTCCCGCCACGTGCGGCCGTTGCCATGGACAGAAATTCCTCATGGAATCAAATGGCCAAAGCACACAGCCCTTCATCAATTACCAGGAGAGTGTCCACGGCAAAGCCTCTGAAAATGGCGACAAATCCGCTGCCGTCTGCACAGATTGCCACAACTCGCACGCCATTCTCCCTGCCAACGATCCCGCCTCGCCCATTTACAAATTCAACGTCCCCAACACCTGCGGCAAGTGTCACAACGGCGTTGAAAAAACTTACCTCAAGAGCATCCACGGCAAAGCCGTCACCGCTGGCAACGAACACGCACCCACCTGCACCGATTGCCACGGCATCCACTCCATCAAATCGCACGTCGATCCAAACTCCTCTGTCTCCGAACAGAACCTCGCCCAAACCACCTGCGCGCGCTGCCATGAAAGTGTCCGCCTCACAAAAGAATTTGGCGTCGCCGGCAATCGCGTCTCCACCTACCTCGACAGCTACCACGGCCTCGCCTCTGAAGGCGGCTCCGTCGTCGTCGCCAACTGCGCAAGCTGCCACGGCGTGCACAACATCCTCCCGTCCAGCGATCCTGATTCAACCATCAACCACGCCAACCTCGACAAGACCTGCGGCCAATGCCACAAAGGCGTCACGCAGCGCTTTACTCTGAACAAAGTCCACGTCGGCCGCGAAACAAAGAATGACGCAGGAGCCATCGCCACTCGCTGGGTTCGGTTCATCTACATTCCGCTCATCATCCTCGTCATCGGCGGAATGTTGCTCCACAACATCCTTCTCTGGTTCAGCAAAACACGCGCCATCCGTCGTTCGCAGACTCGCTTCGTCCAGCGCATGACTCCGCAGCAGCGCTGGCAACATCTGGTTCTGCTCTCCAGTTTCATCATCCTCGTCATCACCGGCTTCGCGCTCAAGTACCCCACCTCGTGGTTCGCTGAGGTCTTCGGAATGGGCGAACATCTGCGCGGCATCATCCATCGTGTCGCCGGAGTCGTTCTCATCTGTGCGGGCGTCTATCACGTCTTCTATCTCGCCCTGCAGCGTGAAGGCCGTAGCCTCCTCGTCTCGCTCGCGCCCGGGCCAAAGGACGCCATCGACATCTGGACCGCCATGCGCTTCCATCTCGGACTCAGCAAAGTCAAACCGCAATTCAACCGCTTCAACTACGCCGAAAAAGCCGAGTACTGGGCGCTCGTCTGGGGCACAGCTCTCATGGCCGTTACCGGCGTCATGATCTGGGCCAACGTCTGGGTCGGCAATCTTCTCGCTCGATGGTGGGTCGATGCCGCCACCGCCATCCATTTCTACGAGGCCATTCTCGCAACCCTCGCCATCATCGTTTGGCACTTCTACCAGGTCTTCTTCGACCCCGATGTCTACCCCATGAACTGGGCCTGGTGGGACGGAAAAATGGACGAAGCACACTACAAGCACGAGCATCCGCTGGATAAGGATGCAGCCACGAATGTTGTTGCAATCGAAACAGAAAAACCATCTGAAAAAACTGAAAATGGAGACTAACAAATGAAGATCAGCACAGCATCGTCACTCCTGGTGGCAGCCCTTCTCGCCATCGCACCTGCAATCTCAATCGCACAGGATGCACCCACACTCTACAAGTCCAAGTGCCAGATGTGCCACGGCGATCAGGGACAGGGAAAGCCGGCCATGAACGCACCGAAACTCGCCGGAACTACCAAGTCAGCTGCCGATATCGACGCGCTTTTGACCAAGGGAGGCGCTCCAAAAGCTCCTCACACCAAGGCCATCTCCGGCTTGACGCCTGAGCAGGCAAAGAGCCTGGCAGACTTTGTTAAGGGAATGAAATAACACTGCTTTTCTTTTTGCCAGGCCGTGCTCAAAGCCTGAGGGTCCTCCGGCGCGCTGCTCCTTTTCATTCGATGATGGTCTAGAATAAACATCATCGAATCAAAAGGAGTAGCTATGCGCCGCCTGGCATTTATTTTCTTCGCTCTAATCCTCGCTCTATCCTGCGTCCAGCCCTCAAAAGCTCAAGGTGCGCCCACTCAAATCGGCGCCGATCAGCCTTACACCGTCGAATACTATTACAAAGTTCAGTGGGGACATCAGCAGGAATTCCTCAATCTCTTCCTCAAAAACCACTACCCCCTGCTTAAAAAAATCGTCGCCTCCGGACGCATGATCTCCGTCAAAATTGAATCCCCCGCCTATCACACCACCGAAGATGGCCGCTGGGATTATCGCGTCACCATTCGCTTCAAAAACTCCACCCTCGCAACCACCGCCAACCCCGACGAAGAAGCCTTCATCAAAGAACTATGGCCCGATCAAGCCACCTACAAAGCAGAAGAAAAACGCCGCTTCGAAATTCTCCTCGCCCACTGGGATCTCCCCGTCACCGACATTACTCCCAGCAAGTAGTGCGTTTTCAGTTCCAGTCATAATAAAAATCCGGATACCCTACATACACCAAAATTATGCTGACCCACCCTTGTGCATAGCACTTTGCAAAGGAGTTGGATTCCATTGATCAGGCAAGTTTGAGCGCAGTAACTGCGGCTTCTCAAATCAATGTTGCAGAAGATTATTCCCTCTTGCGGCAAAATGGAATCGAGCACCACTCCGCACTTTATCTGAGAACTGACAACTGAGAACCGGGAACTGCTCAACCACCCCCCTCCACCC
>VFSW01000432.1_pt1 | contig 61220 bp, 48 predicted proteins | sample 5358111 | NCBI WGS metagenome assembly VFSW01 (sample SAMN11554181, study PRJNA540505) | mine drainage metagenome | isolation source: sediment from site ElyBrook_90M | place: USA: Ely Copper Mine, Vershire, VT | collected 2017
CGCCCCGCGGGCGCGGCGGCCCCCCCGCGCCGGGCCGCGGCGCCCCCCGCGCGGCCGACCGGGTTTGCTCGATGGCTGGATCCGGCGACCGCCCCGTTCATCCCGGTTCCGGAAATCAACGTCGACCCGAACAGCGGCACGACGCTCGGCCTCATTCCAACCTGGTTGGTGACCGACAAGAAGAACCAGATCCGCAAGATCATCGCGCCCGACGTGATCCACAATCCGAACTTCGGCTGGGGTTTTCACGGCCGGATCTTCTCCTATCCTTCGGACAATACGCAGTGGTCGCTGGTGGTCGGCGCCAAACAGCGCGTCGAGAGTGAATTCGACTTCGAGTACGAGACCGGCCGTCTGCGCGATACGCGCTGGTCGTTCTCCGCAAGCGCCGTCTACAACCGCAGCGGCACACCACGTTTCTACGGGATCGGCAACAATTCGCCCATCATCAACGAGACGAATTACACCGACCAGCAAAAATACGTGCAGACGAATCTCGGCTGGAACATCAATCACACGTGGCAGGTCTCCTGGACCTTGCGCGTCCGGGAAGTGGCCATACAACCGGGTTCCCTGGCCCACATCGCCTCGATCCAGACGCGTTTTCGCGGCTTGCTCGGCATCGGCGTCAACCACGAAATTCTCAACCGATTCCAGTTGACCTACGACACGCGTAACGATGAGACCATACCGACGCGCGGCGGAGCCTACGTGTTATTCGGCGGAATCGCCGCGAGCAGGGGTATTTTCAACACGTCGATGTACAGCGTCGCCGGATTCGACGGCCGGCAGTTCTGGCCGGCGGGCCCCAACGCGACCATCGCGGCGCACATCGCGTTGCGCTACATGCCCGGCGAGCAGAACGTGCCATTCTGGAGCCTGTCGAGCATCGGCGGCGACAGCAGCGTGCTCGGCGAGGAGCAACCGCTTCGAGGCTACGGCTCCGGGCGGTTCTACGGCCGCAACTCCTTTTCCTCCAGCGTCGAGTACCGGCGCCGGGTGCTGTCCCTGAACGCGATGGGGACCCACATCGACATCGAACTCGCGCCCTTCATCGATGTCGGCGAGGTGTTCGCGAATTCGCGCACCGTGCCCTTTGCGCACCTGCACCACGTCGCTGGGCTCGGATTTCGCGGCATCGCCCCGCCCTTCGTGGTCGGGTACGTCGACGTCGGTTATGGCAGCGAGGGCGCCGCCGTGTTCACGGGCATCAACTATCCATTCTAGTATCGACGATGAAATCTCCATTTGAGTCTCTGGGTCGCCATGTGGCGAGCCACCCGCGTCTGGTCGTGACGATCTGGGCGATCGCCATCGCGATCGGCGCGTGGGGTGCGATCGCATTCCCGCATGTTGCGATCGGCGGTGCGGCCAGCCTCGAGGGAAGCTCCTCGCAGCGGGTCGACGACACGCTGCAGACCGATTTCCGCAATCCGTTTCTCGATCCCTTGGTGGTCGCGGTGGACAGCCGACGCTACACCATCGGCGATGCGGCGTTCGCCGCCTGGACGCGGCACATGGCGCGCACGCTGCGCCGGCTGCCGGACGTGCGTCAGGTGGCCTCCTATCCCGGCACAGGCGATCCCTCGTTGCGCTCGCCGGATGGTCATCGGACCTTGCTCCTGGTCGGCCTGAAGGCGCGGGACGAGGCCGGTCAGCATCGTGCGGTCAAGCACGTGAGGGCCGCGCTTGCGCCCCTGGGGGTCGAGTTGCGGCAACTGGACGGCGCATCCCGCGTCGCCGTCACGGGTGGCCCGGCGATCGACTATGACATCAACGTGAGCAGCGCCCAGGGTGGCGATCACGCCGAGAAGCGCGCCTTGCCGCTCACCTTGTTGATCCTCGTGCTCGCTTTCGGCACGGTGGTCGCCGCGCTGTTACCGTTTCTGATGGGTCTTGCCGCGACGATGGTGGCCTTCGGGGCGGCTTATTTGCTCGCACGGCTGATGCCGGTATCCAATCTGCTCGGCAACGTCGTCACGATGGTCGGTCTCGCGGTCGGAATCGATTATTCGCTGCTGATGGTCAAGGACTTCCGTGAACGGCTGGCGGGCGCGGATGTTGCGACCGCGGTCGCACAGACCGTCGGCGAGGCTGGAATGACGATCTGCTGGTCCGGCAGCACCGTGGCGATCGGGCTGCTCGGGCTGCTGTTCAGCCCGATTCTGGAGACCCGCGGGGTGGGTATCGGTGGGGCGATGGTCGTGGTGGCCGCGGTGCTGGCCGCGCTGACTCTGCTACCGGCATGCCTGGCCTTGCTCGGCCGGCGGGTCGAGCGATGGCCGGTCGGCTTCGGCGCTTTCAATCGCGCGGATCGGGCGAGTTTCTGGCGGCGCCTGGCGACCTGGACCGTCCGCAGGCCCGTGATCAGCCTGGCCGCATCCACGGCGTTCGTCCTGCTGCTCGCCTTCCCCATCGTCGGCGCGCACAGCGGCTTTTCCAACGATCCGTGGTTCCTGCCGAAGGGAGTGGAGTCGCGCGTAGGCATGGAAATGCTCACCGGCATTCGCCGTGACGATTCGGGGCTCGACATACGCATTCTGGTGCGCACCACCGACGGGTTGCCGCTGCTCGCGCCGGCGCATCTGAAGGCGCTGGCGGCGTTCTCGGCGCGACTCACGAGCGATCGGCGTGTCGCCACGCTCGCATCGCCGCTCACCGCGGCCAATGCCCCCGCACGCTCGATGTATTTGAGCCGCGGTGGCCACACCGGGCTGTTCGACCTGTCGCCGGCGGCGGGGCTGTCGCTGGTCGAGGTTCAGGCGCTCGCCCGCGGCATCGGCCATGTCGAACCCGCCGGCCCGTTCACGATTACCGTCGGCGGCACGCCGGTCTACTACAACGATTTCAGCGATTACATGTGGCGCAGCTTTCCGAAGGTCTTCGGCTTCGTGATCGCGGCAACCCTGATCCTGTTGTTCAGCGCGTTTCGTTCGTATCTGCTGCCCATCAAGGCGGTCGTCGCCAATCTTCTGGCAATTGGCGCCGGCTACGGCGCGGTCGTCGCCGTATTCCAGTACGGCTGGTGCGGTTGGCTGATCGGCCTGGAACATCCGTTCGGGTCGATAGCCCTCGAAGTGCCGATGATGATTTTCTGCCTGAGCTTCGGCCTGTCGATGGACTACGAACTGTTTTTGCTGTTCCGCATCCGGCGCGAATACCTGGCGCACGGCGACAACGAGCGTGCGACGGTCGATGGACTCGCCTCCGTCGCACCGGTGATCACCGGTGCGGGACTGATCATGGCGGTGGTCTTCGGCGCGTTCGCCGGCGCCGCCCTGCCGGCGCTGAAGATGATCGGAGTCGGGCTGTGCGTTGCGGTGCTCGTCGATGCGACCGTGATCCGCGGTTTCGTCGTTCCGGCCTTCATGAGCATCGCCGGGCGCTGGAATTGGTACCCCGGGCACCCGCGGGAAAGGCGTCTCCAAAGATAGACAGTGTGCGCCGGCTCGGGCGCGCGCTACCCTGCGGGTCCAGGCCGGTACCCGGCTGACGTCCATTCACTTTGGGGAGACCAGCATCATGGCGCTTTGGAAGGAAATCGCGACACCCGGCCCGACCGGCACCCCCATTACACCCCCCGCCGCGCCAGGCGAGCGGGCGAAGGGCGATGCCGGCCCCGCGGGCCCCGTGCGCAAACCCAGGGAGCACGCCGAGGGCGGCGACTCCGTGATCGCCGCCAACTTGACGATCGAGGGCAAGATCGAGGGATCGGGTAACGTGCGCATTGCAGGCCGCTTCAAAGGTGACGTGCGGATCGACGGCAATTTCAACATCGAATCCGGAGCCGTGTTGACCGGTCAGGTTCTCGCCGGCGTCGTCGTCGTGGGCGGCGAGCTGCAAGGAAACATCGAGTCGGCGAAGCGTGTCGATGTTCTCGAGGGCGGGGTCATCGTCGGCGATGTGAAAGCCGGATCGATCACCGTGGCGGCCGGTTCACGCATGCGCGGTCATGTGGAGTTCGGCTGGGAGGATGAGAAGCCGGCGAAGAGCGTGCTCGGCCGCCCAGGTGACGGCAACTAGATATGAGCGTCGCCGCCCGCCAGGGATCGCTCGGCGCCACGCGAATCTGCCCCCACTGCAAGGCTACGGTGCTCGCGAGCGCGAACATATGCCCCGCCTGCCAGCACCATCTGCGATTCAATGCGGCCGCGGCCGAGCAGCGTTCGGCAGGCCGGACGGCGATGCGGATCGAGGGCACGATAGCCCCGGAGGAAGCGGGCGAGCGCTGCGAGTATTGCGTCGTGGTGTCGATTGCGAACCATGCCGGCGAGAAGCTCGTGCGCCAGGTCGTCGGCGTCGGCGCCCTCGCACCGGGTGAGAGGCATAGCTACAGCTTCTCGGTCGAACTCATCCCCGCTACCGGTCCGGCTGGCGAACGCAAGCGGCCGTAATCGGCTATGACGTCTGGCTGCGTTCGATCTGAATGAAGCGGAGGAATTCGGCGCGTGTGCTGGAGTCCTTACGGAAGGCACCGAGCATGCTGCTCGTCACCATCGAAACCCCGCGTTTGTGCACGCCGCGCGTCGTCATGCACTGATGCACGGCGTCGATCACCACGCCGACACCGCGGGGTTTGAGGACGTCATTGATGCAGGTTGCGATCTGCGCCGTGAGTTTCTCCTGAACCTGGAAGCGCCTGGAGAAGCCGTCGACCACGCGCGCGAGCTTGCTGATGCCGACGACCCGGTCGCTCGGCAGGTAGCCGATGTGTGCACGACCGATGATCGGCGCCATGTGATGTTCACAAAAGGATTCGAAGGCGATGTCGCGCAGCACGACCATTTCGTCATAGCCCTCGACTTCCTCGAAGGTACGACGCAGGTACTCCCCCGGATCCGTTCCATAGCCTGAAAACCAGTCGCCGTAGGCGTTGACGACCCGTTTCGGGGTGTCGCGCAATCCTTCACGCCCGGGGTCTTCGCCGGCCCACCGCAGCAAGGTGCGTACCGCCGTCTCCGCTTCGGTACGGCTGACTTTTCGCCCGCTCGCGCGTTTGCTTGATGTCTTCACTTCGAGCCCCGGGGTTGACGACATGGTCGGCCGTTACAATACCACCAGCCCCGTGCTTCACCGGCCGAATTAATCGCCGCCGGCCGTGCCACGGTCGATGGCGGCGAGGATCTCGTCGATCAGGTCGGGACCGCGATAAGCGAACCCGGTATAAACCTGGATGAGGTTGGCGCCGGCCGCGAGCGTCTGGAGCGCCGTTGCGGCGTCAAATATGCCGCCGACCCCGATGATCGGGAAATCCCGCGGCAAAAGCGCGCGTAAACGGCGGATTACCGTCAGCGACAGTTCATGCAAGGGCGCTCCGCTCAGGCCACCCGTGGTCCCCGGGGGAAGCGAGGTGACGAACCGTTGGAGTCGGTTCGATGTGTTGGTCGCGATCACGCCGTCGACAGACAGGGCCGGCAGTTGTGCGGCGAGCGCCTCGACCCCGGACTCATCCAGATCGGGGGCGATCTTGACGAAGATCGGCACCCGTTTGCCGTGACGCTGTGTGAGACCGGCGCGCTCGTCCACGAGCGGGGTCACGATCCTTCCCAGAGCCTCGCGCGCCTGGAGTTCCCGCAGGCGGGCGGTATTGGGTGAGGATACGTTCACCGCAATGTAATCGGCGTACTCATAGAGCCTGCGGAAGACATGCAGATAGTCCTCGCCGGCCCGCTCGATCGGGGTGTCGAAGTTCTTGCCGATGCTGATGCCCACGACCCCCGGGTAGGTGCTGCGTGCGAGGCATGCCGCGACATGCTCGGCACCCTTGTTGTTGAACCCCATTCGGTTGACCAGGGCCCGCGATTCGCGCAGCCGGAACATGCGCGGACGCGGGTTCCCCGGTTGCGGCCGCGGCGTCACCGTGCCGATTTCGACGTGGCTGAATCCGAGCGCGCCGAGCGCGTCCAGATAATCGGCATTCTTGTCGAAACCCGCGGCAAGGCCGAGCGGATGCGCAAATTCGACACCCGCACAGCTTAGCGCGAGCTTCCGGGTCGGCTCGCGATCGGCCCACAGGGGGCGCAGCAACCGAAGACCCCGCAAGCCGATTGTGTGTGCCGCTTCCGGGGCAAGACGCCTCAGGATCGGCAGAGTCGCCGACACGAGCCTGGAAATTGGCGGCCGTTTCAAGCGTGCGGCTCAGGCGCGCCTGCGCCGCACAGGATGCGCGCTTGCGGCACGGGTCGCGGGCTCGAGTCCGAGCGCGGTCGCGAGATATCCGCCGGTGATCGACGAGCCATTCGCGGCGACCTGTTCCGGCGTGCCGGTTGCCACGATGTTGCCGCCACCGTCACCGCCCTCCGGACCGAGATCGACGATCCAGTCCGCGGTCTTGATCACGTCGAGATTGTGTTCTATGACGAGCACGGTGTTGCCCTCGTCGCGCAGTCTGCGAAGCACCGTGAGCAACAGCGCGATATCGGCGAAATGCAGTCCCGTCGTCGGTTCATCGAGGATGTAGAGCGTGCGGCCCGTCGCCCGCTTCGACAGTTCACGCGCGAGCTTGACGCGCTGGGCCTCGCCGCCGGAGAGCGTCGTTGCGCTTTGCCCGAGGCGCACGTAGGACAGGCCGACGTCGAGCATCGTTTGCAGCTTCGAGTGCACCGCGGGAATCGCCGCGAAGAACGGCAATGCCTCCTCGATCGTCATATCGAGGACTTCCTGGATGTTCCTGCCCTTGAAGCGGATCTCCAGCGTCTCGCGGTTGTAGCGCTTGCCGCGGCACACGTCGCAGGGTACGTAGACATCGGCAAGAAAATGCATTTCCACCTTGATCACGCCGTCGCCCTGGCACGCTTCGCAACGACCGCCCTTGACGTTGAAGCTGAACCGGCCCGACTCGTAGCCGCGCGAGCGCGCCTCAGGCAGGGCCGCAAAAATCTCGCGGATCGGTGCAAATAATCCCGTGTAGGTGGCCGGATTCGAGCGCGGCGTCCTCCCTATCGGGCTCTGGTCTATCTCGATCACCCGGTCGATGTGCTCGAGTCCCTCGATCCGGTCGAAATGCGCGGTACCGGCGGCGGCGTGGTTCAGTTGGGTCGCCACCGCGCGAAACAGCGTGTCGTTGATCAGGGTGGATTTTCCCGATCCCGAGACTCCGGTGACGCAGGTGAGCAGACCAAGCGGAAATTCCACGGAAAGGTTCTTTAGATTGTTCGCCGTCGCGCCCACGACGCGTAATGACCGTCCCGGCTCCGGCGCCCGCCGATTCGGTGGTATCTCGATGCGCAAGGCGCCGCTCAGATACTGTCCGGTGATCGAGCGTGGATTCGCGGCCACTTCTTCGGCGCTGCCCTGTGCGACGATGTATCCGCCGTGTACACCGGCGCCCGGACCGAGATCGACGACGTGATCGGCCTGGCGAATCGCGTCCTCGTCATGCTCCACGACGATCACCGTATTGCCGAGATCCCGCAGGTCGATCAAGGTGTCGAGCAGTCGCTGGTTGTCGCGTTGGTGCAGGCCGATCGACGGTTCGTCGAGGATGTACATGACGCCGACGAGTCCCGAGCCGATCTGACTTGCGAGACGGATTCTTTGTGCCTCACCGCCCGACAGCGTGTCGGCGCCGCGGTCGAGGGTCAGATAGCCGAGGCCGACGTTCGCGAGAAATCCCAGGCGATCGCCGATTTCCTTGATGATTTTGACCGCGATTTCGCCGCGCCAGCCGGTGAGCTCGAGACTCGCGAAGAATCGTCGCGCGGCATCGACCGACATCGACGCGACCTGGGGTGCATTCCGGCCCGACAGGTGGACGTTGCGAGCCGCCCGGTTCAAGCGGGTGCCGCCGCAGTCCGGGCACGCGCGGGAAGAGCGGTATTTCGCCAGCTCCTCGCGCACCGTGCTGGATTCGCTTTCCTCGTAGCGGCGTTGCAAATTGCGCACGATGCCCTCGAACGCGTGGCGGCGCCGGAGCGTTCCACCCTTGCCATCCAGGTATTTGAACTCGATTTGTACATCACCGCTGCCGAACAGGACGAGCTCGCGCGCCTGCGCCGGCAGCGCATCGAAGGGTGCCTCGACGTCGAATTTCGCATGACGCGCGAGCGACAGGATGAGCTGGAAGTAGTAGGCGTTGCGCCGATCCCAGCCGCGCACCGCACCGCCCGCGAGCGAGAGGTGCGGATTGGCGACGATTTTGGCCGGGTCGAAGAAATCCTGGCTGCCGAGTCCGTCGCAGGTCGGACAGGCGCCCAGGGGGCTGTTGAAGGAGAACAATCGCGGTTCGAGTTCGGTCAGCGAGTAGTTGCACAGCGGGCATGCGAACTTGTCGGAGAAGACGAGTTCCGTGCGCGCGGGATCCTCGGCGAAAGCCACTCTCGCGACCCCCTGGCCGATGCGCAGAGCGGTCTCGAACGACTCCGCCAGGCGTTGCGCCAGCCCGGGGCGGACCTTGAAGCGGTCGACGATCGCCTCGACGGTGTGTTTGCGCTTCACATCCAACCGGGGCAGCTGATCGAGCTCGACGATCGCCCCGTCGATGCGCGCCCTCACGAATCCGGCCGCCTGCAGTTCCTCGATCAGACCGGCATGTTCGCCTTTGCGCGATGCGATCGCCGGGGCGAGCAGCATCATCGAGGTTCCTTCGGGATGCGCCAGCACCGCGTCGACCATCTGACTGACTGTCTGGGCTTGAAGATCGATGCCGTGATCCGGACAGCGTGGGGTGCCGGCCCGTGCGAACAGCAGCCGCATGTAGTCGTAGATTTCAGTGACGGTACCGACCGTCGAGCGCGGATTGTGCGAGGTCGATTTCTGTTCGATCGAGATCGCCGGAGACAGGCCGTCGATCGCGTCGACGTCGGGCTTCTCCATCATCGAGAGAAACTGCCGGGCGTAGGTCGACAGCGACTCGACATAGCGCCTTTGGCCTTCCGCGTAGATCGTGTCGAACGCCAGCGAGGACTTGCCGGAACCCGACAGGCCCGTCAGGACGATCAACCGGTCGCGTGGCAGGTCGAGGTCGATGTTCTTGAGGTTGTGGGTCCGGGCCCCCCGGATGCGGATGCTGTGCATGGGACCGCACATGATACTGCGAGGAGGTGCTTGGGCGCTAACCCCTGTCGCTCGAGCGCCTCGGGGACGCGCGGGGCCGTGTACAATCCTTGAGGGTAGCGTCAATTCAAGCGGAGTTCGTCATGGCACGTGGAGTCAACAAGGTTATTTTGGTCGGCAATCTTGGCGCGGACCCCGAGACTCGCTCGATGCCGAGCGGGATGACGGTGACCAACGTGCGGATAGCGACCAGCGAGTCGTGGAAGGACAAGGCATCCGGGGCCCAGCAGGAGCGGACCGAATGGCATCATGTCGCGTTCTTCGGGCGCTTGGGGGAGATCGCCGCCGAATATTTGCGCAAAGGTTCCCAGGTGTTCATCGAGGGGCGCCTGCGAACACGCAAGTGGCAGGACAAGCAGGGAGCCGACCGCTATACGACCGAAATCATCGCCGATAACATGCAGATGCTCGGTGGTCGCGGCGGGATGAGCGGTGGTGCGGGTGAACGGGCGCCAGGTTCGGCGCCGCCACGCGAAGATTTCGATCAGTCGGCGCCTCCCGCACAGGCCGGCGGCAAAGAGGATTTCGACGACGATATCCCGTTCTGAGGGACGAACCGGGCATCAATCGTCTGCGAGGTCCTCGCCCGGGAACAGGGCGTCGCTGAACCCGAACTGTCGCAGGTCGCGAATACGCCGCGGATAGAGGATGCCATCGAGATGGTCCGTTTCGTGTTGCACGACGCGTGCATGAAAACCGCTCACCGTGCGGTCGAGGGGCCGGCCTTCGGCATCGACGCCGGTGTAGCGTAGCGTGCGATAACGGGGCACCAAACCCCGCATCCCGGGCACGGAGAGGCAGCCTTCCCAGCCATCCTCCAGGTCCTCGCCGAGCGGTGTCAGCACGGGGTTGATCAGGACGGTCCGCGGGACCGCCTCGGCATCCGGATAGCGCGGATTATGGTCGACCTCGAAGATGACGACGCGTAGGCCGACGCCGATTTGCGGCGCAGCAAGACCGGCACCATCCAGGTGGCGCATCGTGTCCCACATGTCGGTCAGCAAGGCCTCGAATTCCGCGGTGCCGAGGTTGGCGACCGGTGCCGCGACCGCGAGAAGCCTCGGGTCGCCCATCTTGAGAACTTCGCGAATTGCCATGGTTGCGAGTATCTTATCGGCCTTTTCGACGCGAGCCTATGCCCGGACTCTTATACATCAAGACCTTTGGCTGCCAAATGAATGAGTACGATTCCGACAAGATGCGGGACGTGCTGCGGGCGGCCGATGGCATGACGGTTACCGAGGACCCGGAGGCTGCCGACGTGCTCTTGGTCAATACCTGTTCGGTGCGCGAAAAGGCTCAGGAAAAGGTCTTTTCCTTGCTCGGCGAGTGGCGACTGCTCAAACAGCGCCGTCCGCAGCTGGTCATCGGTGTCGGTGGTTGTGTCGCGAGCCAGGAGGGAGAGGGCATCACGGCGCGGGCGCCGTTCGTGGATCTCGTGTTCGGCCCGCAGACCTTGCATCGGCTGCCGGAGATGATCCGAGGCCTGAAGCGCACCGGTCGACCGCAAATCGACGTCAGCTTTCCCGAGATCGAGAAATTCGACCGACTGCCGGACGCGCAGGCGGCAGGCGCGACGGCGTTCGTGTCGATCATGGAGGGTTGCAGCAAGTATTGTAGTTTCTGCGTCGTGCCCTACACGCGTGGCGATGAAGTTAGCCGCCCGTTTGAACAGGTGATCGCCGAGATCTCGCAATTGGCGTCCCAGGGCGTACGTGAGGTGACGCTGCTCGGCCAGAATGTCAATGCGTACGCGGGTTCGATGCGGGACGGTGCGAGCGCGGACCTGGCGACCCTGATCCATTATGTCGCGGCGATCATCCCCATCGAGCGCATCCGCTTCACGACCTCGCATCCGCTGGATTTCAACGACAGTCTGATCGAAGCTTACGCGAATGTTCCAAAACTCAATAATTTCATGCACTTGCCTGTTCAGAGCGGCTCGGACAGAATTCTGGCGGCGATGAAGCGCGGGCACACCGTGCTCGAATACAAGCAGAAGTTGCGCAAGTTACGCGCTGTCCGACCCGGCATCTGCATCTCGACTGACATCATCGTCGGTTTTCCCGGTGAAACCGAGGATGATTTCGAAGCGACGATGAATCTCGTGGCCGAGTGCGGCTTCGACCAGTCCTTCAGCTTCATCTACAGCCGTCGACCGGGAACCCCCGCCGCGGCTCTCCCCGATGAAGTCCCGCATGAGGTCAAACAGCAGCGTCTAGTTGTCTTGCAGCAGCGATTGAATGCGCAGGCGCGGGCGATTTCGCAGCAGATGGTCGGCAGCCGGCAGCGTGTCTTGGTGCAGCGGCATTCGAAGCGCGACCCACGGCAGCTCGCCGGCCGCACCGACAATAACCGGTGGGTGAATTTCGATCCACCGGCATCCGCAGCGAAGAGCCTCATCGATTGTTTCGTCGACGTCGAAATCACCGAGGCAATGCCGAATTCGCTGCGCGGCCGGCTCATCGACGAGCCCTCGCCGTGAGTTCCCTCCCGGCGGCGCGCGACATGCTCATCGAACCTGCGGACAACGCCCGTCTGGTCGATCTGTGCGGTCCGCTGGACGCGCATTTGCGGCTGATCGAGGAGCGCCTGGGCACCGAGATCCGCCGGCGTGGCAACCGCTTCCAGCTCATCGGCGGTGAGGCGGCCACGCTCAGGACCGAAACGGCGCTGCGTCAGCTCTACGAACGGGCGCTGCGTGAGCCGATCAATCCGCAGCGCGTCCACCTGGTGCTGCAGGAACTCGATATGGAGCCGGTCCCGGCGGGCGATGAGCTGAAAGTGCGCACCGCACGCGGAATGGTGCGCGCGCGCGGCCGCAATCAGCTCGACTATCTTCATAACGTGCGCACGCACGACCTGACTTTCGGCATCGGCCCTGCGGGAACCGGCAAGACGTATTTGGCGGTCGCCTGCGCGGTGGAGGCATTGCAGGAGGAACGGGTGCGTCGGATCGTGCTCGTTCGTCCGGCGGTCGAGGCCGGCGAGCGGCTCGGGTTCCTGCCGGGCGACTTGACGCAGAAGGTCGATCCGTACCTTCGACCGATGTATGACGCATTGTACGAAATGATGGGATTCGAGCGGGTCGCGAAGCTGATCGAGCGCAATGTGATCGAGGTCGCGCCGCTTGCCTTCATGCGTGGCCGTTCGTTGAACGATTCCTTCGTGATCCTCGACGAGGCGCAGAACACCACGAACGAACAGATGAAGATGTTTTTGACGCGCATCGGCTTTGGATCGAAGGCGGTCGTGACCGGTGACATCACGCAGACCGATCTGCCGAGCGCGAAACAGTCCGGGCTGCGTACCGTGATCGACATTCTGCGGGGTGTGCGGGGTATCGCGTTCACGATGTTCAGTTCGCGGGATGTGGTGCGTCACCCCTTGGTGCAGCGCATCGTGCAGGCCTATGAGTCGAGCGCTACGGAACCGCCACCCGCGATCGGCTGAACCGCGGCTGGATGTCTCCGTGAGCTACGCGGCACGTCGGCCCTGGGTTCCGAGGCCTGCGGATTTCATCCGTTGGGCGCTGGCTGCGGTCGATTCATCGGCTATACCGCAGAGTCTGTCGGTACGGGTCGTGGGCCTGGCGACGAGCCGGAACCTGAATCAGCGCTACCGGCACAAGCCGAAGGCGACCAACGTGTTGTCCTTTACCGGCGCCGGGTGCACCCCGGACGGCCGGCGGCATCTCGGCGAACTGGTGATTTGCGCGCCGGTGGTTGCTCGCGAGGCGCCTGCCGGCGGTGTGGCGTTGCGGGCGCATTGGGCGCACATGACCGTTCACGGCGTACTGCACCTGCGCGGTTTCGACCATGAGCGTGATGAGGAGGCGCGCGTCATGCAGGCGAAGGAGGTTCAACTCCTTGATCGGCTTGGTTTTCCCAACCCGTACGCCTGATCGAGTATCCTAGGAGCCGATGTCCGAGCTATCACACGGCGGTACGGGCCGCTGGCTGAAAAGAATCACCAAGTCGATGACCGGCGAACCGCGCGATCTCGCCGCTTTGACCGACGAGCTGCGCGAAGACAGCGAACGCGGGCTGTTCGACAGTGACGCCCTGGCGATGATCGAGGGCGTCCTCGCCGTCGCCGAGATGCAGGTGCGCGACATCATGGTGCCGCGCTCGCAGATCGTGTGCGTCGAACACGATGAATCGCCCGAGCGCATCGTTGCCCAGGTCGTCGAGTCCGGGCACTCCCGCTTCCCGGTGATCGGCGAGGACCGCGACGAGATCGTCGGAATCCTCCTCGCGAAGGATCTGCTGCGCCTGCAGATCGCCGACGCCGAGGAGTTCGCGATACGCGAATACATGCGAGCCGCGGTTTTCGTGCCGGAGAGCAAGCGCTTGAATGTGCTGCTGAAGGAGTTCCGCCGCAGCCACAACCACATTGCGATCGTCGTCGACGAATACGGCGGAGTCTGCGGCCTCGTCACGATCGAGGATGTGATCGAGCAGATCGTCGGTGAGATCGACGATGAGCACGATGTCGAGGACGACCAGACGATCCGCAAGGAAGGGCCCAGGGAGTTCTCGGTGCGGGCCTTGACGCCGATCGGCGTCTTCAACCGGTACTTCGGAACGCACTTTTCCGACAAGGATTTCGACACCCTCAGCGGGCTGTTGATGCAGGAGTTCGGTCGGCTGCCACGACGAGGCGAGGCGATTCAGGTCGGCGGACTGGAATTTCGCATCATGCGCGCCGACCGCCGCCGGATCGATCTGGTGCGCGTGATGACGGTGGCCGACTATGAGCCGCCAGAGGACGATGAAGCCGGGGTCTGAAGGCTCCGGTCGCGCATCGCGGCCTGCCGTCATCTCGGGTATTCTGCCCAACCATCATGCAAGAACGATACGAGCCGGCCGTCGTAGAGGCCGAAGCCCAAGCATACTGGCGCGATAGCCGCTGTTTTTCCCCATCCGAGGCTCCGGCCCGGGAAAAATACTACTGCCTGTCGATGTTTCCCTATCCGAGCGGTCGTTGCCATATGGGCCACGTCCGCAACTACACGATCGGCGACGTCCTGGCGCGCTTCATGCGCATGAACGGCAAGAACGTGTTGCAGCCGATGGGCTGGGATGCCTTCGGACTGCCGGCGGAGAACGCGGCGATCGCCAACGGCGTACCTCCCGCGAAATGGACCTACGAGAACATCGCGTACATGCGCAAGCAGCTCCAATCGCTGGGGCTTGCCATCGATTGGAGTCGCGAGATCGCGACCTGTCGGCCGGAATACTATCGCTGGAACCAGTGGTTGTTCCTGCGCATGCTCGAGGCGGGCATCGCCTATCGCAAGACCGGGGTCGTGAACTGGGATCCGGTCGATCAGACGGTGCTCGCGAATGAACAGGTGATCGACGGGCGCGGCTGGCGTACCGGTGCCCTCGTCGAGAAACGCGAGATCCCGATGTACTACCTGGGGATCACACGGTACGCACCCGCGTTGCTCGACGCATTGGAAGGCATGCGCGGCTGGCCGGAACGCGTGCGCACGATGCAGGCGAACTGGATCGGCAGGAGCGAGGGCCTGAATCTTGGCTTCCCGTACGCCTTCGACGGCATGAGCGGCGTTTTGCGCGCATTCACGACGCGGCCGGATACCATCATGGGCGTGACATTCTGCGCGGTCGCCGCGGAACATCCGCTCGCCACGTATGCCGCGCGCGGCAACGCCGCGCTCGCGGCTTTCATCGAGGAATGCAAGCGCGGCCCGGCGATGGAGTCCGAACTTGCGACTCAGGAGAAGCGGGGCATGCCGACCGGGCTGCACGTGCGCCACCCCTTGAGCGGCGAGCCGGTGCCGCTGTGGATCGGCAACTACGTGCTGATGAGCTACGGCGAGGGCGCGGTGATGGGTGTGCCCGCGCACGATGAGCGGGACTTCGAGTTCGCCAAGAAGTACGCGCTGCCGATCGAGCCGGTCATCGAAATCGACGGCAAACCCTTCTCCACTGACGCCTGGCAGGCCTGGTATGCCGAGCATGGGCGCTGTGTGAATTCAGGTCCCTATGACGGTCTCGACTACGAGGCCGCGGTCGACGCCGTCGCGGCGGATATCGCCAAGGCCGGTCTTGGCGGCAAACAGACGATCTGGCGCCTCAGGGACTGGGGTATTTCCAGGCAACGCTATTGGGGCTGCCCGATCCCGATCATCCAGTGTGCCCAGTGTGGCTCGGTGCCGGTTCCCGACTCGCAGCTGCCGGTCCTGCTGCCTGAGGATCTGGTGCCGGATGGCAGCGGCAATCCGCTCGCCAAGCATGCCGAGTTCCTCGCCTGCCGCTGTCCGCGCTGTGGCGCGGCGGCGCGACGCGAAACGGACACGATGGACACCTTCGTCGACTCCTCCTGGTACTTCCTGCGCTTCGCGTGCAGCGACAACCCGGGCGCGATGGTCGATGAACGGGTCGATTACTGGTTGCCCGTGGATCAGTACATCGGCGGCATCGAGCACGCGATTTTGCACCTGCTCTATTCCCGATTCTGGACTCGGGTGATGCACGATTTGCAGCTGGTTCGGTGCGTCGAACCGTTCTCGAACTTGTTCACGCAGGGCATGGTGCTCAACGAGGTGTTCTTTCGCAAGCCGCCTTCGGGGCGGGTCGAATACTTCAATCCGGCGGATGTCGAGGTCACGCTCGATCCACGTGACCGGCGGCGCGTCGCGACCCTGCGCGCCGATGGCATCGAGGTGCAATCCGGCGGCATCGTCACCATGTCGAAGTCGAAGAACAACGGCGTCGACCCGCAAGCGCTGGTCGAGGAGTTCGGCGCCGATACGGCGAGGCTGTTCACGATGTTCGCGGCCCCGCCGGAACAGACGCTCGAGTGGTCCGATGAGGGCGTGCAGGGCGCCTACCGGTTCATCAAACGTCTGTGGAAGGCGGTCTACGACCACCTTGCCGATGGTCCCGTCGAGCCGCTCGAGCGGCTCGATCTGGACGAGGCGCAGAGGGCCCTGCGTCGGCAGACGCATCACACCCTTGCCAAGGTCACGGACGATATCGGCCGGCGGCGCACCTTCAATACCGCGATCGCGGCGGTCATGGAGCTTCTGAACGCCCTCGGCAAATTTGCGCCGCGCGGTCCGCAGGATCGGGCCGTGATCCACGAGGGACTGAATACCGCCGTGCTCTGCCTCTCGCCGATCATTCCGCACGCGACCCATGCGCTTTGGCGCGCGCTCGGGCACACGAGCGCCATCGTCGATGAGCCCTGGCCGGCGGCCGATGCCGAGGCACTCGAGCAGACGACGATCGAGATCGTCGTACAGGTCAACGGCAAGCTGCGCAGCCGTATCCGTGTTGCCGCCAACGCCGATGGGCAGAGCGTCCGCGAGGCGGCGCTCGCCGATCCGAACGTGCGCAAATTCATCGGCGACGGTGCGGCGCGCAAGGTCATCGTCGTTCCGGGAAAACTCGGCAATGTCGTCCTCTGAGGCACCGCCGCTCGGCGGCCGGGCGCGCACGGCCGGATGGTCGCGGTGGCGGGCGGCACCGATCATCGCGCTGGCCGCGCTCAGCGGTTGTGGGTTTCACTTGGCGGGCACCGCACCCCTGCCGGCGGTGCTCGCGCGTCCGCACCTGTCGTTCGTCGATCCGTACTCGGACTTTGCGCGCTACTTCCGGCAACAACTGCAGGCAGCCGGCGCCGTGCCGCAATCGAGCGCCGTCCGCGCCACCGCGACGGTCGAGGTGTCGCGTGATGCGGTCGAACAGCGGGTGTTGTCGGTGTCGGCGCGCAATATTCCGACGGAATATCTTCTGGTCTATACGGTGACTTATTCGGTGCGCGACGCGCGGCGTCAGCTGCTGGCGCCGCAGACGATCAGCTTGACCCAGGATTACAGCTTCTCCGAAACGGCCGTGCTCGCGAAGGAGCACGAGGCCGACATGTTGCGCCGGCAAATGGCGCGGGACCTCGTCGTGATCGCGATGCGACGGATCGCGAGCCTGAAGTAGTTCCGCCGTGGCGCTCGAAGCGGGCGTTCTGCTGGTCAACGGCATCGACCGGATCGCGCTGGCGATGTTGTTGGACCGCTATGGTTTGCAGATGAGCTGGGTCGCGCCGGGTGAGGAGATCCCCGGATCCTATTGGGGCGAGCGTGAGGCCGGATTGATAGGCGAGCGAATCTTCCTGCGCCCGGACACGCCCCTGCATTCGGTCCTGCACGAGGCGTCGCACTTCATCTGTATGAGCGCAGAGCGCCGGACCGGGCTGGACACCGACGCCGGCGGCGATCACGCCGAGGAGAACGGTGTCTGTTATCTGCAGATCGTGCTTGCCGACGAACTGCCGGGCATGGGCCGTGAACGCATGCTGCACGACATGGATGCCTGGGGATACACCTTTCGTCTCGGCAGTGCGCGCGCGTGGTTCGCCGAAGACGCGGACGATGCGCGCCGATGGCTCATCGAGCGCGGGTTGATGCTTGCCAATGGCCGCCCGACCTTCCTTTGTCGTTGAACGCCGCAGCACGTCCCCGGCATTTCCAGACCGCGGCGGCCGCATTCGAGCCGGAGCCCTGCTGCTCGGCGAGCTGGCGCAAGCGGATGCGCCATGGCAGGTTCCAGTCCTGAGGAATCGCAAGCACCTTCCGGGGCGACCGGCGCTGCCACGATCCGATCGCGCCAAACGTGCCGATCGGATCCGGGCGCCGCGCTTCCGTACTTGTTACAGTCGTTCTCATGCCGCTTTCTCCACCGCGATAGGTGCCTGCGCCGCGAGCAACTGCGATCGCAGCTGCGGCCAGTCGATCAGACGCAGCGTGCCGTTCATGTCCTCGACGAGCGAGGAGCAACTCTCCACCCAGTCACCGTCGTTGCAGTAGGTGACCCCTTGAATGTCGCGGATCTCCGCGTGATGGATGTGACCGCAGACGACGCTGTCGACGCCGCGCTTGCGGGCCGATTGCGCGACCGCCTCTTCGAAGCTGCCGATGTACTGCAGCGCAGTCTTCGCCTTGTGCTTCATGAAGGCGGCCAACGACCAATGCGGCAGATCGAACTGGCGCCGAAACCGGTTGATCCACGGGTTCGCCGCGAGCAGCAGGTCGTACAGGTCGCTGCCGATTCGCGCAAGCCACGGACTGCACTTGACGACGCTGTCGAATTCATCACCATGCAGAAGCAGAAGGCGCCGGCCGTCCGCCGTCACATGCACATATTCGCGGTGGATCTGCAGATTGCCGAATACCGCGCCATCGAATTCGCGAAAGACCTCGTCGTGGTTGCCGGGCACGTAAACCACCTTCGTGCCGCGCTTGGCCTTGCCGAGGATGGTGCGCAGCACGTTGTTGTGCGACTGCGGCCAGAACATCGTCTTGCGCATGCTCCAGACGTCGATGATGTCACCGATCAGGAACAGATTTTCCATGTCGAAGGCATGCAGAAACTCGAGCAGCAGGTCGGCACTGCAACCCCTGAACCCCAGATGCACGTCCGAAATGAATATCGACCTGACCCGGGTCGGTGTCAATGCGTTTCCGGCCAGCATGCTGTTCGATCCTCCCGCGGCTGCTGTCGTCCCGGATGAGGATCCGCGACGGAAGTGACGCCTGCGTGACTGTGTCGAGAAGATTTTTTGACGTCGCGCTGCGCCGGGCCGGACAATTGCCAAGGATGCAGGTATTCGGCCGGGAGCCGTGCGCCCCTTGCCGGCAGCAGGCGCTCGAGGATGCCCGGGATCTCGAACACCGCGCGGTTGCGGATCGCGGCGACAGAGGCGCGAAAGCCGGCGAAATTCGCCATCATCTCGGCTACGCCCGCGCGTACCGCGCTAAAGGAATCGAGCACCACGCCGGCCCGATTCTCCTTCACCCAGTCGGTGTTGTAGCGCTCCTGCGGCATGGTCCACGCGTTGCGCACGACGATGACCGGCAAACCCTGCTGAATCGCCTCGCTGATGCTGCCGGGCCCCGGTTTGCCGACAAAGAAGTCCGCCAGCCGCATGAAGTCGCGGATGTTCGAGGTGAAGCCGACCACCACGCGCGGCGCGCACGAGCGCATCGCGCGCAGCTGTTCGGCGAGCGCCACGTTATGACCACAGACCATGATGAGTTGAAAGTCATCGAGACGTTTGGCGATCCGCCCCATCGTCTTGGAGCCATGGCCGCCGAACATCACGATGCCGGTCGGCAGGGCCGGATCGAGACCGAGCTTGCGCATCTCGGCCGCTCGATCGAACGGTTCATTCGCGTAGAATTGCGGCCGGATGATCATGCCGCTGGTTGCATGCACGTGCGATTCGTCATACCCGGCCGCCCTGGCCTGGGCGAGGGCGTGCGCGGTGCCGCAAATCAGATGTTGCGACTGTCCGGGTTCGATCCAGAAGTGCGGCGGGAAATCGGCGAAATCCGTGAGCACCGTTGCGTACGGCACCGTCGGCCTGGCTTGCGCGAGCGCCGAGTACATCGCGCGGTTGAAATTCGGCACCAGTGAAACCACGAGGTCCGGACGGGTTCTTCGCCAGTGTCTCGCGAGCTGCGACACCAAGGACCGATGGCTAAGTCGGATCAGACCGTGGAGTATGCGCAACTCCTGTGCGAGACCGATCGTCCATCCCAGCGCGATGCGTGCGTTGTAATAGTTCTCGGGCTTCATGCCCGTTGTTCGATAGAACAATTCACGAGGATCGATCATCTCGAACAGGTTGACCCGACGGACTTCCCATGGCCGTCCCTGCCCGTGAATCACCTCCTCGAGCGCTATCGCCGCTGAGCGGTGTCCGCCGCCTGCGTTGAAGTAGACGAGATCGATCCTGTGCATCGCGAATCCTCGCGCCGTCCGTCGACGCGCGGCGGCGATTCTGCACCGCTCAGATGACCGTTCGATGAACCTTGTTCGGCGAGGCACGGCACCAGGTTTCGCTCGAACTCGCGGCTGCAGATTTCCCAACCGCAGACCATTGCGCGCCGACGGCACGCTTGCGGATCGATCAGCAAGGCACGTTCGGCGGCGACCGACAGATCCTCGTCGAGCGCGCCGGTCACCCCGTCCTCGATGACGTCGATCGGGCCGGTGACCGGGAAGGCGGCGACCGGCACGCCGCAAGCCATTGCCTCGAGATTCACCAGGCCGAAGGTGTCGGTAAGGCTCGGGAACACCATGATATCGGCCGCCGCGAGCAGCGCGGCGAGTTCCTCGCCAAACAAATAGCCGTAGAACGTCGCCCCAGGGTGCTCGGCCTGCAGGCGCGCGCGTGCGGGGCCGTCACCGATCACGATCTTGCTGCCGCGCCAACGCATGTGCAGAAACGCTTCGACGTTCTTCTCGATGGCGATTCGTCCGACATACGCCGCAACCGGCCGTTTCAGGTCGATCGCGGTCTTGGTGCGCGGCCGGAAGAGTTCCGTGTCGACCCCCCGGCGCCAAGTCGCCAGATTTGCGAAGCCGTGGGCCATCAGTTCACGCCGCACGGAAGCGGTGCTCACCATGCAGCGGGCGGCCGGGCCATGGAACCGGCGCAACAGCCCGTAGGAGATCGCGATCGGTACCGGCAGCCGGGCACGCAGGTATTGGGCGAAGCGGGTGTGAAATGAGGTGGTGAATCGCAGGCCGTACCGCAGGGCATAGCGGCGCGCCGCGAAGCCGAGGGGGCCCTCGGTCGCGATGTGCAATGACTGCGGCGCGAAGGCCTCGATGCGGCGCGCCACCTGGGGGTAGGGTCTCAGCGACAGGCGGATTTCCGGATAGGTCGGACACGGCACGCTGCGAAATTCACTCGGGGTCACCATCTGCACCTCGTGACCGAAGCGGCAGAGCCAGCGTACCGTCTGTGAAAGGGTGCTGACGACGCCGTTGGTCTGAGGGTGCCAGGCGTCGGCGACAATCATGATCCGCATGAGGAACGCTGCCGCATCGCCAAGATCACCTCCCCGGTGAAACCACTCGCGCCAGAATCGCATCTGTCGATGACGATCCGGTTACCAAGCGCGCGTCCCGGTTGCGGTGGCGTCATGCGATTGCAACGTCAATCCTATATTTCCTGGTCGGGGAAATGTGCATCGAAACAACGCCGGACACCTTTAGGAGCCGACATGGCCACTTTTCGGGAAGCGCTCGCCACGCAGCGGGCGGACGATCATCGCTATTACCATCACAGCCGGATCAACCAGTCGCTGCACTTCTTCAGCGCATTGTCGTTCCTGTTTGCCTATGCAGAAGCATTCAAAGATCCGGCCGTCTCCGCGCTGATCGGTTGGTTGTTGGCGATGGTGAGCCGCCAGGCCGGCCACTTCTTCTTCGAGCCGAAGGGTTACGATCAGGTCAATCACGCGACCCACGAGCACAAGGAGGCGATCAAGGTCGGCTACAACCTTCGCCGCAAGACGATCCTGCTCGCGATCTGGGCGGCGGCACCGCTGGCGCTATGGTTCGATCCAACCCTGTTCGAGCGATTCATGCCGTACGCCACGCATGAAGGCTTTCTGCGCCGGGTCGGCACGGTCTGGCTGGCGGTCGGCGTCGGCGGTCTGCTGTTCCGAACCGTTCAGCTGTTTTTCATCAAGGATGTACAGACCGGATTCGTGTGGCTGACGAAAATTCTTACGGATCCATTCCACGACGTGCAGCTCTACCACACGGCACCCCTTCACCTGCTGCGCGGCGAGTTGATCGATCCGACGATCGGCGGCAGGCGCGCTTGAACCATCTCCATGAGCACGCGCCACCTGAGCGAGCGATTGCTGCGGGCCGGCGCGGACCACCACCAGCCGTCGGCGCGCATACGCTCGGCGGCCGACACGATCCGATCGGCGACGGTGTTGAATTCCTCATCCGTGTAATTCAGGCTGAAGATCAGCCGGCCGGTCCCGACCCAGCTCAAGGCAAGTCCGGCGGAACGCAGGTAGTACTGCAGCATCCAGTTGTAGCGGCCGGGTTCCAGGTAGTACATGGTCCAGATCGTCGACAGATTGGCGACCCGCAGCGGCAATTGTGCCGCGGCGAGACGCTCATTGAGCGCCGCGGCGCGGCCGTTCCAGGTTTTCTCGAGGCCGGAATACAGATCGCGCAGGGGCGCGCCTTCGAGGGCCAGCAGGAACTCATACATGGCGCCCATGACATAGGGATGGGCGTTGAAGGTGCCGCGCGCCAGACAGACGTCGGCCGGGCGGGCATCGTGGAAGCGTCGCATCAACTCGCGTCGGCCGCAGAGCACACCGACGGGCAAGCCGCCGGCCACCGTCTTGCCATAGGTGACCAGGTCGGCGTGAATGCCGAAATATTCCTGGGCGCCGCCCGGCGCGAGTCGAAAGCCGACGAATACCTCGTCGAAAATCAGTGCGATGCCCCGCTGCGCGCAGACCTCGCGCAGGGATCGGAGCCAACGGGTGTACGCATCGCGGTCGAAATGCGCGCGCCGGCGGCTGTCGACGAGCGTCGAATCGGCGGGCGCAGCGGCGTTTGGATGCAGAGCCTGCAGCGGATTGACGAGGACGCAAGCGATGTCACGGCGGTTGCGCAACACACGCAGGCTTGCCGCGTCCATCTCCTTCAGCGTGTAGGTGTCGCGGGCCGGCAGGGGATTGCCGACGCCGGGCTGCACGTCCCCCCACCAGCCGTGGTAGGCGCCGCAGAAGCGCACGAGCTTGCTCCTCCCCGTGTGATAGCGCGCGAGCCGCACGGCCTGCATCACCGCCTCGGTGCCGGACATGTGGAACGACACCTCGTCCATCCTGGAGATTTCGAGCAGACGCCGGACGTTGTACGCAGTCACGGGGTGATAGGCGCCGAGCACCGGGCCCAGATCACGGACGCGTTCGCTGCCGCGTGCGATGCAGCCCTTGTAGAAGTCGTAGCCGAAAACGTTCACACCGTACGAACCGGTCAGATCGAAGAAGCGATTGCCGTCCAAGTCGATGATCTCGACACCGTCCGAAGATTCGAGGAACGCGCCAATCCGCAGGCGCTCACGCACATGGCGGCCGAACTGAAAGGGCACGCGATAGCGTGCCGTGAACTGCAGATCGGACAGTCCCTCGGCGGCTTGCGCCGTGAGTTCCAGCGAGACGCCGTGGTTGCACCCCAGGCCGGTGGCAAGATCTTCGAAGCCCGCCCGGCGCGCGCTCACCACCGTCTCCGGCGCGGCATCGGCGCTGAAGAAACGCTCCGCGCCGTACTAGTAGTAAGGGATGAGGGCCGAGAGGCGGCGCGACAAGCGCGCATGCCCGGCGAGCGATCGATGTTTCGCCGCGGAGAGTTGCAGACGCCGCCACGCGCCGCGCATGCCCGCGCCGGTCGCGAGCGCGGCCGCGGCCGCGAGCAGTGTGGATCCAAGATGCATGAACGTCTCCCGCGGTACTGCACACCTCCGGGCGCACTTTATTGCCGGCGGGTTACGTTTCGATGACCGTGGGTACCCGGATCCGCCGGGGCTTGCGCCCGGACTGGCTGAATTTCCTGCTAACCAACCGGATTCCGCGCCGCTTCGTGACGCTCGCGATGGGCCGCATCAGCCGGATCCGCAGCCCCTTGTTCACCGCGGTCGGCATTGCAATCTGGGGCCGCTTCTGCGATTTGGATCTGCGCGATGCGAAGCGTTCACGCTTCGAAAGCCTGCACGACTGCTTTACGCGTGAACTTAAGTCCGGTGCGCGCAGCGTGGTCGACGACCCTTCACACTTCGCGAGTCCGTGCGATGCGATCGTTGGCGCCGTCGGTGTGGTCGATGCGGGGACCGTGCTGCAGGCGAAGGGTGCATCCTATCGGCTCGCCGAGTTGCTGCAGGATCCGGCATTGGCGCTTACCCACGAGGGAGGCGTCTATGCGACCTTGCGCTTGAGCGCGGGCATGTATCATCGCTTCCACGCGCCCCATGATTGCCGCATAGAGCGGGTCGATTACGTCTCGGGGGATGCATGGAATGTCAATCCGCCGGCGCTGGCGCGCATCGAGCGCCTGTTTTGCAGAAACGAGCGCGCCGTCATTCGCTGCCGCCTGGACGGTGGCGAGCTCCTCACGCTCGTGCCGGTCGCTGCCATTCTGGTCGCGAGCATCCGCCTGCGCTTCGTCGATGTGCGTTTGCACCTGCGTTACCGGGGTCCGAACCGCATACCGTGCGATGCCCGGCTGGTAAAGGGCGAGGAAATGGGCTGGTTCGAGAATGGTTCCACGATCATCGTCCTAGGGCCGCCCGGCGTCACGCTGAGCCGCGGCACCGGCGATCGGATCCGCATGGGCGAGTCATTGATGCGGTTCGACGGCATCCGTGTGCCGCAGCGTACGGACGCCTGCACGAGCGCAGGATAAGATCTGCTTCTGCAAAATCAGGAGAAGCACATGAAACCAAGCCATCGCATCGCTGTGATCGTATTCATAGGCAGTCTTGCCGGTCTCTCCGGCTGCGTATGGCCGGATGGCGGCGGCTGGGGCCACCGCGGCGGCGAGTACCATGGTGGACAGGAACACCGTAGCCAGGGTTGCGAGGACCAGCGTGGAGACGATTGCCGGGATCACGGGCATCACTAGACCGGCTGGCGGCCGTAGACCTCACGTGCGGCGCTGGACGCGCTTGAACATCGATTGCACCGCCTGGTAACAGCCGCAGGCGGCGGCACCCAGCTCTCGCGTGTTCAATATCCGGATTTTTCCGCGGCTGTAGGTGATCACCCCGCGGCGTTTCAGCGCGTTGGCGGCCTGCGTCACGCCCTCGCGGCGCAGACCAAGCATGTGGGCCAAAAACTCATGCGTGAGGGAGAACTCGTCGGAGCCGATCCGATCGCGCGTCATCAGCAACCACCGGGCGAGCCTTTCATCGGCTTCGTGGAAGCGGTTGCAGGCGGCCGTCTGGGATATCTGCGCCATCAGTGCGAACGTATAGCGGTACAGTTGGTCTTGCAGCGCTGGATTGCGGTTGAATTCGCTGAGGAACGGAACGGATGGCATCCGCAAGGCCGTGCCGCCTCCCTGTACCAGGGCGCGCACGCCGGAAATGCCGACACCCAGGATGAACGGCATTCCCGCCATGCCTTCGTTGCCGACCATGCCCACTTCGAGACTGCGCCGCGCATCGACCGCGGTGAGCAGCGAAATCAGGCAGTCGACGGGAAAATAGACATGCCTGATGGTGCGGCCCGGTTCGTAGAGCACTTGCCGGAACTTCAGGGTCACCGGTTCAAGTTGTGCGCGCAGGCGGCGTCGATCCTTCGAAGGAACGTTCGCCAGTACCCGGTTTGCATCGAAGGGGTCGTTCATCATGACTTTGCGCCTCGCGCCACGGCGCCATACCGATGCGACCACAGTACACCTCCCATGGATTCATCGTGGGCTTTTCCGGGTGTGCTTTTGCAGGCGGGCGAGCAGATATCGTTGCACGAAGCCACGGGAGCCGGTGCCGTCCAGGAAGGCGCAATGGCCGCCGTGCGGCGCGATGTCCAACTCCACGCAGCCTGAGAGCCGCATTGCGCGAAAGTCGGCCGCCGGAATCACCGGATCGTCTTCGGTGGCCAGGATCGTGGTCGGGACGCGAATCCCCGCCAAGCGGTCGCCGGCCACGGAATATCCGTCGAGGTAAGCGTCCAGCGAGCCGAAATTCGTATGACGCATGACGAGTACGCGCGTCAGTTCGCGCATGTTCAGCCGCAGTTCCGCGGCTGAAATCACCTGCTGTGCGGGAAACAGCGCCTGCTTGCGGCGCAGCGAAGCGCGCCACTTGTTCATGAAATACGCATGATAGAGACGTGCCTGCTCGAGTCGCCGGAGCCCTGCGGCCGGATCGATCACCGGGCATACGGCCAGTGTGTAGTCGAGGGCGATGCCGCGCACGGGCGCCAGATTCGCAACGCGCAGAGCGAAGTTGCCGCCCAGCGAGAAACCCGCGAGAGCGCGCAGTCCGGGTCCGGGGCGTGCCATCACCCTCGCCACGGCGGCCACCACTTCCTCCAGACGGCAGGAGTGAAACGGCTCCAGGTTGAGGCCATGGCTGTCGCCGTGATCGCGGAAATTCAATCGAAAGACATCGTAGCCGGCACGCACCAGGCAGGCGGCGATCGAAACCACGTAGTTGGAGCGTGCATGACCCTCCCAACCGTGCAGCAGCATCACCAAGCCGTGGCGATCGGGCAGCGCCTGCTGTGGAGTGTGAAAGCCCTGCAGGCGCACGTTGCCGTCAAGTTCAAGTATTTCGGCACGCGTGTGCCGCTCGAGCCGCCAGCAGCGGCGGGCAAGCGCGAGCCGACCCAGCGCGCCGGAGCCTAGTACAGACTGAAGATGCGGGTTGCGCAGCCAGCGCGGTGGCGAAAACTCCGCGGCCCGCGGCAACGCGGGCCCGCTGGCGCCTGCGGCTGCGTCGGAATCGTTCATACCCCATTGTATAGAAACGCCTCCCGGTCTGCGGCCGCGGTGTGTGGGCCAGCGCACGGAAGCGCACGGGCGAGCGGTTATATTCGGCGCCCGCAAGCGCTTCACATCAACCCCACCCGCAACGGATCCGGAGCCCGTCATGAATATCAACTCGCACATCAGCATTGGCCCGCTCGTGTCGCTGATCGCCGGCGTGCTCATCTTGCTGGTGCCGCGTCTGCTCAATTACATCGTCGCGATCTACCTGATCATCATCGGCTTGTTGGGGCTGTTCGGCGGCTTTGGCGGCTTACGCTTCCACTAGCGCACGAGGCTATGTTCCACCCCCGATCATCGGGCGCCGAAGCAGCGCCCGGCCCGGGCGCATGGCCCTTTGGGGAGCGTCTCGACGCCTTGACGGCCGGTGCCTACGACACGGACGTCTTGTTGCGCGAGGCGTGCCTGCTGGCGAAGGCGGCTCCCGATGGCGTCTGCGAGATGCTGTCGGTGATCGATCAATTCTTCCGGCTGGGCAAGATTCGTGTTGCGGACTATCAACAACTGAAATCCCATTTGGGGGTGCTGGTGGTGAGCGGTGCGCGCGAGTTGCATGGCGCTCGGGCGCAGCCGGAGCGGCGCACCTTCGTCCAGCCGGTCGAGCCGATCGAGGTTACCGAACCGGTGGCGGGCTCGGGCACACCGTCAGCCGCGGACCAAGCGCCGGTGTGCGCCGTCGGCGCTGAGGCGATGGAAGCTCGATGTCCGGTGGTCGGCGATACCCTGCGGGGGCGCTACCGGGTCACCGCAATCATCGGCAGAGGCGGTTCGGGAACCGTATTCGAGGTCGTCGACCAATACCTGGCGGATGCAGCCACGAACCCTCCGCGCCTTGCCTTGAAGGTGCTGAATTCGGAAGTGACGCGGCGGCCTGCCGTGCTGCGCGCCCTGCTCGCGGAGTTCCTCACCCTGCGGTCGCTGACGCATCCAAACATCGTGCGGGTGCACGACTTCGATCGCGATGATCAGATGGGTTTCTTCACGATGGAATTACTCTGCGGCTCCTCCTCGGCGGTCATGGTCGGCGCTCATGGCGGCGCCCTGGCGCGTGCTCACGCACGCTCGATCGTTCAGGACGTCGGTATGGCTCTGGCGCACGCGCATTCGCGGGCGATCGTCCATGGAGACATCAACCCGCAGAACATCTTCCTTACCGATGACGGTGAGGTGCGTTTGCTCGACTTCGGTTCATCGAACCCGGCCCCGTCGAGTCCCCTGGGTGTGCCGGTGGCGACGTTGAGATACGCGAGCTGCGAGATTCTCGAAGGCCGTCCCGCGGGCCCCGCAGATGATGTCTTCGCGCTCGCCTGTGTCGCCTATGTCCTGCTGTCCGGAAGGCATCCGTTCGCGAATCGCACCGCGTTGCAGGCGCGCGCGGAGCAACTGAGACCGCCGCGTCCGCGCGGTCTGAGGCGCCGCCACTGGATGGCCTTGAGATCGGCGCTGGATTTGCGGGGCGACCGGCGACCCACGGATGTCGATCGCTGGGTGCAACGCTTCAATGCCGGGGTGGCTCTTGCCCCGCTGCCGCGGCTGTCTGAATTGCTGTCGGCGCCGGCCGATCGTCGGCGGGGAAAACTGGCCGCCTTGATCGTGTCCTTGCTGCTCGCCGTGGCTGCGGGCAGCCTTTGGGCCGGGCATCCGCAACGCCCGCTGCAGCGACTGGCCGCCCTGTTGCATGGGCGGACAGCCAACACGCCGGGCGAACCGTCCTCGGGGTGGCACGGTATATCGCTCAGCCCGCCGAGACGCTAAGCGAGTTGCCCCTCGGCGCGCTCGCTCATCCGCGGCTCGTAGAACCGATATTGCGCGCGGCCGCGGGCCTTCGCGTGCAACATCGCGATATCCGCATGCCGCAACAAGCTCCCGGCGTCGCCGCCGTCGGTGGGGTACACGCCGATACCGATGCTCGCGGTGATGCGCAAATCCCGCTTCTCGATGCGGTGGGGAACCGCCAGTGCCGCGAGAATTTTCTCTGCGCTGATGGCGGCATCCGCCGCCTGCGCCACCTCCGAGAGCAGGACGACGAACTCGTCGCCGCCCTGTCGGCACACGGTATCGGAGTCGCGCACGCATTTGGCGATGCGATTCGCAACCGACCGCAGAAGTTCATCGCCGATCACGTGTCCTAGCGAGTCGTTGATCCGCTTGAAGCGATCCACGTCCACGAACAGCAACGCCAGCGACGTCCGCCGCCGGTGGGCCATCGAGATCGCCTGATGGAGCCGCTCGCTGAGCAGCGCGCGGTTCGGCAGTGCCGTCAATGAGTCATGCTGCGCCCGATGTGACATCTCACGCGATCGCGCGCGTGCCTCGCCGACGTCATGGAAAACGATGACCGCGCCGCATACTCTGCCGTCGCCGTCCCGGATCGGTGCGGCGGTGTCCTCGATGGCAATTTCCTCGCCGTCAAGTCGTATTAGCACACAGTCACCGCTCAGGGTCGCCGTCTTGTTGTGCAGGATCGCCAAGGTCAGCGGATTCACCGCGGCCTCGTGGCTGCCGCCATCGACGATGCGCAGCACTTCCCGATGCGAACGACCGGCGGCGGCGTGCAGCGACCAGCCGGTCATCCGCTCAGCCGCCGGGTTCAGATACGTCACTTGACCGGCGATGTCGATGCTGATCACACCGTCACCGATGGAATCGAGGGTTGCAATGGCCGCATCGCCGCTGATGGAAGACTGGCTTTGAAGCATTGGACACCCTCCGCTCTTTCCTTAACTGGAATGGGCCTCACTATCCACGCGCCGACCCGCCCCGTCTGTTCGCCGCCGCACGGGCGGCGCGGACGGGACCCAGATCAGCCGATGCCGGGTTGAACGCTCCCCGGCGATTGCGCGTGCCGCATAAATTCGACCAGCGCCGCGGCGCCCAGCGGCCGGCTGAAAAAATAACCCTGTGCTTCCGGGCAGGATTGTTCTTCGAGAACGGCGAGCTGGGTCGGATTCTCCACGCCCTCGGCGATGACACGCATCCGCAAACTGTCCGCCATGCCGATGACGGCGCCGACGATGCTGGCGTCGTCCGAGCCGGCCGTCAGGTTCCACAGGAATGACTGGTCGATTTTCAGGACGTCGATCGGGAATCGCTGCAGGTGGCTGAGGCTCGAGAAGCCGGTGCCGAAATCGTCCAGCGCCAGTTCGACACCGATTTCCTTCAAGCTATTCAAAACCCGTGCGGTCGACTCGGTGTCCCGTACCATGGTGGTTTCCGTCAGCTCGAGGACGAGACTGCCGGGCTCGATGCCGCTCGAGCCGAGCGCCGTCTCGACCCCCGCAGCGAAGTTCTTGTCCCGAAGTTCCAGAGCGGAGACATTCACCGCGATGCGCATCGGCGACAAGCAGGCCTGCCGCCAGGAACTCGCCTCCCGGCAGGCGGCGTCCAGAACCCAGCGCCCGATTGGGACGATGAGACCGCATTCCTCGGCGAGCGGCAGGAACTGCTCCGGCACCAGCAGGCCCCGCTCAGGGTGGTGCCAGCGAAGCAGAGCCTCGACACCCGTGACGTAGCGCGTCGCGAGGGCGACGGTCGGCTGGAAGAGCAATGTGAATTCCCCGCGTTCAAGCGCGAGCTGCAGGTCCTTTTCCATGCTGCGACGCGCCTGCAGGTGCGTGTTCATTTCGGCCCTGAAGAATTGATAGTTGTTTCGACCCCGGCTCTTGGCGTGGTACATGGCAAGATCCGCGCTCTTCAGCAAACTTCGCGCATCGACCCCATCCTCGGGGCTGGTGGCGATGCCTATGCTCACGGTGACGTGCAATTCATGGTCGCCGAGGTGATGCGCCGCGCGCAATTGGCGCAGGATTTTATCCGCACAGACGGCCGCATCCTGCGCATGCGTCAGCTGAGCGAGCAAGACCGCGAATTCGTCGCCCCCAATGCGGCTGACCGTATCGGAGTCGCGTACGCAGCATGAAAGTCGCCGCGCCACCGATTGTAGCAACCGGTCACCGATGTCATGACCGAGCGAGTCGTTGACGTACTTGAAACGATCGATGTCGAGAAAGAGGACGGCCAGCATGAGATGGCTGCGCTGCGCAAGCGCGGCGGCCTTGACGAGTTGTTCGTGCATCGAGGCGCGATTGGGCAGATCGGTGAGACTGTCATGCCGGGCTTGATACTCCATGCGCGCCGCCAGTGCGCGGGGCTCGCTGACGTCGCGAAAAACCATCACCGCCCCGGTTACCCGGCCCGTGCCATCGTGAATCGGTGCGGCCGAATCCTCGATCGGAAATTCCCGGCCATCGCGCCGGATCAACAGGCAATTTGGTGCGAGCGATGCGGCGGCATTCTGTCGAATCGCCTGAGCCATGGGATGTTGTGCGACCACCTGTGCGGAGCCGTCGACGATGTGCAGGACGTCTTCGAGCGCACGTCCGACAGCCTCGTCCACCGTCCATCCGGTCAACGCTTGAGCTATGCCGTTCAGGTAGGTCACGCGACCGTCCACGTCGGTGCTGATCACGCCGTCGCTGATGGAATCCAGTGTGATTTGCGCCTGTTCCTTGTGCTCGAACAGCGCCCGCGCCGCGAGGCTGCGCTCGATCATGCCGTGAACCGCCTTGGGCAGGGAGTACCCGTCCAGACGCTCCTTAAGAATAAAATCCTGGGCGCCGCGCCGGATTGCGCCCATTCCGATCCCCGCATCGCGGTCCGCGCACAGCACCAGGATGGGTGTGCGTGGAGCAGCCTGAAACAGTCGATCGAAGGTCTCGATGCCGGAACTGTCGGCAAGCGCCAGATCGACGATGATCGCGTCGACCGGTTCGATCGGGCGGGTGCCGCAGACGAACTCCTGCGCGAGTCGAGCAATCGCCAGAGCGCACGAGCGCAGCCACTCGACTGAGAACGCCGCAGCGCCGCTTTCGCGCAATATCGACTGCACCGTCTTGGCACAAGGCACGTCGTCGACGACCACCAAGACCCGCTTCGCCATGCGTCCGCGCTCTTAAATTAGGAGGAGCATTACTATAGAAGCGCGACCGCCGCGCCAGTGTGCGCCAGCGAACGGACGTTCAACGCCTCAGCGGCCGAAGTGCCGCCGCGTCCCGCCCACACCCGGAATCCATGCGGCTCAGCAAACGCGGATATTTCGCTGACTTTGTGTTGTATCCGCTGTGCATCGTCGGGCTGGCGTCGGCGGCACTTGGCGATGCGAGTCGTCCGTCGGCCGCGCGTTGGGGTGCGGCGGCCCTCGCCGGGCTTTGCGCATACGGCACCTGCGGCATCACCATTCGCCGAAGAACGGCAATTTCGGTGTCACCACCGCTCTTTGGGATCACGCGTTCGATTCGGTCACGGTTCGGTGGCGAACAGACTGTGGGTCCTCGACGGCTCATACATGAGCCTGAAGTTCAGATCGTTGTCGAAGGATGAATATGCGTCACTTGGGCCGCCGGAAGCGCGTTTGACGGGGCGGTGGCGGTGAGCGGCACGTCTCCCTGGGGGAGTGGCGAGATCCTTCGTGAGGAGTTGTTCAGTATAGAACGGCTCGAGCAATTTGCCGCGAGTCTGGCGCTTGAACAGCGTGCCGTCGGGCGCCGGCAGACGCGACCGCCCTTGCGCACGCGGTTGCGCGACAATGCCGGCGTACTGCTGGCGGATTATCGGGCGATCGCGCTGGCCGTGCGGGGCGGCTTCAAGGTAACGCCCGCCGCCGACTGGCTCCTCGATAATTACCACGTCATCGATGCCCAGATCCGTCAGATCAACGAGGATCTGCCCCCGGGGTTCTATCGGCAGCTGCCCAAGCTTGCGCACGGACCGCTCGCAGGATATCCGCGGGTTCTCGGCATCGCGTGGGCATTCGTGGTCCATACCGACAGCCATTTCGACCAGGAGGCTCTGCGCCGCTTCGTCGCCGCTTATCAGCGCGTACAAGCCTTGACCATCGGCGAGCTATGGGCGGTGGCGATAACCCTGCGCATCGTGCTGGTGGAGAATCTGCGGCGGGCCGCCGAACACATCGTGAGCGACCAGGAGGCGCGACAGCACGCCGACATGCTCGCCGATCGACTGCTGGGGGTTGGCGGCCCCTCCGACCCTCAGGCCCTGAGCGAGGTACATGCGAGTGGCCGCTTGACCTCGACGGCGTACCTGGTGCAGATCGTCAAGCGCTTGCGGGATCAGGACCCGGACGTCACGCCGGCACTTGCGCTTCTCGAACGGCAACTCGCCGCCCAAGGGCTCGACTCCACGGCGGCCGTGCAAATGGAGCATCAACGGCAGGGTGGTTCGAACGTCACCATCCGCAACATCATCACCAGCATGCGCCTGATTTCCGACGTCGAGTGGTCCGAGTTCTTCGAGAGTGTCAGTCTCGTCGACGAGGTGCTGCGCGCCGATGTGCGCTTCGCCGCGATGGACTTCCCGACGCGCAACTTGTACCGAAGCGCCATCGAGGAGCTGGCGCGCGGTTCCTCGCTTAGTGAGATGGGCATCGCCACGGCGGCGGTCGAGGCGGCCGCGGCGGGCGGCATGCAATCCGCCCGTGAACGCGAATCCGGGTATTACCTGATCGCAGCCGGCCGACCGGCCCTAGAAGCGAAGATCGGCTACCAGGCGCCGTTGTCGTGTCTGCCGCGCCGCTTCGTGAAGCGACGTGGTGCGGGTGCCTATATCGGCGCGGTCGTGGCGGTCGCCATCGTCATGTTGGGTTTTGCGCTGCTCGCCGTGGCGCGTGGCACCGAGATCGGCTGGTTCCTCGCAGGGTTCGCGCTGCTAGGCGTCGTGCCGGCGGTGGATGCCGCCGTCGCCCTGGTGAATCGCGCGGTCGCACGGGGTATCCATGCTTCCTTGTTGCCGGGACTGGAGCTGCGCGACGGTGTCCCGGTGGAACTGCGTACACTCGTGGTGATCCCGACGCTGCTGACGACGACGGCGGCCCTCGAAACTCACATCGACCGTCTCGAGATTCACTATCTGGCCTCGCCGCGCGAGCAGGTGTACTTTGCCCTGATCACGGACTGGAGCGACGCGCCGCAAGAGGCCATGCCGTCCGACGAGCCGCTGCTTCGGGCGGCGAGCCTCGGCATCGGCCGTTTGAACGCACGGCATCCATCCGCCGCCGGTGACGACCGATTCATGCTCCTGCACCGCGGACGGGTTTGGTCGAAGGGGCAAGGCCGGTGGATGGGCTGGGAGCGCAAGCGCGGCAAGCTGCACGAGTTGAATCGCCTGCTGCGAGGCGCGGGCGACACGGCTTTTCTGGGTGTCGACGGCCGTGCACCGGTCGTTCCATCGGGCGTGCATTTCGTCATTACCCTCGACGCCGACACCCGCCTGCCGAGAGAGGCGGTGCGGCGGCTGATCGGCAAGCTTGCACATCCGTTGAACCGACCTGGATTCGACGCCGCCGCCGGTCGCGTGGTGGAGGGCTACGGGATCCTGCAACCGCGCGTGTCGCCATCGTTGCCGTGCGGCACCGAAGGCTCGCTGTTTCAGCGTGTCGTTTCCAGCGCCTCGGGAATCGATCCCTATGCGGGCGCGGTTTCGGATGTCTACCAGGATCTGTTCGGCGAGGGTTCCTACACCGGCAAAGGCATCTACGACATCGATGCCTTCCAGGCGGCACTGCACGGCCGGGTCGCCGATGGCACGCTTCTCAGTCACGATCTGTTCGAGGGGATATTCGCGCGTGCCGGACTCGCCTCGGATATCGAAGTGGTCGATGAATTTCCCGCCCGCTACGACGTCGCGGCCGCCCGCCAGCACCGCTGGGCGCGCGGCGACTGGCAATTGCTGCCCTGGCTCTTCGGCCGGCGTCATGCGAACCGCGACAAGGCCGGTCACGATGGTTTGCCGCTGATCGGCCGCTGGAAGATCATCGACAATTTGCGCCGCACGCTCTCCGCGCCGACGGCATTTCTCGCCATGCTGCTCGGCTGGACCTTGCCGCTGCCCGCCGCCGCGATCTGGACAGGCTTCATTCTCGCGACGATCGCGGTGCCGACGTTGTTGCCCGTGGTCGCGGAGATATTGCCACGGCGTAGCGACGTCATGCCCCGCAGCCATTTACTGGCGCTCGGCATGGATTTGTGGCGCGCCGTCCGGCAGATCGGACTGCAATTGGCGCTGTTGTCGCATCAAGCGGCGCTGATGGGTGACGCGATCCTGCGCACCTTGTTCCGCGTGTTCCTGAGTCATCGGCACTTGCTCGAATGGGTCACCGCGGCGCAGGCGACATTGTCCGACCGGCTGGGCTTGGTCGCGGCCTATCGGCGTATGAGTGGCGGCATCGTGCTGGTGCTGGCGGGTGCGCTCCTGATCATCTTGTTCGCACACGGCTCAGGGTGGATTTCGGTGCCGTTCTTCGCGATCTGGCTCGCGGCTCCGGCGGTCGCCGTGTGGATCAGTCGCTCGCCGAAGATGCCGGATCGTTTGTCGTTGACGGATGCCGAACGGCGGCAACTGCGGTGCGTCGCCCGGCATACCTGGCGTTTCTTCGAGACCTTCGTCACCGCCGAAGATCAGATGCTGCCCCCGGACAACTTTCAGGAGGATCCGCGGCCCGCGCTTGCGCATCGAACCTCACCGACGAATATCGGCCTGTATCTGCTGGCGACCACCAGCGCCCGCGACTTCGGTTGGATCGACACCGTGGAGGCTGTCGAGCGGCTGGAGGCGACGATTGCGACCATGGGGCGGATGCAACGCTGCCGCGGACATTTCTTCAACTGGTACGACACCCACGATCTACGGCCGTTGGTGCCGCTTTACGTTTCCTCCGTCGACAGCGGCAATCTGGCCGCGCACCTCGTCACGCTCGCCAACGCCCTGCGCGAATGGGGGGCCGGTGCCTGGCCGCCCCTCGAGTCGACGCCCGGCATCGAGGATTCCCTGGGGCTCGCACAGAGCGCGTGGGAGACGATGCCGAATCGAAGCGCCCTGCAGCAGGCGCAATTCGCAGGACTTGTCGAGCAGCTGCGCACTGCGTTGCGAGCGCCGCTCAGCGGTGGCGGCGGGGTCGAGCCGGTGTTGCATGCCGCCGCGGCGCGGGCGGCCGCATTGACACATCTTGCGGGCCAGTCGAGCGGCGAGTATGCGGCGGGCACGCGCGAAGAGTTGCTGTTCTGGTTGCGGGCGGTCGAACAGAGCATCGGCTGCATTCGCCGTGAACACGAGTGTTCGCCGCAGATGCGTGCCGCGCTCGAGCAGCGACTGCGCGCCTTGACGCAGACCGCGTTGACGATGGCCAACGCCATGAACTTCGCCTTCCTCCTCGACCCGCAGCGGCGCTTGTTGTCGATCGGCTATCGGGTGACGGAAGACACACTCGATCCGAGCTGTTACGACCTGCTCGCATCCGAGGCGCGGCTGGCGAGTTTCTTTGCGATCGCCAAGGGCGAGGTTCCGAGCCGGCATTGGTTCCGACTCGGGCGCACCGTGACCGGAGTCGGTTGCGGAGCGGCACTGCTGTCCTGGTCCGGGTCGATGTTCGAATATCTCATGCCGTCATTGGTCATGCGCGCCCCGCGCGGCAGTCTGCTCGACGAGACGAGCGTGCTGATCGTGCACCGGCAAATGCGCTATGCAGCCGAGTTCGGTGTGCCGTGGGGGATTTCAGAGTCCGCGTATAACGCCCGCGACCTGGATTTCACCTATCAATACTCGAACTTCGGGGTTCCGGGCCTGGGCCTGAAGCGCGGACTGAGCGCGAACCTGGTCATCGCTCCGTACGCGACGGCGTTGGCGGCGATGGTGCGTTCGGCGGATGCGGCCGAGAATTTCACGCGCCTTGCATCCCTTGGCGCGCTCGGCCGCTATGGTTTTTATGAAGCGCTGGACTACACCCCGGCGCGCGTGCCGAAGGGCCGGCCGTACGCGATCGTGCGGGCATTCATGGCGCATCACCAGGGCATGACGATCCTGGCGATCGCCAATGTGATCGACGATGGAGCCATGCGGCGGCGCTTTCATGCCGAGCCGTGTGTCCAAGCCACCGAACTTCTTCTACAGGAGCGCACACCGCGCGACGTATCAGTGGTGCGCCCGAGGGTCGAGGAGACCCGCGCCGCGCCGCAGGCCGAGGGTACCTACCTGCCGACCGGCCGGCGACTGCGGATGCATGATTCCGGGCCTCCGCAGGTGAATCTGCTGTCGAACGGACGCTACACGGTGATGGTGAGCGCGGCCGGATCAGGGTACAGCCACTGGCGCGACATCGCGGTGAACCGCTGGCGCGAGGATGGAACACGCGACGATCTCGGCAGCTACCTCTTTCTGCGCGACATGGAGAACTCCTTCGTTTGGTCGGCCGGCTATCAACCGACCGCCGTCGAAGCCGATGCCGGTGAAGTGACATTCACCGAAGATCGCGCTCAATTCGTTCGCCGGGATGGCAAGATCACGACGGCGCTTTCCGTGCTCGTGTCGACGGAGGACGACGCCGAGGTGCGTCATCTGTCGATCACCAACGGCGGGATCCGGCCGCGCGTGATCGAGGTGACTTCCTATTGCGAACTCGCCCTGGCGCCGGCCGCGGCGGACAGGGCGCATCCGGCGTTTTCCAAGATGTTCGTGCAGACCGAATATGTGCAGCCGCTCGGCGCCTTGGTCGCCACCCGCCGCCGGCGCGATCCGCAGGAACCCAGCGTCTGGGTCGCTCATCAGTCGGTGATCGAAGGCAACCTGGGTGGACCGCCGGAGTACGAGACCGATCGTACGCGATTCATCGGCCGCAGTCGGGAGGTGTGCCAGTCGCCGGTGGCAATGGACGGCGGACGCCTGTCGAACACCGTTGGCACCGTCCTCGACCCGATATTCGCCCTGCGCCACCGCCTGCGCATTGCGGCCGGCGCCACCGCGCAAATCACCTTCTGGACATCCGCGGCGTCGACACGCCAGGAGCTTCTCGATCTCGTCGACCGCCATCGCGACGCGAACGCCTACATTCGCGCCGGCACGCTCGCCTGGACGCAGGCTCAGGTGCAGCTATTGCACCTTGGCATCACCGGCGTCGAGGCAGGCCTGTTTCAGAGGCTCGCCGGTCACCTGATTTTCGCGGATGCCTCGATGCGTGCATCCTCGGACGCCATTCGCCGTGCCGAGGCCACCCCCGCCGCACTTTGGAGCCTGGGGATTTCCGGCGACGTGCCGATTATTTTACTGCGAATCGATGACGTCGATCATGTCGGTCTCGCCCATCAGCTGCTGCAGGCGCATGAATACTGGCGCTTGAAGCGACTCGCCGTCGACCTGGTGATACTCAATGAGCGCGAGAGCACCTACGTTCAAGACCTGCAGGCCGCGCTCGAAACCGTCGTGCGGGTGAGCCATGCGCGGCGCAAGATCGCGGCCGACGCCATGCGTGGTGGTGTCTTCGTGCTGCGTGCGGACATCATCCCGGCGCAGGCTCGTGCGGCCCTGGGTGCCGTCGCCCGTGTGGTGTTGGCGGGACGACGAGGCGATCTGGCCGAACAACTCGACCGGTTGCGTCCGGCGATGATTCCGGTGGAACGACCGCCGGCACGCGCCCCCTCGTCCGCCGAGCAGCGGATCAGCGGTCCGGCGCCGACCACGCTGGAATTCTACAATGGCACCGGCGGATTCGCGGCCGGCGGGCGGGATTACGTGACGCTGTTGGGGCCCGGCTCGACGACTCCGGCGCCATGGATCAACGTCGTTGCCAACGCCAATTTCGGCTTTCAGGTGGCGGCGGAAGGCAGCGGTTTCACCTGGTCGGTGAACAGCCGGGAGCACACGCTGACCCCGTGGTCCAACGATCCGGTTGCGGATCGTCCAGGCGAGGCCTTTTATCTCAAGGACGAAGACAGCGGCGAACTCTGGGGGCCGACGGCCGTGCCGATCCGCGATCCTCGCGCTCACCACAGTGCACGGCACGGCCAGGGATTCAGCCGGTTCGAGCATCGTTCGCATGGAATCGACGCCGATCTGCTGCAGTTCGTGCCGTTAACGGACTCGGTGAAGATCTCGCGATTGCGGTTGCATAACGCGTCCGCGCGGCATCGCCGCATCTCGGTCACGGCTTACGTCGAGTGGGTGTTGGGTGTGTCGCGGGAGGGCTGCGCGCCGTTCGTCGTCACCGACTGGGATGCGTCCGTGGGCGCCTTGTTCGCACACAACCGTTGGGACGAGGTGTTCGGCTCGCGCGTGGCCTTCGCCGATCTCGGCACGCAGACCCGGGAGTGGACCGCGGATCGCCGCGAATTCCTCGGCCGGCATGGAACGCTCGCACGACCGGCGGCGCTGTTGCGCAGCGGAGCGCTCGGACGCCGAGGCGGCGCGGCGCTCGATCCCTGCGGCGCCCTGCGCACCTACATCGATCTGGCGCCCGGCGCCGTGGCGGACGTCGTCCATCTGCTCGGCGACAGCACCAATGTCGAAGGCGCACGCACCTTGATACAGCGCTATCGGGGCGCGGACATCGACGAACTCCTCGGCACGGTCACGGCATTCTGGGACGAGGTTCTCGGCGCGGTTCAGGTCAAGACGCCGGATCGCTCCATGGATATCGTGCTGAACCGCTGGTTTCTCTATCAAACCCTTGTCTGCCGGATGTGGGCACGATCCGCGTTCTATCAGGCGAGCGGCGCCTATGGGTTCCGCGATCAGCTGCAGGACTCGATGGCCTTGTGCATATCGCGGCCCGCGTTGGCCAGAGAACACCTGTTGCGCGCCGCCGGCCGGCAGTTCATCGAGGGTGACGTTCAACATTGGTGGCTGCCGATGAGCGGGCAGGGCGTGCGAACGCGCATCACGGACGACCCGCTTTGGCTTGCGTACACCGCCGAGCACTATGTGCGCACGACCGCCGATACCGGGGTGTTGGATGAACTCGTGCCGTTCGTCGACGGGCGGACGCTTCGACAAGGCGAAACCGACGCGTTCTTCCGGCCGTCGATCGCCGACCAGTCCGCCACGCTTTTCGAACATTGCGCCTGCGCGCTCGATCGAAGCCTCACGCTCGGCGCGCACGGGATGCCGTTGATCGGCACCGGCGACTGGAACGATGGCATGAACCGCGTCGGACCGCAGGGCAGTGGCGAGAGCGTCTGGCTCGGCTGGTTCCTGTACGCGACGCTCGTGGCGTTTGCGCCGATCGCCGCCGGCCGCGGCGAGGAATCGCGCAGCGCGCGCTGGCTCGAGCATGCCAGGGCGCTGCGGGCGGCGCTCGATACAAAGGCCTGGGATGGCGAGTGGTATCGGCGCGGCTATTACGATGACGGCACGGCCCTCGGTTCGCGAGACAGCGAGGAATGCCGCATCGACTCGATCGCACAGTCCTGGAGCGTGATATCCGGAGCCGGCCGGGCGCCGCGACCCGAACTCGCCATGGCGGCGCTCGATCGGGAACTGATCCGCCCGGATGAGCGTCTCGCTCTGCTGTTCTCGCCGCCGTTCGATTTGACGGCACTCGATCCCGGCTATGTCAAAGGATACCCACCCGGCATCCGCGAGAATGGCGGTCAATACACCCACGCCGCGGCGTGGTCGGTGATCGCATTCGCCGCGCTGGGACAAGCCGATCGGGCGGCGGACTTGTTCACCATGCTCAATCCGATCAATCGATCCTCGACGGCGGCGGACATCGAGCGCTACAAGGTCGAACCGTACGTGGCGGCGGCCGACGTCTACTCGGTCGCGCCGCATGCGGGACGCGGCGGCTGGACTTGGTATACCGGGTCGGCGGCGTGGCTGTACCGCGCCGGAATCGGCTCGATCCTGGGCTTGCGGTTGCATGGGGAACGACTGCACCTGTCCCCCGCGATTCCCGCGCACTGGCCGGGCTTCGAGATCCTCTTCCGGCACCGCTCGGCCGTCTATGAAATCCGCGTGGAACGCCGCTCCGGTGGTGATGATCCGGCAGAGGACCGGGGCGATGTGGGCCGCATCGAGGTGGACGGCGATCTGCTGCGCGCCGGCGCAGCGTCGATTGTGCTTGCGGATGACGGCAAGACCCACGCCGTCCGCGTCGTGCTCGCTAGGTGAAGGCGGCCGCCGGCCGGTGGCGCCCGTCGAGCAGGCTGCTCATCTCGCGTAGCAGCAGGTTGACGTCCACCGGCTTTGGAAGAATCCGATCCGCGATCCGCATCACTTGGGCGATGTGACCGTCCGTCGTGTCGCCGGTCAGCATGATCGTCGGCGGCTTGAAACCCAGCCAGGCGACGATTTCTGCGATGATCGCGTCGCCGCGAAAGCCCATCGGCAGCCGATAGTCGCTCAAGACCAGATCCGGGGGCGGCGTCGGCCCCTTGATATACTGCATCGCCTCGTCGCGCGTCGCCGCACTGAGCACTTCGTATCCCTCGAGGCGCAACAGCAAGGCGATGGCACGGGCCACGGCAGGATCGTCCTCGATGTGCAACACCCGTGGTGCGCCGGCCGGCGGCGCGGGCATTGGTATCTCAACCCGGCAGGGATTCGGCCCTCGGGTGCCGGCAACACCGCGGGGCAGGCGCACGGTGAAGGTCGAGCCCTCGCCGATGCGTGACTCGACGCTGACCCTGTGATCGAGGACCTTGGAGAATTGCTGCACGATCGACAGACCCAGACCGACACCCTCGTGGCCGTCGAGCGTCGCATTCTCGACTTGATAGAACGCATCGAACAGGCGCCGCAAATTCTCCGGCGCTATGCCGATGCCGGTGTCGCGGACCTCGATGTGCAGTTGATCACCGCTTGCGCGCACCCTCAGGCGCACCCATCCGTGCTGCGTATACTTGATGGCGTTGCCGAGCAAATTGCGCAGAATGACGGGTAGCAAGCTGCGGTCACTGCGGGCGTATTCCGTGCAATCCTCGACATCCAGGGTTACCGCCTTGCGAGCGGCGCCGTAGGCGAATTCCGCGTGCAGGCGCGGCAGGATGTCCCGCAAGGGGAAATCCTCGATCACCGGGTCGATCGCGCCCGCCTCGAGCCGATTGATGTCGAGGATCGAGGAGAGCATCTGATCCATGTTGCGCACCGCATCCTCGATGGCGGCGAGCGGTTCGGCGTACTCGGACTTCGCGAGGGCGCGCGCCAGGATCGCCTGCATGGTCCAGATCGTCTGCAGCGGCTGGCGCAGGTCATGGCTCGCGGCGGCGAGAAATTGGGACTTGCCCTTGCTCGCATTCAAGGCCGCGTCGCGTTGCGCCGCGAGCAATCGTTGCGCGGCCGATCCGGCGGAGACGTCGCGCACGATCGCAATGCCCGCCACTCCCATCCCGGGATGGGGAGTTGTGCAACGGACTTCGATGAGAAATTGGCTGCCATCGCGGCGGCGCCCGCAGGAGCTGAGCGTTCCGTCTTCGACAGGCCAGTCCGGACTCGACGCACCAAGCTCGTGCAGAGGCGATGGCATCAACAAGGTGAGGGGTTGATCGACGACTTCGGCGCGTTCGTAACCGAACAGGCGGGCGCTGCGGTCATTCATCCCCAGGATCATGCGGCGGGGTGTGATGCCCGTGAGAATGAGGGCCGCCGCGGGGATGTCCTCCAGGAGATCGACCCAATCCCTCGTTCCCAAGGAAGCTGTGCCGGCGGTTGCTGCACCTGTTTCGACAGCGATGTCCATACGACATCCATTCAATCCACCCAGGGCCGCCGTGTATGTGCGCCATGGCACGCAACATCGAGACCCCACGGGGGGGCGCCGCCGAGCCAGCCTCAAGATCCGGCGAGGCGCCCGGGCCAGGGCAACAGCCGGTCGGTTTCCCGCTTCACGACCGCATAGCATTCGCAGCAAAGCCGCTCGAGTGCAGGGCGATCCTGCACCGTGATTTGACCGCGGCTGTAGGTGATGACACCTTGCTTCTGCAGCTTGCCGGCCGCTTCTGTGACTCCCTCGCGACGCACGCCGAGCATGTTCGCAATCAACTCCTGCGTCATGGTCAGCCGATTCGTGGGTAGGCGGTCCAGCGACAGGAGCAACCATCGGCACAGTTGCTGATCCACCGAATGATGCCGGTTGCAGACGGCGGTCTGCGCCATTTGCGTGATCAGCGACTGAGTGTAGCGCAGCAGCAGCAACTGCAGCGGGCCGCTGCGGTGGAACTCCGCCTTCAGCAGATTTGCCGGCAGCCGGTAGGCGCTGCCGGCGCTTTGCACGATCGCCCGGCTCGGCGTCGACTCGCCGCCCATGAACAACGCAATGCCGATGAGGCCCTCGTTGCCGACGATCGAGATCTCCGCCGACGCGCCATTCTCGAGTACGTACAGCAGCGAGACGATCGAATCGATGGGAAAGTAAACGTGTCCCATCATGTCGCCCGGCTCGTACAGCACCTTGCCGAGCGGCAGCGAAATGCGGTGTAGGTGAGGCCCCAGCCGGTCGCGCTCCTCGGTGGCGAGGCTGGCCAGCAGGTGATTCTGAGCGATCAAATTCTCATCGCTCACCCGCACCCCCGTTTTACGATCATCCGCGTATTGCATACGAGGATAACGTAACGCGGTTCGTCTGAATACTTCCGCTCAAGCGCGACCGTCCGCCGCCGTCATACGTCGATGCCCCATACCGGTTAATGTCCGTGGTGCCGTTCGAACGAGAATTTCTGACCGGCAACCGCCGCCTGGTACATCAGGCCGCCCTTGGCGATCGTGAACACCACCATGCCGTTGTGATAGCGACCCGTGGTCGTGGCGTTCTTCTTGTCGGTACTCGCTCCCGCACTTGCGCCGCTCGTGCCGGCCCGCACGGACGCCGATGCCGTGATCGCGATCGCACCTACGTCGGCGCCGAACTCGAACCGCCCGGAGGTAAATTTCTCCAGCGCACGCCGATTCTCGAAGAAAATCATCTGACTGTAGGCCTGTCCGCCGAGTTGAAAGCCGACGCTCAGCTGGCTCATGCTGACGTCGCCGATGAACCGGCCCTGCTCGTAAACACGACCCTTGCCGAATGCGCCGCCAATGCCGATGGCGCCCTTGCCGATCGTCGGAAAGACCGCGTAACCATAGCTCCTGTGGAAAAACGTAGAGCTCGCATCCGCGTGCCGGAACAAGTTGACGGTCCTGCTGTAACTGTTGGCGTTCGCGACCCCGGACATCAGTCCTAGCGCCACGATCAGCCCCATACTTCGCACCATTGCATTCATTGTTATCTCCTGTGCGGCTGCACTTAGATTCTGCGAACCACGTACACGATCAACGCCACGATCAGAATCGTTCCGAGTATTCCACCGCCGATGTACATCGCTTTCTCCTCAGGTCTTTAGTCTTGCTGGCCGTGCATTCAAGCATTGTTGGGTCGATCCTATCTGTGCGTCAGCGAACCCAACGATTGGCGGTGAGGGGCGTGCGTCAGGGTGAATGCGCGCTGCCGCACGGAGCGCTTCGATGCTTTCGATCAAGCTGCGCCCGGCACCTTCGCTCATTCATCGAGAGAAAGCTCATGACACGGAAAATCCCCAACTGGCGCGCGGCGCGGTCGCTGCTGGCGCCGCCCATCGCCGGCGTAATGCTGCTCGCCGGGTGCGCATCGACGCCGCCGGCTCCGATCGCGGCGATCGCCTCCGCCCATCAAGCGCTCGTCAATGCCGAGCGGGTGGATTCCGGTCACTACGCGGCCGGCGAGATCGAAGAGGCGCGTTCGAAGCTCGCCCAGGCGCAGACTGAGGTCGCTCGCCGACACATGATCGTCGCGCGACGCCTCGCCTTGGAATCGAAAACGGAGGCGGATCTTGCCACGGCGATCACGGCCGAGAAGAAGGCCAGGCTCGCCAATGTGGAACTGCAGCGTGGCAACGACGCGCTGAGCAGTGAAATGCAGCGCAACTCGGGAAGCACACCATGAGTACCTCCAGCCGACGACCGATTATCGCGCGCACTGTCCTCGCGAGCGCCGTGGCCGCGGCGCTGCTCGCGGCTTGCGCATCGACGCCAATGAAGCCCTCGGGGGCCGAAGCGGCGCGGGAGAAGCTCATCGCCCTGCAGACCGATCCTACCCTTGGCAGACTCGCCCCGGCGGCCATGCAGGATGCCGAGGCGGCCGTGCGCGCCGCGCAATTGCCGCAGGCAGATCGCGGCTTGGCCGATTACCGCGTCTATATCGCCGACCGGAAGGTGGACATCGCGAGGGCGGTTGCGCAGGCACGCTACGCTGCGCGTGAACGCAAGTCGATCATTGCGCAGCGCGAGAAGATCCGCCTCGAGGGGCGGACGCAGGAGGCCGATGTTGCCAACGCGCGTGCGCAGGCCGCCACGCAACGGAGCGCCGAAATGCAGCGACAGAGCGCCGAGATGCAGCGACAAATCGACGCGCTGCGGGCGAAGGTCACTCATCGTGGTCTCGTGCTGACCTTGGGAGACCTGCTGTTCTCGAGTGGACGATCGCAGCTGAAGGCCGGCGCGTCCGGCGATCTAGCGCGGCTGGCCGCCTTCCTGAACCGGTATCCCGGGCGCACCGCGGCGATCGAAGGCTACACCGACAATGTCGGCTCGCGGGACTACAACCAGGGATTGTCGGAGCGGCGCGCCGAGGCCGTGCAGTCTTACCTGACCGCACACGGCGTAGACCCGTCGAGATTACATGCGAGCGGGGGCGGTGAGTCCGACCCGGTTGCCGATAACGGCACCGCGGGCGGTCGTCGCCAGAACCGGCGGGTCGAGGTGCTGATCAGCCAACCGACCCCCGTCGCCGCGAATTGACGCGTGTCGATGCAGGCTGCGGCGCGCTACGCGGCCTTCGTCGCGTATACACGTCCGAAGCGGTTCGCGAGGAACTTTGGCAGCGCGATCTGTTCCTGGCGGATCAGGCCCGCCTGTGGCAGTTCACCGGTTGCGAGCAGGTCGAGCACGGCGCAGATGCCGCCGGCGGTGGTGATTTGGATGGCGCTGCGCACCCGGCCGCCGATCGGCGATGCGTAGATCTTGTGCGCGTAGGTTTCCTGGGACAGTTGTCCGCCGCGCACACCGGTTACAGTCACGAACACGATCACGACGTCCTGGAGCGTGATCGGAACGGCATTTTCGAGGATGTCCTTCAATAGCTCCCGGCGATCGCGCAACCGCAGGTCGTTGAGCAGCATCTTCATGATCGCGGCGTGACCGGGGTAACGGATCGTGCGGTAGTTCAGGTTGCGGACCTTGCCGGCGAGCGTCTCGCACAAGGTGCCAAGGCCGCCGGAGGTGTTGAACGCCTCGTAACGCACCCCATCGAGGGAGAACTCCTCGCGTTCCTCGAGCGGCTGGGTTTCGCGCAACTGGCCGTTGACGATCGCTTCGCAGGGTTCGCAATACTCGTTGATCACACCGTCGGTGCTCCACGTCAGGTTGTAGTTCAGTGCGTTCGACGGGAACTGCGGCAGGGCGCCGACGCGCATGCGCACTTCATGCAATTCATCGAAGCGCGAGGCCAGATCGCTGGCGACGATCGTGATGAACCCGGGCGCGAGGCCGCACTGCGGGATGAAGGCGGTGTGGGCGCCCGCCGCGAGCTGTTTGACCGTGCGGGTGCTGGCCACGTCCTCGGTCAGATCGAGGTAGTGCGCGCCGGCAGCCTTGGCCGCCTCGGCGATCGTTCGGGTCGCATGGTACGGTGCCGCGCTCAGCACGGCGAACTGACCACCGAGCGCTCGCCGCAGTGCGTCGGTGTCGGTGATGTCGGCCGAAACCTTCGTGATCGGCTGAGTCGTTTCCAGACGCTCGAGCTGTGCGCTGGAGCGGTCGATGACCGTGACCGCGTAGTCGCCGCAACCGGCGAGGAACTCGGCGAGCATCGACCCGATCTTGCCCGCGCCGACGATGACGATGTCCTGCATGCTGCCTCCCGGCGATGAATTGCTGATCACTGGGAGGTATTTTTCGTCAACGGGCTGGCGAATGGTATCGCCAAACTAGCGCAAATGACGGATGATATTAGTCATATCGACTAGTTGGATATGCGAAATGTCGGATCCGATCGATGAGCGGCTGCTTGCGGCGCTGCGCCAGAACGGCCGCGCGAGCATAGCCCTGCTGGCCAGAGCCGTCGGCCGTTCGCGCACGAGCGTGCAGAGCCGCTTGCACCGGCTCGAACGCGAGGGGGTCATCGAGGGCTATACGGTGCGGATCGCACCGGAACACGCCGAGGGAGCCGTGCGCGCCCATGTTTCGGTCAAGGTCGGTGCGAAGGAATCGCGCGCCGTGATCGGGGAATTGCGCAAGATCAAGGCGGTGCATACGCTGCATTCGGTCAGCGGGGAGGTCGATTTGATCGCCGTCGCGGCGACCGCGACCGTCGCGCAGATGGACGAGGTCATCGACCGGATCGGCGCCATCGGCGGGGTGGAGCGAACCACATCGTCGATCATCCTGTCGACGAAGTTCGAGCGCTGAATTCCCGCCCCCCGGCTCGTCGCGAACTTGTCACGAAGCTTTGCTATCCTGCGCGACTTCCATGGGAACCCTGGGATCCGCCGATGAAGCTACCGACCCGTCTGGCTGCCTTGTCCTTCCTGCTGGGTTTGTGCCCGCTGCTCGCGGCAACTGCCGGAGCAACGGTCGCCCGTGCCGCGTCGGCGCGCAGCGCCGCCATGCCCCGCATCGGTCATGTGTTCCTCATAGTCCTCGAGAACGAGCCCTTTGCGGCGACTTTCGGGCCGCACTCGCCCGCGCCGTACCTGGCACACCGGTTGCCCAGCGAGGGCGCACTGCTGACCCAATACTATGGTGTCGGTCACTTCAGCCTCGACAATTACATCGCGATCGTGAGCGGTCAGGCGCCGAATCCGGACACCCAGGAAGATTGTTCCACCGCCTATCGAAACTTCGTCGCCAGCGGGCCTGTCGGTGCGGACGGGCAGCTGCCGGGAAGCGGCTGCATCTACCCGCGCAGCGTCAAGACCGTGGCTGATCAACTCGAGGCCAAGGGGCTCAGTTGGAAGGGCTACATGGAGGACATGGGCAAGGATCCCGCGCGCGAGGCCGCGACCTGTGGCCATGCGCGAATCGGCACCAAAGATGCGACCGAGTTGGCGTCGCGCACGGATCAATACGCGGCCAAGCATGACCCGTTCGTCTATTTTCACTCGATCATCGACGATCCAGCGCGTTGTAGCGCGCATGTCGTCAATTTGAAGCGTCTGACCCGCGATTTGGCCAAAGAGTCAACGACTCCGAACTTCGCCTTTATCACGCCGAATCTGTGTCATGACGGCCACAATGCGCGTTGCGCGGACGGAACGCGCGGTGGGCTCACCGCGGTCAACGAGTTCCTGAAGGTGTGGGTGCCGCGGATCACCCGTTCGGCCGCATTCCGCAAGGACGGCTTGCTCGTGATCACCTTCGACGAGGGCGCCTCCGCGCATGCATGCTGCGACGAGAAGAGCCTGCCAGGCGGTCCACTTGCAGGGCGCGTCGGGCCCGGCGGCGGCCGGGTCGGTGCGGTGTTGCTCTCGCCCTTCATCCGGCCGGGAACGATCTCCGCGCGGCCGTACAACCACTACTCGTTGTTGCGCAGCATCGAGGGCTATTTTGGTCTGGCACCGCTCGGCTATGCGGCGGGCCATGGCGTGCACCGTTTCGGTCCGGACGTGTTCACCGCGCGCTAGCCCGCCAGGCTAGCCCGATCGATCGCGCACGCGCTCTTGCTCGGCGAGGCCGTGACGCCACAGCTTACCGACAGGGGTTTTCGGCAAGGAGTCACGTAATTCCAACTCGGCCGGCAGTTCGTGCCGGCCGAGTTTGTCGGCGAGGAAGTCGCGCAGTTCGGCGAGGCTGAAAGGCTGGGCGCCGGCGCGCAGCTTCACGAACGCCTTGGCGGACTGGCCGCGATAGGCATCCGCGATGCCGATCACGATCGCCTCCTCGACCGCAGGGTGTTCGTAGATCGCCTGCTCGATCATCGTCGGATAGACATTGAATCCGCTGGAAATGATCATGTCGTCTTTACGTTCGACGAGATAGAAGCAGCCGCGTGCGTCCATGTAGCCGACGTCGCCCGTCAGCAGGTAGCCGTCCGCGAATGCCGCCGCCGACTGCTCGGGCCGGCGCCAATAGCCGCTGGTGACATTCGGTCCGCGTACGCGAATCTCGCCGGTCGTGCCCGGGGGTAGCACGCGATGCGGGTCGTCGAGGGCGACGACCTGGATTTCGACCCCTGGCAGGGGTACCCCGATGAGTCCTGGGGTGTGTGCCTGGTCCGGCAGCAGTCGGGTTCCGGCGGGTGAGGTTTCGGTCATGCCCCAGCCGCCGCTGAGGAGGTGTCCGGTGCGCCGTTGGATCGTATCGGCGACTTCGGCCGGCAAGGGCGCGCCGCCGGAACTGATCGCCCGCAGCGAGGACAGATCCCGTGTCTGGATCGTCGGGTGATGGGCGAGCGCGATCCACATCGTCGGCACGCCGGAGAAGATCGTCGCACGCTTGATCTCGATGTCATGCAGCGTCGTCTCGACGTCGAAACGCGGTCGCAGCAGCACTTCGGCGCCGCGGTCGATGCCGAGCAGCAAGATCGTCGTCAACGCATAGATGTGAAACAGGGGCAGTGCGCAGATCGCCCGATCGCCGGGCCCAAGGATGAGGCCGGTGCCTTCGGACCATGCCCGATAGGAGGCAACGGCGGCGCTCAGATTGGCGTGCGTCAGCATGGCGCCCTTGGGCTCGCCGGTGGTACCGCCGGTGTATTGCAGCAGCGCGATCTCGCCAGGGTCGAGCGATGGCACGGAAAGCGGTGTGGCCGCCTCGCCGAGGCTCGCGAAGGACAGCGCGTCCGGCGGCAAGGAGAGCGCGGTGTCGGCGCCGAATTCCTGCGACTCGGCGACGATCAGACGGTCGATCGTGCCTTCTTGAAGAAGCCGTACGGCGTTGGCGAGCAACGGTGGTGCGCCGAGCGTGATCAGGATGCGTGTGCCGCTGTCCTCGAGTTTGTAGCGCAGCATCCGTGGTGCATCCAGCGGACTGAGGTGTACGACCCGGCCGCAGGCCTGCAGCGTCGCGAAAAAGGCGATGGGGTGCACGGGTGTGTTGGGAAGATACAGGGCGACCGAGACGCCCCGTCCGACGCCGCAGGCGCCGAGGCCGGCGGCCGTGCGGGCTACGCGCTCCTGAAGTTCCCGGTAGGAAATCCGCCGCTCGTTGAATTCGAGCGCGGGGTGTTCGCTGAAGCGCGTCGCAGCGCTCTGTAGCAGGGCGGGCAGCGTCGTCGCGACGATCGGCACCCCCCAATCGAGCGTCGGCGGATAGCTTGCCTCCCAGGCGAAGGGTCGGGAGTTCATCCGGGGCGGCCTATTTGGCGGCGGAGCACCCGCCCGTGCGCACGCCGGTCGTGTGCACGCTCATCACCGCGGCCGGCAGCGCGACCGGCCCGCCGCTGAAGGATTGATGGACGGTGCCGTCCATCACGATCTTGCGCTTGTCGGCCGACGGCGTGATCGCAAAGCTCTCGACGATCTTTGAGACGAAGCCGTTGGCGGCGGTGCTGGTGCACCTCATCGCCGTGTGCAGTGTTTTGCCCGCGACCGTCAGCGTCGGCTTGTCGCAGTGTACGCCGGGCGTTGAGGGCATCACTTTCGGGATCTGCGTGTCGCCGGGCTTTACGCAGCTGCTCCAGGTCTTATGAAGCGTACCGCCACGCATCATCCCGGAGTGGTAGCGAATATCGGCCTGATAGCTCCACTGCCCCGGAGCTATGATCGGGGCCCCAGCATGGGCGATGCCGACAGCCGCCAGTGCGCTCAAGCCCAAGGCCTGGTAAATCGACCGGTAAACTTGCGCCGATGGTTTCATCGTTCGTTTACTCGCTGGTGTTGAATTGCTCATCCCCGCACCAGTCTCCGATAGTTCGTCCGGCTCGGCAAGAGGGCGGGACCGGCCGCGGAGGGCGCCGCGGCAGCACCGCGGGCAGATAGCTCGCGAGATACGCGGTGCAGGCGCGTTTCGCCTCGTCCGTCATCGCCACTGTGATCGAGCCGTGCTCGACCATCGACAGGCACAACATCAGATCGGCGATTTCGAGCGCGCGATAGAACACGCCGGCACGGTCAGGCAGGGGCGGCAGCCGAAAGGCGGCGTCGATCTGCCGCTCGAACACCTCGGCAAGCAGCCGATCCTGCTGTCGGTCGCGGAACTTCAATTCCGGTGGCGTGTGCGGACCGATCAGCAGCTGGCGCGCGGCCGGGTTTTCGGAGAAGTAGCCGACGCCCCGGTCGATCAATTCCTCGACGACGTCGCTCCAGCGGCGCGGCCGCCGGCGCAGCGGCGAACGGTGCCGGACGAGCAACTGGCCGGCGACCCGCTCGGCCAGCGCCTCGTAGACGGCGCGAATGTTGTCGTAGAAGTGATACGCGGAGCCGACCGGCACGCGCGCCCGGCGCGCGACGTCGGCGAGACTCACGGTGTCGAGTTCCTGGGTCGCGAGCAAATCCCAGGCGGCATCGAGGAGCCGCTTGCGCCGCTCGATGCCGCGCAGCCGCGGGCTGGGTTTGCGGGTCGCTAGTATCGCCACGCCGGGTTCCGAGCATGTCCCAAGTCTTGTCCTTCCTGCCGCCGGGCGGCCCTTGACGCCCATAAATCCTAACATATACTCGAATTAATTCGACTTTATGGCAAGCCGAGGTCGGTAATCATGAGCGCAGCCGGATCGGGTGGGGATCGTCCGCAGAGCTTTTTCTGGCATCCGATGCTGCACCCGGGCGAGATGCGGCGGCGGGCGCCGATCCGGATCGTCCGCGGCGATGGATGTCACGTGTATGACGAAGACGGTCGCCGGCTCGTGGACGGCGTGGCGGGGTTGTGGAATGTCAACGTCGGTCACAACCGCCGCGAGGTCAAGGAGGCGATCACCGCCCAGCTCGAGGAGCTCGAATATTTTCAACTGTTCGACGGCCTCAGCCATCCGCGCGCCGAGGAGCTCTCACGAGTGCTGCATGACATGCTCGCGCCCGAGGGTCTGACACGTTTCGTCTACAGCTCCGGCGGATCCGATGCGGTCGAAACGGCACTGAAGATCGCGCGCCAGTACTGGAAGCTCGAAGGCCAGGCCGACCGGGTCAAGTTCATCAGCCTGAAACAGGGCTACCACGGCACGCATTTCGGCGGTGCCTCGGTGAACGGCAATACCGTGTTCAGGCGCAACTACGAGCCCCTGCTGCCCGGTTGCTTCCACGTCGAGACGCCGTGGTTGTATCGCAATCCGTTCACCGACGATCCGCAAAAGCTCGGCCAAATCTGCGCGGAGCTGCTCGAGCGGGAGATCCTCTTTCAGAGCCCGGACACAGTGGCGGCTTTCATCGCCGAGCCGGTCCAGGGAGCCGGCGGTGTCATCGTGCCGCCGGCGAACTACTGGCCGCTCATCCGCGAGGTCTGCGACCGGCACGGCGTGCTGTTGATCGCCGACGAGGTCGTCACCGGCTTCGGCCGCAGCGGCTCGATGTTCGCCTGTCGCGGCTGGGGCGTCAAACCGGACATCATGTGTCTCGCGAAGGGAATTTCCTCCGGCTACATACCGCTCGGCGCGACGGCGATCAACGAGCGGGTCGCGGCCGCTTTCTACGGCAATCAGTCGTTCACCGGGGCGATCATGCACGGCTACACCTACGCCGGCCACCCGGTCGCGTGCGCGGCGGCGCTCGCGAGCCTGAAGATCGTGCGCGACGAGGACTTGCCCGGCAACGCGGCGCGACAGGGTGCGTACCTGATGGAAAAAGTGAAGCCGCTCGAACGCTTCCCGGCCGTCGGCGACGTGCGCGGCAAGGGGCTGATGATCGCGCTCGACCTGGTCAAGGACAAAGGCACGCGCGAACCAATCGATCCGATGGGCGGTTATGCGGACCGCGTGGCGGCGATCGCCCGTGCCGAGGGTGCGCTGGTGCGACCGGTCGGCACCAAGATCATCCTGTCGCCGCCGCTCGTGTTCGAGCGCGCGCACGTGGATGCGCTGGCGGCCGCTCTCGAGACCGCCTTTTCCAAGGCCGCTTGAGGCCAAGCGCATGCTGGATTCCGAGGCGCTCGAGCGCCACCTGAACCAGGGAGTCGTCGGCTTTCCGACCCCGCTCGCGAGCGCGGTAGGGCGGATCATGGCGAGCCCGGTGATCCTCACCGTCACGACCGGCTTCGGCGGCGGCGGCGGCGTGTTCGCGATTGCAATCGCGATCGCCTTCGTGTTGATGCAGGCGCAGGCGACGACCTTCGCCGAGGCGGCCGCGATCCTGCCGACCGCGGGCTCGGTCTACGACTTCATTTCCTGCGGGCTGGGCCGGTTTCTCGCGATCACCGGCACCATCACCGCCTACCTGTTGGTGCACGTCTTCGCCGGCACCGCCGAAACCATCCTCAGCGGAATGATGGCGATGGTGAATTTTCCGGCCGCGGATGCGCTGTTTGCACGGGTGGGCGGATCCTGGATCGTCGGCGTTCTGCTGGTGATCCTGTTCGCCACCCTGAACGCGTTCGGCATCAAGCTCTACGGCAAGGCCGAGATCGTACTGACCGCCGGCATGTGGACCACGCTGACCCTGTTTGGCCTGATCGGACTCGTTTCCCCGCCGGCTGTGCACGATCCGGCTTGGTTCGGCACCTCGACGATCGGCTCCGGCCCGCTCGCGGTGCTGTCGCTGATCGGCATGGCGATGTTCATGTTCGTCGGCTTCGAATTCGTCACGCCGCTCGCGCCGGAACTGCGCCAATCGGCGCGCACCATCCCGCGCGCGATGCGCATCGGGCTGTGCATGGTCGCGTTCTGCATGCTGGTGTATGGCGCCGCCATCCGCCGGCAGGTGCCGAACGTGGCGCTCACCGCCAACGGCAGCGTGCATCTTCTCGACACGCCGGGGGCGATCCCGCAATTCGCCGAACATCTGCTCGGCCCTTTCGGGCGCATGTGGATCGGCTTCGGCCTGTTGTTCGCCGGCGCCGCGACGATCAACACCCTGATGGCGGGCCTGCCGCGCATCCTCTACGGCATGGCCATCGACGGCGCGCTGCCCAAGGCGTTCGCCTATCTGCACCCGCGCTACAAGACGCCGATCGTCGGCATCGTGGTTTCGGCACTGATCCCGATCACCAACGCGATCCTCATCCGCGGCAATCTCAACCGCATCATGCCGCTCGTGTTGGCGGCGGTCTGTGCGTGGGCGGTTGCCTACCTGCTCGTTACCGCGGCGGTGGTTGCGCTGCGTCTGCGGAGGCCGGACCTGCCCCGCGCCTACCGCTCACCGTGGTTTCCGCTACCCCAGGTGGTTTCGTCGGTCGGCATCCTGATCGCGATCTGGTACGTGGCGCCGCCGGGAATCAGTCGCAGCGCCGTCTTCGTTCCGTTCGGCTGCATGTTCGCGCTGACGGCGCTCTACGCGCTCTTTTGGACGCTGCGGGTGCAGCGGCAGCCGTTGTTCGAGCCGGTCCCGGTCGAGGACGTGCTCGCGCGTGAGCTGGGCACGCGGCCGCCGACGTCGGCAGGACGGGAGTCCGGGGTGGGCGGCTGAGCTGAGGCGGCGCCGTCGCCTTGACAGTGACGCTGCGCGAGATTATGGTATTAGAGTACCAAAATGCGCGATTAGGCGCCGACGGTACGGCGACCGGCGTGCGCAGATCTCCGGGGGGGGCGATGATGACGAATCCGGCACTCGGTCTCGACGAACTGCGCAGCCTGCAGCTCGATCGCTTGAAGTGGTCGCTGCGCCACGCCTATGAGCATGTCGAACACTTCCGCCGGACCTTTGGCGCCGCCGGCGTTCATCCGGACGATCTGCACGATCTTTCGGATCTGGCGAAATTTCCGTTCATGACCAAGGTCGATTTGCGCGACAACTACCCCTTCGGGCTGCTCGCGGTGCCGCGGACCGAACTTGCGCGGGTGCACGCCTCGAGCGGCACGACCGGCCGGCCCACCGTGGTCGCTTACACGCGGCGCGATTTGGACACCTGGAGCGAACTCGTGGCCCGTTGTCTGCGCGCGGCCGGCGCGCGGCGCGGGGATCTGGTGCACATCGCCTACGGCTACGGTTTGTTCACCGGCGGCCTCGGCGCCCATTATGGCGCAGAGCGCCTCGGCTGCTCGGTCGTGCCGATGTCCGGCGGCCAGACCGAGAAGCAGGTGCAACTGATCCAGGACTTCCGGCCCGATGTGCTGATGGCGACCCCGTCCTATGCGCTCGCGATCGCCGACGAGTTCACGCGACAGGGACTCGATCCGCGCGAGACTTCGCTGCGTATCGGCAGCTTCGGCGCCGAGCCGTGGACCGAAGCGATGCGCGGCGAGCTCGAGCGGCGCTTCGCCATCGATGCGCTCGACATGTACGGGCTGTCGGAGCTGATGGGTCCGGGCGTGGCCGGCGAATACGCCGGGTCGAAGGGCGGCGCGACGATCTGGGAGGATCACTTCTACCCGGAGATCATCGATCCGCAGACCGCGGGGGCCGTGGCGGATGGCGAGGAAGGCGAGCTGGTGTTGACGACCTTGAGCAAGGAGGCCCTGCCCATCATTCGTTACCGGACCCGTGACCGCAGCCGCCTGTTGCCGCCGGCCGTGGGTTCGATGCGCCGCATCGCCAAGATCCTGGCGCGCACCGACGACATGTTGATCATCCGCGGCGTCAACGTGTTCCCAAGCCAGATCGAGGAGTTGATCCTGCGCACACCGGGTCTCGCGCCGCACTATCTGATCGATCTGTCGCGCGATGGCCAGCTCGATGTGATGCGCATACACGTCGAGGCGGCGGTCGGCGCGGATCCCGACCCCGCCGCCCGCACTCGAACGGCGCACGAATTACAACAACACGTGCGCTCCTTCGTCGGCCTGAATGCGCACGTCGAGGTGCGCGATCCGTCCTCGCTCGAGCGCTCCGCCGGCAAGGCCCGGCACGTCCAGGACCGGCGCCACTTGGAGTCGACATGAAGAACACCTTGACTTCCGGAATCTCGAAGAGCCGCGCCTTCACGGTGGATCGGCCGAGGACCATCGATTTCCTGGGTGAGGAACTGCGTGTCTACGCAACCCCGGAGTTGGTGCGAGACTTCGAGATCACCTGCCGCGAGCTGCTGCTTGAACATTGCGACGGCGGCGAGGACTCGGTCGGCACCGGCATCAACGTGACGCACACGGGTGCGACGCTGCTCGGGATGAGCGTGCAGATGTCCGTGAAAGTCAGTGCGGTCCAAGGCCGCCTGGTCACGTTCGTCCTGACGGCACGCGACGGCGTCGAGGCGATCAGCGCCGGGGAACACACGCGCGCGGTGGTGGAGGTGCAGAAGCTGCGTTCGCGGGTCGCCGCGAAGCTCGCGGCGCTCACCGCTGGCAAAGGGGCACAAGACCCGTGACCCGCTACATCATGGTCGTCGACCTGCGGCGCTGTACCGGCTGCCAGACCTGCACGGCGGCTTGCAAGCACGCCAACGGCACGCCGCCGGGCGTGCAGTGGCGGCGTGTCCTCGACCTGGAGAGCGGTGTCTATCCGGACGTGCGGCGCACCTTCGTGCCGGTAAGCTGCATGCACTGCGGCAATCCACCGTGCCTGGACGCGTGCCCGACGCAGGCCACCTACCAACGCGACGATGGTCGCGTCGCGATCGACTACGAGCTTTGCATCGGTTGCGCGTATTGCGCGGTGGCCTGTCCCTATCAGCAGCGCTTCAAGGTGCAGCGCGCCCAATTCGCCTACGGTGGCGGGCCAAGTCCGGCCGAGGCGCAGGTCTTCGATCCGGCCCGTCTGGGCGTGTCGACGAAATGCACCTTCTGCAGCGACCGGGTCGATCGTGCGGCCGGCACCGGCCTGGTTCCGGGAATCGATGCGGAGGTGACCCCGGTGTGCGTGAACTCGTGCATCTCCGGCGCGCTGCATTTCGGCGATCGTGACGATCCGGGCAGCAATGTCGCGACGCTGCTGCGTGAGAACAAGTCCTTTCGCATGCACGAGGAACTCGGCACGGATCCCGGCATTTACTATCTGACCGAGAATGCCGAGGCTCCCGGCGCGAGGCAAACCCGATGAATGCGACCCACTCGGCGCCCATCGCTTCCTGGCGCCAGACCTTCTGGGACGTGCGCGCGGCCGGCAACTTCATCGGTGGCGGATCGGGCGCGGGCGTGCTGGTCAGCGCCGCCGCCTTGATTGGTGCGGCTCCCGTCCTCGCTGTGCTCGGGGCGGCCTTGGTCGCCGGCGGCTTGTTGTGTGTCTGGCTGGAGATCGGCAGACCGTGGCGGGCGCTGAACGTGTTCCGGCACCCGGCGACATCCTGGATGTCGCGCGAGGCCATCGTCGCGCCGCTGCTGCTCGCCAGCGCCCTGGCCGGTGCTTGGTTGGGCCTCGCGTGGTTGCGTTGGCTCGCGGCCGCATTGGCACTGGCTTACCTGTACTCGCAGGCGCGCATGCTCAGCGCCGCCCGCGGCATCCCGGCGTGGCGTCATCCGCGGATACCGCCGCTGTTGATCGTGACCGGGCTCGCGGAGGGCTGCGGACTGGTCGTGCTGGTTCGATTGCTCGGGATCCCGGCGCCGTCTTCCAGCTTGCCGATTCTCTGGTTGCTGCCGCTGCTGCTGCTCGGCCGCGTGATCGCGTTCGCGGGCTACCGGCTCGGCCTTACGCGCAGCGGTGCGCCGAAGCTCGCGCTGCGGGAACTCGCCCGGTTCGGCCGCCGTTTAAGCGGGCTGGATGCGATCGGACTCGCCTGTGCGCTGCTGTTCGCCGCCGGGCTGCGCAGCGCCTGGCTGGTCGGTGCAGCGGCGTTCATCGCCGTCGCGGCTGGCTGGTGGCTCAAGTTCACCATCATCCTGCGCCTGGCCTACAACCAGGGCTTCGCATTGCCGATGACCCCGGTGCGCGGCGCAGGGCTCACTCAGCCCGGCGTGCGGCCGGGGTGGTGAGCCCCCCCTGGCAGACGGCGCAGCGCGACCCGCACCAGATCCGCACCCGAACCGGTCGCATCGGTCAATGTGAGCGACATCGGCGCGATGGTGTTCAGGCTCGGTGCATGCAGGTCCCTGGCGTACGGTGTCGCCCAGTGGTCGAACTGACCGACGATGACCAGGGTCTCCGGGCGGATGCCTTGGATGAGAATCGCCGGGCCGCGCGTGGTGCCGGTCGGTGAACTGACCTCGAGCCAGTCGCCTTCCTCGATCCCGAGACCGGCGGCGGTGAGTGCGTTGATCAAGACGCCGCGGTGACCGCGCACGTTCTGCGCGACCTCGTCCATGAGTTGAATCATCGCATTGCCGCCGGCGTGGTATTGCATGCTTTTGGTCGTGATCAACCAAAACGGATAATCCTCGGGCCGGTGGCCGCGGTTCAAGAGATCCTGCTCCCAGATCTTGGGAAAATCGTGCCAGACCGGCAGCGCGGCGTACTCGGTCAATTGTTGATCCCACCAGTGGATGTCGCTTTCATGCAGCCGGTGGGTGAGTTCCTGGCCGGAACGCTGCAGCCGTTCCTGGTACGGCAACTCGAAGCGCAGACCGAGCCGCTTCATGGTCGGGTACAGATACCAGGCCGTCTGCTCGAAAGGGCGGGTCAGCAGGCCGTGTTCCTTGAACCAGGCTAGGTCGCGCAGCTCCTCGCCGCCGGTCAGTTCCGTGCTCGCGGCGAGGCAAACCGCGTTCCAAATTTCGTCCACGCTGTGCACCTTGTCGACGGGGAGCGAGAAGTCGCGCAGCTCGCCCTTCAGCCGCACCCCGCAGGAGCCGCGATTGATCGCGGCGTTGTAGGCCTCGAGCACGCCGGTGCGGCGGGCGAGTTCGGTCGCGATCCAGGTGAAGTCGCGCGTATCGCCCCGTGGCGCCACGGCCGGTTGGCGCAGCGCGAAGCCCTCGTGCCGCCAGAACTGCTCGACGAATTTAGTCCGGCCGAGGCGGATCAGCTGCGTGCTCTCCAGATCGGTCGCCTCGGGCAGCAGGATGTCCGCCATGTGATTGGTTTCATCCGGCGTGTAGGCGATGCAAACCGTGAACGGAAAGGCGGCCATCGTCGCCGCGACCGCGCCGGTGTCCCAGAACGAGATCGCCGGATTCGTGCGGTACGCGATCCACACCTCCGGTTTGGTCGCCATCGGCCAGTTCGCCGGCACGTGCGTCTGAAACATCCAGCTCAGATGCGTCGGTCCGAGCGCCTGACTCCAGGCGCCGCTGCTGCCGGACAGCGGAACCAGCGTGCGGTGTCCGCTGCGCACCTGCGGGGTCTTCTGCCAGTGTGCCTTGTCGGTCGCATTCAAGGTGTGCTGCATGAAGCCGTCTTCGCCGGCGACGACGCTCTTGTGACGGTCCTCGTGAAATTTGTTGATGCGCACCGTCGTGCCGAGCGTGCCGCCCGGCACCTCGAGAGCCCCGACCAGGACGGCGAGCAGCGTGCGTGACCAGACACACTCGTAGGCGCCCCAGCCGTTGTTGACCGTCTTGCCGAGGGTCACCGATACGGGCCGGAATGGCAGCGTCTGACCTTCGATTTCGATCGTGCGGCCGATGCAGGCATGATCCAGGTACTCGTTGGCGATCCGGCGGATGGTGTCGGCCGGTACGTCGCAAATCCCCGCCGCCCATTCCGGGGTGTACGGTTGCATGTGTTCGACGAGGCGGGTGAAGGCGGTCGTGCCGATGACGGTGGCGTGCGTCCAGCGTTGGTTGTCGGCGCCGATCTCGACCGCGTCCGTGATCCGCACGTGCCCTTCGAGCAGAGGCTTGGCCGCGACGGCATCGAAGCTCGAGGCGGCGTTGCGGTCGAGGTCCCAGAGCAACGGTTTCAGGCTCGCCGGGTCGCGCAGATAATAGCCGTTCGGGCCGACGAGGTAGGGCGAGGAACTCATGTCGGTCAGATAGGCCAGATCGAGTCTCGAGCGCGGGTTCTCATGCAGCAGCACGTGGATCATGGCGAACATGAATGCCGGATCGGTCTTCGGCTTGATCGGCACCCATTCGGCCGACGCCGCCGCCGAGATCGAAAGGTGTGGCTCGATCTGCACTCGTTTCGCGCCGCGGGCCCGTGCCGCGGCGTGCCGGGCGGTGGCGCTGACGCCGCCGGTGACTTCGTTGTTGGCGCCGAAGGAGACGATGTAGTCGCTGTACGGGGTGTCGGCGGAAACGGTGAAGGCGCGGTGCCAGTACTCGCCGTACAGGTGCTCCGAATGCACGCACTTCACGCCTTGCCCGGAGCCAAAGCTGAAGTCCACGGGACCGAATGCCGACAGAAACGCCGGAAACGTCCCCATGTAGTTGGCCGGCGTGCCGCCATGCCCGAAGGTGACCGCGACTCGCGGCATGCCGCTTTCGTCGGTCAGTCCGCGCGCGCGGATCGAGGCGAGCTTGGCGGCGACGGTGTCGAGCGCCTCGTCCCAGGAGATCGGCACGAAGCCGGGGTCCTCGTCCCTGCCCTTGCGCGGATTGGTGCGCCGCATGGGCGTCAGTATCCGGGCCGGGTGATAGGTCTTTTGAACCAGGCCATAGGCCTTGACGCAAGGCTTGCCATCGCCCGGATGCACGCCTTTGCCGGCGTCATTCGGACAGATTTCGGTTGCGACCCCGTCGATGACCTTGACCGTGAGCAGGTCCGGGCCCGCCACACAGTTATAACAGTAGGTCGGCACGAACCGCGCCGCGGGTGAGCTCGAGTCCCTCATGTTGCGACCTCGCGATGCCTGGATCTTAAATAAGTATTTAGGTACAATAATACATGATAAGCCGCCCGGGGACAAACCGGGCACGGGAACCGGGTGAGCCATGGCTGAGCGGTCATTTGCGAGGGAATTGGAAAAACTGCGCCTCGGCGAGGGGCGGGAATTCCGTGGCGAGGGCATTCTCGCGGTCACCAAGGCGCTGTTGCAGTCCGGCGTCGGGTACGTCGGCGGCTATCCGGGGGCACCGATCTCGCATCTCATGGACGTGCTGTCCGAGGCGCAGGAGCTTCTCGGGGAACTCGGCGTGCGGTTCGTCGCGAATGCATCCGAGGCGGCGGCCGCGGCGATGCTCGCGGCCTCGGTGAATTATCCGATACGCGGTGCGGTCACCTGGAAGTCGACGGTCGGCACCAACGTGGCGTCCGATGCGCTCGCGAACCTTGCCTCCGGCGGGGTGCTTGGCGGCGCGCTGATCATCGTCGGCGGGGATTACGGGGAAGGCTCATCGATACTCCAGGAGCGTTCGCACGCCTTCGCGATGAAGTCGCAGATGTGGCTGCTCGATCCGCGGCCGAATCTCGAGAGCATCGTGCGCGCGGTCGAACTCGGCTTCGAATTGTCCGAGGCATCGAGCACCCCGGTCATGCTCGAATTGCGGATCCGCGCCTGCCATGTGTATGGGCGCTTTCGCACCAAGGAGAATCGGCGGCCCGCCTTCACGGTGGAGGATGCGCTCGAGCGACCGGTACGCGATGTGTCGCGAATCGCACTGCCGCCGGCGAGCTTCGAGCAGGAACAGGAGAAGGTGCGGCAGCGTTGGCCGGCCGCCCTGCGGTTCATCCGGGAGCGCCGGTTGAACGAGTTCTTCGGGGGGTCAGGCGGCGAGCTTGGCCTGATCGTGCAGGGTGGGCTGTACAACACGCTGATGCGGGCCCTGGAACTCGTGGGTGCCGCCGACGCGAGCGGCGCGACCGATCTGCCGATCTACGTTTTGAACGTCACCTATCCGTTGGTGGAGGAAGAAATAGTCGGCTTCTGCGCCGGCAAGAGCGCCGTCATGATCGTCGAAGAGGGGCAGCCGGATTTCATCGAGCAGGCGCTGAATGCGATCCTGCGGCGGGCCGGTTCGCCGACGCAGGTGCTCGGCAAGGATTTGCTGCCGCGGGCGGGAGAATACACGGGACGGGCCGTGACGCACGCCGTCGAGGCCTTCCTGCGCGGGCATGCGCCAGCGCGGCTTGGCGCCCGTGCCGCCGCATCGCCAGCGGCGCTGCGCGAGCCGTCGGCGGGGGCCCCGGGGCTCGCCCCCCGGGGGCCCGGGCGGCCCGGCGGGTTGGGGCCCCGGGGCCCGGGCCCGCCGCGGGGGGCCGCGCGTGT
>VFSW01000433.1_pt1 | contig 61179 bp, 68 predicted proteins | sample 5358111 | NCBI WGS metagenome assembly VFSW01 (sample SAMN11554181, study PRJNA540505) | mine drainage metagenome | isolation source: sediment from site ElyBrook_90M | place: USA: Ely Copper Mine, Vershire, VT | collected 2017
ACGGCGTAACCGTTCTTCCAGATGTCGACGATCGATAGGGTATCGGCGATGTGCTGTGTCGGGTCGCCGTTCACCAGCAGCAGATCGGCGCGGTAGCCCGGCGCCACATGACCCCGTCTGCCGAGATGGAAGATTTCGTCGGGTAAGGCCGTCGCGGCATGCAGCGCTTCCACCGGCGTGAAGCCGGCGCGCACCAGAATCTGCAACTCTTCGTGCAGCGCCACGCCATGGGCGCTGCCGGGGTTCGGCGAATCCGTTCCTGCCAGGACCGGCACGCCGGCTTCGTGCAAGGCGCGCGTGGTGGCGAGCGCGTTGTCGAACCAGTGCGGCATCACCCTCTTGTCCTTGGCGAGCAGCGTCGTCTTCTGCACTGCCGAGAGATAGGGCGCGACACGCGGATCGGCGGCAAGCTTGCCGGCAAGGCCGAGGCCGGCGACACCGGCCCAGATATCGTCGGTGGTCAGCACGAAGATATGATGCGCCTTGGCCAAGGCGACAAAGCCGGCATCTGCCGGACGGTCGGGAAAGATATGCGCCAGACCGTCGGCGCCGCAGCCGATGGCCTCACGCGCCATGCTTTCCTGCTGGGCGTGAACGATCGCCAGCTTGCCGTCCGCATGCGCGGCGGCGATCACGGCGCAGGCCTCGGCGCGCGTCAGGGTCGGCATGCGCTTCGGCGTGTCGTATTCGGAAAGGTCCTCGAGGAAGAGCTTGATGTAGTCCGACCCCTCCGCCACACGGGCGTCGACGAACGGCTTGGCGTCCGCGACACTGGTGACCGTCGGCACCTTGAAGCCCGGCGGCGCCATTTCCAGCGGCGCGCCGCCGGCCACCGTGGCGCCGAGACCGGCGGCCCAGGTATCGGCTTCGTCGGTCCTGGCCATGGACTGGCGTTGCGCCCGCCACTTTTTGAATTCACGGCTGATGTCGAACATGTCGAGTTCGGTGGTGACGCCGAAGCGCAGCGCGTCTTTTTGCGCACCTGGAAAGACGTGGACATGGGAATCGATCAGGCCCGGCAACAGCGTCTTGCCGGCGCCGTCGACGACGGGCAGTCCCGCCGGAATATGGGCGTTCGGCGCGATGGCGGTGATCCGGCCGTCATGGACCACGACATTGGCCCCGGCAATCACCTTGTCGCCGTCGAACACGCGCACATCGCGGACGGCGAAGCTGTTGCCGGCGGCGTCGGCCGCGCCGGCCATGAGCAAGACGAAAGCAAAAAGCAGGATCGGGCGCATGAGCGGGTTCCCAGCAAGATCGGGCGAAGCTTGTGAAGCCCGGCCGCGGCGAGGCAAGGGCGCGCGGCAGGATTTGGCGCAGACCGTGCGCAGGACGGCGCGAACCGTGCGGATTTAGCTCTCGTCGAAGCCGAGTTTGGGGCGCACCGCGTCGCGATAGGTGCGGCTGAGCAGCAGCTTGCCGCCGTCCATCAGCAGAACGTCGCTGTCGCCGTTGCGCCGCGCGGCCAGCGATTTGACGCACGCAATGCGGACGATGGCCGAACGGTGGATGCGGACGAATTCGGCGGGATTAAGCTTGGCTTCCAGTTCGCCCAGGGTCCCGCGGATCAGATGCACCCTCTTGCCGGCATGAACACAGAGATAATGCCCAGCGACATCGATGTAATCGACCGTCTCCATGTCCACGACGTCGGTGCGGGCACCGTCGCGGATCGCCATGCGACTGATATATCGCGGCGGTTCGGCTCCGTCGCCGGCCTGCAGGCGCAGTTGCTGCCGCGCACGGTCCAGCGACTGTTGAAAGCGCTCATGACGGAACGGCTTTACCAGATAGTCGAGCGCATTCACGTCAAAGGCCTGCAGCGCGCGGTCGTCGTGTGCCGTCAGAAAGATCACCACGGGACGCCCTTGCGGCGGCAGGCGCTTGACGACCTCGAAACCGTCGATATCGGGCAGTCCGATGTCAAGAAAAACAAGCTGCGGCGAAGTTTCGGCCGCGAGCCGGACGGCATCTGCACCATTGGCCGCTTCACCGACGACCTCGATGTCGCCTTCACCCTCGAGATAACGGCGCACGCGCTCGCGCGCCAGCGCCACGTCGTCGACGATCAACGTCCGGATCACGGTCCGGCCTCGCGGCGCAGCGGCACTGCCAGCGTCACGCGGGCGCGACCGCCGGCGTCCGGCGTGAAGTGCATCTGCTGCGCCGTGCCATAAACGACGCGCAGCCGCTCGCGCACATTGGCGAGGCCGATGCCTTCGCCTTGCGAGGCCGGAAGCGTGTCCGGCAGATCGTTCTCAATCGACACCGTCAACCGCCCGTCTGCGGCGCGGGCGCTGAGCAGAATATCGCCGCCCGATTCTCGTCGGGCGATGCCGTGCACAAGGGCATTCTCGATCAGCGGCTGCAGGATCATGCGCGGCAGCATCGCGTCCCACGCCTCCGCGTCGATATCGAACGTGCAGGCGACCGGCCTCAGCACGGCGTAGACATCGATGCAGTTCCGCACGAAAGCGATCTCGTCCCTCAGCGCGATCTCCTGCGCGCCGTCCTTCAGGGCCAGGCGCAGCAGCGCGCTCAATTCCGTCAAGGCCCGGTCGGCGCGCGCCGGGTCTTTGTAGCCGAGGGCGGAGATCGCATTCAGCGCATTGAACAGGAAATGGGGATTGATCTGCGCCTGCAGCGCCTGCAGCTGCGCCTGCGCCAGCATGTGCTCGCGCTGGCGGTAGCGCTCGAGATGCGCCAAAGCCTGGCCGATGCCGACCACCGCGATGTAGGTGGGGATGCAATAGAGCCCGGTGATCGTCGCGCTGTTCAGCACAACGGCGAGGTTCATGGCGGATTTCGGCAGCACCAACAGCGTCGCCAGCAAGATGCCCAGCACGGTCAGCAAAGGGACCGCGACGATTCCGACGGCGACATGAATCGCGAGGTTCCGCGCGATCGCGCCTTCCGCGACGGGAAACCGCCGGCCAAGTCCGAGCAGCGCCGGCGTCGCGAGCATCCAGGGCACGAACAGCAGGTAGACGTTGGCCAGAACATACGGCCAGCGGGCGTCGCCGTGCTCCGACAACGTCACCATGATCGAGGGCGGGGTCCAGGCGACGGCGATCAGCGTCCATCCCCCGGCGATGGCGGACGCCATCCCGAGGGCACGCCGCCAGGACAGCGGCAGCGCATGGAGCAAGCGGGCGAACATGCCGGAAGCCATAAAGCAAATTTGCCCGGCCGAAAATCCGCCTGCGCCGACGCCGCTATTCCGCGACCGTCACCGTGATGGAAAAAACCTGTGCGGGCGGCTTGTCGCTTTCCCATGGCCGGCGGTAGTCGAGCCTAAGCATGCCCTTGCCGGTGGCGACCGCCGAAAAATCCAACGCCTGCAACTGGGCACCGCCCGGCATGGTGGCGGCGCTCTGTACCGACGAGCCTTCAAATTTCAGAAGCGGCGTTGAATCCGGTGTCACGACCCAGGAATACCCGGTTCCCGCCTGCTCTTTCAGAAGCACGCTGAGATGCTGCCCGACAGCCAGCGTGAACGCCTTTCCGGCGTCCGCCTGGTGGACGATCAGGGGATCGGGGGGTGCGCTCATCGCCTGGCTCCCCGTACTGAACAATGCCGCCAGGCAAAGCCCGGCAAAAAATTTGTTCGCATTCATGACACGTCCTCTGCGGCGACTCTCCGCGCAGATTGCGACGAAACTTTGAACCTTTGAGAAAACCCCCCGGGCGCGCGCGCCCGGGGCCCCCGCCGCTCAATGCGGGATTTTGTGGATATTGTGGATTGGGGTGATGGGGTACCGTGCCGGCGTCGGTATCGGAATCAATTTATATTTGGCGATCACGTCGATGAGCCGGTGCGGGATGATGAACTTGTTGCTCGGCGCCTGCACCCAGGCCGCGTGATAGCCGATATTGTTCGAGCCATACGCAATCCAGATATAGCCGTTGAGGCCCCAGCCCGTGCCCCAAGAGTTCTTTACCAGCCAAGCATGCTTGGCATCGTCCCAGCCCACGATCGTGACGGCATGGTTGTAGGCGGTCATCGGTCCCTGGTTGAGGACGCCACCCGTGTACGCCTGGAAAGCCGGGGTCGCCATGACGGCGACGGCCAGCGGGCCATGGGCGCACAGCGCCGCCTTCATCTGATCGACAGTCGGAACCGCGCCGCCGGGTACTACCCAGCCCCAAGCCACATCCGAATAAAGGCCGGCGAGACCTGCCGGGCAGGCGGCATCATGGGCCGTGTAAGGCAGAGTCGCTTCGGTGACGACCTTGTGGGTCAACATCCAGTCCCACACCGGCATGTACCAACCACCGCCGCAGGTGCCCGCGCCGGCGCAATTGAGAACATGCTGCTCCGACGCATTGATCATGACGTTGTTGCGGATGGCGTAGGCGGATTCATAAGCGGCGATCGCCGCAAAATCCCAGCAGCTGCCGCAACCGTCCTGATCCTTCACCGGCGTCACCTTGCCGAGCGTCCGCCAATCGAAGGCAGCGGCGGCAGCCCGGCATGCCAGGACGAACGGACCGACGCGATATTTCATCGCTTCGGCGTCGTACACTTTTATGGCTTCGGCGGCGAAGGCGTTCTGCTGCGGGGCCTTCTCCGCAAAGCCGGCGGGCTCCCTGGCGCCCGTCAACTGCGCCAGGCTGCGATCCATCGCCGTCGTGTAGCCGACGGTGAAGGTCCAGCCTCTTTGCTTGCCTTCCGTCTGCAAGGCATCGAGACGCGCCTTGATCTGCGGCGACGCCATCTTCAGGCGGTTCGCATAGAACGCTTCCTGCTGGGCGTTCGCCTGCACTTGCACGGGCGTGACCATTGTCGTCGGTTGCGTCACATCCTGGGCGCCGGCTTGGCCCCCCGCGACGAGGCAAAAGACGGACGCTATGAAAACTGTTGAGACCGCTCGGCCAGACAACGCGGCACAAGCGGGCGCAATCACTTTGGTGCTTCTGCGCATCGGCGCTCTCCCTTGTTGACGCCGTTAAGATTACGCCGGCGCACAAGTCGTCACAATGTCGCAGGACTAAATCTTTCCAGTAGAGATGGTATTGATAATTACTATCAAATATTCTTTGGGTGATCTCAAATCATGGGGATTGAACAAACCAAGCAATTACTTACGAATACATCGCACGCCTTGCGCGACTCCGCCGCGCGCGGACCGCACAGCGCAACAACCACGATTTGTCGATGATCCTGGGCTGTCACTTCGGCGCCGGGTTCATCGTGCCCATGTCGGATTCGATCTTCCACTGACCCTGCGCGTCCTTCTTCCACACGGTCAGGTAATGTCCGCTGGCTTTGGGACGTTCGCCCTTCGCGTTCGGAGCGCCGACGAAGGCCCAGCTGCCGTCGGTCCAGCCCACGGTCCCGTCAGCGGAGACATCGGCGTATTCGGGCGACCAGCTCAGCACATTGGTGGCCGGATCGCCGTTGCCGCTTCCCGGTTCGGCGAAGCGCTTCGCGGCGGCATCCTTGCCGTAGATCGGCGGTTCGGTGCCGATGCCGAAGATGCGGCCGTCGTCGGCCATGTAGAAGAGGAACGCCGCGTTCGATCCCTTGGCGATCGACATGGCGGAAAAAGCTCTGTCGGTATTCATGAGGTCTTCCTTCGGTCCGGCAAGCGCCGGAGAAAAAGAAGACGCCACGGCAAGAATCAAAGAGAGCGTGAAAAGGCGTACGCGCATCTTGAAGTCTCCCCAATTATGGCAGGCCTGCCGCATTCCTTCCTCAAATCCGTCGTGAAACGGGCCGTTTACTATAAGGCGAGGGTTCCGGCTTCGCGAGGGGAAACGATGGGGGAATGCCATGATCGCCTACCACAGAGCACGCGATGACAAGGCGCCGGCGAAAAGGCAGGCGCTTTCCCATGATCTGTTCAACGGACTGAGTCCCCAAGAATTCGACGAAGAGGCAAAGGCCTTGCGCGATGCCGAGGCCATGACGCCCGCCGTGCGGGCGCGGCTGAAGGCCCAGCTGGTCGAGCGCTTGAAGACACCCGTGGACGAGCCGAGCTGGGGTCCCGACTGGGTCAAGCACGGCGAGCGCGTCGCCGCCAAAAACCGCAGGGACAAAGGCGTGGTCGGAAGAATTCTGACCTTCGCCGGAAAGAAAAAGGACGGGGACGAAACGCCAAAGGGTCCCCTGAGCGAAGAGGAGGCCGACGACGCGTCCGCCATCTCCCGCAACATGGAGAAGAGCCGCCAGGTTTCGCACTACAGACCGCTTTATGCCGCGGCCGTCGTGCTGGCGCTTGTCATCCTGCTGATTGCGATGTTCGTCGACTATCACATCATCCGCGAAGTATGGACGCGCGCGCTGTCCAACGAATTCATGCAGGTGCCGCCGGCGCTCAAGTCGTCGGTCGTGTTCAAGAGCCTGCAGGTGATCTTCGCGGTGCTGATCGTGCACTTCATGCTGAAAATCACCGGCGCCTATGGCCGCAACACGATGATCACGGCGGCCTTCGTCATGGCGATCGTGATGATCGGCGGCCTGGGCTATCTCGTCGCCTACAACAACATGCTGGGCGGCACCTCGACGACGCTCGAACAGCGGCAGATCTCGGCGCCGCAGTCCAATTCGATCGATACGCTTTTCAACCCGGGCGTCCAGCGCATTGCCGCCACGCAGCCGGACGTGTCGACCGCCGGGGCGGCGGACGGCGTTTCCCTCGGCCTGCCCAAGCTGTCCCAAAGGTCGCTGGCCGACGCCGATTCGTGGTTTTGGCTGGCCTTTGCCAGCGTGATATTCTTCATCGTGACCACGGTGGCGGCGCTGTACATGCAGATCGTCGAGAACAACGTCCGCAACTACCACATCTCGCACGACTACAAGCACCGCCAGAAGCAGTTCGCCCAGCTTCATCTGCTCGAACTGGCCGACCAGAAGGTGTCCTAGGAACGGGGAGACGATGAAGCGGATTTTGCTGGTAGTCGCGACGGTGAGCGCGCTTGTGGGCGGCGGCGTACTGGCGGCGCGGATCGGCGCCGACGACCCGCAAGCGGAAGCCGCGCCGCCGCCGCAACGCGTCATCATCGGGCTGGATCTGTCGCGCAGCAACCCGCTGATCGCCGATCCGGCCTTCGCCGCCAAGGTGGCGGACCGCATCGCCGGCATTGTGAGTAATCTCGGTTTTGCCTCGGAGGTGCATGTCCGTACCTTCGGCAATTACGATGCCACCTCGAACACCTTCGCCTACGACACGGTGCTGTCGGTGCGCAATCGGCCGGAGAACGTCGCCGCGGAAATCCGCAAGCTGATCGCCGGCACGCCGTATCTGGTCCAGAAGGGACGCTGGCGCGCCCAGCAGAACACCAACATCCTCGCCTTCCTCGACAACCTTTCGCAAAGCATCGGCTGCACCGGCATGCCGACGACGATCGTGCTGGCCTCGGACGGTATCGAAGACTCCGATTACGCCAGGCTGATCCGGCGAGATGCCCATCTGCCCCCGCCGGACGGGCATCCGTTCCAGGGCTGCGCCGATTTCGAAATCCTCGGCCTTGGCCAGGGCGCCGACAATCCGCGCTTGACCACGCATTTGCGCAGCGAATGGAGCCGCTGGGCGCTCGCCGCCGGATTTGCGCACTTCCAGGGCCTGAACGACTGGTAGGTCCGGCAACCCATTATTCTCGAACGAAAATATTTTTCAGAATCTGCTGTTGACACAGAATACTCTGCAGTATAGAGTTATCTATACTCAATGAGGAGTGCTCTGCATGTCCCTGTCTCCGCAAGAAGCCGCCAGCACCCTGTCGGACGTCGAGCGCGCCGCCCGGCGCAGCGGCCAAGCCTATGGCTACCGTCGTGCCTCGCCACATCTGATCGTCTGGGGCCTCATCTGGGTGATCGGCTACGCCACCACGGATTTGCGCCCGGACTACGCGAACATCATCTGGCCGGCTCTGACTCTCTTGGGCGTGGCCCTGTCCATCTATGTCGGCCGCTGCGCTGGCGCGACCGACTCGGGACGCTACAGGAGCATCTGGCGCATCATGGCGCTCGTCTTGCTCGCCTTCGTCTTCATCGGCGCGACCTACGCCATCATGGGACATGTCAGCGGGCCGCAGCAGGGCGCATTCGTGCCGCTCCTGGTGGGAACGATCTATGCGGGCATGGGCCTCTGGCTGGGCGCGCGCTTCGTGGTGACGGGACTTGCGGTCATCGTTCTCACGCTTGGCGGCTATTTCTTTCTGCAGGAACATTTCCTGCTGTGGCAGGCCGTCGTCGGCGGCGGCGCGCTGATCCTGGCCGGCCTCTGGCTGCGGACGGTGTGACCATGGAGCAGCCGAACCCCATCATCCACCAGCCCGTGCGCCTGAAGATCATGTCCGCGCTGAAGGTGTTGCCGCCGAATGACGCGATCGAATTCGTCCGCCTGAAGGCCATCGTCGCGGCGACGGAAGGCAATCTCGGCGCCCACATCACAACCCTTGAAGAGGCGGGCTATGTCGCCGTGGAAAAGGATTTCGTCGGCAAGCGCCCCCGCACCCGCATCGCCCTGACCAAACAGGGCCGCCGCGCCTTTGAAGATTATGTCGCCTATCTGCGCGACATCATCGACGCCGAACCGAAAGCCGCACAGTGAAAGGCCACGCCATGCATTTCAAAGCCCTTCTCGCCTCCGCCGTTGTGCTTGGCGCGACCGCATTTGCAGCTCAGGCCGCCGCTCCGAGGTTGTTCGCAGACAGCCAACTCGTCACCGAGCCGCGCTTCAGCGACGAGATCGTTGGTCATGGCCCGGACGTGATCTTCATTCCTGGCCTCGCCTCCTCGCGCGAAACCTGGAAGGCCACGGCAGAGCGCCTGAAGGATCATTTTCGTGTCCATCTGATCCAGGTTGCCGGCTTTGCCGGCGAGCCGGCGCGCGCCAATGCCTCCGGACCGGTATTGGTGCCGACGGCCGAAGCAATCGACTCCTATCTGGTGGCGCAACATCTGACGCCTGCCGTGATCGTCGGCCATTCGCTGGGCGGCACGATGGCGCTGTACCTCGCCGAACATCATCCGAGCGATTTGAAAAAGGTGATGCTGGTCGACGCCTTGCCGTATTACGCCACCTTGATGGCCGGACCGCAGATCACGGTCGCCGCCATGACCCCGGTGGCGGATAAAATCCGCAGCGGCCAGTCGAAGATGCCCCCCGAACAGCAGAAGATGATGATGGCGAGCATGGCCACGTCCGAGGCCGACAAGGCGATGATCGAGGGGTGGAGCGGGGCGAGCGATCAAACCACCGTGCTCAATGCGCTGGCCGACGATCTGACGCTCGATCTGCGTCCTGGCCTTTCCGCGATCACCACGCCGATCGCCATGCTCTATCCCGATTACGTTCCGCTTGGCCGGCCGAAGGGCGCATCCGACGCCGCCTATCACGCCGCTTACGCCGCCGTTCCAAACATCAAGCTGGTGGGCATCGAGAATTCCCTGCATTTCATCATGTTCGACCAGCCCGCCCAGTTCGACGCGGCCCTCGACGCCTTCCTGGAGGATTAGGGCGAGAGACGCGTACGAATCTCTTCCGGCGTCACGCCGCTTTCGCGCAGAGCCCGCAGCGTCACGGCGCGGTCGCGTTTGGAGAATTTGCGGCCGTGCTCGTCGAGGACGAGACGATGATGGGCGTAATCGGTCGCCGACAAGCCGAGCAGCGCCTGCAGCAACCGCTGGACATGGCTCGCCGCGAACAGGTCGTTGCCGCGCGTCACCAGCGTTACGCCCTGGAAGGCGTCATCCACCACCACGGCAAGATGATAGGCCGCCGGCATCTCCTTGCGCGCCAGCACGACGTCCCCGAACAGCAAGGGCTGTACGGCGATGCGACCCGTTTCGCCATGGGGCCCCGCGCCCTTTTCGTTAAAAAACAAATCGCCGGCTTCGCGCGCCGCCTTCGCCGCGTCCAAGCGCAACGCATACACTTCGCCGTTCGCCATGCGGCGCACACGCTCCTCGCCGGACAGCGAACGACAGGTACCGGGATAGATCGGCCCGTCGGGACCATGGGGGGCTTCGACAGACCGCGCAATCTCTTCGGCGATAGCCTTGCGCGTGCAGAAGCAGGGATATAGCAGTCCGGGTGCCTCCAGCACGGCCAGCGCGTCGCGATACGCGCCCATCCGGGTCGACTGGCGCAGCACCGGGCGCTCGAAATCCAGACCCAGCCATTCCAGGTCCTCCAAAATCGCCACCTCGTATTCTGGCCGGCAGCGCGCGGTATCGATGTCTTCGAGACGCAGTAGAAAGCGCTTGCCCGCATGGCGCGCAAACATCGCGGCATAGGCATGGCCCAGATGCAGCAGTCCGGTCGGGCTGGGGGCGAAACGGGTGACGATCACGGTTGGACAGGGTTTGGTCCGCATGCCAATCATGCGTTTGGAATGAATCCTGGGGCAAGTCCGTGGCGTTGTCCGGTCCGCGTCTTGAGCCGTCGAACGGCAAGGCCACGCATCTGGTCGTGCTGTGTCACGGCTATGGCGCCGACGGCAAGGACCTGATCGAACTTGCGCCTCATTGGCAGAACGCGCTTCCCGGCGCCGTCTTCGTCGCGCCGAATGCGCCGCAGCGTTGTCCCGGCGCCGGCTATCAGTGGTTTCCGATTTCCCGTATCGATCCGCATGAGATGCACAAGGGCGTCGAGGACGCGGCCGGTTTGCTGGAGGCGTTCGTGCACGCCGAGCTTGCGCGGCTGGCCTTGGCTCCCGACCGACTGGCGCTGGTCGGCTTCAGTCAAGGCACCATGATGACGCTGCATGTCGGACTGCGCGGACCCGTCAGGCCCGCGGCAATCGTGGGCTTTTCAGGCCTGCTCACGGGCGCAACACCGCTCGAAGGCAAGATCCCGCCGGTGCTGCTGACCCATGGCGACGCGGATTCGGTGATCCCACCCGAGGCCCTGTTCATGACCGCGGGCGCCCTCGGCGCCGCTGGCGTGCGCGTACAGTGGCACCTGTCCCGAGGGCTCGGGCACGGCATCGACGAGACGGCTCTCGTGCTGGCGGGCGGGTTCCTCACCCAGGCGTTCGGCGGCAAGCTGGCGCCAAGCGGCGAGGCCTGCTGCACGCTTCGCTGAAGCGTCGCCATTCCGTCACACCCAATCGTGTAATCTACCGGCCGTATTGGCATCGCAGCGTCTTGCCCGTACACTCAAGCCAGGCAAGAGGAGGCACGGTCTTCAGGGAAGCTTCGTCGTGTTAGCCACCGCGCGCAGTCCCGACAACTGCCCGGCTCTCGTGCTCAACGCGGACTATCGTCCGTTGAGTTACTTTCCGTTGTCGTTGTGGTCCTGGCAGGACGCGATCAAGGCGGTGTTCCTTGAGCGCGTGAACATCCTGGAACAATACGACCGCACGGTGCATTCGCCCTCCTTCGAGATGCGCCTGCCCTCCGTCGTCTCGCTCAAGACCTACATCAAACCGGCGCGCAATCCGGCCTTCACCCGGTTCAATGTTTTCCTGCGCGACAGTTTCGAGTGCCAGTATTGTGGCGACGGAGAAGACCTCACCTTCGATCACGTCATCCCGCGCTCGCGCGGCGGCCGCACCACCTGGGACAATGTCGTGACGGCGTGCGCGCCGTGCAATCTGCTCAAGGGCGGACGGCTGCCGCACCAAACAGGCATGCAGCCGCGCCATCGCCCGCACCGGCCCACGGTCATCGAGCTGCGCGACAACGGCCGCCGCTTTCCGCCGAACTATCTGCACGAAAGCTGGTCGGACTATCTCTACTGGGATACCGAACTGGAACCTTGAGCCATTCTGACCGGCCGCCACATCGCGATCAGAGGCGGCGCGCCCGGCGGCGCGATGTTGCGTTTGGCGATGAAGCCGCAGCGCTCGTAGAGCCTCGTGTTCCTGGAATTGGAGTTTTCCAAATAGGCGGGCACCGCCTTCTCGTCGGCGCGCGCCACCGTCGCTTCGAGCAGCGCGCCGCCCAATCCGAGACCCTGCAGCCTCGGCGCTACCGCGATAAAGGCCAGATAGAAGTGGCGCTCGGCCGGATGGTTCTTCTCCATCGCGTCGGCCATGGCGGAACCGCGCATCAGCCGCGGAAAGCCGCAGAGCCGCACGAACAGCGGCAACAGCCGCATCTGCTCGGCGAAACCGCCGGGGCTGGCCGGGGCTTCGGGCGGCAGCCAGGCCGCCGCGGCGCTGGCGTCTTCGCTGAGCCATACTTCGCCGAACGGGATGGCGCGTTCCTTCAAGAGCCAGAAGAAAAACTGTTCCAGCGCCTCGGCCCGCTTGGGGCCTTTGCGCGCAATCCAGTCGAACACGGGATCGCTCAGGAAGGCGGCAGCGAACAGGCGCGACAGCACCCCCGTGTCCGAGGCGTTGGCCCGGCGCGGCGCGGCAGCAGCGGCCAGAAGCGCGTGACGCTCTTCGCTCATATCCGCGTAGAGAGAGCGATCGCCAGGCGGCAGCCAGCCTTGATGGCGCCGCTGAGCAGCCGATAGCCGGGCGTTTCCTCGGCGCCGTGGGCCAGCGCAGTCTCGCGATGGGCGATCTCGTCGGCGCGGAACGCCGCAACGGTTTTCTTCAGGGCGGGATCGGCGTCGCCGAGCCGCTCGATCTGGCCCGCATAGTGCTCATCGATCACTTCTTCGACCGCGGCGGTGCAGGCCATCGCCGCCTTCTCGCCCATCAGCGCCGTCGCCGCGCCCAGCGTGAATCCGGCGATGCGCCAGACGGGTTCGAGCGCCGTCGGCCGCACGCGCCGCTCGTTGATCAGCGTGTCAAAGGCCTTCAGATGCTCTTCTTCCTGCTCGGCCATGTGCTTGATCGCGCTCGCCGCCTTCGACCTGGATTTCGAGGCGGCGAATACCGCAAGCTGGCCTTCGTAGATGCGCACCGCACCATATTCGCCGGCATGATCGACGCGGATCATGGCGGCGATGTCCTCGTTCGCGCCCACACCGGGGGCGGCGGGACGCGCCCGCCGTATGGTCTTCTTGCTCATGCCCTCCTCCTGGTCAGAAAGAACGGCTTCCGGCTTACCAGCAGCAGCCCGCCGAGAATCGCCGTCCCGAGGGAAAAGATCGCGTTGTAACCGGCCAGCGAAATGCCGAAGAGCCGCCACGAAGCCTCGTCGCAGCGCACGACGGGCGCGACATGGCTGAGGTCCGCCAAGCTGGTGAAGGCGACACGGTCACCGGTGCATGACGCCGGCCCGGGCAAGAACTTCCATTCGACGCCCGCCTGATAAGCGCCGATGATGCCCGTCGTGGCGATCAGAATCAGCGTCAGCCACGCCATCGCCACCATCATCTTCCGGCCGATGAGCCCGAAGGCGAACAGGGCCGCGCCGCCGAAGCCGATCAGGATTGCCGCGTCCAGCGGCCAGCGCTGCCAGTGGCACATCTCGCAGGGCGCAACACCGCCAATGTATTGAAAGCCCAGCGCGCCGAGGATCATCGCCAGGGAATAAGCGCCGGCGAGAGCCGCGATGTTTTGTGCACTCATTGCGCGAAGATCCTTGTCTCATCGTGGAACGCTTTGAATTCGAGCGCATTGCCACTGGGGTCGCGGATGAAGAACGTTGCCTGCTCGCCCACTTGTCCCTTGAATCGCACATCGGGTGCGATGACAAAGTCAACATGTGCGCGACTCAATTTCTCGGCAAGACTGTGCCATTCGTCCATAGCGAGGATGACGCCGAAGTGACGCACAGGCACGTTCTCGCCGTCGACGCGATTATATTCTTTATGTGCGTTCCCGTTCGGGCTTAAATGCGCCACGATTTGGTGACCAAAGAAATCGAAGTCGACCCATTCGTCGCTCGAACGCCCTTCGGGACAGCCGAGCAGTTCGCCATAGAAGGTGCGCGCCTCGGCGAGGTCGCGTACCGGGAAGGCGAGATGGAATCGGGGTCGTTTTTCGTGCTGCTTCATAATGAGACTAGAGAAGCAAGATACGCGGTAAAAGGGAAGCCTATGCGTAGAAATGAGGCAACCCGCGGAAAAGGGCGTGCGCGGCGGCGCGTGGTCCATCGCGAGCTGTTGAAGATAGAAGGCCGTGCCGTCGAGGTGAGCGTGAAACTCAATCCGCGGGCGCGGCGCCTGATCGTGAAGGTCCACCCCACCAGCGGCGAGGTCAGCGTGGTTGCGCCGTCGAAAAGGGCACTCGACCGTGCGCTCGAATTCGCCCGCGGCCAGACCGACTGGATCGCCCGCCAGCTCGCCCATGTGCCGCAGCGGGTGGCGCTGATCCCCGGCGCGCGCATTCCCTTCCGCGGCGTCGATCATCTGATCGCGCGCGGCGAAGATGTCCGCGCCCCGGTGTGGATCGACGGCGACGAGGCGGTCATCCATGTCGGTGGACGCACCGAACACGCGGCGCGGCGCATGCTCGATTTCCTCAAGCGCCAGGCGCGGCGCGATTTGGAGGCGCGTTCGTTGGAGTTCGCAGCCAGGCTGGGCTTGCGGCCGAGGCGCATCACCGTGCGCGATACGGCCAGCCGCTGGGGTTCGTGCTCGTCGACGCGTTCGCTGTCGTTTTCCTGGCGACTGATCCTGGCGCCGGCCTTCGTCCTCGATTACGTCGTGGCGCATGAAGTCGCGCATCTGCGCGAGATGAATCACGGCCCGCGTTTCTGGAAGCTGGCGCACGAACTGGCGGGCGACGTCAAACGGCCCCAGGCTTGGCTGCGCCAGCACGGCGCCGGTCTGCACCGCTACGGGGCGCGGTAAAACGCGTCAGGTCCCGCTGAACAGCTTGTCGAGCAGCTGCTGCAGGCCGTCGCTTTCGGCGGGTTTCTGCGCGGGCTGGCTGGCGGCGGCGATGGTTTGTCCGGCGAGCGGCCTGACCGGCAGTCCGGCTTCGGCGTTCTCCATGAACGTCTTCCAGATATGGGCCGGCAGCTTGCCGCCCGTGGCCCGCTTCATCGGCGCATTGTCGTCGTTGCCGACCCACACGCCGCACACCAGGTCCGCCGTGAAGCCGACGAACCAGGCATCGCGATAATCCTGCGTGGTGCCGGTCTTGCCGGCGCTAGGCCGGTTGTCGAGTCGCGCCGCCTTGCCGGTGCCCGTCTCCACCACTTGCGCCATCACCGTCGTCATCTTCGCAAGATTATCGGGTGACATGACCTGGTCTGGCGCGGCGGCCTTGCGCTGCCACAGGACCTTTCCGCTTTTTGTACGTATACGGATTATCCCGTAAGGCGTCACGCCGTCCCCGCCATTGGCGAAGGGCGCGTAGGCGGCCGTCAGTTCGAGCGGCGTCACCACGCTGGTGCCCAGGGCCAGCGAACTGACCGCCAGCAGCGGCGTGTCGATGCCCAGCCGTTTGGCGGTTCGCGCGACGACGGCCGGTCCCACCTGCGCGGTCAACTGCGCCGCGATCGAGTTGGAAGAATCGGCAAAGGCCTTGGTCAGCGTGATCTCGCCCTGGTATTCGCCTTCGAAATCGCCGGGCCTCCAGCCGTGGATGTCCACCGGCGCGTCGTCCATGAGATCGTCGGGGCTGTGCCCGTGTTCGAAGGCGGCCAGATAGACGAAGGGCTTGAAGGCCGATCCGGGCTGGCGCTGCGCGTCGGTGGCCCGGTTGTAGGGACTGTCTTCGTAGGAGCGGCCGCCGACCATAGCGCGCACCGCGCCGTCCGGCGTCATGGCGACGAGGGCGGCCTGGCTGGCGTCAAAGGAATTGCCGTCTTCGTCCAGCCCGGCGGTGACCGCGCGCTCGGCCTCCGCCTGCGCATCCAAGTCGAAACTGGTGTCGACAATCAGCGCTTCCTTGGCGTCGCCGACATAGCCGGGAATCTGCGAGATCACCCAGTCGGCGAAATAGCCCGAGCCCGGGGTCGCCGTGCCCCGCACGATGCGCGAGCGCGTGGCCTGGGCTTCTTCGCAGGTACGCGCATCGATGTAGCCGCCGTCCTGCATGGCGCGGAGCACGACATTGGCGCGCGCCTGGCTGGCGTCGGGATCGGCGAGCGGATTGTAGTGCGCCGGCGCCTTGACACTGCCCGCCAGCATCGCGGCCTCTGGCAGGGAGAGCTGCGCGGCGTGCTTGCCGAAGAAGCGCTCGGCGGCAGCTTCGATGCCGTAGACGCCGGCGCCGAAATAGACCCTGTTGAGATAGAGCGTCAGGATCTGGTCCTTGCTGTAGCGCGACTCCAGATAGAGGGCGAGGACCGCCTCCTCGATCTTACGTTCGAAGGTGCGCTGGGGCTGAAGGAACAGGTTCTTCGCGAGCTGCTGGGTCAGCGTCGAGCCGCCCTGGACGACATGGCCCTGCATCATGTTCTCGAACGCGGCCCGCATGATCCCGATCGGATCGATGCCGATATTCTCGCGAAAGCGGCGGTCTTCGATGGCGATGAAGGCATTGGGCACGTAGGACGGAAGCGCGGTCACATCCACCATGACGCCCTGGGTGAGCCCGCGCTGGGCGATCAGCCGGCCACGGTCGTCCAGGATGGTGATGGCGCGCGACGGGCCGTTCACCAGCAGGCTGTTGACGTCAGGCAGCTCCGAAAGAAAACGCGAGTAGAGGATGGCGCCGAAGATGGCCCCCCAGGCCGCGACCAGCGTCACGACATAGGGCCAAGTCCGCTTGCGCGGCTTGCGCTTGGCCGGCCGCTCGGGCGGTTCGTCGTCGCCACCCTCGGCGGCGATGGCCGCGACGCGCTCGCGCGTGCGTCGCTCGGATTGTTTGCGCGCCATAGGTTAACCCTTGGAAACGCCGACTCTGGCCTCCAAGGGTTAACAGGCGTTAAACAAATCGGGCCGCGTCAGTCGCCGATCTTGATCGCCGCCATGCCGTCCGAGTCGAGTTTGCCGCGATAAGCCTTGATCTTGACGCTTCCCGAGCCCAAGGCACTAATCTTTGGATTCACGGCCATCCCTCCGAAGGCCAAGCTGCCCGAGCCCATGATGTCGACGTGCAACGGATCGGCCGTGCCGCTCGCGATGTTGGCCGAACCGGAGCCGGCGATGTCCACATGGGTCGGACCGTTCACGCTGGCCGCCGAGAAATCGCCCGATCCGGCGATATCCACGTCGACACCATGCGCGATACGCCCGACGGTGATCGAGCCGGAGCCCGCGATGTCGGCTTTCGCCGAATCCGCGCTGCCGACGCGGATGTCGCCGCTGCCCGCCGTGTCGGCCTTCAGCGCGCCCGTGACGTCGCCGACCGTCACCTTGCCGGATCCGGACAGCGAGATATTCGCTTCGGAAACCCGACCGATCGTCGTTTCGGTGCTGCCATCGGCCGAAAAACTCATTGGTCCGTCGGTGTTGCCGATGACGGCGTTGCCGATCAGGTCGTTCACCTTCACGCGCGTGCCTTTGGCAAGGACGATGTTAATGGCAAGGTTGCTCGATTTGTTTTCGCCCAGATGCGAGAAATCGAACCAGCGGTGCCAGTCCCATACCGAGTTGACGTTGTGGTCCTCGATGACGAGCTCGCCGTTCGAGGTGCGGATGGACACCCCGTTGACGCGTTCCCTGAGTCCGTTGACCTGCACGATCGCGGGCCCGCCGTCCCTGACATCGACCTTCAGATTGCCCACGACGCCGTTTATCCGGAGCGCGCCGACGTTGAAACTTTTTTGCGGGCCCGTGACCCAGTTGGAGTCACCCGCCTTCGCTGGCAGGATGACGAGGGCGGCGACGGCCGCGCCGATCACAAAGGATTCGATCCGGTTGCGCATGGTGTTGCCTCCAGGGGCATTCGTGTTCGAAGGACAGATAGGCTGTCCCCACTGTTATACACAGACTATAAAATTTGCAGAGCCAACCCCTGAAGGCGGAAGGGGAACAAACTAGCGACGGCCCGGCTGGCCGAACGCCGCGTCAGGCCGACGGCTTAACCGAGAAACTCTCCGCTTTCCGCCCAGACCGGTACAACTCCCACATCGTCTCATAGGCCGCTTCGAGATGGCGGGAAAGCCGCGTCATGTCGAACAGGGGACGGCTGGCCCGGTTGCGAACGATCGTGTCGCGAACGGCCGCCAGCCGTTCCGGCGAGCGCGCCAGATCGCGGGCGACGGCTTCATACGCGGCAAGGTCGCGGGCAATCAGTTCTTCGGCGCCGATAGCGGTCAGCATGCTGCCCACGACGCGCGCGGCGAAGCTTTCGCCCATGCAGGTCACCAGCGGAACGCCGGCCCACAGGGCATCGCTCGCGGTGGCGCGCGCGTTGCAGGGCAGCGAGTCGAGGAACAGATCGGCCAGCGCCATGCGGGCGCGGTGCGGTGCATGCTCCATCCATTCGGCGAAGATCAGCCGCGCGGATGCGATGCCGCGGGTTTCGGCTTCGGCGCGCAGGTTTTTCCGCGCGGCGGGATTGGTGGCGATCAGCCACAGCACACTGCCGTCCGCGTCGCGCAGCAGCCGCATCCAGATGTCGAACATCTCCGGCGTCAGTTTGTAGCTGTTGCTGAAGGCGCAGAAGACGAAACCCTTCTCCGGCAGACCTGCCTCCGCGCGCGATGGTGTCGGTACGACGTCGCGGTCCGTCGTGTCGGCGGGGAAATAGCAGTCGGGCAGCCGGACGACCTTCTCCGAGAAGGAGCGTTCTGTTTCGGGCGTGATCAGGCGCGGGTCGGCGACGATGTAGTCGATGTAGTCCGCACCCAGCGTTCCGGGATAGCCGAAATAATTGACCGCGACCGGCACGGTGTGGAACGACAGAGCCTTCGTGCGGCCCTGTTCGACATAGCCCGCAAGGTCGACGGCGATATCGATCTGCAGCGTCGCCAGCAGTTCGGCGATTTCCTCATCGGAGCGCGCGCCGGCGTCGACGAAATGCTCGAAGGCGCGTTTCAGACGCTGGCGGACCGGACTGTCGGGTCCCGGCCGCAGACAGACGCCGAAGGTCTCGAATCGCGTCCTATCGTGGCGCTCGAACAGTTCGACGGTCTGATAGCCGGTGGGATGGTTGTGGAAGTCAGGCGACAGATAAGCGATGCGCAGACGCTGGTGGGGCGTCCAGCTTGCTTGGCCTGGCTTGACCGGTTCCGCGAAACGCCTGGCCGTCAGGAACTGAATCTCGGGATCGTCCAGCGCGCTCAACATCAGCCAGGGATTGAGGAACTGGCCTGCACGCACGCGCCGCGCCAGGTCCGCGGCGCTGGCGGCACGGTCGCGCCAGTCGCACAGCAGCGCGGCGATATGGAAGCGCTCGCTCGCCACATGACCGAGATCCGGTTCACGCGCCAGGGCTTTTTCGATATCCGCCAGCGCTTCTTCCAACTGGCCGAGACTGCGCAGCAGACAGCCGCGGTTGTAGAGCGCCTTGGCGAAAACCGGATCGAGCGACAGGGCGCGATCGAAAGCGGCCAGCGCCTCCGTACCCCGTCCCATCGCCGCCAGCGTATTGCCGCGGTTGTTGAGCGCCTCCGCGTGATCCGGCTTGAGCGCGACTGCGCGGTCGTACGCATCCAGCGCGTCGTCCTTCCGGTTCAACGCCAGAAGCGCATGGCCGCGGTTGTAGTACGCGTCGGCATAGTCGGGCTTTTCCGCAATCGCCCGGTCGAAGGCATCCACCGCCTCTTCCGGCCTGTGCAGCCCGAGAAGCGCCTTGCCGCGGTTGTTGAGGAGACGGGGCATGTGCGGCGCGCGCGCCAGCGCATGATCGCAAGCGTCCAGTGCATCCTGGTTGCGACCCAGATTGAGCAGGATGCCGATCCGGGCGATATGCGCCTCCAGAAAATAGGGCTTCAGCGCAATCACCCGTTCGTAGCCCGCCAGCGCGTCGTCCATCCGCCCCAGCGACAGCAGCGCCCCCGCCAGATGGAAATGCACCATGGGCTCGCCGGCATTGATCTCCAGCGCCTGGCCGATCAGCGTCGCCGCTTCGACCATGTCGCCGCGCTGCGCGCGCAGCACGCCCAGGAAATGCAGCACGTCGAAATTGCGCGGTTCCGACAGGAGGACCTTGCGGTACGCCGCTTCCGCTTCGGCCAGGCGCCCGGCGTGATGCAGTCCAAGCGCCTCGCGAAGCGTGTCGCTGGGAGAGTTCCCGCCGGTCATGATCCTCCAACGGTCTAGGCCATCAACCGGTATCCACCGCTTTCGGTCACCAGGATGCGGGCTTCGCCGGGGTTCAGCTCGATCTTCTGGCGCAAGCGATAGATGTGGGTCTCCAGCGTGTGGGTGGTCACCGCGGGATTGTACCCCCAAACTTCGTGCAGCAGCGTCTCGCGCGGCACTGTGTCGCCGCAGCGATAGAGGTATTTGAGGATGTTGGTTTCTTTTTCCGTCAGGCGGATTTTCCGCGCCTCGGCGTCGAGCAGCAGCTTGGCGCTCGGACGGAAGGTGTAGGGCCCGATGCGGTACATCGCCTCTTCGCTGCGGCCGTGGCTGCGCAGGTGAGCATGGACGCGTGCCATCAGGACGGCGAAGCGGAAGGGCTTGGTGACATAATCATTGGCGCCGGAATCGAGGCCCTGTATGGCGTCATGGTCGGTATCGGCGGCGGTGAGCAGCAGGATGGGGCAGGTGACACCCAGGCCGCGGAAATCGCGGCAAAGCGTCCGTCCGTCGCCGTCTGGAAGGCCGACGTCCAGGATCATGAACTCGTACAGCCCTTCGGTCGCCATGCGGCGCGCGCCGGCGCAATCGCCGGCTTCCACGACCGTATAGTCACCTTCCTGGCTCAGTTGCTCGGCCAGCGAGGTCCGGAGCATGTCGTCATCTTCGACCAGCAGAACGCGCTTGGTGCTGGACATGTAGGGGTTCATCCGAGGGGCGGCGCAGGACTCTACCCGGTTTTGAGACGCGGGTGTATTGGGAAGGCGCATGCACAAGCCCACCCCTCCGCCTTTCCGAAAACGTCCGAAATCGGCGCCGGCCGGATCGGGTCTTGCGCGCGTGGCACGCGCCGCCGATGCGTTGCGCCAGGGCCAGCCCATCCGTCTGGAGGGACGCACCGCGTTCACGATGCTGGCGGCGGAAACGTTCGAGGGGGCCCTTCCCCGCACGGGCGCCACTCTGGTGCTGAGCCACGCCCGCGCCCGCACCTTGAAGATTCGTCTTTACACGCCGGATGTCGTCGCGCTGCCGCTCGCCGCCGGCATGACGGCGGAGGTGATCCGCGCCATCGCCGATCCCACGGCCGATCTCGCCACGCCCCTGAAAGGCCCCTTTGACCCCGTGCGCGAAAAACTTCCCGTGGCGTTCGCCGCGTCGGTGAAGCTGGCGAAGCTTGCCGGACTTCTGCCAGCGGCGATCTTGCGCAAGGCTGGTGTGAAACGCGAGGCTGTGGCCGTCGCGGTGAAGGACATTCTGTCCTACGAGAAAGACGCCGCCGCGAGCCTGAAGCCGGTGACGCGCGCGCGCGTGCCGCTGCAGGGCGCCGAACACACGGAACTTGTCGCCTTCCGTTCCGGTGACGGCGCGCCGGAGAACATCGCGATCGTCATCGACCGTCCGCCGCCCCCCGGACCGGCGCTGGTCCGGCTGCATTCCGAATGTTTCACCGGCGATCTTCTGAGTTCGCTCAAATGCGATTGTGGTGCGCAGCTGCGCGGCGCCATCGAGGCGATCTCGAAAGCGGGCGGCGGCGTGCTGCTCTATCTGGCGCAGGAAGGACGCGGAATCGGCTTGATCAACAAGCTGCGCGCCTATCGCCTGCAGGACCAGGGCTTCGACACGATGGAAGCCAACGAGCGGCTCGGCTTCGAGGACGACGAACGGCTCTATGCCGTCGCCGCAAGGATGCTCGAACTGCTGGGTTACAAATCCGTGCGGCTGCTGACCAACAATCCGGAGAAGGTCAAAGGCCTCGAAGCCGCCGGCATCGTGGTGGCGGAACGCGTGCCCCACGCCTTTCCGGGCAACGACCACAACCGGGCCTATCTGCGCACCAAGGCCGAAAAGGGCGGACATCTTCTCTGACAGGGCAAAATCTGCCGGGGGGCTGCGCCGCGTAGCCCGGAATACCGCCTTCGGCCTTTGGCAAGACGCTTGCTTGTGGGTTCCCCATGACGGCGATCGACTTCTCCAGCCATGCGGTGAATCCTGCGGCGCAGGGACCTGCGACGGCGATCGCGTCGGCGCAGAAATCCGGCAGTTCGGGTTTTTCGTTTGGCGACCTGCTCGACATCGTCAATCCGCTGCAGCACATCCCGGTCGTCTCGACGATTTACCGCGCCATCACCGGCGACAAGATCGGCGCGCCAGAACAGATCGCAGGCGACACGCTGTACGGCGGCATGATCGGCTTTCTGGCCTCGGTCGCGGACACCGCGTTCCAGGCCGTCACGGGCAAGAATGTCGGCGACACGGTGCTGGCGTTTCTCACCGGCAGCGACTCGACGCAAGTCGCGTCGGCCTCGCCGCCGGCAAACGTGGCGAGCGCGCAGACGAACGCCGCAAACGATACGGCGCAAACGGCGGTGACGCCCGCCACGGTGACGCCGGCGAGCGCGGTCAGCGGCCCCGACATTTCCGCCTTGCTGAAATCGCTGTCGCGCAAAGGCGTCGACGCCGAGACGGCAACGCGCGCGGCCTATGCCTACCGCCAGGCGATCGGCCTCGTCACTCCGATGCAGATCGTGCCACAAAGCTAGCGCTGGATTAATCCCGCTCGCCGAAGATCGCCGTGCCGACGCGCACATGCGTCGCGCCGTAACGGATCGCGGTCTCGAAATCGTCGCTCATGCCCATGCTGCGACAAGGCAGGCCCGCTTCATCCGCGAGCTTCGCCAGCAGTGCGAAATGCGGTGCGGGCGGTTCGTGGGCGGGCGGAATGCACATCAGCCCGCGCAGCTTGAGACCCAGTGCGCGCACCTCGGCGACGAAGGCGGAAGCTTCCCTGGGCGACACGCCGGCCTTCTGCGGTTCCTCGCCGGTGTTGACTTGGATAAACAATTCGGGCGAGCGCCCGGCACGCGCGCATTCGCTTTCCAGGACATGCGCCAGCTTCGGCCGGTCGACGGAATGGATCGCATCGAACAGGGCGACCGCCTCGCGCGCCTTGTTGGTCTGCAGGGGACCGATCAGGTGCAGCTCGATATCGGGAAATTCCCGCTTCAGGGGTCCCCATTTGGCCTGCGCTTCCTGCACGCGGCTTTCGCCGAACAGGCGATGGCCAGCGTCGAGCACCGGACGGATATGGGCCGTGTCGTGCATCTTGCTGACGGCGATCAGCCGGGTGAACGGCGCCGGTTTGACGGCGCCCTTTCGCGCCGCCGCGATGCGCGCCAGGATGAGGCCGAGGTTTTGCGCAATGTGCTCCGGGTTCATGGGATGAGCGATAGCTTGGGGGCCGGGAAGCTGGCAAGGGCGGCGGCCCATCTGGCGGTGCAGACCAGATCCGTGTTGCCGCCGCTCGCTCTGTTCACCGATGACGACCGCCTGCCCGATCCGCTGGCGGCGGCGCGCGCCTTGCCGCGCGGCAGCCTGGTGGTGGTGCGCTCGCGCGACGACACACGGCGCGGCGCGCTTGCCGGAGCAATGCAGGCGCTTACCCGCGAACGCGACTTGATCGTGCTTGTCGCCGGCAACGATCCGCTCCACACCGCCGGCGTGCATCTGCCGGAAGCGCGGCTATGCGACGCGGCGGATTGGCGCGCGCGCCGTCCGTCCCTGCTGCTCACGGCATCGGTGCATTCCTTCGCCGCCCTGGGCAAGGCGATGTGCCTGCCGCTGGATGCGGTGTTCCTGTCTCCGGTTTTTCCCACGGCCAGCCATCCCGGCCGCGCGGTCCTGTCGGCCGCGCGCGCGAACCTTATCGCGCGCAGCTCATCGCTGCCGGTTTACGCGCTCGGCGGCGTCGAGGCGCGGACCGCCGCGCTGCTGTCGGGCTTTTCAGGTATTGCTGCGATCGGCGCACTCAACGTCTGATCACACGTGCAGCTTCAGATGCAGGAACACCGCGTCCATGCCGAGGCGCGGCGCGCCGTTGTAGAAGGCGCCCACGTTGCGGCTGTAGTGCAATTGCTGCCAGCCGATTGTCGCCTGCAGATTGGCGTTGAAGACATAGCCGACCGAGGCGTTGACGCCGCGCACGCCGATGACCGACCCGCTCACCGGACTGTTCGCTGTGCCGCTGCCGTATTCGCCGCCGACGATCCACGGCCCGTAGGTCAGCGTCGTGCTCAGATGCGCGCTTTCCGTGCCGCCGTTCGCCTGCGCGTCGTTGATATCGAAGGCATAGGTGTTGCTGCGGCGATAGGCGCCGCCCACCGCGAGTTTCACGTCGTCGTTGATGTTGTAGTCGATCTCACTGCCGACGCCCCAGTCGGTCAGTCCGGCATGGCCCGGCGTCTTGGCCTCCGCATGCGCCACGGCCAGGCCGCCATAAAAGCCCACCGAGAACGGCCCGAAATAATTGCTGTAGCTGACGGCCGCTTCCCAGATGCTCTTCTGCCGGTTTGCCACTTGCGGACCGCGCGAAACGAACGGCAGCACGTCCTTGCCTTCCGACGGCGTGTAGGACGCGGCGACTTCCAGGCCGAAGAGCCTGGGGGTGTAATAGGAGACCTTGGCGTAGTTGAGCGAGGATTCCACCGCGCTGTTGAGCGTGAAGACATTTGTGAAGGCCCGTCCGGTGGTCGGATCGCGGAAGAAGGTCGCGTTGGGATTGTCGAGCGAGGTCGCGTCGTCGACCACGGGCCCGGTCACGGCGAGCGCATAGGCGGCGCCATCGGTCATGCCCAGTTCGACGCGGCCCAGTCCGGTCTGCGCCACGCCGTAGACTTTCTGCACGAAATCGTCGCCGTAGTGATCGCCCGAGAGCTTGTCGTGATAGGCCTCGAACGCGCCTTTGAGTTCCAGCGTCAGGCCGCTGTCGTAGTCGCGTTCCAGACTGGTGGTGACCGCCAGCGCGCCGGTGGCCGAGGTCTTGTCGACGCCCGCGGCGTCGGGCTGGTTGGCCGTGAACGCCGTTCCTTGCGCCGTCCCTCCGACCGTCAGGGTCAGATTGTCGAAGTCTTTGGTGAGGGGATTGATGTTCCAGTCGCCCAGACCGGAGGCCATGGCGGGCGCGCCAAGAAACCCGGCCAGAGCCGCTCCGGCCAGCAGATACGCTTTCATGTCCCCACTCCCAAGACTCGTTGACCGGCATTTCCGCTTGGCGACCCGCTCGGCACTTCGCCGGACAATGCTCCTTGCGGCCTCTTTAGCGGACAAATCGCCGCCTTCAATGTTAAACCATTATAACAAAAGCCGATCCTGACGAAGGGCTGGGTGCGTTGCGTGTTGCCCTTCGGCCCATTATAAGCCGAGGCCGCCTGAAATTCGGGGGGTTGCCGGTTTCGGCTGGCCCAAGAAGGATTGAAGAGCGACCCGATGCGAATCTTACCTCTGATTGCGTGCGGCCTGCTTTTGGCGGGCTGCGGTTCGTCCAGCAGCGACGTCGTCCAGGACAGCGACTCCGGCTCCACCGCCATTTCCAGCGACAGCGGCCAGCGCACCTTGGGCGTCAATTCCTATTTGTGGCATGCCACCCTGGATACCCTGTCCTTCATGCCGCTCGCCTCGGCCGATCCGTTCGGCGGCGTCATCATCACAGACTGGTATTCCGCGCCGCAGACCCAGGACGAGCGTCTGAAGGTCACGGTCTATATCCTGGACCGTCATCTGCGCGCCGACGGAATCCGGGTCGCGGTCTTCCGCCAGACCAAATCCGCCGATGGCAGCTGGGTTGACGCCCAGGTCAATCCCGAGACGGCGAACAAGCTGACCGACGCCATCCTGACGCGCGCCCGCGAGCTGCGGCTGGCGACGGCGGCCCCCAAAAGCTAGGAGCAATCCTCCCTGCACCGGCTGCCCCCGCAAGGAGGGTGGAATTGCGCGCGCAATTGCCGCAAAACATCCCCGGTTCAAGGATTCGAACACCGCATGGCGCGCTACAACGCCAAGGACTCGGAAAAACGCTGGCAGCAGGCCTGGGACAAGGCCGCGACCTTCCTGACGCCGGCCGATGCCAGCCTCCCCAAATGCTACGTGCTGGAGATGTTCCCCTACCCGTCGGGGCGCATCCATATCGGCCATGTGCGCAACTACACGATGGGCGACGTCATCGCCCGCTTCAAACGCGCGCAGGGCTTCAACGTGCTGCACCCGATGGGCTGGGACGCCTTCGGCCTGCCGGCGGAGAACGCCGCGCGCGAAAAAGGCGTCAACCCGCGCGACTGGACCTACGGCAACATCGCGGCGATGCGCGACCAGCTCAAGCTGATGGGCCTGTCGATCGACTGGAGCCGCGAATTCGCCACCTGCGATCCGGCCTATTACCGCCACCAGCAGAAGCTGTTCCTCGATTTCTACAGGGAAGGCCTCGTCTACAGGAGCGAAGCCGACGTCAACTGGGACCCGGTCGACCAGACCGTGCTCGCCAACGAGCAGGTGATCGACGGCAAGGGCTGGCGCTCGGGCGCGCCGGTCGAGCGGCGCAAGCTGTCGCAATGGTTCTTCAAGATCACCGCCTTCTCCGACGATCTGCTGGCGGCGCTCGACACCCTCGACCGCTGGCCGGAGAAAGTCCGGCTGATGCAGAAGAACTGGATCGGCCGCTCGGAAGGCATGCGCTTCTCCTTCGCGCTGTCGGACGGACGCGACCTCGAAGTCTTCTCGACGCGACCCGACACCTTGTTCGGCGCCAGCTTCGTGGCGTTGTCGCCTGATCATCCGCTGACGGAGGAATTGGCGGCGAAGGATGCCAAACTCGCCGCCTTCGTCGCCGAATGCCGGCGCGTCGGCACCGCCGAGGAAGCCATCGAAAAGGCCGAGAAGCTCGGCTACGACACCGGGCTCACCGCCGCCCATCCCTTCGACGAGAGCTGGAAGCTGCCGGTGGTCGTCGCCAATTTCGTGCTGATGGGCTACGGCACCGGCGCCATCTTCGGCTGTCCGGCGCATGACCAGCGCGACCTGGAATTCGCCCGCAAATACAAGCTGCCGGTGCTGCCGGTGGTGATCCCCGAAGGCGCCGATCCGAAAACCTTCGCCGTCGGCGACGAGGCCTATGTCGGTCCGGGCCGCCTCGCCAATTCGCGGTTCCTGGACGGCAAGAGCGTCGACGAGGCGAAGGAAGACGTCGCCAAACGCCTGGAAGCCGCCGGCCGCGGCACGCGCACGGTGAACTACCGGCTGCGCGACTGGCTGGTGTCACGCCAGCGCCCCTGGGGCTGCCCGATCCCCATGATCCATTGCGCCAGCTGCGGCGTGGCGCCGGCAAAGGCGTCGGACCTGCCGATCAAGCTGCCCGACGACCTGACCTTCAACGTCAAGGGCAATCCGCTCGCCGCCCATCCGACCTGGAAGCACACGAGCTGTCCCAAGTGCGGCGGCGAAGCGGTGCGCGACACCGACACGCTCGACACTTTCGTGGATTCCTCCTGGTACTTCGCCCGCTTCTGCGACACCACCGCGGAAGAGCCGGTCAACCGTACGGCCGTCGATTACTGGCTGCCGGTCGACCAGTATATCGGTGGCATCGAGCATGCCATCCTGCATCTGCTCTATGCGCGCTTTTTCGTGCGCGCCATGAAGCAGGCCGGCTATGTGAAGCTTAACGAGCCTTTCGCCGGCCTCTTCACCCAGGGCATGGTCTGCCACGAGACCTACAAGGACAAGGCCGGCGCATGGCTGTCACCGGAAGACGTCGAGAAGCGCGACGGCAAGGCATTCCTGAAGAACACCGGCGAAGCGGTGACCGTCGGCCCGTCCGAGAAGATGTCGAAGTCGAAGAAGAACGTGGTGGCGCCCGAAACCATCATCGACATCTTCGGTGCCGACACGATCCGCTGGTTCATGCTGTCCGACACCCCACCCGAGCGCGACATCGAATGGACCGACGAAGGCGCGGATTCCTGCTGGAAGTTCGTGCAGCGCGTCTGGCGTCTGGTGAGCGAAGCCGAAGCCCTGCCGCCGCCGGGCGCCGCCATTGGAACCGCCGAGGGCGCCGCTCTGGAATTGCGCCGGGCCACCCACCGCGCCATCGCGGCGGTGACCGAGGATCTGGCGGCGCTGCGTTTCAACCGGGCAGTGGCGCAGATTTACGCCTTCGCCAATGCTATAACCGGCTCCGATGCGCCCGGCGCGGTGCGCCGCGAGGCGCTGGAGACTTTGGTGCTGCTGATCGGTCCGATGATGCCGCATCTGGCGGAAAGCTGTTGGGAGACCCTGGGGCACCGGCGCTTTGTCGCCAACACGCCCTGGCCGAAAGCCGATGCGGCGCTCACCGCCTCGGATACGGTGACCATGGCGGTGCAGGTCAACGGCAAGCTGCGCGGCACCATCGAGGTGGCGAAGGACGCGGACAAGACCGTGACCGAGAAAGCCGCCTTCGCGCTCGACACCGTGCAGCGCGCGCTGGACGGCAAGCCGCCGCGCAAGGTGATCGTGGTCCCCAACCGCATCGTGAACATCGTCGCATGAGAACCGCCCGCGCTGCCCTGACGCTTGGACTGGCGCTGCTGCTGGCAGGCTGCGGCTTTCATCCCCTTTATGCTGTGCCCGGCAGCGCACGCGGCAGCATGACCAAGAGCCTCGGTTCGATCTATGTCGAGCCGGTTCCCGATCGTCTGGGTTACGAACTGCGCAACTCGGTCATCGATCTGCTCGATGCACGAAACGAGGACGCCGGCGCCGTCTACCGGCTGCGCCTGACGCTGTCGAAGACCAACGAAGCCATCGGCGTGCAAAGCCAAGCCGTCGGCACCATCACCCAGACGGCGATCACCCGCTACAACGACACGCTGACCGTCGATTACGAACTGGTCGACGCCAGGACCAACAAAGTCGTCACCAGCGGCACCGAAACCGGGCTTTCGGCCTACAACGTGCTGGCCTCGCCCTACGCCACGCTGGCGGTGCAGCAGGACGCCGACAAGCGGGCCGCCGACGACATCGCCGACCGCATCCGCATCGATCTGGCCGTCTTCTTCGCGCGCCAGCCGAAACAATGATCGTCAAATCGTCCGAAGCCGACCGCACCGCGAAGAATCCGCCGCGCGGGCTTGTCGCCGCCCTCGTCTTCGGACCCGACAATGGCCTGGTCCGCGAGCGCACGGAAACCCTCCTGAAGACCGTGGTGCCTGATCTTTCCGATCCCTTCCGCGTCGCCGATCTCGACGAGCAGACGCTGTCGAACGATCCGGCGCGGCTATCCGACGAAGCGGCGGCGATCTCGATGCTGGGCGGGCGGCGCGTGGTGCGTGTGCGCGGCGCCGGCAACGGGCTGGCCAAGCTGTTCGAGGCCTTTCTGGAGAGCCCGGCCGGCGACGCGCTGGTGGTGGTGGAAGCGGGCGATCTCGCCAAAGGCTCGGCCCTGCGCCGTGTCTTCGAGGAAGCGGAGAAGGCCGCGGCCATTCCCTGTTACGCCGATTCCGCACGCGATCTGTCCGACGTGGTGCGCGACGCGCTGAAGGCCGAAGGTCTTTCCATCGCCTCCGATGCGCTGGAAGACGCGGTGTCGCGTCTCGGGTCCGACCGCGGCGTGACGCGGCGCGAGTTGGAAAAACTCGCCTTGTACGCGCGCGGCCAAAAGCAGGTGACGCGGGAAGACGTACGCGCAGCGATGGGCGACGAGGCCGAGGCGCGTATCGAGGAAGCCTGCGATGCGGCGGGCGCCGGCGATCTCGCCCGTCTCGATCTGGCGCTGGAGCGCTTGTGGACCGCCGACGTTTCGCCCGTCGCGGTGCTGCGTCTGGCGATGTCGCATTTCCAGCGGCTGCTGCTGGTGGGCGCCGAAAGCACACGCGGCGAAAGTCTGGACGGCGCGATGCGCAAACTGCGCCCGCCGGTGCATTTTTCGCGCGCCGCATCTTTCAAGACGCAGGCGCAGCGCTGGAGCGAAGCCAAGCTCATCGAGGCGCTCGATCTGCTGCTGGAAGGCGAGGCCCTGTGCAAGACCACGGGCGTCCCCGCCGAAGCCGCTTGCGGCCGGACCTTGTTCAACGTCGCCGCGATGGCGAGAATGAGATGACGCGAATAGGGAGTAGCGAATAATCTCGCTACTCGCCATTCACCTGTTGTAAGGTTCCTTCATGTTGAAAGTCCGCATCATCCCCTGCCTGGATGTGAAAGACGGCCGCGTGGTGAAGGGCATCAATTTCGTCGGATTGCGCGATGCGGGCGATCCCGTCGAGCAGGCGATGCTCTACGACAAGGCGGGTGCCGACGAACTCTGTTTCCTCGACATCACCGCCAGCCACGAGAAACGCGGCATTCTGCTCGACGTCGTGCGGCGCACGGCGGACGTCTGCTTCATGCCGCTGACCGTCGGCGGCGGCGTGCGCACGCTGGAGGACATCCGCGCGCTGCTGCTGGCGGGGGCCGACAAGGTGTCGGTCAACACCGAGGCGGTGCGCCGCCCCGAATTCATCCGCGAAGGCGCGGAGAAATTCGGCAGCCAGTGCATCGTCGCCGCTATCGATGCCAAGCAGGTGGCACCCGGAAAATTCGAAGTCTTCACCCACGGCGGGCGCAACGCCACCGGGTTGGATGCCGTCGCGCACGCGGTCAGGCTGGTCGAATACGGCGCGGGGGAGATCCTGCTCACCTCGATGGACCGCGACGGCACCAAGATCGGCTACGATCTGCCTCTGACACGCGCCATCGCCGACGCCGTGCCGGTTCCGGTGATCGCCTCCGGCGGCGCGGGCACGCTCGACCATCTGGTGGAAGGCGTACGCGACGGCCACGCCAGTGCGGTTCTCGCCGCGTCGATTTTCCATTTTGGCCAGGCCACCATCTCCGACGCCAAGGCAGTTCTTGCCAAAGCCGGACTATCCGTGCGCAATACGTGAGTCCCGGGTTGGAGCGACACGCAGACATGGATCAACCTCGCACGGCCACGATCCGCTCGACGGGTCATCACAGACTGCACGAAGTGCACGCGCTGGCGGTGACGGCGCGCCCGCTGCGCCTGCGCCGGAGCATGACGCTGGAAGACGCCTTCCGCGCCACCGTGCTGGAATGCCTGGCGCACGTCGCCGCCAACATCTCGCCCGTCGTCCGGTCGCGCGAGGTTGAAGGGCTGCACCAATTGCGCGTCGGTCTGCGCCGGCTGCATGTGGCGTTCTCGGCTTTCGGCGACGAGTTCCGCACGCCCGCGCTGCTAGATCTGAAAGCGCGCACCAAGGCGTTCACCGACGCCATCGCCCCGGCGCGCGATCTCGACGTATTCATCGACGAATTGTTCACGCCGATGGTCGAACAGCTTGGCCACGACGATGCCTTCCGCATCCTGCGGGCGCGCGCCGAGGAGGCCCGCAAGCGCGCCTGGGACGAGGCTGTAGAGCATGTCTCCAGCCGCGAGTTCTCCGTCTTCCAGGACGATGTGGCGGCGGCGGCGGAAGCGCGTTCCTGGCTCGGCGGCCACGACATCGCCATCGATCTGAAGGCGCGGCTGGCCGTGCGCGTTCCGGTGATGAAGGCGGCCGGACGGATGATGGACGAGCATCTGATGCGGGTGCGCAAGCGCGGGCGGCGGGTGAAGTCGCTGGAGCAGCGCGACATGCACCGTTTGCGCATCGCGCTGAAGCGGCTGCGCTATGCGACGGAATTCTATGGCCCACTCTACAAGAAGAGGGTGGTGAAGCGCTATCTGGGGCATCTGAAGCGGCTTCAGGATCTGCTCGGCGCCCTTAACGACGTGGCGCAGGTGCGCTCGGTGCTGGCGCGGCTCACCGCCGACGAGTCGACGTCGCCGCATATGCAGGCCGATCTGTGTTTCGCCGCCGGACTGATCAACGGCTGGCATCGCGCCGGCGCCGAACGCCTCGGCAGGAAGGCGCTGCGCCGCTGGGACAAGTTCAAGCGCGAGAAAGCCTTCTGGGCGTGAGCCCCCGACTTTTACCTCACCCGCAGCGGCGCATTGAGCTGGGCGATTGCGGACCGTCCGCCGGCATCCAGAGAAAGCACCAGCGCCGCCGTCAGGTCGAGACCGTCCGGCATCGGCGACGACATGTCCCAGCCCGTCGCCAGCGCGTAGGCCGTGCGTAACACGCCCATGTGAGTCACCGCGACAACGTCATCCGGAAGCTTCGCGACGACGGCGAAGAAGCTCTGGACGCGCGCCTGCAGTTCGCCCGTCGACTCGCCGCCGGGTGGCCGGAATTCCAAACCGCGGCGGGCGCCGGCCCGCTCGAAGGCGTCCTCGCCGTCACGCGCCAGCATCTCTGCGCGGGTCAGTCCCTCCCAGCTGCCCCAGTTCTGTTCGGTCAGACGCTCGTCGACGGTCGGGTTCTCAAGCCCCAGCAGCGCCGCCGTCTGGCGTGCCCGCAATCTCGGACTGCAAAAAGGGCGGGCGCGCTCGAACCCTGCCGGAGGCAAAAGTCCCGCCATCTTGGCCCGGCCTTCTTCGCTCAACGGCGTCTCGATGGTTCCCTGGACGCGCTTCTCGGCGTTCCACTCTGTGGGTCCATGGCGGATGAGGGCGATGTGCATAGCGGTATCCTTCACATGCCCTGTTAGCCGATTCCGTAGGCCATTTTGTCGACCTCTTGTTCGTTCTTGCGGCGGCGGCAAGGCAGCAGCCCGTGCCGCCGGTGATGGAAGAATGACTCAGATGGTCAATTCCACGACCACCGGCACGTGGTCGGACGCCTTGGTCCAGCCGCGCATCTTCCGGATGATGGTCTGCGACCGCAGCGCGCCCTTGAGCGCCGGGCTGACCCAGATGTGGTCAAGCCGGCGGCCACGGTCTGACGCTTCCCAATCGGCGGCGCGATAGCTCCACCAGGAATAGATCTTGTCCGTGTGCGGAATGAACTCGCGCGTCACATCGGTCCAGTCGAAGGCGGCCTTGACCTCGCTGAGCAGCTCCGTCTCGACGGGCGTGTGGCTGACGACGTCGAGCAGCTGCTTGTGGCTCCACACGTCGTGCTCCAGCGGGGCGACGTTGAGGTCGCCGACCAGGACGATGGGCGTGCTCTGCCTGGCCTTCTTCCTGGCGAAGAAGCGCGCCATGCCGCGCAGGAAGTCGAGCTTGTGGGCGAATTTGGGATTAACCTCGGGGTCCGGAATATCCGCGCCGGCCGGTACATAGAAATCGTGCAGCTCAAGGCCGTTCTCGAAGGTGGCGCTGATGTGGCGCGCATGGCCTTCTCGGCAGAAATCCTCGACCGCGGTCTTCTGGAACGGCAGGCGCGAGAGGATCGCCACGCCGTGATAGCCCTTCTGCCCGTTGATCGCCTGGTGCACATAGCCGAGCTTTTCAAACGCCTTGGCCGGAAACAGTTCGTTGGCGACCTTGGTTTCCTGCAAGCAAAGCACGTCGGGGGCATGTTCGCGCAGGAGCCGAGCCGCCAGATCGATCCTCAGGCGCACCGAATTGATGTTCCAGGTGACGATCTTCATGCGGCCTCGCACAACGGCCAGCGCGCGCGTGCCGTGACGTTCAGCGGATCGAACAGACCGAGCTGAGCGCGTTCGATTCCGGCCCAGGCCACCATGGCGGCGTTGTCGGTGCAGAGTTTGGGCGGCGGAACCTTCATCTCGAATCCTTCTGTGGACGCAAGCGCGCCCAGCGCGTCGCGGATGGCGGAATTGGCGGCGACGCCGCCGGCCATGACGAAGGCCGGTGTGGCGGCTCCCGGAAAATCACGGCGGAACATCGCCATCGCGGCGCGCGCGCGGTCGCGCAGGATGTCGATCACCGCGGCCTGGAAGGACGCGGCCAGATCGGCCGGGTCGACCCGTTGCTCCAGGGTCAGCTGGCGGACGGCGGTCTTCAGACCGGAAAAGGAGAAATCCGCGCCTTCGCGACCGCGCATCGGCCTGGGAAGGTCGTAACGCTTGCGGTTGCCGCCCCGCGCCAGCTCTTCGAGGCGCGGGCCGCCCGGGGAGGAAAGCCCGAGGCGCTTGGCGGTCTTGTCGAAGGCCTCGCCGGCCGCGTCGTCGATGGTGGTGCCGTAAAGCCGAAAACGGCCGACGCCCTCGGCGCCCAGAAGCTGGCAGTGGCCGCCCGAAACCAGCAGCAGCAGGAAGGGAAATTCGACACCCTGCGCCAGTCGCGCGCTCAGCCCGTGGGCCTCCAGATGGTTGACGGCGATCAGCGGCTTGCCGGCCGCCAGCGCCAGGGCCTTGGCGGTGACGAGACCGACCATCACGCCTCCGATGAGCCCCGGGCCGGCCGTGGCCGCGACGGCGTCGATACCGCCGAGGCTTGTCCCGGCGTCGGCCAGCGCCTGTTCGATAATGCCGTCCAGCATTTCCACATGGGCGCGCGCGGCAATTTCGGGTACCACCCCGCCGTAAGGCCGGTGCTCTTCAAGCTGGCTGAAGATGGTATTCGACAGGATTTCCCCCGGCCCGGTGCCCTGCCCGCGCACCACCGCCGCCGCGGTCTCGTCGCAGCTGGTTTCGATGCCCAAAACAGTCCATGCGCGCAAAGCCGAAGCCCGTGTTAAGTAGGAACAGCCTCTAACCCGAAAATGTCCATGTCGCAAAGCTCCCCCCTTCGCATCGGTACCCGCGCCTCCAAACTCGCCCGCGTACAGGCCGACACCGTCGCGCGCCTCCTGACGGAACGCGGCTCGGCTTGCGAGACCGTCCTGGTCAAAACCACTGGCGACCGCATCCTGGACAGGCCACTGGCGGATGTCGGCGGCAAGGGCCTGTTCACCAAGGAGCTGGAGGAAGCGCTGCTCCGGGGGACGGTCGATCTGGCCGTCCATTCCATGAAGGACGTACCAACCGCGCTACCCGAAGGCCTGGGTATCGCTGCGATGCTGCCGCGCGAGAATCCGGCCGACGTCCTGATCGCAAAAACGGCGCGTACGCTGTCCGACCTGCCCAAGGGCGCGCGCGTCGGCACCAGTTCGGTGCGGCGCAGGGCGCAGCTGCTGCGCGCCCGGCCTGACATCGAGTGCGTGCTGTTGCGGGGCAATGTCGACACCCGATTGGCCAAGCTCACCGCCGGCGAAATGGACGCGATCCTGCTGGCGATGTCGGGGTTGAAACGGCTTGGTCTTGCCGATCGCGTCACCTGTGTTCTGGATACGGACGAATGGCTGCCTTCCCTGGCGCAAGGTGCGGTGGGGATCGAGATCCGCATGGCCGACAGGCGCACGGCGCCGCCGGTCGCGCTGCTCGACGACCAGCAAACATCGATTGCCCTGGCCTGCGAACGCGCTTTTCAAGGTGCGCTTGACGGATCCTGCCGAACGCCGATTGCCGGCCTCGCCACAATCACAGGCTCGCGGCTTTCCTTTCGCGGCGAGGTCGTGGCGCCCGACGGAAGCGGGTTCGTCGACACTGCGTTCCAGATCGCCCTCGGAAGCAGCCCGATGGCGGAGGCCGCACGCGCCGGCCACGATGCGGGCGCAGCGCTGCGCCCACGCGCCGCGCAATGGCTCTCGCTGTAGCGTCAGCCGCTATTCGTCCTTTGTGAACGTGTCGTCGGCGAGGCTTTTGACGAGATCGAGAACCCGCTTGCGTACCTTGGGATCCTTGATCCGCATATAGGCGAGAGACAGCTGCAAGCCTTCGCCGCTCGACACGAACTCAAGCACCGGCGGCGTTTCATTCTCGGCGAAGCCGGGTGAACCGGGGGTCGGGCCGGACACGCTCTCGTAGAAATAGTAGATCGGCACACCCAAAATGCGCGCGATCTCGAACAGTCGGCCGGCGCCAATTCGGTTAACGCCCTTCTCGTATTTCTGCACCTGCTGGAACGTCAAGCCGAGCAGCTCGCCCAGACGTTCCTGACTCATGCCGATCATCATACGGCGCAGGCGCAAGCGGCTTCCTACTTGGCCGTCGATTGGGTTTGCTTGTTTCTTTGGCACGAGTGATCACATGATTTTCGTTCGGGATGGTGACCTTATCCGTAGTGACGCAAGAACGAAAAGATTAAAACACGACCGCCACGCGCCTTGCGTCATTTTCTTTTGGAAAACAACCAAGCCAACCCCATGCTAGTGCTAATGAATAGCCAGAACCACACATCGCCGAAACGCGAATAAGGCGTTGGTGCAATCGCTGCGGGAAGGCGCCCGTCCACGACACCCTGCCGATCCAAACCAAGTGCTGCCGTGATTCGTCCAAACGGATCGATGATGGCGGAGATTCCCGTATTGGCTGCACGAGCGACCGGGATGCCCTCTTCGATTGCGCGCATCCGTGCCACGAGCAAATGCTGCAACGGTCCCGCCCAGGGCCCAAACCATGAGTCGTCCGTGACGTTGACGAACCAGCCCGGTCTGCTGGCGCCCACAACTTCGTCCGGGAAAAGTATCTCGTAGCAGATCAGGGGACCGGCCGGCGGAGCGCCGGGCACATCATACGTATGCGGACCATCGCCATGGTCAAAGCTGCCGCTGATGCCCGTGAGCTTGGTCAGACCCCACTTGTTGAGCGTCTTTTCGAAGGGCAGATATTCCCCGAATGGAACCAGGTGAAATTTATCATAGGTCGCCAGTAATTTCCCGCCGCGACCAAAAATGAAGAGACTGTTGTAGTAGTGCAGCTCGCCCGCTTCGTTGCGCTGCACGCGGAGGGCGCCGGTCATCAGGACACGATTGCGGGCGGTCAACATGGCGATCTGATTCAGCGCGCGCGGATCACGCTCCAAAAAGAAATAAGGTTCCGCCGCCGAGAAGGCCGCGAGTTGCCCGCCGCGACCGCGTTCCAACAAGAAATAAGATCCTGCCGCCGCCTCCGGCCAAACGATGATTGTGGGGACGGACTTCCCCCGCCTCACGCTCAACGACAGCAGCCGTTCCCAGTTTCGCAGGGCATAACGCCCCTCGTCCTTTTCAGCTTGAGGAATATCGGGCTGAACCAACCGTAACTGCACGCCCGGCACATCCACCGTCGGCATCGCGGCCAGCCTCGCTTCTCCGCCAATCCAGAGAACCGTGAACAGGGCGGTCATCCCCGCGGGCAATATCCATTTCGGCCGCGATTGAAAGAATTCCGCCAGCGAGGCGCCGAACAAGATTGTCAGCAGTGTGAGGGTGTAGGAGCCAAACAGCGCCGCACTTTGCATGACGCCGAGCGAGGCACCCCATCCATAGGCTGCAATGTTCCACGGAAACCCGGTCAGAACGTGGCCACGCAACCATTCCGCCACTGCGTAACATACGGCGAAGACAAATATCCGCGACGGACCGGCGCTCCAGAATATGGCGGCGACACCGCACGCGAGGGCGATAAACAGAGCGAGCCCGCCCGGAAACAGAATCGCGACAAACGGAATCTGCCACTCATGCGCGCCCGGATTGACCATGAAGGCATAGGCAATCCAGTGCAGGCCGACGAGAAACTGGCCGAAACCGAAGGCAAACCCCGCCAAGGCTGCGGACCTGACCGGGCGAGCCCGTGCCTGCGCGCCATCTATAAGCAGGACCAGGACAGCGAAACCAAGAAGCAGAAGGGGAAACAGTCCGAACGGCGCAAATCCGAGTGCTGACAGCGCGCCAGCAGTAAAGGCGAACAAAAAGCGCCGCCAGCCGATTAGCCCGCGAACAAGCCTTCCCAGCCTGTTGAAAGAAGGAATCATCGCTCAGCCCGTGCCCGTCTTTCCTTCGGCGACAGGCACGAACGGACGAATGCGCAGGCGCTTGACCCGTCTGGCGTCGGCTTCCAGAACTTCGAAATCATAACCTGTAGGATGCGCGACAATTTCGCCGCGCTGCGGAACGCGTCCCAACAGCGAGACGACCAGCCCGCCAAGCGTATCGATGTCGGGCTGCGTTTCATCGAGCGGAAACTCGATACCCGTCTCGGTCTTGAAGTCTTCCAGGTCGATGCGGGCGTCGGCGATGAAGCCGCCGCCCGCGACCGGGCGAGCGTGCGGCGCTTCTTCGTCGTGCTCGTCGGCGATGTCTCCGACGATCTCCTCGATAATATCCTCGATCGAAACCAGCCCGTCGGTGCCGCCATATTCGTCGATCACCAAGGCCAAATGGGTGTGCGAAGTCTGCATCTTCAAGAGCAGATCCAAGACAGGCATCGAGGGAGGTGCGAACAGGATGTCATGTTTTATCTTGGCGATCGGCGTTTCAGGAAGATTGAAACGCCCTTCGCCGGCGGCTTCAAGCAATCCCAGAACGCTCTTCAGATGCACCAGACCTGTTGGGTCATCGAGTGTCTCGCGGTAGACGGGCAGACGCGAATGCTGCGCCTCCCGGAATAGCAAGACAAGGTCGGTCAGCGGGGTTTTCTCCTCCGCGGCCACGATGTCGGCGCGAGGCACCATCACGTCCTTCACGCGGAGCTCGCCGAACTTGAGAAGATTGGCGAGCATCGTGCGTTCCGGCGCCGACAATGCCGGACTTTGCCGATCGCTTTCCTCGATGACTTCTTCGAGGCTTTCACGGAACGCCGCAGCGGCGTGGTCGCCGCGCAGCAGAAGCGCGAGACGCTTCAGCAGGGACGGCGGCTTTTCATCGGCGGCGGGAATGACGGGCTTGGCGTCGCTCATGACCGTCATGCCGCCTTTCGCCGATAGGGATCAGCGATGCCAAGTGTCTTGAGAATCTCGGTCTCCAGCGATTCCATAACCTTTGCCTGGCGCGCGGTCGCGTGGTCGAAACCGACAAGATGCAGAACGCCATGCACCGCCAAATGGGTCGCATGATCGATCAGGCTCTTGCCGGACTCCTTTGCTTCCTTCACCGTGACGCCATGGGCGACGGCGACGTCGCCCAGATAGTTGCCGGAGTTCACTGTCGCCGGAAACGATAAAACGTTCGTCGGGCCGTCTTTGCCGCGAAAGGACAGATTCAGCGCCTGCATGTGTTTGTCGCCGGTCAGCAGGATCGTCAACGAGGCGCCGGCATCGGCGCCCCCTCGCACAAGCGCCAGTGCGGCGGCACGCTTCAGACGCGCACCCAAACCCCGCGCCTTCCGCCATTTCTCATCCTGGATCAGGAGCGTGATGCTCAATCTTCGCCCTTGCTTTCGCCTCTGCGCACAGCCCGCTTCAGCGTGCGATTCACGCCTCCGGCATCTTCGGCGGCATTATAGGCGGCGACGATGCGCGTGACGAGGGCGTGGCGGACGACGTCCTTTTCGCTGAAGCGGGCCACCGCCGCCCCTTCGACATCGCCGAGGATCGACAAGGCCTGGTCGAGACCTTCGGCTCGTCCGCCCGGCAAATCGCTTTGCGAAGGATCTCCGGTCACGACCATGCGCGATTCCTCGCCCAGGCGCGTCAGGAACATTTTCATCTGGGTCGCTGTGCAGTTCTGTGCCTCGTCCAGAATGACAAAAGCGCGACTGAGCGTTCGACCCCGCATGAAGGCGAGGGGCGCAACCTCGATGATGCCCTGCTCCATCAGCTTCATGCAGGATTCGCCCATCACTTCGAACAAGGCGTCGTAGAGCGGACGCAGATAAGGATCCACCTTCTCCTTCAGGTCGCCCGGAAGAAATCCCAGACGCTCGCCCGCTTCCAGCGCAGGACGCGAAAGAATGAGCCGCTCGACGCGCCGTTCGTAGAGCAGGTGGGCGCCGAAGGCCGCTGCCAGATAGGTCTTGCCGGTTCCCGCCGGTCCCACGCCGAAAACCAGGGGATGGGTGCGCATCAAATCGAGATAGGCCGCCTGCGCGGGCGAGCGGGTCCGCGTGGTATGCGCCGCCCATGTCTTGACCGCGGGCGAACCAAGCCCTGTCGTCGTATCATGGCCCGACGTTTCGCCCGAGAAGCGAATTTCCGAATCGAGTTCGGCCGTGCCCACGACCTCGCCCGCCTCCAGTCTGGCGTAGAGCGCGCGCAGCACGCTGGCCGCGCGCTCGCGCGCTGCTCCTTCCACGGCCACGATATTGCCGCGCATGGCAACGCGGACGCCGAGCCTCTGTTCCAGCCGGACAAAATGTTTCTGATGCGGCCCCGACAGCCCGGCCAAGACGGCATTGTCGGGGAATTCGAGAGTTACCGCCTCGCGCGTCCGTTTCTTTGCGGCACTCAATGCGCAAGGACCTTTTCAAGGGGCCGTGTCAGCACGCCTTTGAGGCTGTTGGAAAGCACCGCCTCGATGCGGACATCGACGATCCGTCCGATCAAAGACGCCGCGCCGTCGACATGAACCGGCTGAAGATATGGCGTCCGTCCCACGGCCTGACCATCTTTTCGTCCCGGTTTCTCGAACAGGATCGGCAGAATACGCCCGGCGCACCCCGTATTAAAGGCGTCCTGCTGCGCGCTCAGCAGCGCCTGCAACGCCTGCAGTCGCGCATTCTTCACATCATCCGGAACCTGCTTATGCGCGGCCGCCGCCGGCGTTCCCGGCCGTGCGCTGTATTTGAACGAGAACGCCTGGGCGTAGCCGACAGCCCGCACCAACGACAAGGTGGCTTCGAAATCCTTGTCCGTCTCTCCGGGGAAGCCGACGATGAAATCGGAGGACAACGCAATGTCGGGACGCGCCGCGCGGAAGCGTTCGACCAGTCTGAGGTAGTCTTCCGCCGTGTGCTGACGATTCATCGCATGCAGGATCGGGTCGGAGCCGGACTGAACCGGCAGATGCAGATACGGCATCAGGGCCTCAACGTCCCGATGGGCCGCGATGAGATCGTCGCCCATGTCGCGTGGATGGCTTGTCATATAACGCAGCCGCTGCAGTCCCTCGATCTGCGCAAGCGCGCCGATGAGTTGGGCGAGAGACCAAATTTCGCCGTCCGGCCCGGGACCGCGATAGGCATTGACGTTTTGTCCCAGCAACGTGACTTCGCGCGCGCCCTTGGCGACGAGACCTTCCGCCTCGGCGGCGACCTGCATGACGGGACGCGAGAATTCGCTGCCTCTCGTGTAGGGCACAACACAGAAGCTACAGAATTTGTCGCAGCCTTCCTGCACCGTAAGAAAGGCCGCGGGTGCGGCGCCGGCATCGTTTTCGGGCAGCGCATCAAACTTGGCTTCGGCGGGAAAATCGGTTTCCAGGGCATGTCCCGCACCGCGGGCGAGTTTGGCGATCATCTCCGGCAGCCGATGATAGGACTGCGGACCGACGACCAGGTCGACGGCGTTCTGGCGCGCGAGAATCTCCGCACCCTCGGCCTGCGCCACACAGCCGGCGACCGCGATGGTCATCGCGCCGCCCGCACGTTGCTTGGCATCCTTCAACTTCTTCATGCGACCAAGCTCGGAATAGATTTTCTCGGCGGCCTTCTCCCGGATGTGACAGGTGTTGAGGATCACCATGTCGGCCTCGTCCGGCGCGTCGGTCGGGCCATAGCCGAGCGGCGCCAGAAGATCCGCCATGCGGGCGGAATCGTAGACGTTCATCTGGCAGCCATAGGTCTTGATGAAGAGCTTCTTCATAACCGGCGGTTATCGGCGATAGGCCTGCAGAACACAAGAAAACCCGACAGCGGGACCTTTCAAGCTGCGGATTCCGCAGGAAGGCCGCCGGGCTCAGCTCGCTTCGCAACGGCCCGCCCGCCCGCCAGGGCTCGCCTCAGCCCGCCGCGCACGCTTGTCTCGGCCAGGGCGGCAATCTTCTTGCGGCCCCCCGCGCGGTCGACCGTGATCGGCGTGTGATATTCGACCATGACGTCCAGGGGTCCTGCCTTCAGCATCTCCCAGAGATGCGGCAGAAGTTCCATGTCCCCGTACCAGGCATAGAGCGGACGATCCTCGCGCCCCATCGGCATGCCGTGGATTCCCACATAGGAGATCGAAACCGGCTGCACCGGGACATATTGCGGACGGCCGGCGGCATCGGTTCCAATCTCGGCTTCGGTTGCGCCCATCAGTGCGCTTTTGAACGGGACGACGCGGTTGCCGTCGGTCGACGTACCCTCGGGAAACAGCACCAGCGCATCGCCGTCATGCAGACGGTCGCGGATGATGTCGCGTGCCTCGCCGGTTCTGGCGCGCTTTTCGCGGTCGACATAGACCGTCTCCTGCAAGCGGGTCAGCGTTCCGAACAGCGGCCAAGTCGAAACATCGCGCCGCCCGATGAAGGACACGCGCGCCGTGGCCGACAGGATCAGGATGTCCAGATAAGAGGTATGATTGGCGACCATCAGGACGCCGCGATCCTGGACCGGTTTGCCGATCACGATGATGCGGACGCCGAACAGCCTGCACAGAAACTTGTGATAGCGGGTAGGAAAGGTCTTGCGGCGCTTCAGCTTGAAGCGGACGGCCGGAAACTGCCAGGGAATACTAACCAGCGTCACGACCATAAAGGTGACGAGAATGAAGATCGCGCGCAGCCTGGGCATCGGGAATCGTCAGCGCGGCTTCCTGGGAACGCCGTAGAGCTCCAGACGGTGGTCGATGAGTTCGAACCCAAGCTCCTCCGCCACGCGGCGCTGCAGGCGTTCGATTTCCTCGTTGCGGAACTCGATGACGCTGCCCGAATGCACATCGATCAGATGGTCGTGATGGGATTCGGGAATTTCCTCGTAGCGGGAGCGTCCGTCGCGGAAGTCATGCCGCTCCAGGATGCCGGCGTCTTCGAACAGCTTCACCGTGCGATAGACCGTGGCGATGGAAATATGCGGATCCAACGCCGCGGCGCGGCGATAGAGTTCTTCCGCATCGGGATGATCAGCCGCATCCGACAGCACGCGCGCGATAATGCGGCGTTGCTCGGTCATTCGCAGCCCTTTGTCGACGCAAAGTTTCTCGATCCTTGTCACGTTTTCCCCTTGCTCCATTAGGGTGATTCCAGTCGAGTTCACGGAGCTTACAGCTAAATCAGGGGAAGTTTCACACTCAAAATGATCGCATCCCCCTTGCCTCCGTTTTTGTCGCTGTAATAGCCCCGACGGCGGGCCACTTCGGCAAAACCAAGCCGTGCATACAGTGCTTTAGCGGCTTCATTGGCTTCGCCGACCTCCAGAAACATGGCCTCCGCCCCCATTTGGTGGGCCTGATGAGCGGCCGCGCGCATCAAATTCGTGCCGATACCGCGTCGTCGCGCCGCAGGCATAACCGCAAGCGTCAGGACTTCGGCCTCGCCCCCGGCGGCGCGCGCAAGGATAAACCCACCGTCTTCGCCGTCTGTCAGACACGCAAATGTGCCGGCCTGCGCCAAGAGTCCGCCTATCCACTCGGCGCTCCACGCGTCCGCGAAAGAAGCCGCATGCAGGCGGGCGAGGATGTCCACGTCGCAAGAATGGGTAAGCACGGCCGTCTTCATGACCTGGCTGCTGGCAGCTTGGCGTCCGGGACACGCAGATAAAGCGGACGCGGCACGCTTCCGGTCGGCGGGAGTCGTGCCGCAAGACGGGCGACCCAGATCGCGTTCGGTGCAACGATCCCGGAAAGCTGCACCGTTCCGCCCGAAGTCTGCAAGGCCTCAGCCATGCGTGCGGCGGCGGTGCCGGCAAGGACCATTTTCGCATCGATGCCGCCGAGCACGGACTGGGCAACGTCGAAGGTCTCCAGACAGGCGCTCAGCGAAACGCGTTCGCCGACGATTTCGAGATAGACTTCGCTTCGGCGCGCGTCGTGAATTGCCGCCGCGGTCGAGACCCCGGATTCGATGCGGGCCTGTTCGGCCATGGCCGCGAGGCTCGTGATGCCCGACAGCGGCGTGCCGAGCGCCAGGCGCAGGCCGCGCATGAAGGCAAGACCGACGCGTTGGCCGGTGAATGTTCCCGGTCCGACCGTTACGGCAAGTCTGTCCAAGCCGGAAAACGTCTCGCCTGCTTCGTTCATCACGGCCTGAACCATGGGCGCCAAGGCTTCGGCATGGCCGCGCTCCATGGGCTGGTAACGGCCGGCGAGCACATGATCGTCTTCCAGAAGGGCGGCGGAGCAGGCGCCCAGCGCCGTATCGACGGCAAGTATCTTCACGATCGTCCGCTCTCAAACAATCTTGCAGGCCTCGTCAAAAGAGAGACGCGGGCCGCGTTCGCGAAGATGCGCCGGGTCGCCATAGCCGAGATTGCACAGGAAGTTCGACTTGACCGCCGTGCCCGCGAAAAATTCGCGGTCGACGCCTTCGTTGCTAAAGCCCGACATCGGTCCGCAGTCGAGTCCCAGGGCGCGCGCGGCGACGACGAAATAGCCGCCCTGGATGGAACCGTTGCGGAACGCCGTTTTCTCCACGTGCTTGGGGTCCTTGAACCAGTCCTTGGCGCCCGGACTTTGCGGGTAAAGCTTGGGGACATATTGCACGAAATCGAGATCGTAACCCACGATCGCGGTGGCCGGCGCTTCCATCGTCTGGCGCACATTGCCGGCATCGAGATGCGGTTTCAGACGTTCTTTCGCTTCCTTCGAGACGACGAACGCAACACGCGCCGGGCTGACATTGGCGCTGGTCGGACCCCAGCGCATCAGATCGTAGATCGCCATCAGCAGCGCCGGGCTGATCGGCTTGTCCTGCCAATGCCTGTGGGTGCGCGCGTTGCGGAAGATCGTGTCGAGTGATTCATCGTTGACGGCGTGTGACACGGCGCGCTCCTTCAAGCGAATCGATGCGGGGCAAAAGTCGCAGAAAATGGCCTGGGATCAAACCGCTTCGACGGCGCTCACTTCGGGCACGTAATGGCGCAACATGTTCTCGATGCCGTTCTTCAGCGTCATGGTCGAGGACGGGCAGCCGGCGCATGACCCGCGCATGTGCAGGAAGACGATTCCCGTTTTGTCGTCGAAGCCCTTGAAGATGATGTCGCCGCCGTCCTGCGCCACGGCCGGACGCACCCGGGTTTCGATCAAATCCTTGATCTGTGCAACGATTTCATCGTCTTCGCCGGTCTCAACGTCGTCGGCCTCCTCGGCCGCGCCCTCGACCAGCGGCAGACCGCGCGTGAAATGCTCCATGATCGCGCCAAGGATGGCGGGCTTCAGGTGCTTCCAGTCGCCGTCGGTCTTGGTCACCGAGATGAAATCGGCGCCGAAAAAGACGCGCCCGACTTCCGGGGTCTCGAACAGCGCACGCGCCAGCGGCGAGCGCTGGGCCGCCTCGCGCGACGGAAAATCGGCGACAGCGCCATCTCCCATCACCTCACGGCCGGGCAGGAACTTCAGGGTCGCCGGGTTTGGCGTGGATTCCGTCTGGATGAACATGGTCTTCTTTCTGGAGCCGTTCCAATCTAACTGTAGATGGACCCGAACCACCCGCAGATCAAGGCGGCTAGAAGTCCGAGATAACGCCCTTTTTTTCCCAGTCGCCGTAACGGGTTGGCTCAGGGCCGGCCTGTCCGCCGCGCTCGGGCGGGTGCTTTTCCTCCGCTTTCGCATTTCTGTGGCGGGCGTCGGCTTCGGCCAGCGCGCGCGCCGCGGCTTCGGCGATCCGGGCCTTAACCACGTGGGCCGGGGTTTTCGCCGGCGATTCTGAGGTTTTCCGTTTTGTCATCCGATCAACTGCTTGACGTGTGCGCCCGGGACCATACATCACCCTAGCCGCAGGTAGAGATAGGACATCCGTGAATACGCTGCGAACTGGAATTTTGATGGCCGGGCTGACGGGACTTTTCGTCACGGTCGGGTTTCTGGTCGGCGGATCCGCAGGCATGGTTCTCGCCTTCCTGTTCGCGGTGGGGACAAATCTCCTGGCCTACTGGAATTCCGACAAAGCCGTTCTTTCGATGTATGGCGCGCGGCCCGTCGACGACCAAACGGCGCCCAGGCTCGTTCAACTCGTCCGCCAATTGAGCCAGGCGGCCGCGCTGCCGATGCCGAAGGTCTGCATTGTCGAAAATCCGCAACCCAATGCCTTCGCCACGGGGCGCAACCCGGAACATGCCGCGGTGTGCGTGACCACGGGTCTGCTTCAACGTGTCAGCGATGAGGAATTGGCCGGCGTGCTGTCGCACGAACTCGGTCATGTGAAGAACCGCGACACGCTGACGATGACGATCACCGCGACCATCGCGGGGGCGGTTTCCATGCTGGCGAACTTTGCTTTCTTCTTCGGTGGCGGAAGGCGCAATCCGCTGGGGTTGATCGGCGTGCTGTTGGTCTCGATGCTGGCCCCCATCGCCGCGGTCCTCGTGCAGATGACGATCAGCCGGACCCGCGAGTTCGAAGCCGATCGCGCCGGCGCGGAGATTTCCGGGCGACCGCTCTGGCTCGCTTCCGCGCTCACCCATATCGACCGCACTGCCCAGGCGACCGACAATCCGCAGGCCGATGCCAATCCCGCCACGGCGCATATGTTCATCGTCAATCCCTTGCATGGCGGGTTTTCCGGGTTGTTCGCCAGCCACCCCTCCACCAGCGAACGCGTCGCGCGGCTGCGGGCGATGGCCGGCATGCCCGCGAACGCCTCCGGCCCGTGGGGATGAGCGCACAGGGATTACCGGCGCGCGTGGCGGCGCAGGCCGTCCTGTCCGATATCTTGCGCAAGCGGCGCCCTCTCGATGCGGCCCTGGCGGCAACCGTACAGCTGGAGCCGCGCGACGCCGGTTTCGCGCGTGTCATCGCCAGCGAGACGCTCAGGCGCTTCGGCCAGCTTGACGCACTTATTCACGCCTATGTGCCGAAACCGCCGGCGCGCAATCGCGCCGGACCGGCTCTGGAAATCCTGCTGGCGGGAGCTTGCGAACTTTTGTTTCTGGAGGTGGCCGCGCACGCCGCCGTCGATGCCGCCAACCGTCTGGCGCAGGCCGACGACAAGGCCGTTCATTTCAAACCCCTGATCAACGCCGTATTGCGCCGCGTCGCCCGCGAAGGCCGGGAAGCGATCGCCGCGCAAGACGCCGCCCGCCTCAACACGCCCGATTGGCTCTGGCAGCGTTGGCTGGAGACGTACGGCGAAGAGACAACGCGGGCGATTGCGTCCGCGCATCTCGGCGTGCCGCCGCTGGACATCGTGACGAAGGGCGCGACGCCCGCAATCTCCGAAGCAGCGCCATTATTCGACAATGTCTGGCGCTGCGCCGATCCCGTGCGCGTCGACGGACTGCCGGGTTACCTGGACGGCGACTGGTGGGTGCAGGACGCGGCGGCAACACTGCCTGCGCGTCTCCTTGGCGATGTCGGCGGGAAAGACGTCGTCGATCTGTGTGCTGCTCCCGGCGGCAAGGCGGCCCAGCTGGCGGCGGCCGGCGCGCGGGTGACCGCCGTGGAACGCGATGAGGCGCGCATGGCGCGGCTGAAGGAAAATCTGCAACGGCTGCACCTCGATGCCCATCTGATCAACAAAGACGTCCGCGATTTTCGTCCCGAGCATCCCGCACCTTTTGTATTGCTCGACGCGCCCTGCAGCGCGACGGGAACCATCCGGCGCCATCCCGAACTGCCCTGGATCAAAGGCGCCAGCGACGTGACGCTGTGTGCACAAGCCGCCGGCGAGTTGCTGGATGCGGCGGCCGAGATGACGGCAAAGGACGGACTGCTGGTCTTTGCCGTGTGTTCCCTCGAACGCGAAGAAGGGCCGGAGCAAGTCGACGGTTTTCTTCGCCGGAGACCGGAATTCATGCGCGAACCCGTTGCGCCGCATGACGTCTTCGGCCTGCAGGCGTTGATCGATGCCAATGGCGATCTGCGAACCCTTCCCTGCCATCTGGCGGAGAAAGGCGGCATGGACGGCTTTTATGCGGCCCGCCTCAGGCGCCGCTCATAGCCGACCCAGCGCGTAAGCGATCGCCAGATAGATTTTGCCGGTGTCCGCCGAAAGTATGGTGGAAGCGAGCAGGCCGCCGCCATCGCCGTCGCGGGCGCGGGTGAGCAGCGCCTCGAATTCGTCCATATACGCGTCGGAAGAATCGCGGAACTGCGCGTTCTCCCGGTAGAGCGTGGCGATGCGGTGCACCGCGTCGCCGTCGATGGAGGCCGCAAGCTTGCGGGCAAAGACGCCGCGATCGCCCGCCAGATAGCGCCGCCATTCGTCTTCCTGCGGCGTGGTATCCGCGACAATCGCATCCAGATCGACCGCCATATCGGCGAGTGCCGCCTGCAACGCGCCCAGCGCCGCCGCCGCCGCGGGCTTCAAGTCCTTGCGCACCTCGGTGGTTTCGGCGGCGGCCAGCAATGTGCTCATCTGCCAGTTCTTGGGCTCGCCTTCGCCCGGTCGGCGCTTGGAGCGCTGGGTGAGCTTGCGGGCCAGGCCGCGCAACCCGTCGGCGTCGGCCTCCACATGGTCTTCGGCCTTGTGCCGCGGCACCGGCCTCGGGGTCGAACGCGCATGGATCGTCGAAAGCGTGCGGGCCGACAGGTCGAGAATTTCTTCGGTTTCGGTGCGCACCATCTGGCGCACGCGCTGCGCTTCCTGCTGGGCGATGCCGGGCAATGTGAGGAGGTGGCGCTCCACTTCTTCCACCGCTTTGGCCAGCGTCGTGCGGATTTCGTTCGCTTCGGCGGACAGTTCGCCCGCCGTGCGCAACAGCCTCTCGCATTCCGCCATCGCTTCGCCGACGAGATTGCGGGTGTCGGCCTTTGCCTGGTTGGCCGTTTCGCCGATCAAGGTCTGCGCCCCCGCCCCTGCTTCGTGCAGAGAACTGATCAGGTGGGCGAGCGTGGTGTTGGCCGCATCGCTCGTTTCCTTCACCCGTTCGGCCTCGCGCGCGAAGCTCTGCGTCAGCTGGCCGGAGCGGGCGGCCGCATTCGACATGAGGGATTCGAGATGGCGTTCGGCTTCGCCTGTGACCGTCTCGAATTTCTGTGCCTCGCCGCCCAGCGCCGCGATCGCGTTCTCCATCGCCTCGCGTTCGGCGGACAGCGCGTTTTCAAACGTGACGCTTTCGTCCTTCAGGCGCAGCATCAATTCGTTCATCGCCGCGCGTTGCCGCTCTTGGCGGCCGAGCACGAATTCCGCCCGGGCCATCGCGGCGTCGGCGACCGCCTCGATGCGCTTGGCCTGCTTGTCGAGTTCGACGGCGGCGGCGTGCGGCGCGTCGGCCGCGGCGTTCGCCGCCTGCCGGAAATTCGCCGACTGGGTGTCGAGCAATTGCCCCGCCGTCTTGAGGGTGCCTTCGGCCGTCTCGATGACGGCTTTGAGCTGCGCGGCGCGGCCTGCCACGGTTTCGCTGGCGCGCGAGGCGGCATCGGCGAGCGTGCCCGCCACGCCTTCGATGCGTTCGCGCTCCTGGATCAGGCGCGCGGTCAGCGCTTCGCCGCGGATGTCGACGCGCGCACCGGCCTCGTCCAGAGACGCGATCTGATTTTCCAGCACGCTTTCGAGCGCGCGCAAGCGCGAGAATGCGCCGTCCAGGCCGGCGTTGAGCGCATCGAGTTCGCGCCGGACCGCGCGTCCCAGACGGGCCGCGGTGCGCGAAGCGGTCTCGTCCGCGGAGAAAAGACGGTCCGTCGCCTCGACCAGCGCTTCCGCGGCGATGCCCATGGATTGTCCGCGCGAGAGAGCCCAGGCTGCGGCGATGAACAGCAACGGCGGCACGAACGTCGCCGCGACGAACAACGCCAATTCCTGGAGGTCGAGCGCGGCAAGCCCCTTGGGCCCGAAATAGCCCCACAGATAGGCTCCGGCCGCGCCCGCCCAGAAGGCGGACAGCGTGAGGGCGAAGACCATCACCGCGAGGCTGAACCTCATGGTCGTGTTGGTCCGCTGGCGGGCACGGGCTTCCGCATCCCCGTCCAGCGGCTCCGCGGACTGCAGGAGCACGGGTTGGTTGCGGTCGGGCGCGGTGGTCGCCATGGACATCCTCGAATTTCGCTGACTGGCTTTGACTTTAACCATTCGGAGCCTTGAGCGCGAGGGATTCAGCCACTTTGTCCAATGGATAATCGGCCCGTGTCCGTTTATTGTTTACTTAGTATATCATTCCTTGGCGCAACGCCGGGCAGTTTGGGGGCAATCGCCGATGAGCAGTCTGATCGCCGCCGCCGCCGTCTTTCTCGGCGTCCATTTGCTGGTTTCCGGAACGACGCTGCGCGACGTCATCGTCGCGAAGATCGGCGAAAATCCGTATCTCGGCCTGTTCGCGCTGTCCTCGCTCGGCGCCATCGTCTGGCTCTGCATCGCCTACAACCACGCTTACGCCAGCCCGGACAATCGCGTGCTCTATGACCTCGGCCAGGGGTTCCGCAATGCCGCGATCCCGGTGATCGCGGCGGCGTTCGCGCTGGCGGTGCCCGGCATTCTCATGTCCAACCCCACCTCCGCACGGCAGGAGACCGCGGCCGTGCGCGGCGTGCTTCGCATCACCCGCCATCCCTTCCTGTGGGGCACGGCGATCTGGGCGGGATATCATTTGCTCGCGTCGGGCACGCTCGCATCGACGATTTTCTTCAGCACCTTCCTGGTTCTCGCCCTGCTCGGCACTCGGGCCATCGATGCCAAGTGCAGACGAAAGCGCGGCCGCGAATGGCAGGCCATCGCCTATCAAACCTCGAATCTGCCTTTTGCCGCGATCCTCGCGCGCCGCAACCATTTCGTCGCCAGCGAGTACTTCGATTGGCGGTTCACGGTGGCCGTTGCGGATCTCGTGCTGTTCCTGCTCGTCCACAATTTCCTGTTCAGCATGTCGCCATTCCCCGACAACTGGCTGCCGTTCTAGTCCTTTCGGTAATAGCGGCAGGCGTAGGCGCGGGCGAAACCAATGCTTTCGTAAAGCCTGCGCGCAACGGCGTTCGCTTCCTCGACGCTGAGAAAAATCTCACTTGCGCCTTGGGCGTGACTCCAGTCCGCAATGGCGCGGAGCACATGCTTCGCATGACCGCGTCGCCGGCAGTCCGGAATCGTGCGCATGAGATTGATGCCCACCCGACCGAGCGCCAACGCGCCCGTCCCGCAGGCGACAGGCTTACCTTGCACGGCAATCGTGATGCGAACATGCGGCACCGCGGTGCGAGACAGAATTTCGAGGCGCTCCTGTCCGTCCGCTTGCGAATGCGAGCCCGAGATTACCAGCGTATCGAAGCCCCTATCGGCCTGCATCAACAGCTGCGCGTCGGCGGCCTGCGCGCACCGCGCGCGCACGATGCCGACGTCCGCCACGCAGACCAGCGTGGGCGCGACGCAGACATATCCGCGCGCCGTCAAGAGCTGCGCAAGACCTTCCGGCCGGGTCGCGGCGGTCACCTGAAACATGGGCGGAAGACCGCGGGCGCGATACGCGCGCTCGGCGGCGTCGACGGCGGCCGTCAGGTCGTGACCGTGAAATTCGAGCGTGGCGACCGAGTTGACCCGATGGCTCAACCCGCCGGTGAAGCGCAGCAGCCAGCCGGAAAGCCGCGAGGTCTCCCGGGCGGGCCAGGTCTGCAGCGAAGGCGGTTCAAGCCCTCGAGCCCAGGCCAGGTCGTTAACCGGCTCTTGACGCAATTGCTCCATTCTTCACCCGCTACAACGAGGGTACGCACATGTCCGGCAGCCAATGCGCCGTCGACCTGGGCCATCTCGCCCGTTATACGGGAGGAGACGACGCCATCAATGCCGAGGTGCTTCGGCTGTTCGATGCGCAAACCAGCGAAATCGTCGGGCGGCTGCGCGCCATACTGGATGCCCGCGATACCAAATCCTGGAAAGAGGTCACCCACACGCTGAAGGGCGCGGCGCGGGGCATCGGTGCGTTCAAGCTTGCCGACGCCGCGGCGTTCGCGGAGCCGATCGATCCGGTCAAAGACCGCGGCAACGCATCCCTCGCCATCAAGGCGATGGAAAACAGCGCCGAAGCGGTTCAGTCCTTCATCAAATCCTATTTGGAACGCTGAAGCTTCGCGTCGAAGGCCTGGAATTCGAGGGCGATCGAGCGTTCCACCAGCGTCCGCCAGACCGGTTCGGCAATCTCGGCACTCAATCCGACCTTGCGGGCCTCTGCCAGGACCTTGGCGACGACGTCCTCAATGCGCGCTTCGTCGCGCACCACGGTGCGGTCGGATTTGATTTCTGCTGCGCGTTCGATATAGCGCTGGCGTTCGGAAAGGAGCTTCACCAGCGCCTTGTCGAGCCGGTCGATCTCGGCCCGCAATTCGGACATGCCTTCGCATTGTGCCGGCGGCCGACCCAGCGAATCCGTGCTCGTCATGGCCAAGTGTCCTGTCTTCACGTTGTCGGTGGAATATGAGCAAAAACAAGGCTCTGACACCAGAGTATGATACGAAAGTCGCAGGGGATTGTTGGTGAGGCCCTTTTTACATATAAGGACGCAGATTTCAATTCTTTTACAAGTGCAACCTGTGAAATGCCGATGGATCAACCAAGCGAAGTTCAAACCCCAATCGAAACCGACGTCGCGATCATCGGCGCCGGACCGGCGGGTCTTTTTTCCGTGTTCGAACTCGGGCTCCTGGACCTGAAGGCCCACCTCGTCGACATCCTCGACCGTCCGGGCGGGCAGTGCACCGAACTCTACCCGGAGAAGCCGATCTACGACATCCCGGCCCTGCCCATCGTCACCGGTCAGGAACTGACCGAGCGGCTGATGGAGCAGATCAAGCCGTTCAGTCCGACATTCCATTTCGGCGAAATGGCGAACGCGCTGGAAAGGCTGTCCGACGGACGCTGGAAACTGTCGACCGACGCCGGAACCCAGATCATCGCGCGCGTGATCGTCATCGCAGCCGGCGGCGGCAGTTTCATGCCCAAGCGCCCGCCGGTTCCCGGCATCGAAACCTATGAAGGCACCTCCGTGCATTATGCCGTGCGCAAGATGGAAACCTTCCGCGGCAAGAACGTGCTGATCGCCGGCGGCGGCGATTCCGCGCTCGACTGGACGCTGAACCTGGCGCCGATCGCCAAGAGCCTGACGCTCGTCCATCACCGCGACGGGTTCCGCGCCGCCCAGCACAGCGTCAACCAGATGCGCGAGCTGGTCGAGCAGAGGAAAATCAATTTCCATGTTGCCAGCGTGAAGGCGTTGCACGGCGAAGGCGGGAAGCTGTCCGGCGTCACGCTGTCCGGCCACGACAAAAGCGAATGGCACCTGGAAGCCGACGCACTACTCCCGTTCTTCGGACTGACGATGAAACTCGGGCCGATCGCGGACTTCGGCATCAACCTCCACGAAAACCTGATCCCCGTGGACACCACGCGCTTCGAAAGCGAGACGCCGGGCATCTTCGCCATCGGCGACATCATCACCTATCCGGGCAAGCTGAAGCTGATCTTGTCCGGCTTCCACGAAGCGGCGCTGATGGCTCAGGCGGCGTTCCACATCTGCCGGCCGAACGAAAAGCTGCGCTTCCAGTACACGACCTCGTCGTCCAGCCTGCAGAAGAAACTGGGTGTGTCATGACCCTTCGAGACGCCCCGGCGCCGGTACGCTGGCGCTACCGGCCCGCAGGGTGAGGAGTCTTAATCCATGAAGATCATCGCCAAGGACCGTGAAGGCAAGGAAACCGCGATCGAAGGCCGCGACGGCTGGACCATCATGGAAATGCTGCGCGACGGGGGCCTGCCGATCACCGCGGAATGCGGCGGGGCCTGCGCCTGCGCCACCTGCCACGTCTATATCGAGGACGGCTGGTACGAGAAACTGACCCCGCCTTCCGAGGCCGAGGTCGACATGCTGGACATGGCGCTCGCCGTACAGCCGAACTCGCGCCTCTCCTGCCAGCTCACCTGCTCCGAGGACCTGGACGGCATCAAGGTGACCCTGGCGCCGGAGTGAGGCTTGCGGCGTTTATACATATGTTATAACCTCCTGTTGTAACGCATGTTGGAACGGCCAACACCGTGAATGTAAAACTGAAATTGATTTCCGTGGGCAATTCCGTGGGCGCCATTTTCCCGCGGGAACTGCTCTCGGCCCTCAAGATCGACCGCGGCGACACCCTTATCGTGACGCAGAGCCCGGACGGCTATCGCCTGACGCCTTATGACCCGGACGTCGAGAAACAGGTCGAAGCGGGCCGCGAGGTCATGCGCGAATACCGCGACACGCTGCGCGCGCTGGCAAAATGAGCGAGCCCGTCTGGGTCCGCCGCGACGTTCTCGAACTCCTCCACAGCGAAAGCATCGCGGAACATGGCGGCGCCGACGGCCTGCGCGACGAAGGTCTTTTCGAATCCGCGCTGGCGCGTCCGCGAAATCTTTTCGCGTATGAAAACGTCGACGACATCGTGCGGCTTGCGGCGAGTTACGCCTTCGGGCTCGCCAAGAACCACGCTTTCGTCGACGGCAACAAGCGCATCGCCTTCATCGCCTGCGGGCTTTTTCTGCGTCTGAACGGAATGCGTCTGGTCGCCGATCAAGCGGACGCGACAATGACGATCCTTTCGCTCGCTTCTGGCACGCTCGACGAAACCCAACTGGCCGATTGGATCCGCCGGAACAGCAGGGCGAAGGACTGAAGGCAACCCGCACAATATAACCACTTCGCGACAATAAATTATCGTATTGCAATAATTTATTTCTGTGGTATGGTCGCTCCGCAGGCATCGGAGGCGGCCATGACGGCGGACAGTGCATCGAATCTCTCCTGGTTGAGTCGGCTGATGGCCGGGTTTTCGGCGATCGGCCTTTTCCTCATCCCCCTTCTTGTGGTCGCGACCTTCGTCTTTCCGGACAAAACCGCCTGGCTGATGTTCGACGTGAACCATCTGGGCGCGGCGCTCACCATGCAGGTGCCGCTGCCCTATCGCCTCGGCGCGCTCGTCTGCGAGATGGTGCCGACGGCTTTCACGCTCTGGGCGCTGTGGTCCCTGCGCCAACTCTTCCTGAAATACGCGCAGGGCGAGGTGTTTTCCACCGCCGCGCTGCAATACCTGAACAACGTCGCCGCGGCCTTGTTCGCCAGCGTGGTCGTGGGCTTCGCGATGCAAGCGCCGATCTCGTTCCTGCTCACCTGGCCGCTCGGGCCCGGCCACCGTGCAATCTCCCTCAGCTTCGGCAGCGGCGACGTGGCCACGCTGTTCATGGCCGGCGTGATGCTGGTCATCGCCCGGGTGATGGTCGAAGCCCGCCGCATGGCCGACGAAAACGCGAAGTTCATCTGATGGCCATCATCGTCAACCTCGACGTCATGCTGGCCAGGCGGAAGATGCGCTCGAAGGAACTGGCCGAAACCATCGGCATCACCGAGGCCAATCTATCCCTGCTGAAATCCGGCAAGGTGAAAGGCGTGCGCTTCGAGACTCTGGAGCGCATCTGCGCCGCGCTCGACTGCCAGCCGGGCGATCTTCTGGAATTCCGCCGCGACGCCTGAACGCGCCGCCGCCGACTTCTTGCACCTGTGGGGATATAAGATATCTGGTAATTCGACCGTGTCGGTTCAAGGGGCGCGCACAAAATTTTCACGCCTGCGACAAATCCGGAAAAAAGCAAACGGGGTCATCGGCTAAGCGCCAACAAGCGCGCACCCCGGCGGCGATCAGTTCGGAATCACTCGCAAGGAAAAATATTTTTTGTCAGCGATTCAGCTCGCGCATCGCGCCGTCGAGGCCGGCGAGGGTCAGCGGGAACATGCGCCCGCTTAAAATCTGCGAGACCAGCTGGATCGACGGCGTGTAGTCCCAATGCTTCTGCGCCACCGGATTGAGCCAGACGAGGTGCGGGTAAATCTGCGCCGCGCGGTCGAGCCAGAGGGCCCCCGGCTCCTCGTTCCAATGCTCGACGCTGCCGCCGGCCATGGTGATCTCATACGGGCTCATGGTCGCGTCGCCGACAAACACGATCTTGTAGTCGTGGGGATATTTGTGCAGCACGTCCCAGGTCGGAACCTTCTCGACATGGCGGCGGCGATTGTCCTTCCACACGCCTTCATAAAGGCAGTTGTGGAAGTAGTAGAAATCCATGTGCTTGAACTCGGTGCGCGCGGCGCTGAACAGTTCCTCGCAGAGCTTGACGTGCACGTCCATCGAGCCGCCGATGTCGAAGAACAGCAGCACCTTCACCGTATTGTGGCGCTCGGGCACCAGCTTGAGGTCGAGATAACCCTTGTTCGCCGTTTCACGGATGGTGCCCGGCAGATCGAGTTCGGTCTCGGCGCCGGTACGCGCCCATTTGCGCAAACGGCGCAGCGCCACCTTGATGTTGCGGGTTCCCAGCTCGACCGAGTCGTCGAGATTCTTGTACTCGCGCTTGTCCCAGACCTTCACCGCCTTGCCGTGGCGCGATTCGTCCTGACCGATGCGCACGCCTTCCGGATTGTAGCCGTAAGCTCCGAACGGCGAGGTGCCGGCGGTGCCGATCATCTTGCTGCCGCCCTCGTGGCGCTTTTTCTGCTCTTCGAGACGCTGTTTCAGCGTCTCCATCAGCTTGTCCCAGCCGCCCAGGGATTCGATCAGCTTCTTGTCTTCCTCGCTGAGGAATTTTTCGTTCAGCTTGCGCAGCCAGTCTTCGGGAATCTGCGCCGCCAGCGCGTCGTCGAGCGTCTCAAGCCCTTCGAAGACACGGGCGAAGACGCGGTCGAACTTGTCGAGATTCCTCTCGTCCTTCACCAGCGCGGCGCGCGACAGGTAATAGAACTCGTCGACCTTGCGGCCGATCACATCCTTCGACAGCGCCTCCATCAGCGCCAGGTATTCCTTCAGCGTGACGGGAACCTTGGCGGCGCGCAGTTCGTCGAAGAACGCGAAGAACATCGCCGGTCCTTCAGGGAGGTGCGGGCTGGCCGCCGCCCTCGATATTGGTCGTGGCATCCTGATACGCCGCGTTGAAGAACTCGATCTCCGCATCGTTGTCGCGCGGATCGGCATATTCGATGGTGACCTGCACCGTCCAGGCGCCCAGCAGCGCACTGGCGAACAGGGTGCGGTAATGCAGCGATTCCAGCTTCGCGGTCTCATAGGTGCGGGTGTAGATCGCCAGCGGCGCGTTCTTCGGTCCGACGGATCGCATGCCTTCGTCGATCATCCGCCCACCCGTGCCTTCCTGCACCACGAAATCGGGCGCCAGGATCGCCTTGGGGTCATAAGCGCCGTGCAGAGGTTCGAGCGTGATCGTGCCGTAGACGCCGTCCAGCGCGGAATAGGCGCAGAAATCGGTTCCGGCTTCCGGATCGCGCTCGCCCACCGCGTCGCGCTCGAAATGGCCGATCTGCTGCGGGCAGACGAAGCCCGACGCCGAATGTATTTTCGCCCCATTGGGACCGTCGGCGAACGGATCGGCCATGTCCTGGGCGCGGGCGGAAACCAGCGAAAAAATGCACGCGAAAACAAACGCCGCACCGACCCCGAATTTCATCCCCGGTTCTCCCGCCTTGCCAGAAACGCCAGCCTTTCGAAGAGGTGTACATCCTGTTCGTTTTTCAGCAAAGCGCCATGCAAAGGCGGGATCAGGCGGGCGGCGTCCTTCTCTCTCAGCGTTTCGGGCTGGATGTCCTCGTTGAGAAGGAGTTTCAGCCAATCCAGCAACTCGCTGGTGGACGGCTTCTTCTTGAGACCCGGCACCTCGCGGAGCTGATAGAACGCATTGAGCGCTTCGGCCGCCAGCTTTTGCTTGATGCCGGGATAATGCACGTCGACGATCTGCTGCATCGTCTCGCGATCCGGGAATTTGATGTAGTGGAAAAAGCAGCGGCGCAGAAAGGCGTCGGGCAACTCCTTCTCGTTGTTCGAGGTGATCATCACGATGGGGCGCACCGCGGCCTTGATCGTCTCCCCCGTCTCGTAGACGAAGAACTCCATGCGGTCGAGCTCAAGCAGCAGGTCGTTGGGGAATTCGATATCGGCCTTGTCGATCTCGTCGATCAGCAGCACCGGGCGCACCTCCGACTCGAAGGCTTCCCAGAGCTTGCCCTTCTTGATGTAGTTCCGGACGTCCTTGACCCGCACATCGCCGAGCTGGGAATCGCGCAGACGCGTCACGGCGTCGTATTCGTAGAGGCCCTGCTGAGCCTTGGTGGTGGACTTCACATGCCAGGTGATGAGCGGCGCGGAGAAGGCGTCGGCGACTTCATAGGCGAGCTGGGTCTTGCCGGTGCCGGGCTCGCCCTTGACCAGAAGCGGGCGTTCCAATGTCACCGCCGCGTTGACGGCGATCCGCAGGTCGGCCGTCGCGATGTATTTTTCGGTTCCTTCGAAACGCGCGCTCAAGCCGCCGTCCTCTTGTGGGAAGCCGGAAGCGTAGGTGCGCACTTCCGCGCGCGCAAGGTGGCCTGCAGCCCGCACCCCCGCTAGATTAGCTATCGCAAGGTCAAGGGGGTTTCGGCATGGTGACGACGATGGCGGCGATCCTCGCCGCGGGAATCCTGGGCAGCTTTACGGACTGGCTGTTCATGGGTGTGTTGTTCCACGACGCCTACAACGCCTATCCGGAAATCTGGCGCCCCGGAATCCGCGAGGGCAAGGACAGAGGCGCCATCATCTGGGCCAGTGCGCTGGGCTTCGTCATGAGCGCCGCCGTGATCGTGTTGTGCGCGCTTGCCGGCGCGGACCTGTGGACCGGATTGGGCGTGGGCCTGCTGGCGTGGCTGGCGGGACCGATGCCGGTACTCGTCATCAACGGCCTGTTCGTGAAGATCGACTCCAAGATCACGGCGGCGCATTGCCTCGGCTATCTGGTGCGCCTCTTGATCGCCGGGGCGGTGGCCGGCGTGATGCTGCCGCTGTAGGTGTCACCGGACTGCTCGGGGACGCTTATTTGCGGTTATAGTGACGCGATGGCGAAAATACCTCCCAATCCGATCGCCGCGTCGATTCTACAGGCCGCGGACCTCATACGGCACGGCCAATGGTCGGCGGCGGAGCAGGTCCTGGCGCCGGTCTTGCGCGCGGAGCCGCGCGAGCCGGACGGGCTGCAGCTCTTGGGCGTGGTGCGCGCCAAACAGGGCCGGCACGGGGAAGCGGAAACGCTCTATCGTCAATCGCTGGCGCTCAGGCCCGAGCAGCCGCATGTACAGGTGCAGCTCGCCAAGGTTCTGGCGATGATGGGAAGACATCCGGAAGCCATCGCGCTGCTGCAGGACACCGTGCAGGCCGCACCCGGCGAGGACGAGGCCTATCTGGTGCTGGCGCAGGCGCAGGTGGCCACGCGCGATTTCGCAAATGCCGAGAAGAACTACCGCGCCGCGCTGCGGCTGAATCCAAAATCCGGCGCCGCACTGTCCGGCCTGGGCGCCCTGCTGAACGAGACGGGCCGTCCGGCGGAGGGCGAGGCGATCCTGCGCCCCGCGACGGCGGACAGCGGCAGACCGGCCGTTCAGCGCGCGAGGATCGCGCACAATCTCGGCGTCTCGCTGGAGATGCAGGGCCGATACGACGAGGCGCTCCGGCAATTCGATTCCGCGCTCGGGTTCGTGCCGGACCTGCCGCTGGCCGATCACAACCGGGCCAAGACGCTTGGCCGTCTCGGCCGCAATGAAGACGCCGTGGACGCCTTTCGCCGCGCCATCACGCGCGATCCGACGAATGCCGAGGCGCATCGGGAACTGAACGCCCTGCTGTATCGAATGAGGCGGGACGGCGAGTTCCTCGCCTCCTACGACGACGCCGTGCGGCGCGTGCCGGAGGCGGGGGCGCTGCTGCTCCAGAAAGGCGGCTTCCTCATCCGCACCAAACGCTTCGAGGAGGCTCGCGAATGTTTCGCGCGGGTGGCCGCGATGGCGCCGGACAGCGCCGCGCCGCAGAACGGACTCGCCCTTGCCTTCGCCGGCCTCGGCCAGCTCGACCGATCGATCGCCGCTTCCGAAAAATCCCTGGCGCTGCGGCCGGACGATTTGTCCGTCACGATCGATCTGGCCTGCACCCTGCTGCAGGCGGGCGAAGCGAAGCGCGCCTTGCACCTGACCGAAGCGGTCGTGCCGCAGACGCCCTTCGACCAAAGCACGCTGGCGGTTCACGAACTGGCGTTGCGCGCCAACGAGGATCCGCGCGCCGGGCGCCTCGCCGATTATGAGCGGCACGTCCAGATCTTCGACCTGGACCCGCCGCCGGGTTTTTCGTCCATGGCAGAGTTCAATACGGCCCTCGACGCACATCTGGATAGCCTTCACACGGATTTGCGCGAACACATCGACCAGACCTTGCGGCGCGGGACGCAGACGAGCGAGTCGCTGTTGGCCAGCGGCAACGAACTTTTGCGCGCCCTGCGGCTGCGCATCGAGGAGGCGGTCGACGCCTATATCGCCGGAATGTCGGATGACAATAAGGATCATCCGCTGGCGGGCCGGCGCACGGGCGGCTTCGCCTTCGCGGGATCGTGGTCGTCGCGGCTGCACGATTGCGGCTTTCATACCAACCACATCCATCCACGGGGCTGGATAAGTTCCTGCTACTACGTGGCCGTTCCCGACGCCGTCATGGACGAGACGGCCAGGCAGGGCTGGATCAAATTCGGAGAACCGTCTTTCGAGACCATGCTGCGCGATCCGGTGCGCCGAGCGGTCAGGCCCGTTCCCGGACGGCTGGTTCTCTTCCCGTCCTATATGTGGCACGGCACCATTCCGTTTCACGCCGCCACCGCCAGAACGACGGTCGCGTTCGACGCCGTTCCGACCTAGGATAGCCGCGCAGCGGGGCGGCGTTTCATGACGGTTGCGCACGTCTTTACAGTCGCATTCCAGGGCATCGAGGCGCGCGAAGTGGATGTGCAGGTCCACATCGCGGACTCGGGCGGCGGACAGTTCAACCTCGTGGGCCTGGCGGACAAGGCCGTGGGCGAGAGCAAGGAGCGGGTGCGCGCGGCGCTCGCCGCCATCGGACTGGCGCTGCCCTACAAGCGCATCACCGTGAACCTGGCGCCGGCCGACCTGCCGAAGGAAGGCAGCCATTACGATCTGCCCATCGCGCTCGGCCTGCTGGCGGCGATGGGCGTGCTGCCGGCCAGCGAGATGGCAAGCTATGTGGCGCTGGGCGAGCTGTCGCTCGATGCGCAGGTCACCGCCGTCGCCGGCGTGCTGCCCGCGGCGCTGGCCGCCTCGGAGCAGCAGCGCGGACTGATCTGTCCGGCGGCCTGCGGCGCGGAAGCGGCGTGGGCGGGCGGCGTCGAGATCATCGCCACGCCGTCGCTGATCGCCTTGGTCAATCACGTGAAAGGCGTGCAGGTGCTGAACCCGCCGGCCGCCAAACTGGCCGACGATCCGTACAATGTTCCCGACCTCAAGGACGTCAAAGGTCAGGAAACGGCGAAGCGCGCCATCGAGATCGCCGCGGCGGGCGGGCACAATCTGCTGATGATCGGACCGCCGGGCGCGGGCAAGTCGATGCTGGCGCAACGCCTGCCGGGCCTGCTGCCGCCCCTGGACGCGCGCGAGGCGCTGGAGATTTCCATGGTGCAGTCGCTGGCGGGCGAATTGCCCGACGGCACGATCTCGCGGCGGCGGCCGTTCCGTGCGCCGCATCACTCCGCCTCGATGGCGGCGCTGGTCGGCGGCGGCTTGCGGGTGAAGCCGGGCGAAGTGAGCTTGGCGCATCTCGGCGTGCTGTTCCTGGACGAGCTGCCGGAGTTCCAGCGCGCGGTGCTCGACTCCTTGCGCCAGCCCATCGAGAGCGGCGAAGCGGTGGTGGCGCGCGCCAATGCGCATGTGCGCTATCCGGCACGCTTCCAACTGGTGGCGGCGATGAATCCGTGCCGCTGCGGCTATCTCGGCGATCCGGCGCAGGCCTGCGGGCGGGCGCCCAAAT